>Ga0172379_10006867_pt1 | contig 15034 bp, 15 predicted proteins | sample GrowelOW334metaG_FD_119756 | JGI IMG/M metagenome (GOLD analysis project Ga0172379, IMG submission 119756) | Groundwater microbial communities from an aquifer near a municipal landfill in Southern Ontario, Canada - Groundwater well OW334 metaG | ecosystem: Environmental > Aquatic > Deep...
ATTTCGAACGAGTAGCTATATTGGTTATAGGCGGCGCGTGTCTGTGTCCGCAGCGGGCTGTTTTTCGAATATTATTTCGACATAATATTAGCGGTTCTGCAAAAAAATCCCCGGGGATTTTTGGGGAGCTTGGCTTACCGCTGCGGATTTTTGGCGATTTAGCATCATTCGGCTTGGGGAAGCCAAAAATTGGATGTTTTGAACTGGGCGCCCCGTCGAAAGTTATGGGCACCTGTTGGCATGTCGACGGGCCGGTCCATCAGACTTAAATCTAAATGGCTTCTGCATGCCGAAATCCTGTGTTTTCGGCTGTCATATGACGGCTAGTAAAAATCAAAATGGCTTTCTTGTGCGAAAAATCAACTGTTTTCGCCTTCACGTGAAGGAATGCAAAAATCAGAACGGCTCCGTGCTGTTGACACATCTTGGACGATATGTTAATTTGCTGCACCATAAATAATAATCAGCAATATGAGTCACGAAATCCCAAACGAAGACCAAACCAGAATTGTTCTGGATGAAGTGGAGAAATTGGATGAAAAATTCTTAAGGCAGCTGGCGACAGATGGCGAGTATAGTCCTGCGTGCGAAGCAATCGTCGGCCAAGCATTGACGCTAATTGCTAATTTTTTAATAGAAAATCCCGGTACGCCCGAAGACTATGTAAGACGCTTTACTTATCGCGATGGCGTAAGTGGCAGAAGCGTCAGATTTGAAAGTACACAACACGAAAGCACTTCAGGCGCAAAAGCCAGTGCCGGCGCCATGCTTGCGCTTAAAATTGCATCAATTGCTCATGAAAGATTAAACCCTCCGAAACAGAGCGATAAGAAAATCGGAAAAAGAAGATCGCGCACTAATAAATCAGTTGGAGCTGTTCTTGGTAGTTGAACATGGCAATAACGTTTTCGCCTTCACGTGAAGCAGACAAATAGTTTAATGTTGTTGCATATTCATCAACACTTTTGGTTTATTGTTTTTGGCTTTGATTTCGCGTTTTTTGTTTTTCCGTCGTGTGCGAGAATTGTCCTTTTTCTTTTTCGTAGGATGATTAGTTCAGCCCCCGCGCAGTTCATAATATGAACGACGGGGGCGCCAAAGTAACGCAAAGGATCGGCTTTCAATATGATGCCTTTCCGTTCACATAACCTTATTCCTGCTAATATTTTCTAATCAGGGCAAAAGAAAATTGTTACCGGGATGTCCTTTGACATCTTTTGGCCTGAAAATTTTATTCTATAATTTCTGAAAGTATGAGAGTTGGAGTTCCTTCCATTTGATATGTGAGGCCGCCTACCACTATTGTCGCAGGATTTTTATCGGTATATTTTTGGAGCTTGGCAAGCATATCCGGATTTTCCGTTACGTTTTTGCCTTCAAAGAAAAGTTTGAAATCCTGGTATTTATTGAAGTCAGGAAAATTTTTCAAATCGGCTTCGGAAACATGAAATTGCAATTCTTTTTGTTCACCATAAGAAACTGCCATTTCCATGTATCCGTGGACCGTGACCGTGCCTTTATAAACAAGCGGATTTGGGTCCGCGTTTGGCTCCGTTCCGGAAACCAAAATCCATTCCGGAGAAATTTTTTCGCATGATGAGAGAATAAATGTGGCCCCAATTAGCGATGCGCACAAAACCAGCGTGAGCAGAAAACCGAGTAGGAATTTTTTCATGATTTTTTTGTTATGAATTATTATTTTATTACCACTTTGGAGTAAAATTGCAAACATTTGGCGTTGTTGCAAACGCAACAACAGGGTTGCCGAAATGGCAACAAGGTCGTCAACATCAACAAGAGCGAAAGGAGAAAAACCATGAAACGCTCAACTTTTCTGACGACGATGGTGGAACGAGCGCTAGCGATTGTGATGCCCGCGTGGATGAGGCTTGCGAGAGTGAGGCCCGCGATGGCGGCAGCGGCGGCGAGAGCCGCCGCGGTGGCTGCAATTTTTGCGGCAGCTATGGCCGTGGCCTCGCTTTTTTGCGCGTGCGGAGGAGAAATTGACATGGGCTCGCCGGAAGAAACTGACGATGACGTGACGGACGATGTGGCCGGCGACCGCAATAGAGGCGGTGTCGGCAGCGACGGCACGGGCGGTGGGAACGATTTTCGTATTCCGCTGCCGCAGGGATTCGACTGGGAAGTTAGTCAGTCATGGGGAGAGCATTGCGAATTGTGCGATGAAAAATATCCCGATGATTCGGCTTCATACTGTGATTCATCGCACGCCACTCTGGCTTCGTGCAAATACGGTTGGGATTTTAATCTCCCCGGAAGTGCGGACGAAGGGAAGCCGGCGCTCGCGACAGCGAGCGGCACCGTGAAGATTGCCGAAGAGCGCGGAAGCTGGGGCAACACCGTTGTCGTGGATCATGGCAGTGGAATTTGCTCCCGCTATGCGCATCTGGACTCAATCAATGTAAGCAAAGGAGATGATGTGTGCCGCGGTCTTGTTCTTGGAAAAATCGGAAACACCGGTTATTCCTCCGGCTCACACCTGCACTTCCAGTTTGAGAACTGCACCTCCGGCGAAGGATTGGAAATGGGCTTCACCGACGGAAATGGAATTCCGAAATGCACCAAGGGCTCGGATATCTACGACGAAGATGGCTACTACACTGCCCTTCTTTTGACGAACAAAGAAAAAGATAACTGCGATGGCAGTGACGATGACGATGCGATTGACGATGATAACAGCGATGACGACAACGAATTGCCTAACGATGGCTGGGTTGATGCTGAGTGCGGCGACCTCACGGGCTGCCCGCTCGTGCACGACTGCAACCGCTCCGGCACTTATGATTTCCCTGATTCTGACGACATGAGCGCCAAGGGAAAAGACGCCGTGTCATACCTTTGGCGGGAGTGCGCGCTTGATGGGAATGAGGATGATAACTTTCATCCCTCCGATGATATTTCGCGCGCGGAGGTTCTAAAAATTTCGTTGAGCCTTTTCGGGCTCACCGAGAATTGCAATGACCTTGAGCCTTTCAGCGATGTAAATCCGGACGACTGGTTCTATCCGTATGTCGTGTGCGCAGTGGTTCACCGAATTATCGACAGTGGCGGAAGTGAATTCCATCCAAACAATTCCGTCACTTTTGCAGAGGCTGCAAAAATGACAGTTTTAGCCGCGGCAGAAGCTCACATTATTAACATCAATCACCCCGGCCGCGGCCACTTCCCCTCTATTCCCGAATCCCATTGGGCGTACGAGTACGCGGAAACGCTGTATTCCTACGGCGCAATCGACGGCGATCCCGCGGACATTGACCCTGATGAAAGAATAACGCGCGAGACATATGCGATTATGGTCGCTTCGCTCTCTCCTTGTTTCTGCTGGAATATCAATTGCGAAAGCGGATGTGAATGCAGCCAAAAAGAATTTGCCTGCACAGATTCCGACGGCAATGGTGAAGGCGGAGGCGATGACGATGCGGATGACGACGCGCAAGATGATGATCTCTCGGACGATGACCTGTCTGACGATGATGTGGACGATGACGACGCGGCTGATGACGACGATTTTGTAGACGATGACAACATGGATGACGACGCGCAAGATGATGATCTCTCGGACGATGACCTGCACGACGATGACATTTCGGATGACGATATCGCCGATGACGATCTGTCTGACGATGACATCTCTGATGACGATGAAGATTCTTGCGCCACCTTAATCGTAAATCCCGAAATGGTCTGGATAAGTAACTACGGTTACTTCTATCTGGGGGTTGACCTCGTCGGTGGCGAACCGGCGTTTCGTCTTTCGATGCGCAACGGAGGCTACCTCTGCTACACTCACGATTCCCACGACCACTGTCAGGAAGTTCTGCCTTGTCAGGAAAACCCGGTATCGCCTCCCGGCCTATTCCTAACATACGCATGGCTTTACAACACCTCTTCGGAATACCCTGTGTATCCCAACTGGAGTGATGCCATGATTCTCGGAAGTTCGACGCATTGCGCATCCGTCATTGGCGACTACAACTACGCCGTAGCCGATTGAGAGCCATAACCGAATGACATTTCGCGAGCTCAAAATTTCAGTGCCAAAAAGATTTCAAATTTCCCCGCGTAAAAAGTGTGCCAAGGCACGCCAAAATACCGCGGGGATTTTTTTGTGACCGCTTTTTGCGCGCAATTTTTCGCGCATTGTTTGCGCTTTCTCGTACATAGTTTTTGCCTATGTTTTGCGCTTTGTCGCGCATATCTTTGTGCGCGCAATTTTTTATGATGCCGGGCAAATAGCGTAATCGTAGAAATTGCATCCATATGGACCTTGCTGACCCAGCACATTGCAAATCCAGCTCATATCATCCGTCGGCGGAAAACTTGAAATTTCATCCTTAAGTCCGGCCGTAACAGTCCTCTCAATTGTAACTCTTGCCTCGTCCCCCGGCCACCCTCCCGGATATCTTTTTTTATCATCAATCGAAGGCTCAACGGTAAGAATTATAGTTACCGTCGGGTGCATTCTCATATTCGGTTCCGCGTATGCTTTGTACGGATCATCAACCGGTGCTATTATAAATTTTATGTTTTCAATTGAAGTTCTAAATGGAGTTATCGGCTGAAAACTATTGTTTCCACCAAATACAAATGTGCCTTCATGATCTGATTTATATGGCAGTGAATACCCGCCAACGTCAGCGGCATTTGCCGCGGCAGTATAAGAAACCGGATAGCCTGTGTAATATTTATCAACGTCTGTTCCGTCTCCTGTCACATGGCAACTCGCGCCTTCCGGACACTTAAAAAAATCAATCACATCATTCCCATCCAAATCGTATCCATTCATCGTAGTCACGGCAAGTGCGTAATCGGAATCGCCTTCTTCTTGTTTTATTTCTCGTTTTGCCGCAATCAGTTCTTCAACTTTTCCTTCCACATTATTCGCCAAAATATATAACTCATCCGCCGGAAAACTGTCCCCTAAGACATTCGCTCCTTGACCTGATACGGCATCATAAAATGCATTTGATGTTGCCCCGCTATCTAAATCTTCGCTATAAAAATTCTGTCCCATATTTTTATCTTTTGAGTCCGTATAACTAACGTCGCAGCACATTGGCGGAGCTCCTTCCGGTACCGCACAGTCAATTCCAAGGTTATCAGGGTTATATAAATCGGTTCCGAAAAGCATTGCGCCATTTCTAAACGCCGCATCCCCCGGACTCATAAAACGGCTTCCATACGCCCCATAGTACAATCCGTATGCCACATCTTGGGCTCCATTCTGAATAACGTTTACGCTATAATATTCTTCATAATCTATCTGTCCGTAATGTATTGCGCTTGTTAATTGCTCCATCAAAACTCTCGCATCGTCTACCATTGTATTTCTTATGTCCGTAAGTTTTTCAACGTTCACCGTTCTCACTAAGAGTGATGTGGAAATTGTCGCGATTACAACAAAAATGCTTATCGCCATTAATAATTCTATGAGCGTAAAACCTTTTTTTGTTTTTAAATAAATCATTCTGCGTAATTTGTTAAAGCAACATCTTTAAACTGAAATACGTTTTCTTTTGCGCCCCTGAGCCATCGAACATAAACATTAAAACGAATTTCTTTTTTACCTGTCAAAATATCTCCATTGACTGACTTTACCGATATCGCTCTATAAAATCTGGACTTTTCTTCTTCCGCGCCAATATGCAAATATCTGCTAAAATCTCCTCCGTTTTCGTCCGGCACCAGGTAAAGCAAAAAGTCTTCAATATTTGTAGGAATATCCCCTCCGACCGCGTCTCCTTTTTTCTCCAAATACCAATGATTATATCCCGAATCCGCTACTCCATAATTCACTGTATACGCCTCTCCTATTGCAATTTTCCCCGCATTTGTACAATCAAAATCCGGACTTGGGTCCGGCGAAAGTATCATCCAGCATTCAGGTTTGCTTGGATAAAGCATCGCGTTTGTGCCACGAATATCTTTAATTGCTTCTACGCCTTCGTACGCGAGATTTTGCGCGATTAAATAATCTTCGGAAAGCATCATTTGCTGCATCGATGAAATAATCATAGAGCTTGCAACTGCCCCCGCCATAATCAAAACAGTTATCGAAACGAGTGCTTCAACTAAAGTTTCTCCGGATTTGTTTAATATTTTTTTCATTGTTATAGTGGTGGTTCGGCCGCAGGGACTAACTGAGGACTCGTTAGATTTGTTAGGGCGGTTTCATAAAAAGCCTCGGCAATTCCGGATGAAAATACCGCTATATATCTGTTTATTCTCGTGTCTCGTAAATTGTACATTCGTATGTAGAGCGGGCTTCTACCTATTAATTGCTGAACATTTGTATCCTGTGAATAATTTCCGAGAGGCGGTTCATATATAAATGCTATGTAATAATCTCCGTTTGACGACTGCGTAATTTCTTGTCCTACTGTTGCCCAGTTCCCATCTTTCAAATCTTGTAAATCATCATTTGTGTAAATTCTTATTCCATATTTAAGTCCGTCGATTGTGTATTCTGGCCCGATTGGAAAATCGCTGCCATTTTCAGGCGTGCCACTATCAAATTTTCCCGGATTTGTGAGACTTCCTCCCGGCATTATCGATCCTTTTGCATGATCCGCAAAAACGCCAACTATATATTCATCCGCTGTAATTGTTCCAAATGTTGCATCCGTTGTTGTTTTCCTTCTTATATAAACGCCGTAACCGTTTGGAATATATAACTGGCCAGCTCCCGCACCCAACGAATTATATACATCCGGAACTGTTAAATTTGTTACCGAATACATGCGCGGTTCTCTTATTTTTGCCATTAAATCTTTGAACGTGTTCATAAAAGAAAGCTGCTTTTGCGAATTTATCGTCTGGGTTATTCCGGCAATTCCTATGAACGTCATCAGTGCGATTACAAAAAGAACTTCGATTAATGTGAAGCCTTTTGAGGCGCGACGCGACTTTTTGCGCGCGATGTGGCCGAGTTTTGAGGGTGAAACTTTTAGAGCCATCACGCGCATTATAAATCAAATACGAGGCTTGCGTCTAGGAAAACTATTGTGCGCTTATGTGGAAGAAGCGGCCGGAAATAAATCCGTCCGCTTCTATATTTTTCTGAGCTCTGGCGCTTCGTCCTAATCATTGCTGATTATTGAAAGCACTTTTGAGCTACTTAATTTTAAGGTTCCTTGTCCCGAATCCATATGCCGGAAATCGCTGGAGGATGTTTAGCAGGCATTCTCTTGCGACATAGCAATTGGCATCAGACACGGGAAGGATAAAGGATTTCTTTTCAATTACATAAGAGGAAAGGTGGTGGCAGAGGGGCAAGGGGTTTTTCTGGCGATGCGAGGGGCTGGCCGCTCTACGTGGAATTGCTTGTTTTGCAGCTCGCCCCGATTTTGCCTTGTAGGCGAGGTGGGATAACGATTGCCGCACCCTGCCAACCACCAATTTTGGAAACTCAACTCAACCGCAGCAGCCGTTTGACGAACCGCCGGAATCTGATCCCGGCGTGCCATCGTCGTCTGCGACGTCATCATCGACATCGTCATCCGAATCATCGTCCCCACTGTCGTCAGTCGGGGCGGTGTCATCGTCCGTATCGTCGTCTGGCGTTGTGTCGTCGCCAGAATCATCGTCCGTGTCATCATCGCCCGGCAACGTCGTCGTTGTGGTCGATGTGGTCGGTACGATTTTCGTCGTCGTTGTCGAGGACGTCGTTGTCGGTACTGACGTGGTTGTTGTTGATGTGGTCGACGTCGTCGTTGTCGGCGCCGTCGTTGAGGTCGTTGAAGTGGTTGAGGTTGTGCTCGTTGTCGACGTTGTCGTGGAGCTCGTTGTTGTTGAGCTCGTCGTTGTTGTCGGCGCCGAGGTTGTGGTGGTAGTGCTCGACGTCGTCGTTGTCGGCGCCGTCGTTGAGGTTGTTGAAGAAGTTGTCGTGGTTGTGGACGTCGTGGAGCTCGAGGTTGTAGTCGAGCTCGTCGTTGTCGTGGTTGTGGACGGATTACATGCGTCCAACCCCTCATTACATGTATCCGGCGGCGTGCACGGATCTCCTGAGTGCAGGCTGCAGGTCCCGCCGTTGCAGGTATCCGCGCCATTGCAGAAAACGTTGTCAGTGCAGCTCGCCGTATTGTTCACGTAGTAACATCCGTCGAGGATATCGCAGTAATCACTCGTGCACGTATTGTCGTCGTTACAGGCGGAATGGACAGGCGTGTGTACGCAGAATCCGTTTCCGCTGCATGAGTCCGTCGTGCAATCAATCCCATCACTGCAATCCTTTGGCACATTTTCGCACTCATTCGCAGGGTTGCAAATGTCTTCAGTGCATGGATCGGATGTCGGATCATAACAATCTTCATCTACATAGCACTCCACTACGATTATTTTCGGCGCCTTGAAGATTGCTGCCGCGTGACCCGTTGTGCCCAGATCTGTTTGCAGAACCAGTAACAGGTCTCCGTCTGGAGCAACGAAAGGCTCGCCGGCATTTACATAATCGAGTCCCGTGCTTGCCGGATCGTTATACAACGGATCCGCACTGTAGGTCACGGGTAACCAGTCCACGCCGAGAGTCCCCAGGGGATCCTTCTCTAGCACGAAAATGTTGGCGTTGTCGTTCATCCCATTTACACAGTATGGACCTACGTCCCCTGTGCATTCGAGAGAAACGACCGACCAGTCGCCTGTTGAATCGACATATAGTCCGCCAGCGGGGGTTGGATGAAGATCCGGAATGTTCGCGGACGCACCCCATGGCTCCGCGGTCATTTCCCAGTAGCGTACATCGCCGAATCCATTCACTTTATACATCCACGGATTCGCCTTTCCTGTCAGCTGAACCGCGTAGATATTTTCTGTAGGCGTGTATCCGGGATTTGTTTGAACCATTACCTCAGTTCCGTCGATTGCCTCAAGGGTCGTTTCGTCCCATTCGGCACTAAAGAGCGTTGTAACCCAATAGGGATCTCCTATCGAGCGGGTGAAATAGATGATGTTTCCAAACACCATCGTATCCCACTCATTCATGTCGGTGTTGAGGCTCAGTATCGGTTCCGGATCGGACCATGTCATCAGAATAGGATTCCATACCGACTTGTATAAGTCGAGGCCGTCATCACTTGTGATTCTCGCCGAGAAAATGATGTATTTCAATCCATCGCTCGTTTCGTATTCCTTTGGACATAGCTGCCCGAAAGAAGCGAAATCCGGGAACATCATTTCTGCGGTTCCCCATGACGAACGGGTTGTGGCGTTGACATTTTGGCTGGCCGTCAACAAAATAGTCAGGATTGTTAGGGTAATCAACCACCGTTTCGTGTTCATCACTGTCCTCCTCGCCAGGCTGCTTTAATTAAAAAGCGCGTGGCATTCTGAAATTGTTCGTTTCGTATTTTCCTCATTTTCCTGTATTCGCAAGAATTGTATTTCTACAATTCCTTGTTTCTTCAATATATATTAAGTTCTCTTTTTATGGAGAACATTTTGAAAAGTTTTCCTTTATGTCAAAGAACACTATTACCATATTGAAATAATACGGTATCTGTCATATTACAACATTTCCGTAATATTGCAAGACAATATTATCGCTTAAATGTAAAGGAATGGTGAGCGAATACTCACCATATAATATTTACGTGATTTTGTCGCCGTAACTTCATTAGTAAATGTTGAATTTTTGGCCGAAACAAGGCAAAATACAGACATCAATCTAATCATCATTTTATGAAAAATTTATCCGAAAAAGACAAAACTCTCCATTTGCAGTTTTCTAGGTATGGCAAAAACGCTCGTGAATGGATGCGAAAGTGTGCTCTTCTTCTGCCGGAAATCGAGCGAAATCGTGTTTGGAAAAAGAAGGGATTTTTTAGTATTTATGAATATGCGGCAAAGTTGGCCGGGATGAGCCGTGATGCCGTGAACGAGAGTTTGCGAATCTTGAAAAAGATTGAAGACAAGCCCGAATTAATGAGGATTGTAGAGGAAAAAGGATTGTTGGCTGTGAGACCAGTTGCTACGATTGTGACACCTGAAACAGCAAAATTCTGGGCGGAAAAAGCAAAAATGATGAGCAGAAACACTTTGGAAACCTATGTTCGGGAGGTTAGAAAATTAGATGAAAATGTTGATCCAAATGGCCTTCCCGGGAAGGCGAAAATGGCCGATTTTCCGCAACAGAAAGCCATTATGATTTTCGGAGAATCGGCAATTTCAACCATCCAATTGTCTTCAGAAATCAAAGAAAAACTGGAAAAACTTAAAGGAAATAAATCGTGGGATAATCTCTTTAATCAATTCTTGGATCTGTACGAAGAAAAAATCGCACAACTCAAAAAAGAAGCAAACAAAAAATTTAAAGAAATTGAGTCGCGAAAAAAGCCAAAATCCGCTCGTCCTATTCCCGCGAAAATCGAAAAATACGCAATCGCGAAAACCAATCACACTTGCGCGTTTCCTGGATGTACAAAACCTGCCGAACATCTACATCATGCCGAACGATTTAAAATAACCGGCCGACATGATCCCGAGAAAATAATTCCGCTTTGCAAAGAACATCACGAACTTGCGCACGAAGGGCTTATCGAAAACGAAGAAAAATCGCCGAGCGAATGGAAAATTAAGCTGGAGCCGGACATTACAAATTACAAATATTTTATCGATAACTTTGTTGCGGCACACCGAATAAATCGCTTTAGTTCTGAATTGTGAAGTTGAAAATTCCGCCTTTTCGCTGAACCTTATCCATCATTTTGTAGCTCTGACCTTGGTAGTTTACCTGAACATTGTAGATGGTTTCCTGGGTGGAAATCGGGCGCTTTGAAAGAAGTTGATATTCCAGATTTGGGATAGTTTTGCCGTCGCTGGACTTCATGTTTGGCGCAACGAGGAGGAATTGGAGGGAGGGCTTGGAAACGGTAACTCCGCCTTGGCTTGTGAGCCATTGAAAAATTCTTAAAGATGCATCGTTTTTTATTCTATATTCTTCAAACAACCCTTTCGTGTCTGAGGCGGTAAAATTTGTACTCCAAACTTTGTTTTCGCCAAGTCCCCCATCATTTAGTAAGGACTCGAAAATTTCCGAATTGGTATATGGCCAGTCACGAATTCCTTCCGTGGTAGCGTCGTTTGCCGGCATCACGCTGCAAGTTTCTGTTATCCCTGTTGCAGGATCTGTACAGTCCGCATTTATTTGCCAATAGATCACTGTGCTGTTTTGATTTTTATCGTTTGTGCCGTCGCCTTCGTCAAACTCATAATGTTTCGTGCAACTCCCGTCCGCCGGGTCTACCGTTTCGCACGGTGTCCGAACTTTCAAAACCATGTTTGCGTCGCCTTCTTTTGCGTCTGCAAAACTGCATACATCTTTAATTGAATCGCAATCAAGCGGGCCGCCATCATGTGGGTTTCCATAATATAGCGGGATTGTCGTCTGCGCGGATGCTGTTGTACCAAAAGATAATTTGCCCCAGCTGCATGAATTGTCCAAATCTGTGGCGCTTTGTACGCTGCAGTTTTTGCCTGCCGCTCCTGTGCCCGGGGTCGGCACGACATACCAATCATTTGGAGCTGTACCAACTTTTGCGTTTGTAGTTCCTACCACTTCGCAAGAAAAAGTTACATCCTGAGTGTTCGCTTGATTTGCTCTATTGACGAATTCTCCAGCTGGCTCTCCGCCATTTGGGATATAAGTATCTCCGATTGGTCCTTGGTCATTTGGATTGAAAATGTCTCCTGCCGGCGCTGCCGTAAATATTTGATTTACCGGTGGGTAAGCTGCAGATCCGACCTGGTCTGATACTTCTTCCAATGAATCGTTGGCGGCAGCCTGCGTTGCTTTCACCTCCGGAAACGCTCTTGTTATTGCGTCCTGGCAGTTTATTCCTGCAACCAGCGCGCTTCCGTCGCCCAACCTCAAAACTTCACCCATGCTCGCAGCCTGAATTTGGGCCTGACTGGCATTCTTAAAAGTTTTTATACTTTGATTTGTGTTCTTTATAATCGTGGCCACACCAAAAGCAAAAATCAGCATAACCATGGCCAGCCCCAGCGCTATAATCACCGTGACGCCGCGGGTATTCTTAAGTGGATTTAATGAGGTCCTCATGTTTTTGTTTTATTCCTCTACATTATACATGGAAATGGCGGCTTATTCAAGGCCTTAGCCCAAGGCTCAGTCTAAGGCTGAGCCTTGAATTGGCTGTTTATGCGGCTTCCGGCTATTTTCAAGCCTGAGCCTTGAATTTAGAGTTTTTTTAATAATTTTTTAAGTTTGGAGAGTATTCTCGGATTATCAATGATTGACTCTGTCCCACCACTTGGTGTACTATGTGCGTGAAAGTATTACTAAGTATACCAAATATGCCTACATTGTCTTTCAAAACCGATAAAGATCTAAAAAAAATGATTGAATCTCTTGCTCAAAAAAAGGGAATAAACACATCCGCTTATATCAAGCTCACCTTGAAAAAAGGCATGGATGATGACCTATCTGAAGTAACAAAAAACGGCCTTACTGTTGCGGAGGAAATAGAGATTCTAAATTCCGATGCGAAGGATAAGGTTTATGGCCCTTTTAGGACATCCGCAGCCCTTATGAAAGCCCTAAAGACTAAATGAAATGCAAATACTTTTTACCGAAAAGTTTAAGAAAAACTTTTCAAAATTGCCGGAAAAAATTCAAAACAAGTTCAAAGAAAGAATTGATATTTTTGCCAAGTCGCCCACCAATCCTCTTTTAAAAACTCACCCGTTAAAGGGGCATATGATTGGATTTAGGGCATTTTCCGTAACCGGCGATTACCGCGTTATCTTTAAAATTGTCGCGGAAGATACGGTGAAACTGATTGATATCGGTACGCATAGCCAGATCTACTAGAAAGTTATGAGAAACTTTTTTTAGAGTTTTTTTAATAATTTTTTAAGTTTGAAGAGTATTCTTGCGACGATTTTAAAAACTTGGCCGTTGATTCTGCAAAACCAGAGGTGTATACTGGGTGTATAAAAAGTATATAACTCTTACCACAATGGCTACAACACCTAAAAAGAAAAATATGACCGTTACAATCAATGTAAAAACCGACAAAAAGACGAAAGAGGAAGCGCAGAGAATAGCTGCTCTATTGGGTATTTCCCTCAGTAGTGTCATAAATATTTCTCTTAGACAATTCGTGTGTACCGGCGAATTGCATTTGCGCGTTGTCCCGCGGGAAGTGGAACTAAGGTGGCAGAAGGATATCGCGGAGGCAAAGAAGAATGGAAAGGGGTACACCGACGTTAAAGAATTAATGGGAGATTTAATGAAATGATTTACACATTAAAAATATCAACCAAATTCAACAAAAATTTTAAAAGATACAAACATGATCACTATATTTGTGGAAAGGTTGAAAAGCTCTTGGCATTGCTGTCTGTTTCAGGGGAAGCGCCTTCAAACTATCGCCCACATGGGCTTGTTGGCAATTTTGATGGGTATATAGAATGCCATATCAAACCTGACTTGCTGCTTGTTTATACCTTACCGGATGAAAATGGCATGATTTATTTGGCTGATATCGGCAGCCATAACCAGATTTTCGACTAAATGAATGGTCGCGCGTGGTAGTGTGGCTACCGTGGCCAGCTAGAGCAGAATCACGAATTCGCCTTTGGGCGGATGAGCAGTGAAGTGGGCTATTGCTTCCGAGACTTTCATCCGCAAACACTCTTCGTATATTTTTGTAATCTCGCGAGCAATGGCAATTTCGCGATCGCCGAGAAAAGTTAAAAGATCGTTCAAGGTTTTTAAAATGCGGTGCGGAGATTCATAAAAAACGACTGTGCGCTCTTCGTCGTTTAAAGATTTAAGGAGGGTTTGGCGGCCTTTTTTTAGCGGTAAGAAGCCAAGAAATACGAACTCGTTCATTCTCTTGCCTGACATAACGAGAGCCGCGAGGACGGCCGAGGCTCCCGGGATTGGGCAAATTTGGATGCCTTCTTCGAGGGCACGCCGAATGAGCGTGTACGCAGGGTCGGAGATTCCTGGCGTGCCTGCGTCAGAAACCAAAGCGATATTTTTCCCTTCTTTCAAAAGTGAGACGATATATTCAAGTTTTCCGGTGCTGCTGTATGAATGATAGCTAACCACCCTGTTTTTAATTTCGTATTTATTCAAAAGGATTGAAACATGGCGAGTGTCTTCTGCGGCTACACAATCAGCTTCTTTTAGGATGCGGATGGCGCGGAGCGTCATGTCTTCGAGGTTCCCGATTGGCGTTGAGACGATGTAAAGCATATTTTGGACCCTTAGGGTCACCCTAAGGGTGAAAAAGTTAAAAAAACTTACTTTTGCTCATTGTGATGCCCGGCTTCTTTATATATACCGGCTTTATTATTTGTACATCTTTGAGGATTTTTTTACCAGAAAAGTGATTTGAAAAAATTTGTGCGACGCAATTTCCGAAGCTCGTTTTAACCTTTGTAATTTTTTCCGAAAATTTTGTGGAACCAAGAAATTTCTTCTGTTCGTCAGTTATGTCACCGAAGACTTTTTTGATTTTATTTTTCTTCAAAAAATCGGCGAGGTCGTTGATATTTATGTTTTTTACGTCTTTTTCGAAGTCTTCTTTTGGGCTTAGACTGGCGTAAACTCCGGATGAGCCGGCGAAGATAAGGAGCGCGTCCCGCTCTGCGGGATCGTCGCCGCCGCCATTGCGGGGCAGGCCGCCGCGTTGCCACAAATATTCAAAATAATCCATTCCGTATAATTTCGCGCCCAATAAATATTTCATCGTGTTCGCGACAGTCACTCCGACGCGAAGTCCGGTGAAAGAGCCCGGGCCTTTCACACAAAAAATCTCTTTGATATCTTCAAAACTTTTTCCGCAACTTTTTATCATTTCAGAAACCTCAGGCATTAATTTTTCCGCCTCGTTGTTTTTGCCTTCCCAGCTGCGTTCGGCGAGAACGGTTAATTTAGCGTCCGAAGTTTTTTCGATAAGCGCTATGCTTGTTTTTGACGATGCTGTGTTTATTCCCAGAATTGCCATATTTTGCCCTGTTTATGGCAACCATATTAAGTTTTTTA
>Ga0172379_10006868_pt1 | contig 15034 bp, 12 predicted proteins | sample GrowelOW334metaG_FD_119756 | JGI IMG/M metagenome (GOLD analysis project Ga0172379, IMG submission 119756) | Groundwater microbial communities from an aquifer near a municipal landfill in Southern Ontario, Canada - Groundwater well OW334 metaG | ecosystem: Environmental > Aquatic > Deep...
ATCATAAGACAAGTGTAAAGCGGCAAAACCATATCCATCTCCACTATTATAACAACCCATTATTGCTTGATTCTTATCTAATGGGACATTCCCAGACTGTTTTTGGTGAACCACTATAGCCCCACCATCTATCATGGAAATCATATTGGTAAAGCCGCCGAAATCCCATTGGGCGTTTCTAACAATTGTCATATCGAATTCTTTTTCAACCTTGATCCGCGACTCCATGGTAAAATAAGGAAGGCTACTATAAAACACATAGGTAACTTCGATCGTTACATCAGTCTGCGGCATGGCAGGATACATAGGAACTACAGGATAACCCCACCTTTTTATAATTGTACAGATGGGTCCTTTTTCCACGGTATAATTAGGCACTTTAGGCCACATGGTAATACGGAAGCGAAGCCTATTCCTTATATCCGGGCCCCAATGCATACAGGGGTCTTCACCGTGCCAGACAAGGTCAAGAGCATAATTGCCCGGATCATTCGTTGCATTGATTATGGTTGGAGGAGGGAAAGCTGATGTTGGATAACCTATAGTTTTTTTAGTGATTCCATTCCGTTTGAACTGAAGATTTTTTAACTGTCCCATCCTGGGGGAGAGGTTGGCTTTATAGTAGCTGTTTTCAATATCGAGCGCAAATCCCTCCCCACGGGTTACCAGATCGGTAGTATAGGATGGGATTGGAAGATCGGGTGAGAAGTTCCCGTAAATTAACAGGTACGATTTCTTTTCTTTGGCGGCCATATCGGATAAAAGCACAACTGTGCACTTTTTTATGTTCCCTTCCTGCACTGATCCATATACCTGGCAGGGGATTTCCTTTTCAGATGTTTCCTCTATAACCCGTATCTCTTTCGCCAGGTCATTCACCTGTTCTCCAGCGAATGAGACATCCACAAAGATCGGTTCTCCCATTCTGGCAAGACCGTCTCGTTCTTCGACCTCAAAGCGCTTGAAATACTGCCATCCCCGCCAATTAAGTAAACGACCGCCCGGAAGGGTGTCTACAACTCCCCAGACAGTTTCAGGTATTACCAAGTGACTCCGGTCAAGTTTCATTTCGTCATATGGTTTCGCATCAGGGGCAGACTTGAAAAATGCGGATCTCACATGCACACCCCCCTCAACCGGATCGCCTGGAAAAAAGCCGAGAACATCCCTTGCTTTTTTAGAGAGACGATCAGGAGTCCACGGAGGAGGCCAGAGCAATTCTACAGTTACAGTGCCCACACCTGACATGGCAAGAATCTTTTTACGGACAGGCGAAGCTATTTTCATGACATCGACAAATCCCTCATGATAGGTAGTGATAACAACACGAACGTTATTATTTTCGACCTTCACGCTGTAGATCAATCCCATATCCACAACACTCAACGGAGTTCCCAGATACCCATCCTGAAGGTTTTTTAATTCGTTCCATACTCCTTCTTCGGTAATGATATTTGTCTGGGCATTACCGGACGCACCCCATGTGAATAATACCAAAAGAACAATAAAAAAAATTTTCTTATTCACCGGAGCCCCATTCCCAAAAGAGTCGTGATATTTTATTCCCTTGATTTTATTAGAACATCTCACAAAATCTCCAAGCAATAAAGCATTATCTCAGCAAAAGAAGTTTCCGGGTATTAACCTGTTTCCCGGCGCGCATCTGGTAGAGGAAGACGCCGCTTGCAAGTTCTTTTCCACTATCATCACGGCCATCCCAGCGAACAGTATACATTCCGGCTTTCCGCAGACCCTGCGCCAGTGTAGCCACTTTTTGCCCCGCAAGGTTGTAAACACACAGTTGCACTTCTCCCTGCTCGGGCAGAGTAAAGCTGATCCCGGTGGAGCTGTTGAAAGGATTCGGATAGTTCTGGGAAAGGCTGTAGGACATCGGAACAGTTGATGATCCTTCCTGCTCGTTCACAGAGGTCGGGTAATCGGGAATACTCGCTTTCAAAGGCTTTCTGAGAACATTATACCAGTCTTTCGCCTGATTGTTTCCTCCGGTATCCTTGGCGTTGTAAAGAAGATAGGCGTTGTATTCCCCGATTGTCGCTCCCGGCTGGATGCCGACGCTCGGTCTTCCGGAAGCCACATTATTGCTGTCGAATGCGTATCTTACCCAGAGCTGCCAGGGAACTGAAACATAATCCGGAGTAATCGAGGTATTACTCGGGCCATACGCATTAGGAAAACCGATCGCATCAAACGCCAGATGCAGCGAGGCAAAACCGTCCCCGTTCACTCTGTTATAGAACCCCAGAAGAGCGGGATTCTTTGAAAACGCCGTTCCGTTCTGGAATACATTGATCGATCCGCCGTCCATCATTGAAACCATATCGGTAAAGGTTGGCAGGAGGAACACCCACTCATCGTTCCTCACAACATTGATATCGGTTTCCTTTTCAACACTGACCCGCGATTCCATGGTGAAATAGGGAAGCCCGCTGTAGAAGACGTAGGTCACCTCAATCGAAGTATCCGATTGGGGGAATACGGGGTAGATCGGAGCAATCGGATACCCCCATCTTTTCACTATTGTGCAGACAGGCCCTTTTATAACAGTGACGTTGGGTGGTGTATTCCACTGAGTGATGCGAAACCGGAGATGATCTTTGAAATCCGGGCCCCAGTGTATGCATGAGTCCTCACCATGCCAGCAGAGATCAAAAAGGATATTCCCGGGGTCGTTCAAGGCATCGATTTTCGTTCCCGAGGACCAATCCTCGGAAGGCATCAAGACAGTCTTCCCCCCATTTTTGAACTGAAGAGATTTCAACTGACCCATCACCTTGGAAAGACCGACCTTGTAGAAATTGTTTTCAATCTCAAGGGCAAATCCTTCACCGGTGGTCATCAGATCGGTTACATATGAGGGCGCATGAAGATCAGATGAGGAATTTCCATAGAGAATCAGATACCCTTTCTTTTCCCTTGCCGATGCATCAGCCTTGAAAATGACTGTGCAGCTTTTCGAACTTCCCTGATTCACTTCCCCGTAAACCTGAGACGGAATTTCATTTTCGGACGCCTCTTCAAGTACGCGTATCTCTTTCGCGAGGTCAATCACCTGACTCCCATCGAATGCGACATCCACCTGGATCGGCTCTCCCTGTCTGGCAAGTCCGTCTCCTTCCTCCACCTCAAAACGTTTGAAATAGCGCCATCCGCGCCAGTTGGCCAGCCGGCCTGCCGAAAGAGTGTCAACAACCCCCCACGCCGATGCAGGTATGACAAGATGGCTCCGATCGAGCTTTCTTTCATCATAAGGTTTCGCGTTTGGGTCAGCTTTTAACTTCGATCTGACATGCAGCCTGCCCTCCACCGGATCCCCCGATTCAAACAGAAGCACATCTCTGGCTTTCTGGGACAGACGGTCAGGGGTCCATACCGGTTCGCGGACATATTCCACGGTTACAGCGCCTACCCCTGTCATTGCGAGGATTTTCTGCCGTACCGGAGAAGCAATATATATGTACTGGACGAATCCGGGGTGATAGGTGGTAAGCACAACACGCACATTATTATTTTCGACCTGAACGCTGTAGATCAATCCCATATCGACAACGCTCAAAGAATCGGAAAGAACGGCCAATGTAACAAATTGAGGGTCTTTGAGTTCTTTTAATTGGTTCCACACCGCTTCTTCGGTGATTACCGCAGGCTTGGCGAATGGAAAAATTACAGATGAGGCTGCCAAAGCATTGCCGTGTATATTGGCAGATACCCCGCAAACGGCCAGGGTAATGAGTATAAAAAGAACTTTTCCTTTCACTATTGACCTTCCTTTTTGAAGAGGTGCAGAAATGCATTCATAGTAATGCCCATAGGGGCTTGCTTTCCAAAAAAACATGTTGCCCTGTTCGCATCTATACCATTAAAAGTCATGCCTGAAATTTCCGGGGGTGGCCATATAAAATTGTATACTGTCGATTTGAAGATGGAGATATGTGAGGAAATTTTATCGCTGTCAGAATTAATTTTCGAATATAAAGTACAGAAATCATCACTTCCAACGATTAAAATAACAATTTTATTCCGTTTGGCAATATAATATTTTTATGTTATTTGGCATCAAATCATAGTATATAACAGTTATAATTCCATTCCGCTGCTTTCCTTTTTTTCGATATTTGAAAAAAAAGCGGAAAATTTTATTTATTTAAAAAATATTTTCGGAACCGAAAGCCTCACCCGGTCGTATGATAGTATACGAAGGGGGGGGTGATTACATGCCGACGGCTCTACTGATGAAAACCAAAAATCAAGAAATTCCTGATAAGGATCTCCTTTTCGATCTGGTAAACGGAGACATGGATGCGTTCGATGTCATCGTGATGAGATACAAAAATCGGCTCATCAACTTTGTCTACCGTTTCGTTAAAGATTTCGATGTTGCCGAGGATATCGTTCAGGAGACATTTCTCCGGGTGTTTCGCAAGAGACGCGATTATAAAGCGATAGCGAATTTTTCCACATGGATTTTTACTATCGCGGGGAATCTGGCAAAAAGCGAACTCCGACGCCGTAAGAGATGGAAATTTCTTTCAATAGATGCAACAACTGAAGACGAGAAGACATTCGAGATTCCGGATCCCGGCATGAAACCGGACCGTGTTACCGCTGTACGGATTCTGGATGAGCATGTGCAGAATTCCATCAATCTCCTTCAGAGCAAGTATAAGGAGGCATTGATTCTCAGGGACATCGAAGGGATGAGTTACCAGCAGATAGCCGAAATCGTCGGCGTCCCGGTTGGAACGGTGAAATCGAGGGTAAACCGCGCCCGGATAAAGCTCCAGAAAAAGTTGAAAGGACATACCCCGGTAGATGAACTCTTATAATCCGGGAGCCATGCCGATTCCGAAGCACTGTTTTTGTCATCAAAAGTAAAATTCGTTCGATATGACAGCGCCGAATCCGGCTCAGGGGCAAATGGAAGTAACTAAATTTTTATCAATTTTTTAAGAAAGGCTTGTGAAACACATCACTTATTATTTTCTTTTTACCGAAACTTACCCCCCTAATCCCCCTCTCCATCCTGTGGAGAGGAGACATCGCGGCCAGCGGGATCCCCGATTTTTGCGAAGCAAAATGCGGGGTGCTTCGAGGGGATACAGGAAGGTGAGTTTAGTAAAACAGGGATTTTGTTTACTAAAAGGAGGTGCAGATATATCGTGAAAAGTGCTAACGAAGGGTTTTTTACCTGTTCTTTTTTCCGGAAATGCATCATGGATTATGTCGATGGTGATCTATCCGGAAAACTGCGGTCGGACTTCCTCGCTCACGCGTTGAATTGTCCGGAATGCGAAAGAGAGTTGAAAGAAATTCAGCATGTAAGAAAGCTTCTTGCCAACCTTACCCCGGCAACCGCTTCATCTGAGTTTGATTTCAAATTGAAGAGCCGTCTCAATCGAGAGAGAACGCTCCTCCTCAGTCCCTTCTACCGTATGCGTCTCTATATTTCTGATAATATACAGGCTTTCATTACGGTGCCAGCAGTGGCTATGCTCCTGCTTGCCGGATTTTTCTTTTATCCGGGGAACGGATTGATTCAAAATCAAAGCGTCCGGGTCACAAACCAGATTTCACCGGACAAAGGGGCTCCCGCTGTTCAATCGTTTGCCGGCGCTTCCGATGAAGATGTCTATTATGTCCTGGATCCACTCGATTCGGATAAGGTTGGGAACGGTGCGGCTGCACAGAGCGCCTCCAGACCGAGAACAAGAACTAACGATACTGTTACTTTGATAAGCTTTTAAACATGATGAAAAAAACTCCTTTTTTCGGAAAAACGCTCCTTGCGGTTTTGATACTTTGCGGTCAAAATGAACTTACGGCATCGGCCGGAGTCCCGGATGACAGCATCGCATTCACGCAGGGGATAAAGGATAAATTCGGCAGCGCTGTTTTTACCGTACATGCCTATCAAAAAATGCTTCCCTCGAAAACCGGCGAGAAGAGTATAAAAAAACGTCGAAACGTCGGGACTGCTTTCCCTCTGGATAAATCCGGATATTTTATAACTCCGAGCTGCGTAGTCAGGGATGCAGAAAAAATAGAGATAACGGGACGTGGGAACGAAAAATTTACAGCAGTTACGGTCGGATTTGATGTAAATGGGAAAATTGCCGTTCTGAAATCTCAGCATCAGATTCTTTTTCCCCTCCCCACATTCAAACCGTTAAATTCAGTTAAACCGGGATCAAAAATCGTATTCCTGGGAATCCCTCCCGGAAAAAGTCTCACATCCATGATGGGAGTTGTAGAGTCGGTTAATGGGTTTGACGGCACTATTATTGTTACAGTTCCAGCAGAACCGGGCACTTCGGGTACTCCTGTTTTCGATGAAAACGGCCAGATTGTGGGTCTTCTCGCATATCAACTCAGTGCAAGGAAAAAACCTGCGGCCGGCAGTCTTCCGCCGAAAGATTTTTATGCGGTGTATCCCATGGAGTATGTTTCTCTTGTGGCGCGGTCTATAATCCAAAACTCAACTTCCCGTGGTGGCTGGCTTGGAATATCTGTCGAAATCAACGGGGGCAGCATCCATAATGTGGTAAAAAACAGCCCCGCGGACAAGTGTGGTATCAAAACCGGAGATATCATTGTGGAGTTAAACAGTTCAGCAGTTTCTTCTCCCGATGATCTTATCAGGATGATGGGCGCTGCCCATTCCGGAGATACGATTCATTTGAAAGTTCTCCGTGACGGTGAACCGCTCGCTCTTACTGTGAAACTGTCCGAACACCCGCCAATGAAATAACGACGACTATCCCCTTTACATTTCATAAAATATAGCTTTTATTATTGCTTTCCCTGTAAAGAAATGTAAATTTAAAAAGGCTTGTGAAAAAGTTTAATACTTGTTGTTTTCTTTTCCGCCAAAACTCACCCCCTGCCCCGCCCTCTCTATACTAGAGAGGAGGAACTACAAGGCTGGAAATGAGTTATCTCCTCTCGTGTTTGCGGGTTCCCCGGCTTTTGCGAAGCAAAAGGTGGGGTGCTTAGAGAGGAGACCAGGAGATGAGTTTAGAAAAAGTGGTAATTTCATTCTAAAACATGTTTTTCACAAGACTTTTAAAACTGTTCTAATTTATCATATAATGACTATCCAGGATAATTCATAAAATATATTTATCATACCGCCGAGGAAGAAAATCCCCTCTGCCTGTCGGCATCTCCCCTTGTTAAGGGGAGAATACATTTTTACTCTTTGCACCCCCTTAGCAAGGGGGTCGCCGCACTGAGCGGCGGGGGGATCTTTTTCCCTGAGTTTGTGAATATCTTTCTATAGTCCCCGGTTAGCTAAAAACGGAAGCTTTGCGGGATAAATCCGTTGATCTTTCAATACTATTTTTTATTGTAAGGATGTTGAAAAACATACGACCTGGAGAGTATGATGATTAACATTTTTCGAAAAGTACCCCTTTTTTCCTCGCTCAAGGATGAAGAACTGGAGACAATAGCCCGTGTGTCCGTTCTGAGAAATTGTCCAAAAGACACCCTGCTCCTGATTGCAGATGAAGAAGGAGACGCTCTCTTTATCATCACCAAAGGAAGGGTCAAAGTTGTCTCGTTTTCCGAATCCGGGAAAGAAGTGATCTTTTCCATTCTCAACGAGGGTGATTTTTTCGGAGACATGTCTCTTCTTGATGGGAAACCGCGCTCCGCATCGGTCATCACAGTCGAAGATTCATCGGTATATATTCTCCGTCGCGCTGATTTCAACAGCATTATTGAAAAACATCCCAAAATCGCACTGAAACTGCTCACAGAGCTCACCTCGCGTTTGAGAAAAGCCGATTCCCGTATTGAAAGCCTCGCTCTCCTTAATGTCAGCGGGCGGGTGGCGGCGATACTGTTTCAGCTTGCCGAGGAAAGCGGCAAAAAAACTCCCGACGGTATAGTCATCAATTCGAGACCGACACACCAGGACCTTGCCAACATGACCGGAACCACCCGTGAAACTGTCTCTCGAATTCTCAAACAATTGGAGAACAGGAATTATATTTCCCTTTCCGGCAAAAAAGTAACCCTGCTCGATCCTGAACGGTTGAAACGGGAAATGAATCTTTAACAACGAAGATACCTCCTGCGCTTGGAGTATTGATAAGGAAGTCTGATCGTTTTACAGAGATAATCGCTATTCCTCATTATTCCTTTCTTTGATCGTATACTTGAAATTTTCTTTGATTCGATGTATAATAACAGGTTATGGGAAGTTTTTATAAGATGCGCCGTCATTACATGTTTTCGCACATCTTGCACGGGTAATTTTGAAAGGATTTATGAAACTTCTTCTTCTTTCCCATGATACTGATGTAATAAAAATTGTGCAGGAATATTCCCATACTTCCGGACATGAACTGACTACTGTCTCGCTTGTCAAAGAGGCGGGAAACCTTGTCTCGACCAAGGAATATGACGCCCTCCTTATGGACTGCACGATGAGGCTTATGGAATTGATAGCGTTCGCCGCCGAGAAGGCCGAAGACCTTTCGGAAACGGTGGTGCTTCTTCTGGGGCCGCTCGACCAGGACCAGCGTGAAAAACTGGGGAGACGGCTTTCCGCGCATTACGCCATCGATAAACCCCTGAGAAAACCGGTGTTTTACGAGACCATGCAGAAAGTTGCAATGCGCTCCACCATTGTGCGCAAGGCCGGGCTTATCGGGCGTTCATCAGCCATGGAAGAGACAATCCAGACCATCATGCAGGTTGGGCCGACAAACATCAGTGTTCTTATAACCGGCGAAAGCGGATCAGGTAAAGAAGTCATCGCACGGGCTATCCACGCCGTTTCAACGAGAGCGAACAAACCTTTCCTGGCGGTGAACTGCGCCTCTCTGGCGGAGGGAGTGATCGAGAGCGAGCTTTTCGGGCATGAAAAAGGATCGTTTACCGGTGCGGCCGGACGGCGGTTCGGGATGTTTGAAAAAGCGAACGGCGGCACAATATTCCTTGACGAGATCGGTGAAATTCCCCACTCTACTCAAATCAGGCTCCTCAGAGTGCTCGAGGAGCGTGAAATCATGAGGGTTGGAGGAATGGATGTCATTGAGGTAGATGTGCGGGTCATCGCCGCCACCAACCGTAATCTCCGTGAGCTTGTCGAAAAAAGAGCGTTTCGCAGAGATCTCTACTACCGTATCAAGGTGCTGGAAATCCATGTTCCTCCCCTCCGTCAGAGGCCGGAGGACATACCTCTCCTCATTGACAACGCGGCAAGGCAGTATTCTCTGGTGAACAATCTGCCCATACGGCGTTTTGACGAAGATGCGAAGAATTTCCTCTCACAAGCCCCCTGGACAGGAAATGTGCGCGAACTCAGAAATTTTGTCGAAAGCTGTCTTGTGCTGACCAGCGGGCCGATTATCGGAATAAACACTATCCCGGCACATCTGCTTGCCGAAATAAACCGTAACAGCATTCTCCCCGTCCCCCGTGAAAAAATGAAAGAGCAGACCGAGAGGGAACTTATTTATCGAACGCTGATCGAGCTTAAAAACGATCTCTCCGAGATTAAAGAATACCTCCGGTCTACCCAGGCGCAGCAGGATTCCCGTGATGTTTCACGGGTTATGGAAGTTGTTCCTCTCCAGAATGGCGGGGAAACCCTTGAGGAATTGGAACATCAGGCGGTTATAAATGCTCTTAAAAGCACACAGGGCAACCGCCGTAAAGCGGCCCAGCTGCTCGGCATCGGCGAGAGGACTCTCTACCGTAAACTGCGGGAGAAAGGGTAGAGTAGATGAGAAGAGAAACCATTTTTCACATACCAGAAATTCCGGAACCGGAGGCATCCCGCAGAGTTTAAAAAATGTATTTTAGAAAATAACGGACAAATATGTTTTGTTGCTGTCTTCGTAGCTACTGAAAGACACGGCACTAATCATGAATCCTGAAAATTGCTGAAAATACTTTTTCATCTTCTGCCAGGCAACCTTTGAGAGAAATCAGACCAAAGGCCTCCCGTAATGAAAAACATAGGGATGGAACTCTTTCCGGACGCCATCGTTCAAAATATAGACGCAACTATCGTTCTTGACTGATAAACATCATTTGGTTATATTGAATATTTATGTTTTCGAATTTCTATGTGCTAACAGGAGGCAGAATGCCGACATACGAATATAAATGTACTGTTTGCGGGCATACGTTCGAGATTTTTCAGAGCATGAAAGACGAGCCTCTGAAAGTTTGCCCGAAATGCAGCGGGAAAGTCCAGCGGCTTATCGGAACCGGGGCAGGCCTTATTTTCAAAGGCAGCGGTTTTTATGCCACCGATTACCGGAGCGATTCTTACAAGAAGGACGCAAAAGCCGATAAGAATATCGATATTCCAAAGAAAACCGAGACTGTTCCCCAAAAGAACTCTGTTGTGGAAAAGTAGGATATGAGTGGTGAAACAATGATAAAAAAAACTACCGTTGTATCAACTTTAATCGTTGTTACAATGGCTTTTTTTGTATCCGCTTTTTTTTCAGGATGCGGGAAATCTCCGGATACTCTTTACACCGAGGGAAAGGCGCTGATCCAGAAAAAAGAAACGCTGGCGCAGGGAATGCGGATTTTCGAGAAATTTGAAAAGAAATTTCCCGGGGACAGCCGTACTCCGGAAGTATTGCTCGCTCTTGCAACATTCAATCAGGACGAAAACAAGTTCAAGGAAGCTGAGGCGGCTTATAATCGTCTTTTGACGAATTACCCTAAAACGGCCGAAGCATACAAAGGAATGTTTCTTCTTGGATATATGTACTATGAAGAGATGAAAGACAACGAAAGGGCGAAAGCGACGCTGAACAAATTCATCGCAGCTTATCCTGATTCGGGGCTTGCTGTTTCCGCCCGGGTTTTGCTTGAAAACATCGGGCTGCCTTTGGAACAGTGGAACACGGTAAAGAACATTCTTTCCGATAAAAACGCATCGACAGGTGAAACTCCTTCAAAAACAAAGTGATATTCCGGAGGTTTGCAGGTGCAATACGACATAATCAGTCTCAATGAAAAAATCGCGCAGGAAAGCGTTCTTATCCACTCTCTGACTGCCGAGGTCGGCAAGGTGATTGTCGGCCAGGAAACAATGATAGAACGTCTTCTCATCGGTCTCATGACAGGGGGCCACATTCTCCTTGAAGGAGTGCCGGGGCTTGCAAAGACTCTGACAGTCAGCACGCTGGCTTCTGCTGTGCACGCAGGTTTTCAGCGTATACAGTTCACCCCCGATCTTCTTCCCGCAGACCTGGTTGGAACTCTGATTTTCAATCAGAAGACAGGAGAGTTCATCCCTAAAAAAGGACCGGTATTCACCAATTTCGTTCTCGCCGACGAAATCAACCGCGCCCCGGCAAAGGTGCAGAGCGCCCTTCTTGAATGCATGCAGGAACATCAGGTGACCATCGGGGACACCACGTATCCGCTCGAAGACCCTTTCATGGTGCTTGCCACCCAGAATCCCATCGAGCAGGAAGGAACCTACCCTCTTCCTGAAGCGCAGGTCGACCGGTTCATGTTCAAAGTGCTTGTGGGGTATCCGACAAAGGAAGAGGAATTCTCGATCCTCGAGCGCACAGTCCTTCAGCCTGCGATCCACCTGAAACCGACCATCAGCCTTGACCAGATCCGTCGTCTCAGGGAAGTTGTAAAAACAGTATACATGGACGACAAGGTCAAGCACTATATTCTTGATATTGTTTTCGCCACCAGAAAACCTTCCGAGTACGGTCTGGATGAGCTGGCCGGTTTCATAGAGTACGGCTGCTCGCCGAGAGCGACCATCTATCTTTCGCTGGCGGCGAAAGCGCATGCGTTTCTCCGGGGAAGGGGATATGTTATTCCGGAAGATGTGAAAGTGATCGGGCCGGATGTGCTCCGTCACAGGATCATTCTGACCTATGAAGCTGAAGCAGAGGAAATATCGACCGATCAGATCATTCGGAAATTATTTGAGCATATAAAGGTTCCGTGACAGATGCAGACTGAGGAAATCGCCAGAAAAGTCAGAGGAATCGAACTTCGCACCAAGAAGCTGGTGAATGAAGTATTCAGCGGCGAATATCATTCGGTATTCAAAGGGAAGGGAATCGAATTCGCAGAGGTTCGTGAATACGGTATCGGGGACGACATCCGTCTCATCGACTGGAATGTCACCGCCCGTACCGGCCGCCCTTATATCAAGACATTCGAGGAAGAGCGCGAGCTGACTGTCATGCTCGTTGTGGATGCCTCCGGAAGCGGTCATTTCGGAAGCCTCGGGATGTTCAAGGGTGATCTTGCCGCCGAAGTTTCCGCGGTTCTGGCGTTCAGCGCCATCAAAAACAACGACCGGGTGGGGCTTGTTATTTTCACCGACCATATCGAGCTGTATATTCCTCCCCAGAAAGGGAAAAAGCACGTTCTCAGGGTTATCCGTGAAATACTCTTTTTCAAGCCCGAGGGGAAAAAAACCAGCATCAAAGACGCGCTCGGCCATGTAAACCGTATTATGAAAAGGAAATCCATCGTTTTTCTCATATCGGATTTCATGGACAGCGGTTTCGAATCGGCGATGAGCGTTGCAGCGCGGAAACATGATCTTATTGCGGTCACTATCGGCGACCAGCGCGAGGAATCTCTGAGTGATTCCGGATTGATGGTTTTCGAGGATGCGGAAACAGGGGAAGTGTTTATTGCTGATACCTCCTCTAAAATAGTTCGGCAGCGGTACGGGGAATATATGCAGAAACGACAGACTGACCTTGTCGGTCTGTTCCGCAGGTATGGTGTGGACAGGATAGCGCTCAGAACAGGCCAGACGTATGAAAATGAGCTTGTGAAATTTTTCAAAAAGAGAATCCACCAGTTCAGATGATCTCACTTTCCCGCAGGATAGTTATATGAAACTGGAAACGGTATTGACAGTTGCTCAGTCCAAAAGACTCATCGCTTGGGGAGTCGTGCAGCACCCGTATGTCAAAGCTGCATTTCATAACGGAATAATAGGAATCTGCCGCGGGACCACCTGTTCGGCAGTGGCAGAAGAATTTCTGGGACGGGCAATCGAGAAATTTTCTTACACCACCGGGGTAACGCTTCCGAAGAATCCATTCCCGGAAATAACGCCTCCAAAGGAGGTGCAGCATGACATTATCATCCGTCACGGGGAAATCCACATGGATGGCGAGATGGTCACCGAGACCGCAAAGAATATGTCTCCGGGAGATGTAATCATAAAAGGGGCAAACGCTCTCAATTACCGTGAAGGTATCGCCGGCTGCCTTGTGGGACATCCGGCAGGAGGAACCAGCGGAGGATTCTGGGGGCCGCTTTACGGCAGGAAACTCCATTTGATCATACCGGTCGGGCTTGAAAAAGAGGTCTCCTGCGACATTCTTGAAGCTTCCGCCGAATGCATGGAAGAAAACTCCGGGAACGCTCTCATGCCTCTGACAGGAACGATCATCACCGAAATAGAGGCGTTGGGCATACTGACCGGTGTCTCTGCCATTCAGATTGCCGCCGGAGGCATCCGTGGCGCGGAAGGTTCTGTTCGTCTCCTTGCAAGCGGGAATCAGGAAGAGATTCGTGAAGTCGATAAAATTATCTCGGCTCTGGAGAATGAAAAGCCATATTGAGGTCATTAACGGATAAAATCCCATTCTTTGTCATTCTGGAAAAAAGAGACAGAGTACCGGGTAAAATACCAGGGGCATTGAATTACTCAAGAGAAGGAGGGGGAAATTGATTGATGTTCAGAATCTGACCAAGTATTACGGAACAAAACTTGCCCTGGATAAAATATCCTTTTCGGTCAGAAAAGGCGAGGTGCTCGGTTTTCTGGGCCCGAACGGCGCCGGAAAATCCACAGCGATGAAAATCATCACCTGTTATCTTTCTCCTACCGAAGGGTCGGTAAAGGTGAACGGCCTGGATGTGGTGACTGACTCTTTGGGAGTCAGAAAGCTCATCGGATATCTGCCTGAAACTCCTCCTCTCTATACGGACATGACAGTAAAAACTTACCTTGAATTTGCAGCAAAAATTAAAGGGGTGCCTTCGAAAAAGGTACAGGGAAGTGTCAGCACCGTTGTGGAAAAATGCGGGCTCAAACAATACTATAAAACCTACTGCAATGCCCTCTCCAAAGGTTACCGTCAGAGGGTAGGCATCGCTCAGGCCATGATACATGAACCCATGCTTCTTGTTCTTGACGAGCCGACCATCGGTCTTGACCCGATTCAGATTGTAGAGATACGCAATCTTATCAAAAGTTTCGGCGGGGAACACACCGTTATCCTCTCGACCCATATTCTGCCGGAAGTGGACATGACATGCGAACGTGTCATCATCATCAACAACGGAGTTGTGGTGGCTGAGGACACGACAAAGAATCTTCGGATTTCCCAAAAGGATCAGTTCGTTTTGGAAGTCAGGGGAGACACCGGATCTCTTTTGAACAAGATTGAAAAAATACCCGGAATCACCGGTATTACCCCGGAGAAGAGTTTAGAAGGTATATTTGCATACAGAATAGAATCCGATAATTCCCCAAATGTTCGGCCCGAAGTGGCGAAAACGGTTATCGGAGAGAACCTGGAACTAATCCAGCTCAGAGATATCGCGCCGACCCTCGAGGATGTTTTTATCCGGGTAACCATGAAATAACGGAGACTGATAGATGAGAAATGCTCTTGCGGTGTATGTTCGTGAAGTACGAAGCTATTTTGTTTCCCCGATTTTTTATATTCTGGCCTTCGTTTTCATGGTTGTGGTGGGTAATACATTTAAAGATACATTCTTTACCTTTGCCAACCAGACCATGAATTACCTCCGGATGGCGCAGAATTACAAGACTTCGATTCCTGTAATGGATGTCAGTATGGTATCCAGTTCACTTTTCAACTATATCAATTTCCTGTTTCTGCTTATCGCTCCCCTTCTTACCATGCGTCTGTATGCGGAAGAGAAGAAGATGGGCACCATGGAATTGCTTATGACATCTCCGATCACTACTTCTCAGGTTCTGTTCGGAAAATTCTTTTCCGCTCTGACC
>Ga0172379_10006869_pt1 | contig 15033 bp, 14 predicted proteins | sample GrowelOW334metaG_FD_119756 | JGI IMG/M metagenome (GOLD analysis project Ga0172379, IMG submission 119756) | Groundwater microbial communities from an aquifer near a municipal landfill in Southern Ontario, Canada - Groundwater well OW334 metaG | ecosystem: Environmental > Aquatic > Deep...
CCTGGCTCATCAATCCCAATGCGCCCGCCGAGCCGTCGCGGCTGCTCTGGGACATCTCCGCCCAGGACCGCTACAGCGACCCCGGCACGCCCCTGCTCCGCCCGCTGACCAACGGGTTCCGCGTGGCCCGGGTGCATGAAGGCAGCCTTTTCCTCTCCGGTGCGGGGGCCTCACCCGATGGCGAACGCCCGTTCCTCGACACGTTGAATCTCGCCACGCTCCGCTCTGAGCGCCTGTTTCAGAGCGACGATGGCGGCCACGAGTCTGTCGTCGCGTTTCTCAAGCAGGATGCCTCGGAATTCATCACCCGGCGCGACTCCCCCAACCGCCCGCCAAACTACTTCATCCGTTACCAGGCCGACGGTTCACGCAAGGCGATCACCGACTTTCACGACCTCATGCCGCAGCTCCGCGGCATCCGCAAACAGCTCGTCACCTACCAGCGCCCCGACGGCGTGGCCCTCTCCTACATGCTTTACCTTCCGGCGGACTACCAGCCCGGCCAGCGCCTGCCCACGATTCTGTGGGCTTACCCGCGTGAGTTCAGCGACAGCGATACTGCCGGACAGGTCACCACCTCCGCAAAGCGCTACACGACGTTCAGCGCCGCAAGCCATCTCTTCCTCGTGACGCAGGGCTACGCCATCCTCGACAACGCGACCATGCCCGTCATCGGCGATAGCAAGAAAGCCAACGACACCTTCCTCGAACAAATCATTTCCAGCGCCAAGGCCGCCGTGGACAAGGCCGTGGAAATGGGCATCGCCGACCCGAACCGCGTCGGTGTGGGCGGCCACAGCTATGGCGCGTTCATGGTCGCAAACCTCATGGCGCACACGGACATCTTCAGGGTCGGCGTCGCGCGCAGCGGGGCCTACAACCGCACGCTCACGCCCTTCGGCTTCCAGAACGAGCGCCGCTCGCTTTGGGAGGTGCCCGACATCTATTCGCGCATGTCGCCCTTCATGTTTGCGCACCGGATCAACGAACCGCTGTTGCTCATCCACGGCGATGCCGACAACAACCCGGGCACCTTCCCGCTGCAAAGCGAGCGGCTTTACCAGGCCATCAAGGGCAACGGCGGCATCACCCGGCTGGTCATCCTCCCCCACGAGAGCCACAACTACGAAGCCCGCGAAAGCGTCGAGCACGTCCACTGGGAAACCGTCCAGTGGTTTGACAAATATCTGAAGCACGCGCCCGACGCCCCCGCCACAACCTTCGTCCCCACCGACCTTCCGCAGCCGTGAGGCCACCCTGAGTCGGCGGTGAAAGCGGGGCCACCGTCAGGGTTTCGGCATCGCCTATGAATGGTGCAGTTGCCGCTCGCCCTTCATCCCCATGTTCAGATGGCCCAGGACGCGCGATAGAAAGTCCAGTAGCACGAAGGGCTTTTCGATGAAATCCACCGCGCCAAGCAGCCGGGCCTCGCGCTTGTATTCGATACCGGACTCGCCGCTGACAAAAATGACGGGAATGCGCCGGAGCCGCGAATCGGCCTTCAACTTGCGACACACCTCGATCCCGCTCATGCCGGGCAAACTGATGTCCAGCAATATCAGGTCGTAGGTTTCGGTGGTCAGGTGCGCCAACGCTTCCTCTCCGCTGGTGATGATGGTGGCTTGAATGAGTGAACGGCTCAAGGCGAGCCGCATCAGCTCCCCGACTGCCGGATGATCCTCAACCGCAAGCACGCGGTGGGCGGGTTTTTTCATTTGGATTGGGTTGGGTTGGAAAAAGGAAGCTGGCATAAAAGGGGCGCGAACTTAACGCACCCTGTCAGAGGCACCGCGAAGCGCCATTCAAGAGAATACGCCAAGCCGCGCCCGATGGGGCGCGAGCAGGGCTGGTCTCTTGAGGAAAATTCGCGGTTTTCTGACAGACCGTAGCCGTAGCCACGCAAAAATTTTGGTTAAACTGGTTACATAATGTTCTTCGCAATGCTGTCGCCCGCCCTTCTAACACAGCGGTGACGCCGCACAACAGGATTCTCCAGGATTCTCCAGTGGACTTTTTCATTGGGCGCATCTTGACCCCGAAGCCGAGCCGGCACGGACGCCGGCGATATGGCCCGCGAGACGCGGGCGCTACGTAGCGCCGGCCTCCGGCCGGCCGTGCCGCAAGCGTCCCAGCTTGCCTGGCGGGTCGGGCCGGCTTCGGGGTCAAGAGGCGCTTTTTTTCATTTTCGCCCGGTGCGCCTTGTGCTTCGCTCGCGGCTCAGACCATGAAAACTCTCTCACGCCGCCAGTTCCTCCAGACCACCGCCACCACGCTGCTCGCCGCGCCCGCCGCGCGGGCCATCGAGCCGCTGGGCCGCACCGGCAGCGCCCGGCTGCAACTCAGCCTCGCGGCCTATTCGTTCCGCGATTTCTTCGGCGCCGATGTGCAGCGCCCGACCTCGAAGACCGTTCCGCCCGCCGGCCTGGAAATGGACATGTTCAAGTTCATCAACTTCTGCGCCGAGAACGGCTGCGTGGGGGCGGAGCTGACGGGCTATTATTTCCCCAGGGAACTGACCACCGACTATCTCGTGCAGGTGCGACGCCACGCCTTCGTCAAGGGCGTGGCCATCAGCGGCTCGGCGATTGGCAACAACTTCTCCCACCCGAAGGGCGAGAAACGCGACAAGGAGATCGCGCAGACGAAGCAATGGATTGACCGCGCCGCCGTGCTTGGCACGTCGCACATCCGCGTCTTCGCCGGGCAGACGAAGGAGCTGTCCCGCGAGGAGGCGGACAAGCTGGTCGTTTCAGCGCTCGAAGAGTGCTGCGACTACGCCGGGCAGAAGGGCGTATTCCTCGGCATCGAGAACCACGACGCCATCGGCAGCGCCGAGCACCTGCTCAGGCTCATCAAGCAGGTCAACAGCCGCTGGCTGGGCGTGAACCTCGACTCGGGCAACTTCCACACGGAGAATCCCTACGACGACTTCGCCCAGATCGCGCCCTACGCCGTCAACGTGCAGTTCAAGACGGAGATCAAGCGCAAGGGCGCGAAGGAATCCGAACCGGCGGACCTTGCGCGCAAGGTGAAGATTCTCCGCGAGGCGCACTATCAGGGCTTCGTCGCGCTGGAGTTCGAGGCGAAGGACAACCCCTACACCGCCGTGCCGCCGGTGCTGAAGCAGATGAAGGAACTGTTCGGGGCGTAGCGCCTTCGTGGTCGCTGCGGATCGGTCCCAATTGCCGGACGCGCAGGCTGAAGCCTGCGGCTACGCGAGCCTTGCCCGCCCCGACCTGTCTGCCTACCGTCCGCTCGTGCTCCTCAAGTTTACCAGCCTGCTCGGACTGGCTGCCTTCATTGCGCTCGCCTGGGCGCTGTCCACCGACCGGAAGCGGTTCCCCTGGCGCACGGTCATCTCCGGCGTGCTGCTGCAGTTCCTCTTCGGATTCCTCATCCTCAACACCGTGCCGGGGCAGGATTTTTTCAACGGCTTCCAAAATGCCGTCACCAGGCTGCTCGGTTTCGCGGCGGAAGGTTCCAGCTTCGTCTTTGGCCCGCTGGCAAATGAAGCGGCGCTGCAAAAAGGACTCGGCCTGTCCTCCGGCTTCGTCTTCGTCATCACGATCACCAGCACGATCATCCTCGTTTCGGCACTGTCCTCCCTCCTCTACCACTACGGGGTCCTGCAACTCATCGTGCGCGGCGTGGCGCGGGTGATGGAGCGGTTGATGAAGACCAGCGGCAGTGAAAGCCTCGCGGCGGCGGCAAACATTTTCATGGGCCAGACCGAGGCCCCGCTTGTCATAAAGCCCTACCTCCCCAAGATGACCCGCAGCGAACTCATGGCCCTGATGACTGGCGGCATGGCCACCATTGCCGGCGGTGTCCTGGCCGCATACGTCGGCTTCGGCATCTCCGCCGGTCACCTGCTCACCGCCTCGGTGATGAGCGCGCCCGCCGCGCTGCTCATCGCCAAGGTCATGCTGCCCGAAACCGAGGCCAGCGAAACCGCCGCCGGGGCAAACGCCAGCATCGAGCGACAGACCCACAACGGCCTCGACGCCCTCTGCCGTGGCGCGAGCGACGGCGCAATGCTCTCGCTCAACGTCATGGCCATGCTCATCGCCTTTGTGGCCGTGGTGGCGCTGGTCAATGCGCTGCTGGGCTGGGCGCTGGCCAAGGTCGGCGTGGCCACCGCCGCCCCGCCGCTGCAAACCGTCTTTGGCTGGCTGAACTACCCCTTCGCCTGGCTGATGGGCGTGCCGCTGAAGGATTGCTTCTCCGTCGGCCAGATCCTCGGCGAACGCATCGTCATCAACGAATTCATCGGTTACCTCTCGCTGACGAAAGTGCGCGACGCGCTTGATCCCCGGAGCGTTACCATCGTCACCTACGCGCTGTGCGGCTTTGCCAACTTCACAAGCATCGCCATCCAGATCGGCGGCATCGGCTCCATGATCCCCGACCGCCGCGCCGACCTCGCCAAACTGGGCCTGCGCGCCATGATCGGCGGTCTGCTGGCCTGCTATGTGACTGCGACCATCGCCGGAATACTGGTGGACTGAACCGATGCCTTGCATGCCCGACGCCCCCACCAGCCCCGTCTCCGCCCTCGACCGCGCGCGCCGCAAGGCCTACTGGCGGCTGCTGCCCCTGCTCTTCGTCTGCTACGTGATCGCCTACGTGGACCGCGCGAACGTCTCCATCGCCAAGCTCACGATGACGCGCGACCTGCCGGGCTTCGACAACGCGGTCATCGGTCTCGGCGCGGGCATGTTCTTCCTCGGCTACTTCCTGCTGGAGATTCCCGGCACGCTGCTCGTGGAGCGCTGGAGCGCGCGGAAGTGGATCAGCCGGATCATGATCACCTGGGGCATCGTGGCCGCGCTCACGGCGCTGGTGAGGACGCCGTCGCAGTTCTACGGCGTGCGTTTCTTCCTCGGGCTCGCGGAAGCCGGCTTCTTCCCCGGCATCATCGTGTATCTCACGCACTGGTTCCCCGGCCGAGACCGCGCGAAGGCGCTGGCGTGGTTTCTCGTCGCGACGCCCTTTGCGCAGATTCTCAGCCCGAAGATTTCCAACGCGCTGCTCAAGGTCGGCACCGACGAGATCATCAACGGCGTGACCGTGCATCACCCGGAGTTCTTCGGCCTCGAAGGCTGGCAGTGCGTTTACGTCTTCTGGGGAATTCCCGCCGTGGTGCTGGGCGTCGTCGTGTTCTTCGCGCTGACCGACAGGCCGGGCCAGGCAAAGTGGCTCACAGCCGAGGAGCGCGACGCCCTGGAGCAGGAGCTGGAACGCGAGCGCACCGCGCGCTCGCAGGGCAGGCGCATGACGGTGCTTGAAGCCCTGCGCCATCCGAAGGTGCTCCTGCTCGCGCTCGCCTACTTCTGCACCGTGACCGGCAGCTACGGCATCGAGTTCTTCCTGCCGAGCATCCTGCGGGACTGGTATGGCATGAACTTCAACCAGCTCACCTGGCTCGTCATGCTCCCGCCCGCGCTCGGTCTGGTGGGCCAGCTCTTCGTCGGCTGGAGTTCCGACCTGCACAAGGAGCGCCGCTATCACGCCGTCGTGCCCATCCTGATCGGGGCCGCTGCCATCGGCCTGGCCCCGTTCACGCGCGGCGAGCTGTGGCTCACCGTGCTGTGCTTCATGGTGGCCTTCGCGGGATTCAAATCCTACATGCCGGCCTTCTGGTCGCTGCCGAGCCTCTTCCTCACCGAGGCGGCGGCGGCGGGCAGCATCGGCCTCATCAACTCCATCGGGAACCTCGGCGGCTTCCTCGGTCCCACCGTGCTCGGCGAGGTGGAGAAGCACACCGGCTCGTTTGTCGGCGGCCTCTGGTTCCTCTGTTTCTCCATGGGCATCTCGGCCGGCGTCCTCTTCTTCCTCGGGCTCGGGCACAAAGAAACGGCGGAGCATAAGTGAGGTATCCGCTTGACGCCGGCTGGTTCTGACTTCGCAATTTCCCCGCATCATGCGCGCCGTCATCCAGCGGGTTTCCGAAGCCAGCGTCACCATCGCCGGACAGGTCCGGAGCACCATCGGGCGCGGCCTGCTGGTGCTCGTGGCCGCGGAGGATGCCGACACGCCGGAGGACATCGAATGGCTGGCGGGTAAGATCGTCCGCCTGCGCATCTTCGCGGATGATGCCGGGCTGATGAACCGCTCCGTGCAGGACGTGGGCGGGGAGATTCTCGTCGTGAGCCAGTTCACGCTCTTCGCGAGCACCAGGAAGGGCAACCGCCCGTCCTACCTGCGCTCGGCGAAACCGGAAGCCGCCATCCCGCGCTACGAAACCTTCGTTGCCCGGATCGCGGCGGAGCTGGGCAGGCCCGTCCACACCGGGGAGTTCGGCGCGGACATGCAAGTGGCGCTCGTGAACGACGGCCCGGTCACCATCTGGATGGACACGCTGGCGCGGGAGTAAGCGCTCAACCGCCAGGGTTGAAGGAAAACGCGGTCTGAGATCCCGGTGCCGTCAAATCTTTCTCACACCTGGCATAAGCGGCACAACGAGACCACCAAACCGCTTGCCGGGTCGGTGCGCGTCCGCTACAAACGCCTTCTCTTTGCGCGGCCCGCCGCGTGACAAAACAGAAATACTCTCAACCCTCGACTTTCAACCCTCAACTCATCATGCCCTACACCACATGCACCGTCCCCGCCGGCGGCAAGATCACCATCGCCAACGGCAAACTCAGCGTCCCCACCAACCCGATCATCCCGTTCATCCGCGGTGACGGCACCGGCCCCGACATCTGGGCCTCGTCGGTCCGCGTGATGGACGCGGCCGTGGAGAAGGCTTACGGCGGCCAGCGCAAGATCGCGTGGATGGAAGTCTTCGCCGGTGAGGAATCCTTCAAGAAGTTCAACAACTGGCTGCCCGACGACACCGTCGAGGCGTTCCGCGAGTTCCTCGTCGGCATCAAGGGTCCGCTCACCACGCCCATCGGCGGCGGCATGCGCTCGCTCAACGTCGCCCTGCGCCAGATGCTCGACCTCTACGTCTGCCTGCGTCCCGTGCAGTGGTTCACCGGCGCCCCCTCCCCCGTGAAGCACCCGGAGAAGGTGGACATGGTCATCTTCCGCGAGAACACCGAGGACATCTACGCCGGCATCGAGTTCGTCGCCGGCTCGCCCGAGGCGCAGAAGGTCCTCGATTTCATCGCGAAGGAGTTTCCGAAGGATTTTTCCAAGATCCGCTTCGGCACCAAGGAAGCCATCGCCGGCTACATGAAGCTCGCCTCGCCCGACCATGACGCCTCGCACATCCCCGTGCAGGTCGGCATCGGCATCAAGGCCGTTTCCAACGTCGGCACCATCCGCCTGATGAAGTCCGCCGTGGAATACGCGCTCGCGAACAAGCGCCGCAGCGTGACCATCGTCCACAAGGGCAACATCATGAAATACACCGAGGGCGCCTTCCGCGACTGGGGCTACAGCGCGGCGGAACGGATCTTCGGCAACAAGGTCTACACCTGGGCGAAGTGGGAAAAGACCAAGAAGGAAAAGGGCGAGGAAGCCGCGAATGCCGAGCAGAAGGCCGCGCTCGCCGGCGGCGCGCTCCTCATCAAGGACGCCATCGCCGACATCGCCCTCCAGCAGGTGCTCACGCGCCCGACGGACTTCGACGTGATCGCCACGCTCAACCTCAACGGTGACTACCTCAGCGACGCCCTCGCCGCACAGGTCGGCGGCATCGGCATCGCTCCCGGTGGCAACATCAACTACGTCACCGGCCACGCCATCTTCGAGGCCACCCACGGCACCGCGCCGAAGTATGCGGGCAAGGATCAGGTCAACCCCGGCTCCGTCGTCCTCTCCGGCGAGATGATGCTGCGGCACCTCGGCTGGATCGAGGCCGCCGACCTCATCATCAAGGGCCTGAACGGCGCGATTGCCAGCAAGCGCGTGACCTACGACTTCGCCCGCCTCATGGAAGGCGCGACCGAGATCAAGTGCTCCGCGTTCGGCGACAACATGATCGCGCACATGTAGTCCGTTGCCGCCGAGGCGACGAGGCGGACGACTTCACCGGCGGTTCTGCGAAAGCGGGACCGCCGGTTTTGTTTTGCCCGCGAAACACGCGAATTGACGCGAAAGAGGAATCAACCCAGCGCCTTCCTTCGTCGGGTTCCATTCGCGTCTTTCGCGGGCTGTTCCTCTTCGGAACTTCAAATGACCGTGAGCACCCGCGCCCGCTGTTGCTTCCCGCCGAAGTTCAATTCGAGCTGCTCCCCCTGCTTGCGGCCCTGCAGCTGGCCGCCGAGCGGAGACTGGAGCGTGATGACCAGCACCTCCTGTTTGCCGCACATCACCTCCGTGCCGCCCGAGCTCGGACCCACGAAGTAAAACGCCCGGCGACCATCCTGTTCCAACTCCACCACCGCGCCGAGGCCGATGCCCTCTTCAGGCCCGAACTTGCGCACGGGCAGAGCCTCGAAGGCAGCGATGGCGGCTTCCAACTCCATGACCTGCCGCACCTGGCCGGCGGCGAGGTAGGAGGCTTCGAGACCACGCGTGTCGTATTTATTTTCCGCACGGCTCTGGGGATCGGTGGCCTCCGCCCTCGCGGACTTCGCGGCGCGGACGTAGGTCTGCAACTCATCCTGAAGTGCGGCGAGGATGGCTTTGAGAAGGGCGCGCTTGTTCACCAGAGTCCCTCCAGCCTCAGACTGGCGCGCAGATGAACGACAATCTCCGCATTCATTTCCAGGAGCCACGCTGTGGTTCGCCCAACGGCGGTGCATCCTGTTACGCGAGTGCCGTCCAACCGAAAATGCTCGGCCCACTGGTCCCGGCGCGGATGGAAGAGCGGCGTGAGCTTCCCGGTATCCGGGTCAATGCTCGTCAGGTTTGGGCCTTTGTAGAGGTTGCAGTAGATGCAGGCCCACGCAAGGTTGTCGGGATCGTCGCTGCCGCGATGCTGCCGGGCGATGATGTGTTCGACATGGAAATCCTCCGGCGCGAGCGCATGGTCCGGCAGGCGGCAGTATTCACAACGCCCACCCGCGCGCTGTCGCACGAAATCCCGTCCTGCGCCAGTCATGCGACCCCGGTTTGCTTCAAGTAGAGGCGGGCCTTGGACTGGAGGATGGCGAGCATCCCGCGCACCTGGGCGTAAGTCTCATATTCTGCACGCTCCTCGACGGTGAGTTGTCCTTCGTTGGCCTTGTCCGCGAGTTCCTGACGGCGCTCCGGTGTCGGTCCGTCGAGTTTGAGCGCAAGAATCGTCTGCGCGCTCTCCAGATTCAACGTGCCACCCAGCCGTTCAGCCAGGTCAGCGACGAGCTTTTGGGACTGCACCCATTCGGGGAAGACGGCCATGCTCATACGCTGTGAAGATGTCAGTTTGACGGGGTTTTACAAGTATCGCCTACACCCGCAAATCCACATCCGTCACCGCGCCTTCGCTGGCGGACTTCACCGTCGCGGCATACTTCGCCAGGACACCGCGCGTGTAACGCGGGGCGGGGCGCTTCCATGCTTTGAGACGAGATTTCAATTCCTTCGCCGGAATGCCGAGTGTGATCTCGCGCTTCTCGGCGTCGAAGATGATCGGGTCGCCGTTCTTCACGATGGCCAGCGGGCCGCCTTCGTAAGCCTCCGGCGTGACGTGGCCGACCACGAAGCCGTGCGAGCCGCCGCTGAAACGTCCGTCAGTGATGAGGGCGACATCCTTGCCGAGGCCCTTGCCCATGATGGCGCTGGTGGGCGAAAGCATCTCGCGCATGCCGGGGCCGCCGCGCGGTCCCTCAAAGCGGATGACGATGACGTGGCCCTTCTTCACGCGTCCGTCGAGAATCGCGCCGAGCGCCTTTTCCTCGCTGTCGAAGCAGATGGCCTTGCCGTTGAACTGCAGGCCTTCCTTGCCGCTGATTTTGCCGACCGCGCCGCCGGGAGCCAGGTTGCCACGGAAGACGACGAGGTGGCTGTTCTTCTTGATGGGGTTGGTGAAGTCGCGCACCACGTCCTGGCCGGCGGGATACTTCGGCGCATTCTTGAGGTTCTCCGCGAGCGTCCTGCCCGTGACCGTCATGCAGTCGCCGTGCATCAGGCCGGCATCCAGGAGCATCTTCATCAGCGGCACGGTGCCGCCGATCTCGACGAGCTTGGCCATGACGTATTTGCCGGAGGGCTTGAGGTCGGCGAGCACGGGCACGCGTTTGCCGATGCGGGTGAAGTCGTCAATGGTCAGCTTCACGTTCGCGGCGCTGGCCATCGCGAGCAGATGCAGCACGGCGTTGGTCGAGCCGCCGAGGGCGATGACGAGCGTGATGGCGTTCTCGAAGGCTTTCTTCGTCATGATGTCGCGCGGACGGATGCCTTTCTTGATGAGGTTCAGCACGGCGGCGCCGGCGGTTTCGCAATCCTTTGTCTTGTCGTTGGACACTGCGGCCTGCGCGCTGGAGTTGGGCAGGCTCATGCCGAGCGCTTCAATCGCGCTGGCCATCGTGTTGGCCGTATACATGCCGCCGCAGGAACCCGCGCCGGGGATGGCGACTTCTTCGAGATCGGCCAAATCCCTGTCGCTCATCTTGCCCGCCGAGTGCAGGCCGACGGCCTCGAAGCACGACACCACGTCCACCGGCTTGCCGTGGTAGTCGCCGGGGAGAATCGTGCCGCCATAGACGAAGACTGACGGGCGGTTTAGGCGGGCCATGGCGATGAGGCAGCCGGGCATGTTCTTGTCGCAGCCGCCCACGGCCACAAGGCCGTCCATGCCTTCGCAGCCCACGACCGTCTCGATGGAATCGGCGATGACCTCGCGCGACACGAGCGAATACTTCATGCCCTCGCTGCCCATCGAGATGCCGTCGCTGACGGTAATGGTGTTGAAGACGACCGCCTTGCCGCCGGCCTCGTTGACGCCCATCGCGACGCTCACAGCGAGTTGGTCAATGTGGATGTTGCACGGCGTGACCTGGCTCCAGGTGGAGCAGACGGCGACCTGCGACTTGCGGAAATCCTCGCGCTTGAACCCGACGGCATGAAGCATCGCGCGGCTGGCGGCGCGTTCGGCACCGTCCACCACGATGGACGACCACTGGCGGGCGAGGGATAAAGATTGGGCGGCAGATTTCTTTTTCATTTGTGGGGCGGAGCTTTCCTGAAAACGCCGGGGCAGGCAAGCGCGAGGCGGAAGCGGTCTTGAACTTGCCCGCGCCTGACCCCATAAACGCAGCCATGTCCGCGACCAAGTCCCTTGCCGCCGCCTTCGCCCTCCTGATTGCCATGGGCCTGCCGCTGCTCGTTCAGGCCCAGGTCTCCCGGGAAGGGCGTCCCATCATCAAACCGCCATTGAAGCACCTGCTGGCACCGTGGAATCCGGAGGAAACCGTGCTGTATGCCGGCTCGACCGTTCACACCATTTCCGGAGAGACGCTCTCGCCCGGCTTCGTGCTGACCAAGGGCACCCAGATTCTCTCGGTCTCCAAGACCGCACCCGCCACCAAACCCGGACGCACGGTGGACTTGAAGGGCCTGCACCTCTTCCCCGGCCTCATCCTCCCGACCAGTTCGCTTGGTCTCACCGAGGTTTCCGCCGTGCGCGCCACGCAGGACACGACCGAGACCGGCACCTTCACGCCGGACGTGCGCGCCTGGCTCGCGGTGAATCCCGATTCGGAACTCATCCCCGTCGCGCGCGCCAACGGCATCACTCATGCCCTCGTGGTGCCGCTCGGCGGCATGGTGAGCGGCCAGTCCGGCGTCATTGCGCTCACCGGCTGGACGTCGGAGGAAATGACCATCAAGGCTCCCGTCGCGCTGCACGTCTTCTGGCCCGCGATGAACCTGAATGTCGCGCCCAAGGAATTCGCACGCGGCAGCAAGGTCAAAACCCCCGACGAACAGGCGAAGGAACGCACCAGGCGCCTCAAGGAACTCGATGACTTCTTCGCCGAGGCTCACGCCTACGCCAACGCGCGCGGCATCACGCCGAAGGACGGCAGGGCCGCCCCACACGTGCCCGCATGGGAGGCGATGCTGCCCTTCGTGCGCGGAGAACTCCCGGTCATCGTCCACGCCGACGACGTCCGGCAGATCAAGGCCGCGCTCGTGTGGGCCGGGCAGCGCAAATGCAAGATCGTCATCGCGGGCGGACGCGACGCCTGGCGCGTGGCCGGGGAGCTGGCGGCCGGCAAAACTCCGGTCATCTACGAGTCCACCTTTGACCAGCCCACGCGCGACACCGACCGATACGATGAGCAGTTCAAAGGTGCAGCCACGTTGCACAAGGCGGGCGTGAAAGTTCTGTTCAGCCAGGGCCTCGGCTCCATGTCCGCCGCCTTTGCGCGCAACGTGCCCTGCTCCGCCGCACAGGCCGTTGCCTTCGGTTTGCCGGAAGCCGAGGCGCTGAAAGGGCTGACGCTCTACCCGGCGCAGGTGCTGGGACTGGAAAGCCGGCTCGGCTCACTCGAAACGAACAAGGAAGCGACGTTCTTCGCCTGCGACGGCAGCATTCTCGACCTGCGCACGAACGTGAAACAGATGTGGATCGCCGGCCACGAGGTGTCGCTCGAAAGCCGCCACACGCGCCTCTACGAGAAATACAAGGGCCGGCCAGCGCCAGCAGCGAAGTGACACGGAGTGCGTCGGCAGAACGCCGTCGCGACGGTGCTTTGTTCTGGTGTCCACGCTTCAGCGTGTCGGAAAGCCCGGGCACCCTGAAGGGTGAACACCGAACAGGAATGCCGCCGCTCCGCTTGCAGCAGCACTCCAAAAGTTCACGCCGCCCTCGTCTGCCCGGCCGCCAGGAGCAGGTGCGTTTGCTCGGGACGGGCGGGCGGGGCGGGCTGCCAGTCCATCGCCTCGTCCACCGCCTTGCGCATCTGGTCAAACCACCAGTGCGCGCTGGGGAGGCGGCGCTGGCGGCGGGCGGCGCGGCGGAATGCGGGGGTCGCACTGGCGAGGGTCAGTTCCATTTGGTGCTTCATAATCGGTCTTTCTTTTTGAAGCAGCCTACGTGGCTGGGTGGGACAAGCGCTGTCCGGGCCTGAAGAAGTTATCGGAACGTTTGCCAACCGGGTTGATGGCCTTTTTTCTTCCCGCGAAATTTGTCCCGGCGCAAAGTCCCGCCAGTGCAAACGTCACCCGCTCCGGTCAGAATCACGCTTCTTCCGGCCTTCGCCTGATGCTCCTCGCCTTCCACAAACCCTACGGCGTGCTCTCGCAGTTCACGCCCGAGCCGGGATCGGATTTCCGCACGCTGGCGGACTTCGGTTTTCCGAAGGCGGTCTATCCCATTGGCCGGCTGGACGCGGACAGCGAAGGGCTGCTGCTGCTCAGTGACGAGGCGGAGTTGAACCAGCGGCTCCTTCACCCGCGCCACGCGCACGAGCGCGAGTATTGGGTGCAGGTCGAGCGCATTCCCTCAGACGAGGCGTTGCGCCAGCTTCAGCAAGGCTTGGTCATCCAAGGCCATCGCACCCTGCCCTGCCGCGCGCAACTGCTCGACCCTCAACCGCAGATGCCGCCGCGCGATCCGCCCATCCGCGTCCGCAAGAACGTGCCGGACAGCTGGCTCTCCCTCGAACTGGTCGAGGGCAAGAACCGCCAGGTGCGCCGCATGACCGCCGCCATCGGCCACCCGACACTGCGGCTTGTGCGCGTGCGCATCGGGCAGCTCCGGCTGGAGGACATCGCAGCAGGCACGTGGCGGGAGCTGGGAGCGGCGGAGCGTCAACGCGTCCTCGGTTGATCGCCCGGCGGCAAACGACTTGCGGTGCCGGCAACTCCCCTCTTTAATCCGCCCGTGTCCAAACTCTCCCGCATCATGAAACGCAGCACCTTCCTCCAGTTCACCGCCGCCCTGTGCCTCGCCGCCGCGACCACCCACGCCGCCGATGCCTGGAAGCCGGAACCCGGCTTCGTCAGCCTCTACAACGGCAGGAATCTCACCGGCTGGAGCTACCGCGACAAGGAGGGCAAGCCGACCGAATCGCTCGCCGGCAAGCAGGACGCGACGGATGGACGTTACACGGCCAAAGGTGAATCGCTCACCGTGAACCCGTTCGACCAGGCCAAGGGCCCGCACCTCCGCCAGCTCTGGAGCGAAAAGGAATTCCCGAAGGACTTCATCCTCAAGCTCGAGTTCCGCGCCTCCGTGAACGCGGACAGCGGCATCTTCCTGCGCAAGCCCCAGCTCCAGTGCCGCGACTACCTCGTGGCCGGGCCTTACAAGCAGCTCACAAAATACAGGGTGCAGGACTGGAACGTCATCGAAGTCGTCGTCAAGGACGGCGTCGCCCGCTGCACCTGCAATGGCGAAGTCCTCGAAGCCGCCCTCAAGCTTCCGCCCACCGGCCCCATCGGCCTCGAAGCCGACCGCGGCCAGTTGGAATACCGGCGCATCCAGATCAAAGAGCTGCCCTGAGCGGCGGGCGGCGGTTGCTGGCTTTTACCGATCACGGGCCATATCCCGCCCCCGCTCTTCCCAAGGGCGCACCTGTCTCCCCCGAAGCCGAGCCGGCGCGGACGCCGGCGATACGGCCCGCGAGACGCGGGCGCTACGCAGCGCCGGCCTCCGGCCGGCCGTGCCGCAAGCGTCCCCGCTTGCCTGGCAGGTCGAGGCCGGGGTCAAAACGCGCCCGCATCCCAATCTCCCGCAACTTTCCGCGTGCAGCCCGGGCCGTCTCCGTGTTTCATCTCGGCCCCGACAGCCCCGCTGCCGGAGACCATTATGGACGACACGAATTCGCTGATCGAACAACGCAAGGCCAAGCTCGCTTCGCTGCGCAGCAAGGGCATTGACCCTTTTCAAAACAAGTTCACGCCCAGCGAGAGCTGCGACGCCGCGCGCTCCAACTACACCGAGGGCCGTGCCGTGTCAGTGGCGGGCCGCATCACCGCGCACCGGGACATGGGCAAGTCCATGTTCATTGACGTGAAGGACCAGAGCGGGCGCATCCAGGCCTACGCGCAGAAGAACGTTCTGGGCGACGAGCAGTTCCACATCTTCCAGCACCTCGATCTTGGCGATTTCATCGGCGTGAAGGGCACGCTCTTCACCACGCGCACGGGCGAAATCTCCGTGAAGGCCGAGTCCTTCACCATCCTCGCCAAGGCGCTGCGTCCGCCGCC
>Ga0172379_10006870_pt1 | contig 15031 bp, 10 predicted proteins | sample GrowelOW334metaG_FD_119756 | JGI IMG/M metagenome (GOLD analysis project Ga0172379, IMG submission 119756) | Groundwater microbial communities from an aquifer near a municipal landfill in Southern Ontario, Canada - Groundwater well OW334 metaG | ecosystem: Environmental > Aquatic > Deep...
AGGATCTTTGAACCAGATCATAATGTTTTTGTCACGCAATTCAGTCTGCGCGAAACTGGCGAGTTTGGGGATGTTGTTGATTGTACTGATACGACTGATGATTTCAGTTGCAATTTTTTTCATTACTGATTTACGATTTTGTTTGAGTTCGGCTGGGACATCTTCACCAAGAAACGGTTTCTCGACATTTTCTTCAAGTTTCATCGATCCATTTTCTGAGTTGTAAGTGCCATATCCCGGCATATCGATCGGTCCGGTGATATCGAGGATATGATCAAAGACAGTGGCATTGACCGCAATGACACCGTCGAATTGTTCGCGACCGCCCGCCAGACGATAGAAATACTGTGCTTTGTCGGCATTAGTTGGAAAGTCCGGGGAAAAGTTGGAGTCTCGGAACTTCCATTTTTTGAGCTGGATTTGCTTGAAAGGGTAGGGAGGAGTGATGGTGGCGGTGATGCGTTGGTCAAGCAGGTTGGCGTCTTCAACCATGCTCGAAACAATTTCCCCGTTTTTGATTTTGAGGATGGCGTATTGGCCCAAAAATCCTCCCCCGGGGCGAAGTTCATAATTATTTTGCAACATCACCATAAAAGTTCGATTGACGTCATCTTTTTGTGAAAGTTTATCCGCAAGCGTGTTGACGGCTTCGATTTCCGCTTTGGTGTCGGCTTCGATAGGGAGAAGCGCTGACACTTTTTGAAAGAGCGAGAGGGAATTGAGCGCGATGAGTTGTTTGTGCGTTTTTCCGTATGTGTACAGAAAAAATCCCCCAGCGACCACCACTATGACACTGATGGCGATAGTGATATTCTTTCGTGTAAAATAATGATACATGGAAATATAAAATAGGATTAAGTATGAATGTAGTGTAGCAGATGCGGAGTGTTTTGAGAAGAAACGCTGTAATGTATCTTTTTCTGTGGTATACTATGCGTATGATGAAAAAGGATAAAGTTTAATCATATTCTTTATGAAAGAGATTTTCAGTTCAATCAAAAGGTTATTAAATGTATGAAAAAAAGTAGTGTGTTCATAAAGAAAAATTATTCAACCGATTATGCTTCAAACAAAAACTAATGAAATTTAGAGAGAGAGTTAAAGGCACTCGAAAACTAAAGCATATCATTTTTTTAACTTCCACCAGGAGATTTTTTCTTCTGATTTTTCTAGTTTTTTGTTTCGGACTGGGATTTGAAGCCAAAGCCAACGCGGCTGATTTTAGTAGTGCGACACTTGGAACAAATATCATACCAGACGCTAATAATTTTACCGGATGGACACTGACAAATATGAGCGTTGATGTAGATGTTGCGGACGCTCCCGATGGAACTCACACCGCTGATTTAATCAAAGAGACAACAAATACTTCGGTTCAGCATTTGTTCCGTTATGTCACGGAACAAACACGTACCACTTATTCAATATTTCAAGTTCACTTGAAACCAGCTGGACGAACCTGGGTAAGTTTGGGAATGGGGAATAAGTCAAATGTTTTTGCATTTACATATTTTAATTTAAGCGGAGCAGGGTCAGTGGGAACAAAGGCTTCCGGACATACCGCATCAATTGTGGCTGAGGCGAATGGTTGGTATCTCGTTACCATTATTCAATGGGCAGGGAACAATTTTTTTACAGGAGATCAAGGGTTTAGAATAAGCCCCGTACTGACGGATGGTGGTAGTACAACATATACGGGAACTATTGGTAACGGTTTGTATGCATGGGGAGCAAAAGGCGGAGTACTGGGGCATATCACTCATACAATTGGTACGGGAGGAGATTATACCGACTGGCCAACAATGACCTCAAATATTACTTTACAGCCGGGAGATGCTGTTGACGGACAGAATCAAACTTTTCGAGCCACTGCGACTTGGGATTTTCAAAACGTCGGCACGATTAGTTCTCCGATCACACTTAGAAATATGAATATTTTAGGTTCGGCACAATTAACCCCGACCACTTGGACTTTGGTGAGTGGAACACAGTATAAAATTGCCGAGACACGAACCATAACGGGGGTGGTTACCATTTCAGGAGATCCGATCACTGGAACTAAAACAAAATTAATCCGCGCTTCGGATTACGCCCATTTATCATCGGGTCAATTTTGGCGGGACGCAAGTTTTCTCTATGTAGATCTTGGAGGTACTGATCCCGGAGTAAATACGTACGAATTGGCTTATGTCGGAGGTACAGCAACATTAGGAAATAGCGGAACCACCCGTTTGTTGTGGCTCAGAGGTTCCAATTATATTTTAGACAACATGAAAGTTTATTATAGCGGAGGACATGGAATAGAGCTGTATAATGCAACAGGAGTTGAGATTAAAAATTCTGACGTTTCATTTTCTTCTGACGACAACATACACGGCACTGGCACAAACACTTCATATTTGATTCATAATAATATTATATCTTATGCAGGAGAAGATTATCCTGCTGCTACGGGTTTTGGAGACGGTATTTCATTTCATGATACGGGGGTAGGTAGCGCATATGGTAATACCATCTCATATAATTACAAAGGTGGTATGGCGAATGTTAGTAGTTCCATAACAAACGCTTATCAGAATATGTTTATAAATAATGGTGCCAGTATTATTTTTGGACATAATACTGACACTGTTCACAATAACATTTTTTTACAAGACGCTTCCGACCCCAATCAGCGTTCTATTTATTCGGGTGGTTATAATGGAACTGCAAGTGTGTACAACAATACGATTGTTGCGACTGGAACACCAGATAACTCAAGTTACGCAGTGCTTCTCAAAGGAAGCGGGTCTGAAACCGGTACAGTTCATTTTAAAAACAATATTATCACAGGCACTAAAATTGGAATAGCAAGAGATGCTGAATGCACTACTGTTTTGGATGCGCAGACTAATGATTTGTGGAATATTACTACAAAATATTTTGGAGTGAGTGCTGTTGCCAGCGATATTTCAGCTGATCCTCTTTTTATTTCGTCTTCAGATTTTCATTTGCAGTATGTTTCTCCCGCAATCGATTCCGGAAACGACGTTAGTCTCACTACCGATTATGCCGGTAACCCTGTCCCGAGTGGCAATCTTCCCGATATCGGTGCGTACGAATACCAGGATGTCTCCGCACCCACTGGAGGATTGTTTACGATAAACAATAATGTCGCTGTAACCAATTCCATTTCCGTCACCCTTGATATCATCTGTCCCACTGATTCATGGACTCCCATTGAAATGTCCTACGGAGATGATCTCAATCCTACCAATTGGGAAACGTGTGCTACTAGTAAAGCTTGGACTCTTCCCTCGGGCGATGGAACCAAAACCATCCATATGCGATTTAAAGATGGAGGAGGAAATACTACCACCGATACCACCGATACTATTCTCCTCGATACCACTGGTCCCACCGGCTCAATTACGAATGATTCCGGTACGCCGACCAATGATCCGACGCCCACATTCAACCTCACTATCGCGGATGCAGGAGTCGGAACTTCCGGTGCGCAAATGCGCTTCAGTGGTAATAATTCCACTTGGTCGAGTTGGGAAGTCTACGCTACGACTAAAACCAATTTTAACATCAATACCGGTGAGGGTTGCACCAATGCCGACGGAACCAAAAAGATCTACGTTCAATTTAAAGACTCACTGGGTAATATCGGTTCCGTTTATGATACCGGCAATTTCACCCTAGACACGACCGCTTCTAATGCCACACTCTCCAATACCCCGGCGATTCATGGCATCTATACATCGAGCACAAGTGCCGATATCACCGTGGGTGGTACGGATGTGGTCAGCTACAAATACAAGTTGGACAATAGCAGTTACAGCGATGAAATCATAATTGCCACACACCTTACTCTGTCCGATCTTGCCGAAGGAGACCACACCCTGCATGTCATCGGCAAAGACTCGGTCGGTAACTGGCAGAGTGAAGCCAGTGCCACTAGCTACAGCTGGACGATTGATACTCACGCACCGGAGCGTTCAAATAAAGCACCTTCGGGAGAACTTTCTTCCAATATTACTTCCACCACTCTCACGCTCACGACCGATGAAGTCGCCACCTGCAAGTACAGCACCGCCTCCACAGACTACGCTTATATGAGCAACTCTTTCACCACTACCGATGGACTGTCTCATTCCGCCCTCATAAACGGTTTAACTGACGGAACTGATTATCGTTACTTCGTCCGTTGCCAAGACACGACTCAAAACGCCAATGATACCGATTATCTCATTAGTTTTTCGGTAGCCATTAAATCAAGCAGTAGTATCGGTACTGAAACTCCCACCGATACGAACAAAAACCTCAATATCCACAGTGTCAAAGCAAGCTCTACTTTAGACACTATCACTATCACTTGGAAAACCGATCATAATACCACAACAACCATCCGGTATGGAACCGACAAGAATCTCACAGAAAAAAAGAAAGACAAACAAAAAGAAAAAACACACAAAACTGTCCTTACTAAATTAAACTCCAATACCCCATACTACTTCCGCATCAAAACCACGGACAGTAACGACAATGAGGATTCGAGCAGTATCCACTCGATCACAACTGAAGCTGTTTCTTTTTCAAAATCCCAATCCCAATCCCAATCAAACGCACATGTAAATGTGAATGAGACCTCGACTCAAAACCGCAAGTCTAGAGAGAACACTCAAACAGATGTTTCTTCCGGCAATCCCACTCCCAACACCTGTTCTTATACCATCCAATCCGGCGATACCCTTTGGAGTATTGCTCAAAAAGTCTATGGAGACGCAACAGTTTATAATCTCATTATTGAACAAAACAAAGAGAAATATCCCACCATCAAATCCATACTTTCTATTGGTCAGGAACTAACTTTTGGTTGCAGTGACACTCAATCACCGCAAAACACCGAAAACAAAGTCATCATCGATAATTCCAATCAGCAATCTCAATCGCCATTGCAAACCCAACCACAAACAGAAACCAAAACTTTCACATGGTGGAATCCCTTTACGTGGTTTTAGAGGGGATTTGTTAAAATTGTTTTAGAATATGGTATACTATGCGTATAATGAAAAAGGATAAAGGTTAATCATATTCTTTATGAAAGAAGTTTTAAGTTCAATTTTTTTTCTGGTTTTAGTGGGTGGTTTGTTGTGGGGATGGAATTATTGGAGAGAAACGAGTCAGAATACAAAAGACACACGAGCATCTATTGATTCATTAGTATCAGACGCCACCCTTACTATTCCGAGATCTCAGGAATCCGTTGAACCCGATACGACCGTGACACCGGGAGCTGATGAAAAAAAACAAGACGTTGCTCCTACGGATGCGATCAAAGCAGTGCTCGATGTTAAAGTGATCAATGGAGGCGCTGTCAAAGGAAGTGCTACGAAAGTGCAGGGCATCTTGAAACAAAATGGTTACGCAAAAGCCCAGGCGGGAAATTCTCTCACGGACCATACCGGTGTTGCTGTCTATTATTCAGGTGCAAATGAAGCTCTTGCCACTGCGATACAGCAACTTTTGATGAAAGAGTATCCGAAGACTTCGGTACAGGCTTCGACCTCTCCGAAAGCCGAAAACGGCAGTGCCTCGGTGGTCGTCATACTTGGAAAGTAACTTTTTATATAAATGAGCTCTCTTTATGTCATTCCCGCCTTCGCGGGGACGACAAGTGCTAGTTTTGTGTTTTGACATTTTTGTATTTTCGTTTACAATAGAATATTGCTTTTTAAACGTGATTGTTCATGAATTCACCCGTAGAGGAAATCAAATCAAAGCTCAATATCGTCGATGTGGTCGGCGCGTATGTTCGTTTGCAAAAAATGGGCGCTCATCACAAGGCTCCGTGTCCTTTTCATAATGAGAAAACGCCGTCGTTTATGGTGAACGAGGAACGCCAGATGTGGCATTGTTTCGGTTGCAACAAAGGGGGCGATGCTTTTGCTTTTCTGATGGAAATCGAGGGGATTGATTTTCGTGAGGCGCTCAAAATTTTGGCGGACAGGACGGGTGTCGTGTTGCCGAAGTATTCCGGTGAGCAAAGTAGTGAAATCAAAAATCGTTCGTTTGAGATATTGGAACTCGCGACGAAGTTTTATGAAAAGCAACTCTGGGACGGCGTCGGTAAGAAATCGGCACTGCCGTATTTGAAGGATCGCGGATTGAGCGATGAATACATCAAGAATTTTCGACTCGGATTCGCGCCCGAAGGATGGAGAAATGTCTCAGACTTTCTCGTGTCTCGCGGGTATGAATTTGATGAAATAGAAAAGACAGGACTTTTGATTCGCAAAGAGGATGGAAATAGCTCGCCCCGCCAAGGCGGTGGGTATGATCGATTTCGCGAACGGATTATGTTTCCGATTATGGATATTATCGGACGTGTCATCGGGTATTCGGCGCGAGTCGCTCCGGGAGGCGATGAATCGCAAGCAAAATATATCAATACACCGGAGACGAATCTGTATCACAAGAGTCATATTATGTATGGCATTCAAAGAGCGAAACAGGCAATGAAGCAACAGGACTGCGCATTAATGGTCGAGGGAAATATGGACGTGATCGCGACGCATCAGGCGGGCATTTCCAATACGGTCGCGGTGTCGGGGACGGCTTTGACTTCGGATCAATTGGCTTTGATCAAGCGGTACACGCAAAACTTGAAACTTTTTTTCGATATGGACGGCGCGGGACAGACAGCGGCTCGTCGCAGTACGGAAATCGCTTTGGAACAAGGATTTACCGTTTCCATCGTTTCCATCGCACAGGGAAAAGATGCGGCCGATATCGCCAAAGAAAATCCGGAACTCTTGCGAATGGCTGTGGAACAATCCGTACCCGCTTTGCAATACTTTTTGGACAAACATTTGCAAGCGCATAACAAACAAACACCCGAAGGGAAAAGAAAGATAGCACACGAGTATTTGAGTCTCATTCGCTTTGTCGCGCACGATATCGATCGCACGTTTTGGATACGAAAACTGGCGGAAAGCTTGGATGTGGAAGAAACGACTTTGCTCGACGTATTACAGACAGTGATCGCAGAACGTAGTCCGTCGCAACCCAGAGCGAATACTGGGTTCAAAACTCAAACAGTCGTTGCTCCGTTAACACGAGCAGAACATTCCTTCGAGAAGCGGTCTGAGTTTTTGCGACGACAGCTCTGCGGTGTGATGATGTTGGAGACTTCCGTATGGGAACGATTGGCAATGAACGCATCCGAAAAATTGAATGATTTTTTGAAGCAAGACCCTGTTTTTTCAGTTGTATGCGAGCAAGGGAAGCAAGTCGGATTTATCTTCGACACCTTTCTTTCATTGATTGCCGAGAGCGGTTTGCAACAGGAAATAACAAGATTGTATTTTGAAGGAGAGAAGATATTTGATGGAATGAATTTTGCGGATGATGAAGAAAAGAGAGTCTATGTCGGACGCATTGCCGATCAGTATATGGCGGAAATAGAGAAGGAATTGCGTAAGGAACAAATGATTCGATTGGAGCGCGCCATGAAAGAGGCTCAAGAGCAAGGGGACAAGGCACTCGCGCAACAATTAGGGGAAGAATTCAGCGCTTTGTTGACATCACGATAAGTTCCATATTTTGACTTTTTAGTCGCTTTATCCTATGCTAACTATAGTAAATACGAGGAGAGCGGACAAGCGAGGGCTTGTTTGTTTTTCCTTTATATTTGTCGTATGAAGAGTATCAAAAAATCTTCTCGAAAAGTAGCAAACAAAGTGCCGTCAAAAAAGCGCGTTGTTTCGAGTTTGAAACAAGCGAAAAAAAGAACAGTTGCGATAGCTAAGAAAAAAACAATGTCTAAAAAAGCTCAATTAAAAAAGACAGTGTCGCGTACGGTAAAAAAATCACAGAAAGCGAAAAGTATGAAACCAATCAAAAAAATAATGAAAAAATCAACGAAAAAAACGCTTCCTAAAAATTCCAAAAAGAACACTCCATCAAGGCGTATGCCGGTTAAGCAGGTTTTGAAAAAGAAAAGAGTCGTTGCGAAAAAAACTGCGCCAAAAAAAATTGCTACGGTTGCGAAAAAAACCATTGCCAAAAAAACTTCTGTTGTTGCTCCTGTTGCAGTAAAAAAAACACCGAAAATCACAAGGCAACTTCCTTTGAATCAAGGAAAAACGAAAGAGAGTCTCAAGACGGTATTGCCCAAGTCTCCTGTGAAATCGGAAACGAAACATAAAACAATCCGAGAGCAGAAAGAGAATCAGAAAATGGACGCGGTGGAAGAACTGATGTTTCGAGGCAAGCAACGCGGGTTTGTGACGGAAGATGAAATCATTCATATTTTGCCCGAAGTGGAACAGGATTTGGATAATCTTGAAAGTCTATATGAAAAACTCGAAGCCGGTGGTATTCGTGTGGTTGGGTCGGATGAATTGCTCAAAATCGAAACCGACAAACTCGGTAGTGAATTTGGTGAGAAGAAACCGCGAGCCAAAGGTCCGGATATGATGGTGGCGCACAATGTGGAAGAAACTGACGAATCGGCGGATTTGGTGCAGATGTATCTGAAGGAAATCGGTCGTGTCGCATTGCTCAAAGGTGATGAGGAAGTGAAGTTGGCAAAGCTGATTGAGAAGGGAGATTTGGCGGCAAAACAGAAATTAACCGAAGCCAACCTGCGATTGGTGGTGAGTATCGCGAAAAAATATGTCGGACGCTCGCACAACCTCTCGCTCCTCGATTTGATTCAAGAGGGAAATATTGGTTTGTTCCGCGCGGTGGAGAAATTTGATTATCGTAAAGGATACAAGTTTTCGACATACGCGACGTGGTGGATTCGTCAGGCGATCACGCGTGCATTGGCGGATCAAGCACGAACTATTCGCATTCCTGTGCATATGGTGGAAACGATCAATAAATATTCCCAAGTGATGCGTCGCTTGGTGCAGGATTTGGGACGTGAACCACTGCCGGAAGAAATCGCTGTTGAGATGGGATTGGAAGTGGACAAGGTGCGTCATATCCAAAAAATTTCGCAAGAAACTGTATCGCTTGAGACTTCGGTTGGCGATAGTGATGATGATAGTGTCTTGGGAGACTTTATCGAGGACACGGAGACCGTGATGCCTCATCAGGCAGCTGCACGCAAACTGCTTAAGGAACATATCGCGAGTGTTTTGAGCGAATTGACACCGCGCGAACAAAAAATCCTCAGAATTCGATTTGGATTGGAGGACGGCGTGACACACACACTGGAAGAAGTGGGGCAGGAATTCGGCGTGACGCGCGAGCGTATCCGTCAGATTGAAGCCAAAGCACTGGACAAAATCCGCGAGCACGAGATTGTCAAGAAATTACGGGATTACTAGCATTGACTTTCTAGCTCTGTTTGGACGGATTGGCGGGTGTGAATTTTGCATCCGCATTTCATCCTCCTCTTGGCGAGGGGAGGATTGAGGAGGGGTGTGATGCCTTGGTTGGGGCTCTTGCTTGCAAATTTTTGAAGTTTTGTTATACTTTACTTTGTCAGTCATTTGACAATCAAATATTCCGACGTAGCTCAGCGGTAGAGCAGTTGACTGTGAATCTATTTCTTATGTATTTTAGATATGTCAGAAAAAAGAACCTATGCTGACCATCCTGAATTATCAAATGAGGGGTGGTGAATGCTTGTAAAAGCGTTCAAAATTACGCAGCCTTTTGGAGAAATCCAAGAGTGAAGTATGAGGTGAATTGCTGGAAGCCTAAGACTGTTCAGCGCGGTTATGGTAATCAGCAGCCAAGCGATGACAAAGAGTCATTGAAGGTTCAGAGACTATCTCGCGAGAGAGTAGTCCCGATAAGTATATTTTATATGACTATCGGGCCGAAGCGCCTCACTCCTGTGTTGCAATACTCTATTGTGATATGGAGAAGATATAGTCCATTCTTATTGGAAACAATAGGGTAAGATGTAATCAATTGGTCACAGGTTCGAATCCTGTCGTCGGAGCATTGACAAAAAACACACCTTACAAGGTGTGTTTTTTGTTGAGTAGACTATAATAGAATAGAGGTAGAAAATAAAAAAGGTACCTGAACCACTTCTCTCTAAACAGAAAATCATTGATGATTTTAAGAAACTTTAATTATGTCTGAAACAAAATTTACACCTTTATCGAGTGAATCATTAATTGAAGTGTCCCTTATATCAGGATTTGATTTTTATTGTCATATAGTACAAGGATGGCAGAAAGTTTTCTCCATAGACTCTGCAGATGGACTAACAACCATCATAGAAAAATATGCAGATTTACCTAATATTGCAGATAGGAGAAATAAAGATAGTATCCGTATATAAAGTCGATAATGTTACAAGTATGGAAATAGAAATACGAGCGATGGTTAAAAATACAGAAGAGGTGAGAAAAGATTTGGATTTGAAAGCGACACATAAGGAGTCCTCAAATGAGCATGATCTCTATCTTCGTCATGAGGGCGATGTTAATCGAGTGCTTGTGTTGCGCATTAGACGGAAGAAAAGTGGTGCAATACTGACATTTAAAGGAAAATCTACTGGTGATGATACTGCATGGGCGGATGCCGATCTTCCCCTTACTGATCCAGACAATCTAGAGAAACTTCTTCTTGCGAGCGGTTATGTAGAGGTTGTTGAAATAAAAAAACATCGAGAGAGTTATAATCTTGATGGCTTTGAGGTGAATTTTGATGAGATAGAGAACCTTGGGACTTTTATTGAAATTGAAGGGCGAGGTGAAGAAGATGCCCGTTTGGATGTGGAGGAAAAAATGATGGATATACTCGTTAGTCTCGGTATTCAAAAAGAGGATATCATCCGCAAAGGATACGTCCCACTCATGCTTGAGAAGATGGCTCTTTAGAAAACAATAGATTCATTGTTTTTAGGTTTTCTTCCCACTCAAAAGTTCGGAAGCTGTCCTACCATGCGAGCATTTTTTTAGAGGCTTACTTAAGCATCTAATTTTATATTTCACTTCCCACAAAAGCGAACATTCCCATTTCCTCTTTACACTCTTTTGTCGCGAATTGACTATTTATTTGGATTTGTGTATAATGATTTTTCATTGTTATTTGACAATTTTAGCGACCGCGGCTTTCAGCGGGATTTGTTATTTGGAGGTGTGTTATGCGACATCCGCATAAATTAAAACAAGTAATCGGGATTAAACGAGCCAAGAAGCAACGGAGGTCTGCACGAAAGATTATTCAAATCATTCTGCCGCACGCCGCTGTATTTATGCAGCCTGCGCAGGTCAATGTGTCATTGTCATTAGATGCCGCAAAAATTCTTATCAATAGGTTTGAAAATGATATTCTTTATGATTGCCACGGGTTTACAGTTCGTTTTGAGCGTTCGGAAAGCCAACGGGAGTTGGTACGGCAAGGAAAAATTGTGTTGCGTCCAATCGTTGAGCATCTTCGTGCTAATCCGCCGAGCGATTTCATGCAACTTAATGTTGCTTGGGGGAAACTTCTTAATTGGATCGAAATTGGTATTGATCAAAAACGTGACGGGCCGCAACGTCTCGATGATACGGAAGGGTGGATTGTTTGGGCGGAACATATGAGTATGCTATAAACGACGATACAATGTAAAGTCTACCCATCCTTTTATTCCTTAAAGTTAGAATGTTTTTAAGAAGGCGGTGAGGTTAAAAACCAATCCGCTTTTTTCATACCCAATTCAGGTCGAAACTCTCAAATGCTAGTATAATCCCACTCCACAAAAAAGTTCTAAGTTCCCGTCAAAGGACGGGCAGGTGTCCACCAGTGGGAGCAAGTAAAATAATTTTTATTCAAGCCTATATTTTTGCATATCACAAATAGGATGACGAATTGGACTGGACAAAATAGAAGAAGTATGCTACGATACGAAGTCTACTTCTGTAGTCCCGTTATCTATTCAGAAACGGTTTTGTAACTTAAAAAATAAGGAGAATTCAAATGAGTTCTTATGATCTTACAGATAAAACACTCTTTGTATCAGCTCATCAAATAGCTGATATGATTTATAGCTACGCAACAACAAATCTTGGTGACTTTTTGACCAAAAAACCAACTTTGTGTGAATATCGTCATAATAACATTTCGTTATTAGCAACACATCGTGGACAAACAGATAGTGGACTTTTTCTTGAAATTTACGATGGAACACCTCAGGTTCTTTGGACGCCTTGGGGAGAGTGGATTTTTTCTGGTCATCTCTGGAGTTCGGAAGACTGGAGGACATTACCTATATTTCAAGAATTGATGAATCGTCTTGGGGCGATTCCTTATCGATCCAAACAACAAGAAGTTTCACAGGATAGTCGTTCTTGTTTGTATGCCTTGTATCAAATTGATGAAGTATCACTCTCTGATCCGATTGAGCGTGATCCTGAAATGTATGTCGATCCAAGCATCGGATATAAAGCGTGGACTGCTTTGAAAGAACAAGTAAAGCAATAAACCCGCCAGGTAGGAAACCCTACTTTACAAAAGCGGGTTTTCTATTTGCCAAAATTCACATATTTTTCCACGGAAATGTTCGAAAGTCCCGCCTGAATGACATAGTCGGGCAGGTATCCCACCATGCGAGCATAGATTAAGAAACGCACCTTAAACGGTGTGTTTTTTCGTATAATTTCTTTTTATACTTCTGAGCGGACGATAGAATCTGTGGTAAAATAGACTTAGTAAACTTTTTATACGATAACTCTATGAGAAAAATTATTGTACTCACTTTTCTTTCGCTTGATGGCGTAATGCAAGCACCCGGTGGACCAGAAGAAGATACTTCGAGTGACTTCAAATATGGTGGGTGGACGGTTCCGTATTTCGATGACTTTGCAGGTAAAATTATGAGTGAGCAGATGAGTAAGCCTGCCGATTTGCTTTTGGGACGAAAAACATTTGAGATATTTGCCTCATATTGGCCAGAACATGAAAGTGATTGGACGGGTATCAACAAGATGACCAAGTATGTTGTTTCACATACGCTGACAAGTCATGAGTGGCAAAACACCGTCTTTTTACAAGGTAATATGGTGGAAGAAATACAGAAGCTCAAAGAGCAAAATGGACCCGACTTGCAAGTGCATGGTAGTGGCAATCTCATTCAGACGTTGATGAAGCATGATTTGGTAGATGAATTTTGGCTCAAAATATTTCCCGTGACACTTGGTCAAGGAAAACGCTTGTTTGCTGAAGGCGCTATTCCTGTCGCTTTTACGCTTGAGGAAGCAAAAATCTCACCTAAAGGGGTTATCTTCGCCTCTTATAGACGCAATGGAGAAGTTAAAACCGGATCGTTTTAATAAATATATGCAGATAAAAAAAATTAACAAAAAAATAAAAATAGGATATGCGATTGGAATATGCGGTATCTTGATGGCAATCATTGGCGGATCAATGTGGTTTGGCTATCAAAAACCGCAAACCGTTTGGCAAGATATATTGTCGCGCGCCGGCTATGGTAAACCGGAAGCGGATGCCGTTAGCAAAATCGTATTTTTGGGAGATAGTCTTACTTTTCTTGAAGACTGGAATGTGCTGTTCGGCGTCTCGGACATTGCGAACGCCGGTATTTCGGGTAATACGACGGAGGATGTTTTGAACAGACTGGACACGGTTATCAGTTCCAAACCGCAGAAATTATTTTTGATGGTTGGCATCAATGATTTATTGAAAGACAAAGACGTTTCCGCTGTTATAGTTAACTATGAAAAAATAGTACAAGCAATAAAAGCACAATCACCACATACTACACTATACATTCAAAGTGTATTGCCGGTACATAACGATATTTCAAAATACGGACCGGTCGATAGTCAAAAAATTATTGATTTGAACAGTAATCTGAAAGTATTGGCTGATACAAATGGAGTGATATTTATTAACTTGTACCCGTATTTTTGCGGATACGATAATGCATTATACGTGGGATATTCAACAGATGGTTTGCATCTCAATTCTCACGGATATGCAACTTGGAAAAAATTGATAGCTGGATATATATACTGAAAATGGTAGCGATTTTTTAAGTTTTAGAGGAGGGTGTATTGAGCCGTTGTCTCATCGGTACTTCGATAAAACGGTATGTTATGGTGGAAATAGAAATGACAATGGTTATAAAAATAACAGCGTAGAGCCATGCGGTTGACCATGCAAGATTTTCAAGTTTGAGAGAAGTATTTTTTTTGAGATAATGAAGAAGAAAAAACATCAGAGGAAGGTGCATAAGATACAGCGAATAAGAAATATCGCCTAAAAAAAGAAGTGGTCTGAGATTAAGAATGTATGTGCCGATACCCTCAACATGGACACTTGCTAATATGATAGTGGCAAATACAATAATTGAAATAAAATCGGGCGTAGGAAGAGCCATTGCTATCACAATAGCTGTTATGGTAAAAAACCAAACCGCATCTTTCTTAAAATATCGCCGACCCCAGCCGACACGATAGAGATCGTACAGCAACATGCCAAAAAGAAAACCAAAAAAACAGCGAATAAAACCGTAATCGTATGTGACATCCAAACTGTATTTTATAGTGGGATCGAGCGCAATTTTTGATGTAGGCGATAATGGATACAGATAATAATGTATGAACAAATAACCGGCTACGACGCCGAAAAAAATAAAAATCTTTTTCCATCCGGTGATTTTTCGAAAAGGGATAAGAAGAAAAGGAAAAACAACATACATCCACCACTCGACGCTAATGGACCAAGAAGCACTGTTCCATGAAAGGTTTTTGTTAATGCCCATAGATTGGAGAAGAAGAAGATTGGTCCAGATGGCACCAGCATTGAAAGTATACGTATAATCTTCCGGATACAAGGTGAAATTGGCTCGATACCAAAAATAAAGAACTACCATGAATAGAAAGGAGAATAAATGGAGAGGATAGATCCGAGCAAAGCGTGCGCGCATAAATTTCCAGAAATTGTTTTTGATGCTTGTTTCAAACGAGTCCGAATACACATGCATCATAATGAAACCGGAAAGCAGAAAAAAGAAGTCCACCCACAGGTAGCCTTTTTGGATAAAATGGTTGAAGGGACTATCCCA
>Ga0172379_10006871_pt1 | contig 15028 bp, 12 predicted proteins | sample GrowelOW334metaG_FD_119756 | JGI IMG/M metagenome (GOLD analysis project Ga0172379, IMG submission 119756) | Groundwater microbial communities from an aquifer near a municipal landfill in Southern Ontario, Canada - Groundwater well OW334 metaG | ecosystem: Environmental > Aquatic > Deep...
TAAATTACCCCCGGAAGCCCATCCTGGTTATACCGGAAAGGACGGTGCCAGTATTTCGGCGGATGTTTCGCCAGGCCTTCCTTGTTCAGCTCGATACCCAGCCCGGGCCTGTCCGGAATTTTCAGCCAGCCGTCTGCAAATTCCAGAGGTTTGTCCACCACATCAAGCCGTTCCTCTTTATCGTCGGGGAGATATTCGAGAACGAGAAAATTGGGAATGGCGGCGCAAACATGGACATTGGCCGCAGTAGCGATCGGTCCCATCGGATTGTGAGGCGCCAGGGGAACATAGTACGATTCGGCCACAGCGGCTATTTTTTTCATCTCGGTTATTCCGCCGGCGATGCAAATGTCCGGCTGAATTATGGATGCGGCCTCTCGGCTCAAAAGCTCTTTGAATTCCCATTTCGTATATAACATTTCGCCAGTGGCAATCGGGATGGTTGTATTTCGGGCAACACGGGCAAGGGAATCGAGATTTTCAGGCCGGGTGGGTTCTTCCATGAACATCGGATGATAGGGTTCGAGCATTTTTGCAGCTTCTATTGCCTGATATGGCGTCGGGATAGCAGCGTGTGCATCAACAGCGATATCCATTTCAGGCCCCAGGATTTCACGGATTGCGTGAATTCGTTTCTCTCCTTCGTGCATAATACTTCTCCACAAAGGAATGGATTCTCCCATCATAAACGGGAAGCATTTGACCGCGGTATGCCGATATTTTTCTACAACTTTTTTCGCATTCTCGGCAATTTCCCCGGCGGAAGATCCTTCGGCATGGCCGTATGTGCGGATTTTGTCACGGGCTTTTCCCCCCAATAGAGCCCAGACAGGCAGCCCGGCGGCTTTCCCCTTGATATCCCAAAGGGCGATATCGATGCCCGAGATCGCAGACATGAGAATCAATCCTCCCGGGAACCTGCTGAAATTGTACATCATCTGCCAGAGCCGCTCAATATCGAGAGGATCTTTCCCGACAAGCCATGCCTCCAAATGTTTCACTGTGGCTGCCACTGCCTCGTCAGGTCCCACCGAGTAGGCTTCGCCAACGCCGGAAATTCCCTCATCGGTCACCACCTCGATAAAAATAAGATTACGGTGCGCTTCTTTGCTGAAATACGTATGAATAGCTGAGATTTGCATGACTGAAAAAAACCTCTTCTAAATGAGCCTTTTGCAAAAGTCGTTTTGGAAACGAAAAAATGATAAGTTTTATTACTTCAGCCCCCTAACCCTCAATCCCTTTCCCCCAAAGGGGGCAAGGGAAGTTGTTGCTCCACAGTGTTTTCCTGCCCCCTCCGGGGGAAGGATGTCCGGAGGACAGAAAAGGGGCTGTCTTCAAAAAAATACTTTTGCAAAAGGCTCAAATGTTTGTGATTTATTTATGGGTGATGAAAAAGTCTCAATGCCCTGTTCAAACTCACCCCTTGATTCCCTTTCTTGAAAAGAGAGAGGTACAATGCAAGCGTATTATTATAAAATATTTTAACGAAGCAACGGGTTCTCCCCCTCTCTTTGTCAGGGGTGAGTTCTTTTATCCTTCACCTTTCAGAAAACGACTTTGGCCAGAAGGAGGAGAAGCTTCGGCTGAGAGGCCAGCGCTGACATGAGAACACGTGTCGGGGTTCTCTTCTCAAGCGGTATTCCGATCAATTCGTGCGCAAGAGAGTTGAATCGTTCATCAGGGAGATTAAGGATGCCTTCTTTCAGACTGTAAAACCTTCGGTTCATAGAACCAAATCGTTTATAGCACTGTTCCTCATAGGAGTTGAGCGCCCTTTCACGGGCATCGTCTCGTTTCAACGCTTCTACTGCTGTCTCCCCGGCAATACGGCCGGCAATCATGCCGTTTATTATGCCTCCGCCGGTTATCGGATTGGCCATTTGCGCCGCATCGCCGCATACCATCACACCGTCCGCTATCATTTTTTTCATCCCACCGGTGCATGGAACACCGCCGAATGTTCTTGATACAACCGCAGCGTCCGGGAAATGCTTCGCCAGGAAAGCATTGAGATACTGCAATGGTTTTTTCCCTCCCGTACCATCTCCTGAGAGGCCCAATCCAACATTGGCGGTTCCTTTTCCCTTTGGGAAAAGCCAGGCATATCCCTTTGGTGCAAACTCATTGGTAAAATACATTCTGAACATATCCTGTTCGCAGTCGATTCCGGCAAGGGTAACCTGGGCGCAGGTTCCCATGTCGTGAAGTGACACGCTGGTTTTCAGGCCTGCCCATCGCGCCGTGCGCGATTCTACCCCGTCGGCGGCGACCACGACTCTCGCCCGGACATCCCACTTCCGTCCGCACCCGCTCAGGGAAACTGTCCGGAAACCACCTTCGAATCCGGCCATCCCGGTTGCTTCGACGCCGGTCATAATCCGGGCGCCCTTGCGCGCGGCTGTCTCCGCGATCATACGGTCGAAGACGAGACGCTCGAGGATATATCCCTTGTTCCCCTTTATGTTCATCACCACCTTCGTGCCGTCGGGCGCCACCAGGCAGTAAGTTTCCGTCTCCGACGCCACCCACTCGGGACAGGGAGTAAAAAACTCGCGAAGTCCCTTGTCGTCGACACACTCCGCGCACCGTACAGGACTACCGATTACAGGGTGACGTTCTACCAGGAGTGTCTCCAAACCGAACTCCGCCGCAGTCAAGGCTGTCATTGACCCGGCTGGTCCCCCGCCAATCACCACAACATCGTATGTCTGCATAATCAGGAATTCTCCAAAATGTCAGGTTATAATTACAATATACTGCCAGGCAGTACAGTTTTCAAGGTTATAGATTGATTTGGATAGAATATGAAAACAGTTTACAGATTTTTTCATAAAATAAAAATAGAAATTATTTTCATTGAAATCGTTATCGCAATCAAGGTCATTTTCCCGCTTTCCTCTGTAACTATCTCCTTTTTTCATCACTCCTTGACATTACTATTTCTGCGCTGTATACTCTTAACCATAAGGCGTTTAGCATAGATTATTACCGGATAATTCATCCTAACAACAATATTTTTACTGGAGACTTTGAATGAAAAACTGTTTTAAAAAAATACCACCAGCAATTCTCGATTCACTCATCGATGTCCGTCATAGAATCCATAATCATCCTGAAATCGCTCACCAGGAATTTGAAACCGCCGGAACGATCGAAGCATACCTCGATGGAATCGGAGTACCCCACTCCCGCTGCGCCGAAACCGGCGTTGTGGCGCATATCGGAAATACAAACGGACGAACCGTTGCTCTGCGCGCGGATACCGATGCGATCGAAGTGCAGGATACTTCCGATCCTTCTGCCTCATCCGCAAACCGGAAAGTCGCCCACGCCTGCGGGCATGACGGCCATATTACCATCCTCCTCGGCGCAGCATGGTATCTGAAACAAGTCGAACAGACGCTTCCGGGGATGGTCAGGCTTATTTTTCAGCCGGCGGAAGAGAGCGGAACCGGCGCAGAGAAAATGATTCAGGATGGGGCGCTTTCCTCACCCGTTCCCGATGCAATTTTTGCGCTGCACGGCTGGGCGGGGATTCCGCTGGGGAAGATCGGCTGTCGGTTCGGGCCGGTTATGGCGGCGGTTGACAGTTTCAGAATCACTATCCGAGGGAAAGGAACGCACGGAGCAATGCCCCATTCCGGAGTTGACCCTATTGTTATCGCGGCGAGAATCATCGAAGGAATTCAGACCGTGCGATCGAGAATGATCGATCCCCTTACTCCTTTTGTCGTATCGGTGGGCTCCATCCACGGCGGTCTTACGGTAAATGTCATACCGGACGAGGTCATTCTTGGCGGGACGATCCGAACACTCACCCGTGAAACGTTCTCCGAAATCATCAGGAATCTTGACAGGATGGCGCAGTTCACCGCGCAGGCTTCGGATGGGAAAGCGATTTTCGAGATAACCGAATCGTTCCCGTCGACAACCAACGACAACCGTGCGGCCGCCCTGGTGCGTGATGCCGCAGGCGAAACGCTCGGTTCTGAGAACGTCGTTGAACTGCAGTCGCCCACTATGGGCGGAGAGGATTTCTGTTTCTTTCTGGACAAAATTCCGGGGGCGTATTTCATGCTTGGGCTGGGGGATAGTGCCCCTCTTCACAATCCTTCATTCGATTTCGATGACAGAGCTATTCCAAACGGTATCAAAATCATGGCCAGCGTGGCAATAAGGTTTCTGGAACACGGATTCGAGAAACAGGGATAAAGTGTTCATGTCCTTTGAACGAACTACCCCGCAGCAGAGTTGCGAGGTATCTAAAAATAATCCCCCTGTCACCTTCGGCGACATCCCCCTTTTTAAGAGGGATAGAAGAGAAATACTTTTCTCCTGCCGCTGGTATTGATTACCCCCCTTGCGGGGTCCCCGCTCGTACACAGTAAGAGTGGGGTGCAATAAGGGGGGATGCCACAGGTAGAGGGGATATTATCCCGCAGCAAGTTGCAGGGAATTCTTTCGATTAAAATCTCAAAACCTTCTTAAAGCCGGTAATGAAAGAAAGAATAAAAAGGAGGCGGTATGTCTTTTTCACATCTTTTCAGCCCGATAAAACTCGGCACAGTTGTAATTCCGAACCGCACAGCGATGGCGCCGATGGGAGTCGGCCTTTCAAGTCCCGATGAAACCTGGCCTCTTCCCGAAATACGGTATTTCGAGGAGCGCGCAGCCGGCGGAACGGGACTGATCATCACTCCATTCACCCGCGTCCACGGCTCGCTGGCATCCATTCAGCTGGTCGGGATTTATGATGACAGGTTTATCCCTTCCCACAAACGTCTTGTCGAGCGGATTCATCGCTACGATACCAGAATTTTCCTGCAGATTGCGCTCTCCGGCGGCCAGTTGAGCCATGAGGCGCCGAGCTCCCTGTACAGCAATCTCTACCCGGTCAAACCCCGTGAACTCACCGCCGACGAACTCGACGAGCTTGCGGAATCGTTCGTCAAAGCCGCGGGAAGAGCTGTCGAAGCCGGATATGACGGGGTCGAGGTGCACGGCGCCCACAGTTATCTTATCGGGCAGATGATGTCTCCCGCGCTGAACAAACGAACCGACCGCTATGGCGGCACATTCGAAAAAAGGATGAAATTCCCGACAGACATCATTACCCAAATAAAGGCAAAGTTCCCCGACCTTCCCGTCGGTTTCAAATTCAGCGCAGACGAGTACCTGAAGCGGGGAGTCGATATAACCCTCGGAGCATTTATAGCCCGTCACATCGCGGAACTTGGAGCGGCATACCTTCATGTTTCCACAACCGGGCTGACCAACGAATCCCTGTACAAGTATTGCGCCGTTTCCCCGATGTACGTTCCCCGCAACAACCTCATGCCGCTTGTCCGGGCAATAAAGAAAGCCGTTCCCGCAACTCCGGTAATCGCGGGCGGGTCGATTACCGTTCCCGAAGAGGCGGAGGAATTCATTGCGCAGGGCGACTGCGACATGGTTGCGCTGGGAAGAACGATCCTCGCGGATCCCCACTGGGCAAATCATGCCCGTGAGGGGAAAAAGGTCGTTCCCTGTATCCGGTGCAATGTATGCTACTGCCAGCTCTGGACAGGGAAAATACTCTGGTGTTCGGTAAATCCCTATCTTCTCCGTGAGGCGGAGCAGAAACTTCCCGTTCCGGCGGTAAAAAAGAAAGTCATGGTGGTCGGGGCGGGGCCTGCGGGGATACGGTGCGCGCTGACTGCCGCCAAACGCGGCCATGAGGTGATCCTCTGCGAGAAACAGTCCACGGTCGGCGGCATGGTATATCCGGGCAGCAGGCCGGACTGCAAGGCCGATATGGCACGGCTCTACGAATGGTATGTTTCCGAACTTGGGGAGAGTTCCGTTGCACTCAGACTGAACTGCACGGTCACCCCGGAGATGGTGGAGAAAGAGGCTCCCGACGCACTCGTTATCGCGGTCGGCGCCGAGCCTTCGCTGCCGGATGTTCCCGGTATCGATCTTCCCCATGCAGTCCAGGCTGTCGATGTTCTCCGGGATGTAAACCGCTTCCGGGGAAAGAAAGCCGTTGTCATCGGAGGAGGAGATGTGGGATGCGAGACCGCCTGCTATCTTGCCGATCACGGCTTCAAGGTGACTATCGTCGAAATGCTCCGTGAATTGATGAGCGCCTCGCACTCGATTTTCAGCAAACACCCCATGCTGGAACTTCTGAAAGCCAGGAATGTGACGATCATGACCGAAACAAGGCTCAATGCGGTCACTCCCGAAGGAGTCGAGGTACTGCTTCCGAACGGAAAACAGTGGGGCATCGATGCCGATCTCGCGGTTATCGCAACCGGATTCAAAAAGCCGGATGCATCTTTTGACGGTGAAAGTTCATCCATGCACCTTGTATCGCTGAGCGGATTTATCGGCAGCCTTTCGGTGAAAGCGGACGAGGTGCACATTATCGGGGACTGCGCTTCGCTCGGCCGGATCCGTGAGGCAACGGAAGCGGGAGAACGGGTGGGGAGCAGGATATAGATGGTTGGCAGCTCCCCTTTCCGGGGGAAGTCCTGGAGGAATCGAATCGAGTATCCAAAGATAATCCCCCTGTCACCTTTGGTGACATCCTTCTTGTTAAGGGGGATAAAAGAGAAGTACTTTTCTCTTATGCCGGAGTAGGTGCTCGCCTTAATAAGAAGGGATGCCATAGTACGCTGCAAGAGGTTGGGTATTCAACACTGAGAAAGAAAATTTCGCGCTTCGTTTTGTATCTTTATCGCAAAAAAACCCCCTCCAGGGAAGGAGGCTGCCTGCTAAAAATCAACACCGGGGTAATTTCTACCCATAATACTTATCGGATATTTCCTGCACAATATCCCGGTAAAAACGGTAATTGTCGAACGAAACATTCGGCGGGATCGCGTGATCGCAGGCCGGGATGAATCCCCCTTCCGCAAAGCAGTATTCCAGCTTCGGAATCGCTTCCTTCCGTATCTGCTCACGGGTTCCGGCGAGCGCCTGTTTGTCGATTCCTCCGAAAAATGCGACCTTCTTGCCGTATTTTTTACGGATCTCGATAACATCCATGCCGGCGGCAACTTCCATCGGGTGCATGACATAAATACCCTCATCCAGCCATATCGGTATGAGCTCGGAGATATTCCCATCGGAATCGATCAAGGTTACCGGGATACCGGCGCTGCGTACTCTGTCCATGACTTTTTTATAAAAAGGAATACAGTACCGCTTATACAATTCCGGCGAAAGGAGCGGAGCGGTTTTATATGCCATATCCTCCCAGAACATGACCCAGTCCAGCTGTATCCCAGCCGTGAGCACACGGTCGAACAATCCCAGCGCCAGATGAGTCAGGCATTCGACCATTTCCTCGATCAGAGCCGGATCGTCATAGAAGAGAAGCGATACCTCCTCCATTCCCCACCAGTTCCGCATGTAACCATAGGTACCGCCGAGCCACATTCCCAAAGGGTAATCCCTGTGCCTGTAGCTTTCGGCGAGTTCGGCGAAATTCCCGGGGAGACGGCCGAGCGTATCCGGCTCGAGCCTTTTTTTGTATTCCTTCCAGTCTTCTTTCGACTGTAAAGGATAGCTGATCCATTGCGGCATCGCAGGCGGGGGAACATTTGCGAGTATTTTGACTATTTCGCCTTCCGGCCGGCGAACGATTTTATACTCGGGGGTTTCTTCGAGAATCGTCGTTCCGAAATCGGGAACGATCGGAAAGAGAGCCGGATGAGGAATCTTCCAGTTGAACGGATCGAAATCCATGCCGAAATAATCTATCGGATCAACCCCCTTGGGCAATCCTTCCCGTTCCCAGCGTTCCCGTGTCGAATCATAGGCAAAATAATCGCTCGAACAGGGACGGTCCGGATTGCCGAAAGTCATGGTTTCTATGAATCGTTGTCTTCTATCCATTATACAATTCCACTTTTTGATGGGTATTATTTAAGGCAATCCTATGCTTGGCATCAATACAGCTCAATTAAAAAATATTGAACCACGAAAGTCACGGAATACACGAAAATTGTTATTCATTATTGAGTTAAATTACTTTTCGTGTGGTTCGTGATTTGTTTTTTATTTAAGCGATCTGTATTGTGTTTAGCATCTGCATAAATCAGTCGATTCCCTTTTCACAGAGCTTTCGCACAAACGGAGTCAGCGATTCCGGGCCTTCGGCGCCGATGAGGAATCCTTCCTCGATGCGGTTGGAACCGTCAGGGTGTCCGAACAGACTTATATCCGAGTTGACACACATTCCTTTTTTGAACGGATAGTCGGAATTTTCATTGGGATAGGGCGATTCCGCTTCGGCAAGCCCGATGCCGTGCATGGGAGGGTACACATCGTATGATTCCATCCTGTGCTTCTTGAATACAGCCTTGACTGCGCGAACCATCTCACCCGAAATGACACCCTCTTTCAGATAGTTCATCTGCACATTGGCCGCTTCGAGGAGAACGTTGAGGAATCGTTTCTGCGCATCCGTAGCCCTCCCGGCCACAAAGGGATATTCCACCGTTGCCACATATCCCTGATACTGAACGGCCATGCTCGCCATGATCATATCGCCGTCTTCGATGATTTTTTCCGTAGGCCTGCCGATGATGGTGTCCGCACGCTTTCCGCTGCCGAAGACCATGAAAGTAATGTCCTCCGCTCCCGCCTGACGGGCGGCGCCTTCGGCTATTCCTGCGGCCATGAGTTCCGTATTACCCGGTTTTGCAGTTTCCATCAGCTTCTCATATCCCAGAGACGCCAACCTTCCTGCTTCGCGCAGGCAGTTTATCTCGGTGTCTGTCTTTACCAGCCGCATATCGTTCAAGATATCGTTGCAGTCCTCGATGACAACACCGCTGACCGCATTCTTGATCCTGTCGAATATGGGCGCGGGCAGATCCCATTTCCCGACGAGTCCGAGACGGCTGCCTCCTTTTACGGTTTCGGATATGATTTCACGGAGCGAAGAAAAAGTGGCCAGCGGATAATCGATCTCTTCCGGAACCGAAACACACGCGAATTCCTTGATATTGCGGACATCATCCCATACGGTCATTTCCCGCGCATAGCTCTGGCCTTCGGGAGCCACCGCGAGTATCGGCTTTCCGCTCCGGGGAATGAAACACCCGCCCCGTTCGAAAATCGGCCAGAAATTGGACACATACCGCAGGTTTTCTTTCCGGTATTCATCCCCGTATACCATGACGCCATCGAGTTTTTTTGTGTCCAGGATTTTCTGGATGTTTGCGATGCGCTGCTCAAATTCTTTCTTTTGAATTTTTACCACGACTTTTCCTCCTGAAAATGTATCCAGAGCGATAGTGTTGTAAGTCTTCTTTATTCGAACGGATATCCGGCAAATATTACATTCCGGGGTTCTTTCATTATTCCATGACCTGCACTCATATTCATGAAAATAGTCTTTTCGGATTTTCCTCAATGACCAGACGGATTTTTTCTTCATCTATTCCTTCATATTTCATCAAAGGAACGATATTTTTAAGGATATGGCCATATCCCCAGCCGCCGTAAGCGCGAAGAAGCATCTTTAGACAAATATCAGTGGTCAAAAGGATCTGACTCCCGAATCCCCATTCGATCATCTGTTTGACAAGACGAACCCGTTCGATATCCCTGATAAAAAAGCCGCCGGCAAATCCCCGGTCAGCCGGTTCGATGCAGAATTCCTTTCCGAAATCATCGAATTCGAGATATACCCCGCTCTTCAGCACCTCTTTCATAAGCCCGGTATCCGGTTCGACATCCAGATGACAAATGACTATTTTGTAAGGATCGACGCCGTGTTCTATCAAAATATTTGCGGCCTGCAATCCTCCCCTTCCCCAGGGATAGGTATGCACATAAACCGGCGCGCCGGTTTTTTTGAACGCGATTGCAGAAGCGATCAGATTTTTTTCCTCATCCGGATGGATCGGCTCGCTTGTTCCTATTTCGCCGATAACCCCTGCCTTTATATCGGTGCCGTCGATACCCTCGGTCAAATCCCTGATGATCTGTTCGGCGATATCTTCGGGTTTCCACTGCCGCATTTCTTTCGGATGGGTGTCCTGAGTATAATACCCCGAACCGGCGATGACCGTGACCCCGGTTTTCAATGACAGTTCACGCAGTTGCCGTGCATCCCGGTTGATGCCAATGGAGGTGCAATCGACAATTGTTTTTCCGTTCAATTTTTTAAAATGCCCTACTTCTTCAACAGCCGTATCGAAATCGTCCAGAAGAAGGTTGTCCCTTATCGCATAGGGATTCAGCCGGAGACGTCCCAGATTATGCATACTTACCTTTTCACGGCTAATCTCTCTTTTTTCCGGATCGGAAAACTCGGTAAACTGATTCCGGAGATCGATAAACAAATGCTCGTGGGGCAAAATGATGCCCAGAGAATCAACGCTGACCTGTCCTGTTACACTCATCACCTGCATGTCACTGTTCCCATAAAAAGGAGTTTATAACGAACCTCTATTCACTATTTACTCATCGCCTTCATGAAAGAAAAGAATGGCTTCTAATATACAGCCGTTTTTTTTGGCTCGCTCTTATTTTTTTGTAAAGAAATATAGTAAAGCATATATCTTATTATTACCAGTTTGCAAAAAATCACCTCCCTCTGTTCAAAAAGAATTATACTAGTAACATTCACTTTTTGACATCATGTTAACTTTTTGAATTTTAAAAAAGGAAAGGTCTACTGTGGAAACACGTCGTTCATTCATCGGAAAAGCGGCTCTGGCAGGGATCGCGGGAATTGCGGCAGCAAAGGCTGCTCCGGGTTTTGCTCAGAATATCGGGATGCTGAAAATCGGGCAGCTTGGGCTCGGTTCGCATGGTTTTGTCGGTTCTTTTTTAAGCCCGCCTGCAGACATGGCTGGAAAGATAAAAGCCTATCCATACGCTGTCTGGGATGATTACCCCGGTGTGGCTGTGGCTATGAAAAATTCAATGGGTTTTCAAAAAGTCATCGATGACCCGGCGCAACTGGTGAACGAATCCGACGTTGTGCATGTGGAGCACTCGGATTACCGCAAGGTTCTGGAACTGGCCCGTCCCGCGCTGGAACAGGGGAAGCCGGTTTTCATCAACCGTCCCTTTGCCTATACAATCGCCGAATCCGAGGAGATTGTCCGCCTTGCCAAAGAACATAACGCACCGCTGATGAGCGCATCTTCTCTGGAATTTCAGCCCGAAGTCGCCCTGATGCAGCAATTTATGAAAGACAAAGGGCCGATACGTGCATATGAAGCCTACTGCGGGGAGCAGCATTTCACCTGGATGTTTCCCCATGTGATCAACTATGCCCATGCAGCGTTCGGCGGAGGGATCGATACGGCATACTTCGACGGGACATTCAATATGGACGTTGGTAAATGGGCCGACGATCACGTACCATTCGGTTCTTCGCTCTGCATCCTGAAATGGAAATCTGTCAATGGCCAGCCTCCATTGATCGGTATGAACCATATCGGCGATTATCCCGGAGCATTTCATATAAACGCATATGGAGCAGGCGAGAACAAGACATTCACCGCAGGATCAAAAATATTCGAGTATATGTTCCGTACACTCCATGCGTTCTATGCCGAGAGAACTATTCCACGGCCGTACGAGGCAATTCTCGAGGAGCACCGCGCGCTTGTTGCGACCGCCGCATCGCGTCTATCCGGAAAAGCGGTAAGCCTGGCCTCCCTTGGCGGTAGTGATGCGCTTCCGTATTCTGATAACGTCCGCGGGTGGGTGATTAAGAATCTTCTCGGAGCATATCCTGTTGGTATGGGGAACAGCAAATCTTCACCGAAAGAGCTTAAACTTGGACAGAATTCTCCGAATCCATTCAATCCGACAACAACAATCAGTTACGAAATACCAAAAGCTTCTTTCGCAACCATCATTATTTATAACAGCATCGGACAGGAAGTAAAAACACTTGTAAACCGTGATGTGCAAGCGGGAAAATATACTGCAACATGGAACGGAAAAGACAATGACGGCAATTCGGTAACAAGCGGCATATACTTCTATAAGGTCAAAGCAGGGCAATTTGAAAAAACGATGAAAATGACACTCATAAAATGAGATCCGAGAATTCGCTGGCATTTTGAGTTCCGGATCATCCGTCTTATCAGGAGAACACCATGAAAATCCTCTTTATCGGCGGCACAGGACTGATCAGTTCGGCATGTTCCGAACTTGCCCTGGCGCGGGGACATGAACTGTTCCTGCTCAACCGTGGCCGGTCAACCAAATACCCCATTCCCGAACGTGCCGTACTCCTTAAGGCTGACGTGCGCGGAGACCCAGCAGGAGCGGCGTGTTTGCTGAAAGGGCACACGTTCGATGCTGTGGTGGATTGGGTGGCTTTCACCCCGGATGATATCGATACAGATATTGGCTTGTTTTCCGGCAAAACACGGCAGTTCGTCTTTATCAGTTCGAGCAGCGCCTACCAGAAACCATCCACGAGCTATCTCATAACCGAATCTACGCCGCTCGCCAATCCTTTCTGGCAGTATTCGCGCGACAAAATTGCCTGCGAGGAACGGCTGAATGACGAATACCGCAGGGCCGGTTTCCCGATCACCATCGTCCGTCCTTCGCTGACCTATGGCCCATCTCAACTACCGCTCTCTGTTGGAAACTGGCAGCACCCCTACACTATAGTGGATCGTATGCTTCGCGGCGAAAAGACGATCGTGCCCGGCGATGGCACCTCGCTGTGGACTCTAACGTGGAATGGCGATTTTGCCAAAGGGTTCATCGGATTGCTCGGTCACCAGCAGGCAATTGGACATGCCTTCCATATAACTTCTGACGAGGTACTCACCTGGAACCAGATTTATGAAGAACTGGCCGCCGCTCTGGGGTTAGCTCCGCGGTTGGTTCACATAGCCTCGGATCTGATCGCCGCATATGACCCCAATATGCTGGGCGGCCTTATTGGAGACAAAGCAAACAGCGCAGTCTTCGACAACACAAAAATAAAGCGTTTCGTGCCCGATTATGTGGCGACCACCCCCTGGTCGGTGGGAGTACGCCGTGTGTTGGCATGGTACGACGCTGATCCATCCCGCCGTACAATTGACGCTGACGCCAACTGTAAGTGGGACAGGATGATCGCCGCGTACGAAAGGGCTTACCCGGAATAAATATTGATGCTTGTCCTGGACAGAGGCAGGACAGCGACTGGGGGTACTGTTTTTTTCGTTATCATTGGCTGTCTATCATGATTTATCTGTTACAGAACATGACTGAAGCGCATTTCGTTGTATCTATTGTCTTAAACAAACAGGGACTTGGAAAAAATAATCCAAGTCCCTGTTATTCTGGCTTATAACTCGTAAAGGGATGTAGTATATCGAAACGTACTATCGAACATGGGAAACCATGTTTCCCCTGTCTCACCTACAGCCCGAAGCTTATCATGTTCTGAATGACAAATCCGTTCCCCTGATGCGAAGGCAGATCCCGCACGACCTCGCTGGTGCGGGCATTTTTGGTTGCATGGAAGATGACGCCTCCCCCAAGGGTGAAAGTACAGGGCATCCCGGGAACGACGATTCCCACGGTCGGACCGATAAAGAGGGTTGCTCCCCCCTCGGCCTCGTTCTCTTCCCAGAAACCTTCGAGATCCTGTCCAACCACCTCGAAACCGAGCCTGAACGAAGGAGATACGGCATAGGAAAATCCGGCTGTTGTAATGAGATCGACGGCGTCACGGTCTTTCGACAGGGGCTTTTCCAGAATAAGATTGCCGTATGATTGCCACGATGAGAACCGGCGACCGATAATGAACCGGCTGAGAAGAACATCAGCTCCGGTGTATTCATGCCGGAAACCCACTCCCGCCGAGAAGTCAACGACATGGTCTTCTGCTCTCAAAAGATGGGTGATCAATTCCCCGTATTGAGATGCGTTGGTAGTCTTTTTATCGAACGCAAGGCCGGCATGACCGATAAAGGCGACCGACTTCCCCATCCGTGCCTGGAGGCCTATATTCTGCTCGACTCCATTACTGCCGAATGGTTCGATTGTTTCTCGCCCATAGGCGGAACCATAAGTGAAGGACATCGGCTGTCCGGAGAGTTCGGGAGAAGTGAACGTGAACAGGAATGTACGATCCTGCGCCTGAACTGAAGGGGAAGTCAAGGCGAGAATGATAACAATCGACAAAATATTGATAGAGCGCATGAATTCTCCTTTGCTGTAAACAACAGGGTTTATCGTATCGTTTCATTTCAATCCGGGATTATTTATATTAAAAATAATTAGTGGTGAAATTTTCTAATGTCTTATTTATGGAAGAATATTGGCTGGTAATTATCCTTTAGCAAGTATTTTATTCATGCCGATCGATAATTCATTAAAGATTATTTGGCTTGAATCTATGGTATATGATCAGGACAAACAAAGAGGAGAGGACTCAAGCAGCGGTATAAAAGCTTAGCATATAAAATAAGGACTCAGAAAAATAATCTAAGTCCTTATTTATAATGGCGGGGCAGACGGGGCTCGAACCCGCGACCTACGGCGTGACAGAGGATTCTTGCGATATGCGGTTCAGTATAAACAACAACTTACAAAATGAATACTTTAAAAACTGAGCCGCATTTCGCACCCAATACGCACCCTAATACCATAGAATTCCCAAAAGCATTATATAATGTTAAAAAATATTACTTGACATATTATTGTTAGATGCTTATTTTATTACTTTAAAGTTTGTTGATTATATTTTGGTTTAATCCTGCAACATTCAATAAACTTTTTACCACTTTGAATTAAAGTAGAAAATATGCTTTACTATAACGAACTCCTTGATGCAATGAAATCTTCTAGAATTTCTGGGCGTCGCTCTTCTGGTCATTATGACCATGATGATATATATAATATAGGTCCTTTTCCTCTTCGGCAATGCGATCTCGAAAATTCACCGCGTGAAAATTCCTCTGTTATTCCAACATCAGAAGATTTATCATCTCCCAAATTTGAAGCCTTTATTGATAATAGAACGGGTGAGCGACTTTATCGTCCAATTGAGAAA
>Ga0172379_10006872_pt1 | contig 15027 bp, 6 predicted proteins | sample GrowelOW334metaG_FD_119756 | JGI IMG/M metagenome (GOLD analysis project Ga0172379, IMG submission 119756) | Groundwater microbial communities from an aquifer near a municipal landfill in Southern Ontario, Canada - Groundwater well OW334 metaG | ecosystem: Environmental > Aquatic > Deep...
GGAATGACGATCGATAGAATAAAGAGCATAGGGAAACGAACAGGGTTCAGATGAAAGCGGGCAATGAGGGCAGGCAGAAGGTGAAGGGGGTCATCCCATTTGGAATCTCCCGAGATGAGGATGCCCGCAATCCACATCAGGATTAAAACAATGGCAAAGCCCAGGAGCATGCCTGCAGGTCCAAGCGGAAATTCTTTCCTTATCAGCAACTGGGCATTTTCAGGATTCGACTTGCTATATGCAACTTTTATTGCATCGCCAATTTGTGAAGTCGGCGTGAGGGAATAGGACCGGCCGCGGACCCTGATTTTATTCCCTTTTGCGGTTTTAAACTCGACAATAGGAGTCAGCATCGGCGTCTTTTCCGGCCCGTCGGTGATGCGAGTTGATTTATAAATTTCCACCACAATGCCTTGCGCTCTTTTACCAGTTATCAGCAGGCGTACGGAATTTCGCATAATATATCCGCTCAGGAAAATCAAGAGGAGGACAACGAAACTTAAAATCCAACTGCTCCAACTGGTGGTCATGATCTTATGATTGAAATGATTATTCTGGCTTTCTATCAGGTCTGCTTTGGTATGCCCACTTTCTTTCCATTCTTGTCGATATAGAACCAATGGTCGCTTAACCAAATACTATGTTCTCCTTGCTCTTGGGTATTGCAGTCGTTGCTAACTTTAGCAACACCATTTTCAAAAGGCCAGGCACAATCGAATTGCGGTTTTATCACGACTTTTCCCGTTATTGAATCGGCGTACCCGATTTTGTTATTCTCCAGGATTCTGAAGAGTCCCTCCGACGGATAGTCGGGTCCGTTGTCATACGGAAAAATCCCATACAGAACATTTTCCTGCCGGTCGATCGCGATAAAACCGCCATTGGGTTTTACCACGATGGCATACGTTTTAAAAGTATCGGTGAAGCACCTTTCATATTTCCCGAGGGGAATAACGATTTCCCCGTGGCTGTTTTTGTAACCGTATTGGTCAGTAATGGTATCATTGAATGAAACCAGGTAGTCGTTGTTCCTGATGGCCGGCCGGCAGTTGGCGAGACCCATAAGAAGAAACAACATCGTGATTTTCATGGCTTAAGGTGTCAGCTTGTTTGGGATTATGATTATTACCAGGTAAAAACAACTTTTCCGTTCCCACCATTTTCACCGACAGACCATAAATAATCCTGATCATGGTCCTTGCAGGTTGGCATAAGAGCATGACGATAGTAACCACCATGGCCACCATTCCCACCATGATTAATATTCCCCGGTCCGCCACCCGCGCCACCTGATCCACCGGCGCCGCCATTACAAGTTGCTACCCTTTCTCCATCACCGCCTGATTGACCCCCGTCAATGCCACCAATCCCCCCCTTTGAGTAAGAGGTGCCGGGATTGCCACCATGTGTATGTAATATAGCACCACTAAACAAATAACTCGCATTAAGATTGACCTCCGAGTGTCCTCCCGCGGTTGCATTTGTCGAGTTAACTACATCTCCTAAACCACCGGAACCAACGAACACATAATATGTTTTTGTCCCGGTCGAAGGTATGATTGCTGTGATAGTTATTTTTTTGTAGCCACCTCCTGCTCCGCCACCGCCACCGTTTCCCCCCTGGCCATTCAAAAACCAGCTGCCAGTACCACCGTGGGCACCACCCTCTCCACCACCTCCTCCTCCCCATACCTCCATGGTTATGGATATTGGTTGTCCGGGACAACCTACAATGTTAGCTGTTGATCCGTATGTAGAGATAGTAAACGAGGAATAGCCAGGCCCTGGAGTCCAGGAACCGTGAGGGGTTTGGAAAGCAGCTACCGGGATAACATTTGAAACTCCACTAGTGCCGCAACTGTTCATGGCAGTAACGCGGTAGTAATATTTGGGGCAGGTGGCATTGGAGTTCAAGCCGGTTACTATGTATGAGGTTACTGCGCCGACAATTCGAGTATCGCTCGATATATTAAAACCGGGGTTGGTGGATATTTCAATAATATAACCAGTGGCACCCGGAACGGCATTCCAGTGAGCAGTAAACTGATTTGTCTGTGTAAAATTATCGGTAGCGGCAGTAGCGACCGGAGCCGGGGGCACTGTGATAATTGTTATGGATTTGCATTTCTGGGCACTGGTGCCGCAGATATTGCTTGCTGTTAGGCAAAGAGATACAGAGCCAACAGAGTTGCTGAAATTAACGGTAACAGAGGTTGTACCTTGCCCGGTGCTTATCGTGCCGGCGCCGGTTATGGTCCAGTTATAGGAAACGGTGCCACTCAGCGACGAATTGGAGTAAACAACACCAGTTTGTCCGGCACACACGCTGGCAGGGCCGGTTATTTCTCCCTTTATTTCTGGTATAGTCCTAACTGTTATCGCTTTGCAGCTTGGAGTGCTTTCGCCACAACTATTAATTGCTTTAACACATAGATCCCCGCTGGATGAAAGGATGCCAAAAGTTACCGTGATGGAAGCGGCTCCTTGCCCTGTGATGGTGGCTCCGGGTGGCACTGACCAGTTATAGGATGTTGCTCCGCTCACAGGTGAGATAGAATAAACAGAGCCCGGTTGTCCTTGGCAAACATTTGTCGGGCCGGTTATAACTCCCGGAGCCGATGGGAAACCTTGAGGAGTATCAACTCTCCTGAAATTGGAATTAGCACTGATGCCACCACACAGGCCAACCGCACGAACGCGATAGAAATAGGGTTTGTTGCAGACCAATCCAGTGACAATGTAACTGGTTGAAGTACCAACACTTAAATTCTGATATCCGGTCACGAATGATGCGAAGCCGGGGTTGCCGGCCACATCAAGGAAATAGCCGCTGGCGCCGGCAACAGCAGTCCAGTTAGCTGTGAACTGACTTACCTGAATTCCAGTTCCGGGACTGGCGGCAGGAGCCGGAGGGGCTGTTAAAAACGTTATGGTCTTGCAGCTGGCGGGAGTGTTGCCACATAGATTACTGGCGCTAACGCATACATTGCCAGCAATACTCCCAAAAGTTACCGTGATGGAAGTGGTTCCTTGTCCTGTAGTGATTGTGGCTCCGGAGGGCACGATCCAGTTATAGGATATAGCACCACTCACAGAAGCGATGGAATAGATTATGTTTGATTGTCCTTGGCAAACATTTGTTGGGCCGGTTACAACTCCCGGAGTTGCAGGGATATGCATTGGAGTTACTGCAAATGTTCGTGCCGGTCCGCTTCCGCAGGCATTTGACGGGGTTACAGTTATAGTTCCTGATGCTGTCCCAACTGTTTTTGTTACTGTATTGGTTATGCCGCCAGCGGGAGTCCATCCCACCGGAAAAGTCCACGTATAAGTGACTCCGGGAACATTGGTAACACTATAATTCTGCGAGGATCCCTGACAGGGTGTTGCGCTGCCGGTTATCGTCCCAGGCTGTGCTGGTGGTGGATTTACAGCTATTGTTTTGCAGCTTGCGGTACTTGAGCCGCATAAATTACTGGCACTCACGCACACATTTCCTGCAGAGTTTCCAAAAGTTACAGTGATCGAAGGGGTGCCCAGCCCTGAGGTGATGCTGGCTCCCGCGGGCACGGTCCAACTGTAAGACGTAGCATCGGTCACAGTGGAAATGGAATAAACAACGCCGGTTTGTCCCTGGCAGATATTGCTAAGGCCGGCAATGGTACCCGGGGTCGACGGTGGAAGCGGCAATGTAAAGGCAGGGGCATAACTCCCGCTACCATTTGGACTGGTAAATGTGACGGAGAACATCAGAATCGTAGAAGGCAGGATGGGTCCAAATTGTCCGTTTATAGTGGAGATCTGCCCCGGCTGAATAGTAAGCGGGAGCGATGAGGTTACCGTCACCGGGATACTGGATGCCAGCAGCGATATTGCTGTCAAAACCACACTGCAGTTTGGATCGGTTCCCGGATCCGCGGCGTTCTGGCAGGTCAGGGAAAAGTTGTACGTATTATTGCCGGCACAAAGCAAAACAGGTGTAAAGATGATCGTCCCGCAGGCTGCCAGGGTAAAACTTCCTGTGTCGCTTGAAGACAGTGCTTTGTCATTGGTCTCAATCCTCCATGCATACTTCTTTCCCTTTTCAAAATTCTGAGCAGACTCAGGGTACTTAAATGTGGTTCCCTCAATACCATTTTGCTCAAAAAAAGCTTTGTTTTCTTTCATGGCCGCTTCAGTTGACTGTCGGCCATTTATTTCAAAGATCTTTATTGAGAAAGGTCCTTTTGAATCGGGAGCAGTCCATTTAAATGTTATGCCGTCTTTTATTCCATCACTTCCGCCCAAAGAACCAATTGGACTGACTAATTCAATCTTTTTTTTTTGACTGTTTGAATCTTTTGAGTAGCTAAAGCGAGTGAACGGAGTCTTCCCCACATATCTGCCGTTTTTGAACCACGACAATTGCCATCCATAACTTTTAGCCGCATCGAGTGACGGAGTATTTTTTGGAAAAGGCAATGTGTTTTCACGAATATTGCTGCGTTCCAACACCATCACTCCGTTTTCAATGTCTTTACCTTCTTCCAACTCCTTAACAGTAATCGAATAGGAAACATTCTCTAAGGCAGATTCCATTTTCCATTCGAAGGTGGGCCTGTTTGAAGTTGGTGGCAGATCATAAGTCGGTGAAATGAGCTGCGGAGCATCGTCGCCTACGATTTTCTGTTCTATACAGCTTTTCCCGATTTCCTTGCCCGATTGGTCCTGAACTGAAACGCAAAGGGTATAGTCGCCGGCGGGTACTTTCCCGTTTGGACCAAACGCTTTACTCCATTCGTCTGACGCGAATTTTACATCCCCGGATTTAAAATCGTCAGGAGTAAATGTCGTGGGTCCGGGAGGAAGGGTAAATTTTTTGAAGACAATTATAACAATGATCAGGAGTGGTTGTGTTTTCGCGGAAGTTAGTGTACATGATAAAACTACCTCAAGAGGCTTCAGTATCCCATTCGTAAGGGTAAAGTTGGTGAGGTCGGATAACTTCAATTGATTTGGCGCAGGGGGATTTATTTTAACGCCTACAGCCGGATCACCACTGTGGTCATTCTGGCCGCTGTTTGCTGCTTTGTAGGAAAGAATAAGTTGGAAGATGAATCCATTTGCAATTCCCGCTTTAACCGTGTAATAGGAAGGTTTTCCTACTGTTGATCGGGGTCCGCCTACGCAAGAGCTTCCATCTTTTGCACAGTCAATATCTGCCGGAACACCTTCAAACATTACTTCTAATTCAGGATTTACTTCAGGATCGGCCAGTCTATTATCCCGGATTGGATTTGCCAAGGGTAATATTACATCTCCATTGGGATTTGTTGAATAATCAAACAGGTATTTCCCTTTTTTTATGATTACTTCATCTGTTTGTAAGTATCCTAATATGTCGGCGTTGTCCAGATGATAATCTGTTTCCCAGGAATAAGCTATTTTTGTCCCCCACCGGTCATAGATGCTGATTGAACTTTGCAATTCTCCACACTGAATAATCCAGGCATATTTCTTCCCAGGTTCGAATTTTGGAGCTGAGCCGGGATATTTAAAGGAAGTCCCTTCAATATTCTTTTGCTCAAAGAAAGCTTTGTTCTTCAACATCGCCTCATCCGGTGACTGGGACTCTTTTAATTCAACGATATGCAAAAAGAAAGGTCCTTTAATGTCCGGAGCCAACCATTTAAATGTTATCAGATCTCCCTCCTCTCCTGATCCTTCATCACCAGTCCCCCCGTGGCCCACCGGACTTATTAATTTGATTGTGCCTGATCCGCCCCCGGTTGAGCCGGAACCACTGTTGCCGCCTTGAAAGGAAAGAATGAGCTTTATGATCAATCCATTTTCGATGACCGGCTTAACAAGACAATTTGCTTTAGCTTTTGTAGGGTGGACGCAGCAATCTCCGAATTCTAAACAAGATGCATCCCTGCAATCAGCACCAACCATGATTCCTTTTTTTTCTATTCCTTTATCCTGAACAGGTTTTGCTAATTGTAGCACGACGTCTCCATTTGGATTTGAGGAATAATCGTACGGGTATTCTCCCTGCTCTATGATTACTTCTTCCGTTTTTAAATATTTTAAAATGTCCGGATGTTCCAACCGGTAATTTGTTTTCCAACGGAAGGCAAATTTCTTTTTCCCCTCAGCTGATCCCGGCAGGTCGATGGTTCCGCTGCAAAGTACCTGGTCGTCTTTATTCAGCCATTCGTATTGTACCGATATCGGGCCTGTATAAGCATTTGCAAAGCGGATGTTTCCAAATTTTGTTTCGCCATTAGGGATATCTCCGGAATTATTGGTCCATTTTATTTCAGATGAACCTGGAGGAAATTTCGAAGGTGTTCTTGTCCATCCCTTTATTACATTATCAGCAAATTCAACAACTAAACCATTCTGAATTTTTATTCCAAAACTCATGGGCTTATTTTTCGGGTCATCTCCCCTGTATTTATTGGTGATACTGGCCTCGACGAAAGCGGAATCTCCCTTCCATATTTTTCTGTAATCCATTAAGACAACACCGAAATCCTTGCAAGCTTCGTTGGTATTACTATTGCCCTGATTGCCACTGGAACCGCCATTTGCGCCTTTGTACGAAAGAACAAGGCCGATGATGAATCCATTTGCTATGACCGGTTTAACCGTGTAAAAAGAAGGTTTTCCCATCGATATTGGCCTGGGTCCGCCTACGCAGGAGCTTCCATCTTTAGCACAATCAATATCCGCAGGAACACCTTCAAACATTACTTCAGCCTTGTTTATTCTATTATCCCGGATTGGTTTAGTCAATGGTAATGTTACGTCACCATTGAGATTTGTTGAATAATCAAACAGGTATTCCCCTTTTTTTATGATTACTTCATCTTCGCCAGGGTGGGTGTTATCTGTTCGCAAGTATCCTAATATGTCGGCGTTGTCCAGATGATAATCAGTTTTCCAGGAGTAAGCTATTTTTATCCCCCACCGGTCATAGATGCTGATTGAACTTCGCAATTCTCCACACTGAATCATCCAGGCATATTTCTTCCCGGGTTCAAATTTTGGAGCTGAACCCGGATATTTAAAGGAGGTCCCTTCAATATTCTTTTGCTCAAAGAAAGCCTTGTTCTTTAACATCGCCTCATCCGGTGACTGGGACTCTTTTAATTCAACGATATGCAAAAAGAAAGGTCCTTTAATGTCCGGAGCCGACCATTTAAATGTTATCAGATCGCCCTCTTCTCCTGATCCTTCATCACCAGTCCCCCCGTGGCCCACCGGGCTTATTAATTTGATTGTGCCTGATCCGCCCCCGGTTGAGCCGGAACCGCTATTGCCCGGCAGGTCGATGGTTCCGCTGCAAATTACCTTCCCGTCCTTATTCAGCCATTCATATAGGATATTGATCGGGTCTGTTTTTACATTTTCCAAACAGATACTTCCAAGATTGGTCTCACCAATAGAAATAGACGCATCGCCCGTTGACCATGTATACTGGGTCACATCTTTTTTAGTTGAACCCGGAGGAAATTCCGAAGTGGTTCTGGTCCATCACTTTATTACATTAACAGGAGGTTCTACCGGTGCTTCCGTACCAGGCGGAATGACCTTGGAGGTTCTGGTGTTTCCCCCTATAGAAGGTTCATTAGCATTATTTGCAGTAATTCTAAAGCTTTTTGGTCTGTCTGCAACTATACCTCTATAATTGTTGGTGATACTAATGTCATAGCAACCACCATTGTCCTCTTTGTTACGCTGTACCATATTGACTTTGAAGTCCTTACATGCATCGCCGCCTGTTATTTTCTGATTTACACTGCCTTTCCCTATTTCCTTGCCCTCTTTATCCAGGACGGAGACGCACAGGGTATAATCTCCCGCAGGGGCATTCCCGTTTCGTTCAAAAGCCTGACGCCATTCATCAGAAGAATATTTTATAGGGCCGAGCTCAGCGGGGGTTTCAGTATCGCCCACCGTAAAGTGGATTGTTCCGGGAGGAAGGCTAAATGATGACGAAGTTCCTTCAACTATTATTCTTGCTACTCCTGTTATTACTGCTCCTGCTACTACGCTAATGGTTCCAGATAAACTTACCGGGATGGGATCATTGGTAAGGTTAGTTAGTTTAAAGTTCCAGAGGTCGTCTAAGCTCAGCTGATTCCGGGGAGGCTGCTGAAGCTCAACCGTTATGTCATCATTTACAATGGTACCATTATCTATGTGCTTTATGCTAAACCCAAATGGCTCTGCCATTCCGTATCCCTCGATTACTAATTTCCTGTCCTGGTCATCATAAGGGGTAACGGACCATACATACATTAGTTTGTTTACGACTGAATTGGGGAGTTTGTCTCCTTTGTCCCTCTCCGATGCAGAGGTAGCGGAACCAATTGCATCCGATACAACAACACCAGGCAATGCAAAATCCACTGGCCACTGGGTTTGAAGAATTCCCCTGAAATCTTTCTCAACGATGGGCTGATTGTATCTGCATGCATCTGCCTTAGTTTGTCCGTCCAATACTTCCCACACCTGGAACCTATAGGTAACCAGTACATTAGATGATGGGGTCACGGGTGTCCATCTGAACATAACCGCTCTGATTCCCGTTTCCGGGATGATTTCATCTTCGCGCGGAGTGAGCAGTACCGGGGCCTGGAAGGCAATAATACTGAACATCTTGCATTGGGGCGATTGAGTGAGTGGGGTCCCTTTTACCGGATCAAGCAGATCGGTACAGATGCGGTAATTGTCCTCAGGGATACGGCCCGTTTTTAACATCGAGGATAAAGAATTTCCGAACAGTTTGATCGCATCCAGCGGATAAATATCTTCGGCATTGAATTGCGAAATGCCTGGCTGGAGAGAAAGAACAGGCATCTTATTAAAATCAGTTTCCCCGACCATTTCTTCCTTGCTGTTGAATAGCTGCGTTTTGATTTTACAGTCTATGGGAGCTTTTGAGGTGTTATTGACGATCATTCGTATCGTTTCGGTTTTGTTCTGCCAATCCGAAAAATAGCAGGAGGGCCTGGGCGACATGATTAATTGAATGCTCTGGGAAAAGCCCCAGCCGGTGCTCAAAAAAGCCAGGAAAACTAAAGTGAATATCTTTTTCATCTCACTAGAATTTGTAGGTTAAGGACAAACGCAAAAGGTTCTCCCGGTAAGAGACTCCTGGACGTTCAGTTCCATATTTAAACAGATTTATGGATCCGAAAGCGGATAGATTGATCTTCTTGTTCAGGGAATATTTCAATCCCAGATTAGTGGTTACCTGAGCACCTGCTGACAGGGTTTCCAATTTATTCGTGGTATAGGAAATGCCTGCTGTGGTGTTCAGCTTCTTCTTGAAAAACCGGTACCCGACACTCAGGTTGGCCGATTCAGTAGTCAGCATGCCGATGGAGGAAAGATTATCGAAATAACTAAGGGTAGCACTCATGGTAAACGGAGTGTTCAAATTGGCGAGTAAGTAGGTCAGAAGGGCGGTGCGGGAATCATTATCATTGAGGGCACCGCTGATGGTATTAAAATCGGTGAAAGTATTTTTCGAACCGAGAACCGAGATAGTATGCATATTCTTTTTGCCGGTATAGGTGTAGGTCGGGCTCAGGCTATACGACATGGTAACCATCTGCACACGCAACGTATCCAGCATGACTGAATTGCGAAAATCGAAATTGGAAAATGAGGCTGAAACGGAAAGGCCCTGAGTAATCTGCACATTCATGTCGGCATTCCCGATGGTTTGGGTTGTTGTTGCAGCCCTGGCTCCGGATAAGTTATTGATCCGTTTACCGAACGATCCGGATAACTGAAAGTTGCTGTTAAACAGGTTGAATCGGGGATTTATCGTAACATCCAGTTTATCGGATTGCATAAATGGATATCCCAGTGGCACAAATCCGTCGCCGATATATTTCCCGGTTAATTTTATACCAAAAATTTTGCCATCCTTGGCAATAGTAAGCGCCCCGGCATAATCAAAACGGCTCGATTCCTGGAATCTGAAAATTGAAGGCGGAAGATTTATGGGTATCTGATTATCACTGATCACCTTACTTCTGGAATCCCGGGTATAGGCGGAGCCGGCGAATTCCCCTTTCAGGTATATCTGCTTGCCTATTTTGATCCGGTAATCCAAAGCCGCAAGCAGACCGTTTTTCGGCATGGCACTGACCGGTCTTTTTACCAAAGAGGTGGTATCATCCGCCATTAAGGTGGTGATAAAATAGAGATGTGTAGCTTCTTCCTTTCCGATACCGATCTTGCCCGAATACATTTTGCGGGCATAAATCCCCTGAATATTCCGGGTGGGGTCTTCTTCAATGGCCAGCTGGGTTGTTCCTGCAAAGGCGGAGAACCGGAACAACCCGGGCGTCAGGCTAAGACCGGCCCCGAATACGGGCAGATCGCCCACACTCAGTTCGGAATACTGCGGCACCTGGGTGCCCAATAATAACTGAATCCATTTGTACCGGGGTGCCAGGCCGACCCGATTTGAAGGGTCTTTTATAAAATCAATGAAGCTTCTGTTGCCGAAAGGAGGAAGAATGGCGCTGTGCTGGCCGACAGAAAGCATTAAGGAAATGGGCAGGGAGAAATCGCCGTATGTCAGTGTGCTGTTGACTACCATCCTTCCCACGCTTCCGGGCCTTCGTGCCTTCATTGCAGCTGAGGTATCAGCATTCATGCTGTAAAAATCACCACTGAGACTCATGTTGCCGTTGAACTGCCATTTTCTCATGCTTTCCTGGCCTGCCAGCGATTGGACCAGTACCCCACAAGAAAATATAATCAGGACAAGTCTGTTCTTAATCTCCATAACATTGAGTTTTATTTGGTTTTAGTTACTTCGTAATTCTAGGGCAGGAGGGACAAGAGATGATTTTAAATTCTGTCCTCCGGTTTTGCTGATGCTGTTCCTCGGTACATTTCACTCCATCAGCACATTCATTAACCAACATGGATTCCCCATATCCCATGGCAAGAATCCGGCTCTTTGCTATTCCTTTGCCAAGGATGTAAACAACAGCTGCATCGGCCCTGCATTGAGAAAGTTTTTGATTATATTCTTTTGTACCCCTGCTGTCGGTATGCGATGATAACTCAATAATCATGTCAGGGTAATCATTCATGAGTTTGATAAGCCTGTCGAGTTCTTCTGCTGACCTGGGTTTGATATCGCATTTGTCGTAATCATACAGGATTTTATCTAACCGTATCGGCTTTACAGTGTCTGGTTGCTGCATGCTAAGTTTGATCTTTACATACAGATCCTTGCTTCGGTCCAGTCCCTTTGTTGTTTCATAGATCGCTTCGCTGCTTAACCATCCCTGCCTTTCACCCATCACCTTAAAATCGCTGGCCTGTTCCAACTGAAAGAAAAATTTTCCATCCTCTCCGGTCACTTTGGAATTCGTTTTATTTTGCCCGGTGTTTTCACAGGTCACCGTTACGCCTGCTACCGGCTGTTCATTAGAGGCATTGGTGGCAATCCCCGACAAAGTAAACCTGGGATCATTATGCAGGAGTGTCCTGGCTATAACCTCCCGGGTAAAATCCTCTTTTTTGATTGTTGCGATAGTGGTGGTTACTTCATTTAACATACCCTGTACCCGGTAGTTACCGGCCGGGATTTCTTCCATCACCAATTTGCCATCCGGATCGGTCATCCCCTGAAAAATGATATTGCCCTGGTCGTCCTTAAGTGCGACCGAAACGTAAGGCAGCGGAATAGAAGTGTATTTATCCAGAACCGTTATTTGAATCACCGTTTTGACTGGTGCTTTAGCAACCGGCTCAACTACCGGTTCAACGATCTTTTTAACCATTGGTGGTTCCACTTTCTTTGAAAAAGTCGCAATATCATCCGTTTCCGGAGTGCCAAACCGGTTGGTTGAAATATATCCGCTCTCCAGATTATTGTTGGTGGTTAAGGAAAAATCATCAAAGCTCGAATTTATCGGGGCTTTCAGGTTAACAGGTTCGGAAAAGGTATTTCCGCTGTTTTTCGAAACGAAAATATCGAGGCCGCCTAAACCGGGCAGCCCGTTGGACGAGAAATATAAATGGTCCGAAATGTCAAAAGAAGGGAAAATTTCATTTTCGGAACTATTTAATATGGAGATATTTATGGGTTCCGACCAAGAATTGTCGGCTTGTTTTAAACTGAAATATAAATCCATACCACCATTTCCGCCTGGTTTATCCGAAGCAAATACCAGCATATCTCCGTCACTTCTTAAAGCCGGGTGTGCAACGCTGAAACTGCGATCGTTGAATTTGAACAAATCAGCCGGCTGCCATCTGCTGTCGATGAGTATTCCGGATGAGATTTGCAGCTTGCTTGTGTTTACGTCCTGCTCCTGGACCGATTTCTTATTGACAGTTGTAAAATAGATGGTCCTGTTGTCATTTGTCAATACTGCCGGACCATCATTGTATTTCGACATCAGTTCAGTGGCGAAAGGTTCCAGTTTGTTGACACTGAAATCTGTCAGATACAGTTTTGTATTGCCCCTGCCAGTCCATTGATTTTTAGATCCTTCTGAATTTTCAGCCGTCACCAATAAACCATTCTGATAATAGACGGCCGAAAAAACCGATTGGGCATATTGACTGGTGGAGTTTTCAACTTTGTAATCGTTCAGTCCCGACATCAATTCGTCATAGCTGTCGATCGACTTGAGCAAATTTTGTGCTTTTTCACCGTTGCTTTTCTGCTGGTATTGAATGGCATAGAGCCGGGCCTCCGCTAAATTTCCATCGATCCGTAATAATTGAACCAGATCATACCAATCCCCGGGCCCGGCTTCGGCAAGCTTGAGCATTGACCGGTAAGCCTCAATCGATCCGGCGATATTGTTGGTTGATTTGTATGACAGCGCCAGTTTCCTTGTCGCATCATAATCAGTCGGATTTTTCTCCAGATAAAGCTTGTAAAGAGGAATGGCTTCGCTGTATTCGTAAAGCCTGAACTTATTATCGGCCTGTGATTTTTGTGCAACGCCTGCAATATTCCAAAGACAAAACAGGAGGATGAATATATTTTTCATTTCTGTTCTTTTAAAAATATCGATTATTCTGATTCCTGCCGGGTATGCCTGGTTTTCCGAACTGAATGCCCAGGTTGATCTCATGCGATCCTGAATTGAAGGTTCGCATGCCTGAAACTGTCATATCATAGGAATATCCTACATAGATATTTCCGGACCTCCATTTGATCATAAAGTTAACTGCATCGGAAGTCCGGTAAGAAACACCGATGCCGAATGTGTTTTTGTACCAGGCATCCATAGCGATATCCACTTCAAATGGCGCTGCAGTGACATATTTTCCCAACACCGCAGGCCGGAGTTCGATGTCGTCGTTAACGGTAAACCGGTAACCTCCATAAAGGAAATAATGCGGCTTTGTGATCTTTGTCTGCGGGGTGAAGTTTTCAATGGCAACCACCCTGGGAGCAGAAAATCCGATATATAACTTGCTTGTATACAAAAGGGCACCAAAGCCAAGATAGGGAATGGTCCGGTTGTTAATCACATAAAGGGGATCGGTCATATCCACATTGGTAAGTTTCGAAAAATCAGAATTCAGGGAGTATACTCCGGCTTTAAGTCCGACGGATATCGTGACTTTGTCGCTGACGCGGACATGCGTTGCCATACTCAGATCCCCGGAAGTACTTTGTGTGATTCCTATCCTGTCGCTGATCACGGATAAACCGATGGCGAGCTTCTTTTGAAGGATTTTTCCTTCAGCGTTGAAATTGGCCGTGGTGGGGGAGCCATCATAGCCAACCCATTGTTTCCGGTACCTGATGCTTACACTGGCATTGTCATTTGCTCCGGCATAGGCGGGGTTGATCTCCAGATTACTATTAAACTGGTTCAGCGTATACTGAGGCTGCTGTTGGGCGTTTGCAATCAGTGATGAACACAGGATCGCAAATATGATGAGTTTTTTCATTTTTCAGTTTTTCTGTGGTTAGTACCTAATGTCGACATAGATGCCTTTTTTATTTCCGGTTGGAAGCTCCAGGAGTACGAAATAGGTGCCCTGGACCAATCTGGTACCGGTTTGATTAACTCCCTTCCAGTCGTTCTTGTAATCATCGTTTTGATAGACCAGATTACCCCAGCGGTTAAATACCTTGATGGCAATGTAATCGCAGCAGGTTGAGTTCAGAATTTCAAATACATCATTGATTCCGTCCTCATTTGGGGTGATTCCATTGGGAATGGTCATGTTGGCGAAATCGCAACACACCGTTGAGTCACATCCTCCGCATTTTATCATCGGCAAGCAGATCACCCCCAGCGAATCGGTGCAGCACTCGGTGGCAGCCAACCCATGTTCGGGATCGTAAATCCCGTTATGGCCGGTCAGGTACATGCAGAAGGTTTGCATTTCAGCTGCAGAAGAATCAACCGTAACCGTATATGGGCCTCCGGTGCCGCCGGTGGCAATCGGCGTGGCAGGTTCAATAAAGCTTATGTTCAGGACCACACTGGTGTCGGGTGTCCGGAAATCAATATGGTAAAGCGGAAAGGGTGAATTGTTTTTAATATAGAAAGTGTACTGGATCTTTTCGCCGGAGCAATACAATGAATCGTTGATGATATTTGCACAGGTCGGTTCCACCAGATTACATTTTTCAAATTTCATTGTGTTGCTGCAGAGCTGGACACCAAGCGCATCAAAGCTGTTGATCTGGATCGTGTGAGGAGGCGAAGAGGTTCCTGTGAGGCAGAATGAGGCAAAATCAGGATACGTCCCGGGTGCAAGTCCACCTCCCGGCGCCTTGATTTTAATGTGACTGCTGCCTACCGAGCCTACGATGCTCCAACCCGAGAACAAGGCGAACTGGGTGCCCCCGATTCCGTTAAATTCAAGGTATTGAATGTTGACATTATTGAAGTTGCTGGTGAGGGAAAGATCGAAACAACAATCCCCGGTTTTACTATCGGTCGGTGAAGCGGTAAAAACAATAGCATCGCAGGGATTGCATGTTGGAATATCAACACAATAGAGGATACTATCCATGCAGCA
>Ga0172379_10006873_pt1 | contig 15026 bp, 8 predicted proteins | sample GrowelOW334metaG_FD_119756 | JGI IMG/M metagenome (GOLD analysis project Ga0172379, IMG submission 119756) | Groundwater microbial communities from an aquifer near a municipal landfill in Southern Ontario, Canada - Groundwater well OW334 metaG | ecosystem: Environmental > Aquatic > Deep...
GGTCAGCCTGATAAGTCTTTCCAGTTCGGATTATCCCGGGCTGGATGAAGTTATTAAGCTTATCGGGGCGCAGCTTTCCGGAAAAGCGGTCTCCATTTCTCTCTCGAGCCTCAGGGCGGATAATTTTTCCCTCGCCATCGCAAATAATACCGCCGGCGGCAGAAAAACTGGGCTTACCTTTGCTATCGAGGCTGGAACCCAGCGTTTACGGGATGTAATTAACAAAAATCTTACCGAGGAACAGTTGACCGAAACGATTAAATCAGCCCTCGAAGGCGGGTGGACAGGATTCAAACTGTATTTTATGATCGGTCTGCCTACCGAAACGGATGAGGATATCGTCTCAATCGCTCTCATGCTCAATCGTTTCGATGTCCTTCTCAGGCAATACCGGGGCCGTCACATCAATGTTACTGTCTCCACATTTTCACCCAAATCCATGACTCCGTTCCAGTGGGAAAATCAGGATTCAATTTCCGAACTGTCACGGAAAATGAGGTTGCTCAGATCCCATCTCATTGCAAAATCGGTGGTTTTGAAGGAGACAAATCCGGAGGTCTCCATGCTTGAAAACCGTCTGGGAAGAGGAGGCCGTGAAACCTCTTCAATAATTCTCGATGCATGGAAGATGGGCAGCAGGCTCGACGGCTGGTCGGAGCATTTCGATGGAAAAATCTGGAGAGAGGCTTTCTTGAAGGCAGGCATTTCATTGGAGGAAGGCGGAGGCGGCTGCATTCCGGGTTCCCCGCTCCCCTGGGGACACATTCATTTTGGTGTGGATGAATCGTATCTTCTCTCTCAGCGTGAGACAGCATACCGTGGCGAAACTGTCCCCGATTGTTCGATCTCATGCCAGAAATGCGGCCCGTATGCGCCATTCTGTTCCTCAATAAAAAAAGGAGTCAAAACGGTATCTTCCATACCCCCGGATGAGAAAAAAATTGTTGATACCCGGTTTGGAAGAAAGAAAAAAATAATTGTTGCTCAAAAGGTGGTTACTCCGGTTATCACCGGGATGCGTTTCCGTATGAAATATACCAAAAAAGGTCCCATCCGTTTCATCGGCCACCTTGATCTGGTGAGAATCTTCGATCGTGTGATGAGGAGAGCGGGTATACCGATAGCTTATTCGCAGGGCTTCCACCCTCACCCGAAGATTTCCTTCGGTCCGCCCCTCTCTCTTGGCATGAGCAGTACAGCCGAATATGTAGACTTTTCTTTGAGCGCGCAATTCGAGGATGTCGGCAAGACCCTTGCCAAAGGAATGATGGAAGGCATGGAGGTAGTTTCTGTCAGACCAATTTCCGAAAAAGCCGAATCTTTAACAAAAATCATCACCCTTGCCGAATACAATGTCCACTGTGCTGTGAATGAAAAGACTTTAGAGAATATCGCCACTGTACTCGAAAGCGACCATATCGTTATTCAGCGCACAACCAAAAACGGCATGAAAGAGGTTGATATCCGTCCCGGGATTATTGATATGATTGTCGCAGGCGATGGAAGCGGATTTACCATGATCCTCAGCCTGGAAACAGGAAAATCTGTAAAACCGTCTGAAATCCTGGAACTCATTATGCGCGGCGAGCCTTCATCGGTGACACGGACAGAGCAGTACGCGGAGGTACAGGGCAAGAGGGTGAGCCCTCTGGAGATTGTCCGATAGAAGGCTAATTTATACATGATGCGGACTTGGTTCCCCGAATATTTACAAAATCTTTTTTAAAATTTTCGGGAAGGAATAAGAAGAACATAAATCCTCCTGCTAACTGCCCGAGGTCGAGTGTATTTGACATTTTCAGTATCATAAGGAGAATATTTTGAAGAGTGAGATAATTATTAATGCGGCCATCCATGAAACGAGAATCGGAATTCTCGAGGATTCGAAACTTGTAGAAATCTGGGTGGAACGGCCGGATAACGAACGAATGGTGGGAGACATTTACAAGGGTACGGTAAAAGCGGTTATTCCCGGAATCCAGGCGGCATTTGTGGATATCGGGTTGGAAAAAAGCGCTTTTCTCCATGCTTCCGACGTCAGCGGAGCTTCCATAGATTTTTCCGCTCAATATGAGGTGGATGACGACGACGAAGATGAGGAAGCTGAATCGGAAGAAGAGGAAGATCAGCACGCTGATTCCGAGGAGAAAAGGCACCCCTCGAAAGGCCGCAGAAAAGGCGGGAGAAGCCGTGAGCACAAATTTCCCCCCATCGAAAGCATCATCAAAAAAGACCAGGAACTTCTCGTCCAGATAACGAAAGAGCCAATTTCCATGAAAGGCGCCCGTGTAACTTCCGAGATTTCGCTTCCCGGAAGATTTCTGGTTCTGGTTCCCGGAGGCTCGAAAATCGGCGTTTCACGTAAGATTGAATCCTGGGCAGAGCGGAAACGGCTGAAACAACTGGCGCAGAAATACCGTCAGAAGGGATTCGGCCTTATCATCCGCACCGTTGCGCAAGGAAAAGGCGAGGATGAGATCGCCAACGAAGTCCACGAACTGGTCAGCGAATACGATGAACTGAAGAAAAAGGCAGACAGCCTTAAGCCGCCGGTAGTAATCCATAAGGAAATGGGAATGACCTCCGGAATTATCCGCGACCTTTTGAGCGAGGATGTCGAGCGGGTTGTGGTTGATTCAAAGGTTCACTACGAAGAGATACGCAAATATCTGGCGAGTACATCTCCGAATCTCATGAACAAAGTCAGCCTCTATACCGGCAAGGAGCCGATTTTTGACCACTATGAGATCGAGCGGGAGATAGAAAATATTTTCAACCGCAAAATCTGGCTCAAAAAGGGAGGATTCCTGGTTTTCGACCATACAGAAGCCCTCTCGGTCATCGATGTGAACAGCGGAAGATATGTCGGGAAATCAAACCAGGATGAGACCATCCTCACCACAAACATCGAATCGGCGACAGAAATTGCCCGTCAGCTCCGGCTCCGTGACATCGGCGGCATCATCGTGATCGATTTCATCGACATGTATAACCTCGATCACCGCAGGAAAGTCGAGGACTCTTTCGCCAATTCGCTGAAAAACGACCGGTCTAAAATATCCATTTCCCAGATCAGCGATTTCGGCGTCATGGAAATGACCCGTCAACGGGTAAGGCCAAGCCTCATTTACACGTTCGCCGAGCCATGCCCAACCTGCGGGGGAATCGGAATGGTTCAGGGACGGGATACCACGGTTACAAAGATAGAACGGTGGTTGAAACGCGCAGAGGCTTTCGGTAAAGAAAAGAGTTACACCGTGTTCGTTCACCCGGCGGTTTTCGAATTCCTTCTCGATAATAACGAGGAGCGGTTTATCATGCTTCGTTCCAGCACCAGCCTGACAATAGACCTGCTGGTGGACGCCAAAATCGCAATCGAGGAATTCCACTGCTTCAGCACCGCCCGTGCGGTAGATGTGACCGAAGAATTCCAGACCAAAACACATCACGGTGAAGAAGCCGCCAAACCAAAGCTGCCATCCCATGCCCCCGAACCGTCAAAATCGTTCGCCCGCCCTGTCGAGGGAGATAAATTCGGCCGTAAACCGAAAGCCCGAAGAAAACGGTAACGGGAAGACAGTATAAAAAAAAGAGAAGGGTCCGAAGCAGGGACCCTTTTTTTATTGTTAAATTTCAAAACAAGTTGAATAATAAATTTTAAAATAAATTAATAAAATTCTAACTACCTATAAAATAATATTAAAGGGGTGCCATTCGGCACCCCTTTAATACGCAGAAAGACAACTAATTTTTATTTAGTCAGACAGTCTCCTATATATTGAAGTTATCTGATATAGCGCCGTGTAACAAGCTTTACTTTTGCCCATTGTTTGGGGATTTGAGCGGGCAATTTCTATATAAGCTGTCGCTGCCGCAGAGATGATTTCTTTTTCTCTGAAAAGTTTAGGCGGATCATAAATCCAGCCTTTGGATGTCTTTTTAATAAATGCAGATAGAGACGCAAGAATAGGGAAAATTATTCCATCAGGAATTTCAACGATTGTCCGGCCATCCCTTTCTAGAGCCCTAATCCGAGTTCCATAAAAACCTTGATGTGTCTTCCATTTATCATAGATATCCAATGCTTCTCCTGCAATTTCAAGATAAAACTCATACAATTTCTTATACTTCTCGTGATCCGGTTCCTTTTCATCTTTTGCTTTTTTGTATATGGTCTGGAAATCTTTTAAACATTTTGTTTTCTGACTATAGGTGTAGACTTTATTAGGGTTTCCAGAATCACCATCTTTCAACCATAGTTCTTCAGGAGTTAATGCGGCAATTACTTGCAAGAGCTTTTCGGTTTTTACATAATCCTCAGACAATTTTGTTTCTGATTTCCTCAGCTTATAATTAGGATCTTTCTTTTTTAGATACTCTTCAAGTTCATCCAGTTGCCCTAATCTGCCTGCGATTGATATTGACATTACATCATTTTGAAAATTCCGGGCGATAGATGTATCAGCAATCAAACCTTCATCATCAGTAATTATCACCTCATATTTAATATGAATTGCTGGAATTTCCAATCCATCTTCTATTTTTTTGTTTAAAAAATCCTTCAATACACCTTGGGTTTGCGATCCATTAATGATACTAGGTTTTATTAAGCGAAGAATTTTATTTTTTTCATCAACCTCATACTCTCTCGCAACAATGGTTATCCCACCATTGTATATGGAAAAATTCCCTGGTTGATTTTCAAGAGTATCCTGTATGGCTTTATGAACTTGGGTAGGACGACGCCTCAATTTACCTTCAGCTTCCAAAAGATAATCACGAACATTCTCATCAGTTGGCAAGCTAAGAACCGATTTAAAAGGAGCGTGCCCTACAATAACTTTTCTACCATTTTCTTCATCTTCTGGACAACTAATATTGCGTAAAGAATGGTAGGGGAATTCAACTACTTTTGAGTGAGGGGTGATAGCGGAATGTGACATTTGAAACCTCCTTTTAGATTTGACTTTGAACCACCTTTTCAAGGCCGCCAGCAACCAGCTAGGGCAGGGTGAGTTCAACAAACTACATAGGTAATATAAACAAACATGATAAATAAAACAAGTCAAATTTCATCAATAATAATTTTACCTCTTTTTTCCTGCGGAAAGCAGCTAATTCTTCTCTATCATCAAGGTATGCTCTGTTTAGTATCAATTTCTATAAGGCATTAAACGCCTTTCTTGGTTGCAACAATATCCAATATATAGCCTCCCTTTCCTTTTTGGTTAGGTTTTTCATAACCGGTTAGATCATCCTAAACTTGCCAATCATCACTTGGGTATTTGTCTTCGAGTATTATTACTCTACCATTAAGTTTATTATCGCTCTTTAGTATAATTCTTCCTTTCTTTTCAGTGTTAGCCTTTTCGCCGCACATCGAAAACGGGGAACAGCGTGCGGGTTTCGCAGAGGATTGCCGGAAAACCGAATCAGGTACAGCTATTTACTTTCGCCTGTACCTGTCTTGTCGGATTCACCACTGCTCCTTTCTTCAGTCGCGCCCCTGCCTTTCAAAGGTTCGAATGGAAGCTCCCGCCTGATAAGAATCGGCTTGATTACCTCCCGCCAGATCACATAGCCCTCTCTTGTCATATGAAGGTTGTCTTTTTGGAAAATGTCTTTCCGCAGTTCTCTGTTACCATCGAACATGGCGCTCGCCACATCCACATACGTTAGGAGCTTGTCCCCGGAACAGTCTTTCTCGATCAGACGATTGGTTTCTTCCATGTGCGGCCACAAATTCCACCGGATGATGCTGGGCTTGATCGACAGGAAATATATGCGGGCTTCAGGAAGCTGCTCGTGAACCTTTTGGACAAATTTGCGAAAGGTGTCTTGTATTTTCTCCGGAGCGATCCCCTCCGCAATATCGTTGTCACCTTCGTAGATCACGACGGCGCGGGGTTTGTAGGGGATTACTATCCGACCGACATAATAGAGGGCGTCATTCATGGTGCTTCCGCCAAAACCGCGCGGTATGACGGTCAGCGGAGCCAAATCCTCTACTATGGTGGGGCGCCACCCTACTATGCTCGAACTTCCAATGCAAACGATGGCGCCCGGCGGCGGGAACTGCTTTTTATCCGCCCCCTCGAAATTCAGAATCGCCTGTTCATAGCGTTCAGGATTGCTGTATTCCCTGCTTTCGCCTGTTTTCAAATTCTGGGCGAGACATGGTTGTATCATGCTGCCCAAAAGGAGCGCCAGGCAGGCTTTGAATGCTGACATTTTCATCGTTGTATAACTCTTTCGTAAGGAGCTTCGCATTCGTTTTCCGACCAACCAACGCTCGAATCGAGCCGGAGTCCGGTATCAATTAAACCGCATATCTGTTGCCAAATCAAGAACTTTTTTGCCCCTCATTTTCATTCAATAATATCATCCTTCCGGAAGGGAATCATCTTTAACCGCATCATACTCTGATTCCGGCTGGGATTTCCCTTCGGACTTTCTGAAAATCACCAAATAAATGACCGGAAGGACCACGAGAGTCAGCAGCATCGAGGAGATCATCCCTCCCAGAACAACGGTGGCAAGCGGCCTCTGGATTTCCGATCCGCTCCCGGTGGAATATATCAGCGGCGTTACTCCGATCATCGCGGTCAGCGCTGTCATAAGAAGCGGTCGGAAACGGAGTTCGCATCCTCTCAAAACAGCGTCGAAAACACTCATCCCCTCTTTTCGGAGCTGATCGAAAAACGTAACCAGAACAGTGCCGTTCGATACCGCAGTCCCGAACAGGGCTATGAATCCGATAACCGCCGAAACGCTGAGCGGTATCCGCAGCATAGACATGGCAAGGATTCCGCCGATAAGAGCGAACGGCAGATTGATCAGAACGAGAAGAGCGCTGCTTACCCTGCCCAGAGCGGAGAAGAGCATGATGAATATGAGCAGGATCGACAGGGGAACCACGATCGACAGACGTTTCATGGCGCGCTGCTGGTTTTCGAACTGGCCGCCGTATTTAACGAAATAACCCGGCGGGAGGGTTTTTACAATCGGTTTTATTTCCCGCTGCATTTCGGTGACAAAGCTCCCGATATCCCTTCCCCGGACATTGCATTCAACAACAATCCTCCGTGAGCCGTCCTCCCTGCTGATCTGCGCGGGGGCTTCCGTTTCACTGATCGTTGCCAGCTCTCCGAGAGGAACATTGGGGCCTTCCGGGCTCGGAATCAGAATGTTCTTCAGCTGAGCGATATCCCTTCGGTATTCCTCCGGGAACCGCGCCAGAACCGCAAACCGCATCTGCTCCTCGACAATTGTGGTGACCACCTTGCCGCCGATTGCCGTTTCGACAACATCATTGATGTCCGAGACATTTATTTTATACCGGGCGATCGCCGAACGGTCGATGACAATCTCGATTTGCGCAAAACCGCTGACCTGCTCCACTTTCAGATCCTGTGCTCCCGGTATTACTTTGACCTTTTCCGCAATCAGATTGGCATTCTTGCGTAAAAGCTCGAGATCGGGGCCGAAAATTTTTACCGCGAGATCGCTCTTGATCCCCGAAAGAAGCTCGTTGACCCGGAGCGCGATCGGCTGTGAGAACGAAGGACGGATTCCCGGAATGGCGTTCAGCTCTTTCTGCATTTCGGCCACCAGCGTTTTTTTATCACGTCCGGATTTCCAGGTTTTTTTCGGGTGAAGCATAATAATGACATCGTTCTGTTCCGGGCCCATCGGATCTTCGGAAATTTCCGCTCGCCCCGTTTTTGTTACCACCGCGCTGACCTCGGGGAATTTTGCCATAAAGCGCCGCTCGATTTCCTGCCCGACCGCGACAGAGCCCTCCAGAGATGCGGACGGCAGACGGACGACATTGATCGCGATCGCTCCCTCGTCAAGCTGCGGGAGGAATTCGCTTCCCAGAAACGGTATGAGGAGAAGCGACCCGAAAAGAACGGTTCCCGCAAGAACGAGGGTAATTTTCCTCCTATGAAGAACGAACTTGAGCAGCCGTAAATAGGAACTTATGAGAATACGGACGAATGTGAAATCACGATGGGTTTGCCTGCCTTTCAGAAACAGCGTGCACAATACCGGCACAACGGTCAGGGAAATCAGGAGCGAACCCGCCATCGCGAAACAGATGGTGAGCGCCAGAGGTTTGAACATTTTTCCCTCATGGCCTTCGAGCGTGAAAAGCGGGAAGAACACGACAACGATGATGAGAATTGCAAAGATGATCGGCTTCGCGACTTCCTTTACCGCGCCGAAAGCGATCTGCACTGTTGTCAGCTGAGAGTCGTGCTTTCCCGCTATATGACGGGTGATATTCTCGCCGATGACAATGGATGCGTCGACAATCATTCCGAGCGCAATCGCCAGCCCTCCGAGACTCATCAGGTTGGCGCTGACTCCTTTCGATCCCATGAGAATGAACGTAAAGCATGCTGCCAGAGGAAGAGTGAGCGCAACGATGAGCGAAGTCCGCAGGTTGCCCAGGAAAAGGAAGAGGATCACGATAACGAACAGGCCGCCCTGCCAGAGCGCATCACGGATCGTCCCGATGCAGTCCTGGATCAACGAGGTTCGGTCATAGAATGGGTTGATCCTGACGCCTTCGGGAAGCCCTTCCTGAATTTTCGGAATGGTTTTTTTCACATTTTCGACAACAATTTTCGAATTCGCGTCCTTGAGCATGATCACCATTCCGGCGACAGCTTCTCCTTTGGCGTCACGGGTGACTGCGCCCTGTCTCGTTTCCGGGCCAGTTTTGACCTCAGCGATATCTTTGATAAAAACCGGAGTCCCATCCCTGGCTTTTACCGTAATGTTTTCTATGTCCTCTTTGGTTTTGATCAAACCGACACTCCGGACAGAGGACTGTTCCCAGCCGCGGGTGATGAAATTCCCTCCGGCGTTGGCATTGTTGTTTTCCAGAGATGCGAGCACGTCATTGAGCGATATTTTATACTGGAGAAGACGGTCGGGGCGGATGAGAACGTGGTACTGTTTCACATACCCGCCGAAACTGTTGACTTCGGTCACCCCCGCAATTGTACGGAGCTGCGGCGCCACGATCCAGTCCTGAATCGTGCGGAGTTCCATCTGCGTATGACGGTCGCTTTCGAGGGTATATTGATATACCTCCCCGAGGCCTGTACTGGTCGGCCCCATTTCGGGCTCCGCCCATTTTGGCAGATTTTCCTTTGCTGTCTGAAGGCGCTCGAACACCAGCTGACGGGCGAAATAGGTGTCTACCTTATCATCGAAAACGATGATGACCTGCGATAATGCGGCTTTCGAAAGAGACCTGACCATTTTCACCCCCGGCAGTCCCTGAAGAGACAGCTCGATCGGGAAGGTAACCTGCTGTTCCACATCGACAGGCGCAAGTCCCGGGGCCTCGGTCAAAACCATGACCTGCACGTTCGTTACATCTGGAAAGGCATCTATCGGCAGATGTGTCCAGGCCAGAATTCCTGCTATAAACAGGGCAATTGCGCCGATGATGACCAAAAGCCTCTGGTGAAGCACAAAACGAATAAATCTATCCATGATTCAGACTCCTTAATCTGCGCACCCGGCGCCCATTTTTTCACGCAGTATGTCCGATTTCAAGAGAAATGCTCCCTCGGAAACAATTAAATCGCCGGGTTTGAGTCCCTCTATGATTTCAACGGAATCAAAAAAATCCCTGCCCTTTTTCACCGGTTTCCGGACGAAATATCCATCCTTCCATTTTGCAAAGACAAAGTCTTTACCCTCGTCGGAAAGAAGAGCTCTTTGCGGAACAGCAAGAGCTTCCTCGCCGGAAACGCCCGTCTCCACGGAAATCTTACAGAACATGCCCGCCCGGAGCAGGAAATCGTCATTTTTGACAAACGCCCGCACTTTGACCGTGCGGGTTTCTTCGTTGACCATCGAGACCGTGTTATCGATGACCCCGAAGAAAACACGGTCGGGGAACGCATTTGTCCGGACTTTGACCTGAATGACCCCGTTCTTCCGGGCGTCAAGAAATCGAGTCAGGTCTTTTTCGTAGACATCGGCAGTCACATTGACCGTGGTAAGATCGGAAAGGAGGAATACATCTCTCCCCGGGACGATCAGTTCGCCTCTCGATGCGCTTTTCTCCATAACGGTTCCGTCAAAAGGAGCCCGCACTTTCAGAAGGCCCGGTTTATAGGCCCCTTCCGGCTCGTCCTGCAGTGCATCTATCTCGGCCGCAGTCAGCCCGAAAGCCAGAAGAGCCTGCTTTGCTGCTTCCCGTTCGGCGCGGTTTCTGTCGTATTCCATTTTCTTTTCGCTGACTTCGAGCTCCGAAGATATACTGCTTTCAAAAAGAGATTTCTCCCGCGTATAGTTTTTCTCGGAAAGCTGGGTCAAGGAAAGGTTTTTCCGGTAATCGCTCACCACCCTTCCGAGTTCCGGGCTGTGAATGGTAAAGAGCACATCCCCTTTCCGTACTCTCTTCCCGATATCCGTTTCAACAGAATACAGGATACCGGGAACCGCCGAACCGAGGTGTGCGGTCAGATTCTGATTCAACTGAACCTCGCCGGTTATTTCCAGAACGGCATCGATCTTTTTCAGCGCGACCTGCGAAAGTCCAAGAAGACCAGTGTTACTTCCTTCGCCCAGCAGAGAATCCGAAATCTTTACCACCCCGGCCTCGTACCGGCACTCGTCACAGAGATATATGGCCATGCCGTGTTCGCAGAGACGGAGAGCGGCTTTTTCCGAAAATCCGCCTTCCGCGCTTTCTTCTTTTTCAAGGCTCTCCGATTTTGCCTGCGCCCCATTCCCTGCGGTTGTTTTCTGGTATAAAAGCGCCGACAGTACAACGATAACCGCCAGCCCCGAAACGATACCTGCCTTTAAAAACCAATTTTTATTCATATCCGATCCTTTCCTGTTTCGTGCAAACAGGCCGGTGAAAGTATTCCTGTCATCTTTTTATAACAAGGTACTGAAGAGGCGCTCCTGCCAGACGTTCGACCTCCGCGACCGCGGTGTGATATGCGGCCAGTGTGTCGATGCCCTGCTCCCGTGTTTCGAAATAGGTTTTCTGCGCTTCCAGGACATCGAGAGAGGAAAATTTCCCCTGACGGTATCCCTCAGTGACATCGCCGAGCGTTTTCTGCGCAACCGGAATGATCTCTTGTGTCAGAACGCGGGCGTTATCATAGGAAGAGACAAGCTCCTGATACGCTTTGTAAAAAGAGTTTTTTACCTGAGTCTCCTGAGAACGTCGTGCATCCGCCGCTTTTAAGCTTTCCTGCTCGGCCTGTTTCAGGCTCCATTGGTTACGGTCGAAGAGCGGCAGGGGAAACGACAGCCCCATGAGGTACGCAGTGGAATTATCATCCCGGTATCTTCCCGCTCCGCCGGACACGGTGATGTCGGGAATGCGCCGTTTTTTCTCCAGGGCAACCCTCGACGAATACCGCTCCGTTTCTGCCGCCCACCGTGCCAGATGGGGATTCTTCTCAAAGACATCCCGGACCTGCTCAAGGGACGGTATGCCGTAAAGTGAATCCAGAACACCCGAAGCTTTTTCGAAAACCGGTTCCTTTCCCCCCCAGAAAGCGGCAAGCTGCTTTCTGGCAACCGCGAGTTCCCGTACCCGCTGATTCTGATTTATCCTCTCACGGGAAAGGGAAACATTCGCCTTTGCTTCCTCGATCGGCGCGACTTTCCCCGCTTTTACCCGTTCGGCTGCCATTTTGGCGAAATTCTCGGCAAGCGCGACCGTTTCATCCGCAAGCGCAGCTTTTTCCTGCGAAGCCACAAGAGCGATGTATGCGCCGGTCGCCCGGGTAAGAATGTCCAACCGCATGATTTCATAATCCCAGGCCGCAACCTCATGGGCGAGTTTCGATTCACGGATTCTCGCGGTCCTCTTCCCTCCCAGCTCGATTACCTGGCTCAGACGGAATGTGATCTCGGCGCCGTCGAATTCTTTTCTCGATCCGACCCCGCCGAACTGCTCGGCTGCAAAATCGAGTTCGGGATTCTTCCTCACCGCGGACTGGCCGATCCCCGATTCCATGATACGAACCTGCCAGCGAGCCGCAGAAAGCTCGGGATTATTCTCGAGTGTCGCGCTCAATGCATCCCGCAAGTCGATCACACCCCGGGGCTCGTCAGCTTTTACCGGCTGCCCGGGAGCGCTTTCCACAATAACCGGGGCTTTCTGCGGAGCTTTTTCACTTACCGGAAACGACTGCTTCGGGAAATCCCGAGCGTCCGGCCTTGCGCCGCAGCCTGCGATCACGATTAAAAGCATCATGAACGGTAAATACCTATTTTTCATTGACATGAACTGCTCCTGTAATACGGTGTATTTATATTTCCGACCGGATATAAAAATCCGGAAATCGAGAGAATTCGATTCGGAATGCAAGCGAAATCAGTATGCAGAAATGGATCGGGAACGTCAGGCAAAATTACCCTGCCCCGCAAATGCTGGGCACGTTCGCATGTCTTTTTTAAAAAAGGACGGTATATCAGATGATAAGAATGGAGTGAGCAGTTGTCGAAAATGAGGATGGATACAAAAAGCGATTAACTGGTGAGTTATCGAGTGAGAACACCACCGGACGGACGAGAAAATCATCCTGCGCCAGAGGAGTCTCGCTTGTTACAATTCCGGAAAATAACAGGTTGTTAACTTCAGGGGCAAAATGGAAATGACTGCCGACAGCCAGCGGTATATCACGGCAGTTTTCCGGGGCTGACGGTTCGGAAAGGAATATTTCGCTTGCCGCCGTATTTTTGGACATCCCGGGATAATCGGCTATGCCGCAGCGGTGACTGTAATCCAGAGCAAAAGAACCGTCGGATTCAAGACAGAGCGCAACGCACTCTCCGCTCCCCAGAAGAACGGGCATATAGAGCGCAACGCACAGGATACTGAGGAACCGGGCATACTTTCTCAAAAACATATTTCATTTCCCGGGAGAAATCGATTCCTGCCAAAACGCAACAAACGATACGACAAATATCAGGTTAGTATATACTCTTTTTCAAAAACCGCCGCAAGCGATATTTGGGAGTAAGAAGTAAGGATGGTTTACGGTATTTCGAAAGGCACCCCGTTTTCCGGGATGCCTTCCCTGTCTCCCGACATATTCTCTTATACTTATTTTTCCGGCTTCGGTTTCATTCCGGTTTTTCTTACACAATCTTCTCTTTCTGCGCATCCCAGAGCATGGTCTTGTTCTGACGGTAGGCTTCGACCCCCATTTTTATGGCGACCATCGTTGCAACACCGAGGTCGACATTACAGAAAAGTTTCCCTCCTTTACGGATTACATCGATAAGGTTCCCTTCCATATCGCGCTGGTTCTGCGAGGGGATGATGACCTGGTCGAACCCGTTATGGTTATCGCGGAACTCCTGTTTGAAATCGCCGTTGCCGGTGTAGGTGGCATTGCCTCCGTTGTCGGGAAGTTCGATTGTGCCGTACTGGCCCAAAATACGGGTCGGGAGCTGAGTATCGTTGGTGAGCCAGCTTGCAAGATAGACGGAAAATTCCTGGGGATAATCGATTGTCATGGTGAAAACATCCGGGATATCCCGGCCGTCTTTGAAAACATAGAGGCCGCCGCCGGCAGATACCCTTCTCGGATAGACCCCGTTCTCGCCGGTAATGGCAAGGAGCAGCGGGGCGAGGAAGTGGTAGAGAAGGTCGGTCGCCACTCCGCCGTTGTACCGGAAATATTTTCTGAAACGGAAGAAATGCTCGGGGTTGAACGGAATCTTTGGCGCGAGTCCCCATTCGGATCCAAGCCACATATTCCAGTCGATATAATCTTCCCCGGTCTGTTCCGGTCCGGCGCTCTCGTCGATCTTGAACCAGCGGTTGAATGCGCAGTCGCGGACATTGCGGTTGTAGCTTCCCTGCGCCATGGTGACTTTTCCCAGCCTGCCCTCACGGATCTGCTGCTGAGCCTTCCAGTACTGGTCTTCGGAAGTGCGCTGCGGACCGACCTGGAGTACCTTGTTATATCGTTTCACCGCATTACGGACAGAGATAGCCTGCTCGATGGTAAGCGTTATGGGCTTCTCTATATAAACGTGCTTTCCTGCTTCCATCGCTTCTATGCAGAGCTTGGCATGCCAGTGATCCGGAGTGGCGATGAGAACGGCATCGATGTCTTTATTATCAAGTAACTTACGGTAGTCCAGATAACTTTGTGCGGGCTGGCTGCCGTTTTTGCAAACTTCCTCTGCCCGGGTGAGCCGCCGTTGATAGACATCGCATAACCCAAGCACCTGTATGTTGTCTTCCTTGCTGCGATTCACCAGGCTGTGGAGATGCCCGGTACCCATGCCCCCCAGGCCGATGCATCCGAAAGCCACACGGTCGTTCGCGCCGAGAGCAGTGGAAGGGGTCAACGCACCGAGAGCTGCTGTTCCGGCAGCCGCAACAGCCGTTGTTTTCAAGAAACCCCGCCGTGAAAGCTTATTATCACTCATGATAACGCTCCTTTTTGTGGAATACCTGAAAATAATCACCGATATTTTATTCGTATGCGCTGTAAGAAAAAAGCACTCCATGGGATCGAAAGCAACTTACTGCAATATTCAAAGATATCTCGGAGAAGTCAAGAATGTATTCAGAAGAAAGCAGGAGACTAAGAACTTATCCGTAAATAAGGATTTAAGCGTTTTTATGCTGCCCCCTTCTGGCCTTTCAGGCCACCTTCCCCCTTTGCGGTGGGCAGGGATAAGCATGTGGCACAGAAACTTCCCTTGCCACCATTTATGGGGGAAAGGGATCGAGGGATAGGGGGCATTGAGTAGGAGCAAACAGCTAAGGTCTTATTTACGGACATGTTCTAAAAATATCCCGGAGAAAAGGTTATCTGCCGGTGAATTGAGATAAGAAAGCACGAGCCGTTGCCCGCGCCTTTATTCTCTATTACATCCTGTATGAGAAGGAGAGGAAAAATTTGTTTCGGGTGGATTCGTCGGAACGGGGCGCGTCCTCGCTGCTCCAGAAACCGTGAACGACCGCGGCGTCAAGCATCATACTTGGATCCAAAAGAAATCCTACGCCA
>Ga0172379_10006874_pt1 | contig 15025 bp, 12 predicted proteins | sample GrowelOW334metaG_FD_119756 | JGI IMG/M metagenome (GOLD analysis project Ga0172379, IMG submission 119756) | Groundwater microbial communities from an aquifer near a municipal landfill in Southern Ontario, Canada - Groundwater well OW334 metaG | ecosystem: Environmental > Aquatic > Deep...
GAGGAAGATGCCGATGATATGCTCCAGGAAGCGGTGATCGTCCTGTGGGAAAATGTCCGTTCCGGCAGATTTGAGTACACATCCAAATTATCGACATATATATTTGCAGTTGTGCAGAATATGTGGAAACGGAAGTTGTCCCGGGCTAAACGTGAAATTCCGGGAGGAACTGAAACTGACGAGAGTATTGCCGACGACCCGTCAGCGCTTGATCTCATGATCAATGAAGAACAGGTTCAACAAATGAGAGCAGCCCTTCGCCGGCTGGACTAGGTCTGCCGCAGACTGCTGCTCCTTTTTTACTGGGAAGAATGTTCGATGGAAGAGATATCACGGCGGATGAAATTTGCCAATGCAGAGACGGCAAAATCGAAAAAATATCAATGCAAAAAGGCGTTGGAAAAAATTTTGAACGATGAACGAATCTTCTAAGAAATATTGGACGGACGATCCGGAACTGGTCGAAAAGTACCTCCTCGGCGGTTTTTCTGATGATGAGCGCGCCAGAATGGATAGGGAAATTTCCGATTGTGAACCATGCAGGGAAAAACTTCAACGCGAAAAGATGATCATTGCCGGTATTCGATCGTACGGGAGGGAAACTGCAAAATCAGCATTGCGGTCAAAATTGCTCAAACGGCAGTCGTCGCACCTGCAGAATTACAGTCTGGCCGGATTGGCTGCCGCAGTGATCGTCATCGCACTGGGTGTTGGAGTGTATAAAGTGTGGTTCGGCGAGATGTCGTTCCCGAAGAATTTCGTGCGGAAGGAAATAATAGTCCATCAGGCACAAGCAGAGAATGATTCGGGATCCGCCTCCCGTCTTCCGGTGGAGGCCACTGGTAAAGATGCAAATAATTCTCCGGTTGCAGAGAACAAAGAAAAAGATTCTCCGGTACCGAGCGATGCACCGGAAAGCGATAAGTCCCTCCCTGCACCGTCGTTCGGCAGCAGCGGAATCAAGAGAAATGATGATGACGCAGGGAAAATAATGACCCCAAAGAAAGCGGCGGTTGCTGCGATTAAACCATTTTCTCAGAAAGTATGGTTGATCGGTTCCATTGTAATGCTTCCCCAAGCGGGTAAGATGGAACGGTCGTCCGGTCAACAGTTGTCGGCTCGACAAGAATTATCCCGGAAACACGTTCAAAAACGAGATACACTCCGCCCCAAAGTATTTACGATCGAAAAAAAAGATGGAATTCAAAATATCATCATTGCACAGCGTCCGTTGTATGAGCTTCCGGTTTCACGGCGCACACGCATGGCTGCATCGTCGCACATTGAGACCTTTGTTGTGCATAATGAGAGAGGGCTTTTTATGACCCTGTATAATGACAACATCCGGCAATCGGATATCGATCATGCATCTGTTGTTTTAACCGCTGGAGATTCTCTCATTGTCACCATGGAGGATCAACAACTTGTGTACCGGCTGCCTCAAATGTGGAACATCCAAGACCGATCATTACGCCGATGAGCGAATTGCAATATGTTAAAGGGATCGGGCCGGTCCGGGCTGCTGCGTTACAGGCGATCGGGATCGATTCCATTCAGAAATTATTCTACTACTTTCCCTACGATTATCTCGATCGTTCCAGGATTATTCCGATCAAAGATCTCCCAAGATTTGTTGAAGAAGGAAATGAGGTCACGATCATCGGCACGGTCTTCCGGTCAGAGATAAAATACACCCGAAACAGGAAGAAGATATTCTTTTTAACGTTGAACGATGACACGGGATATATCTCCTGTGTGTTCTACAACAGCGTCGATTGGTTCCAAAAATCGTTTGAAGCGGGGGAGGTCCTCGCCGTCTCATCCGTACCCGAACTCGATCGATATAACCGCGTGCAGTTTATCCATCCGGAATTTGACCGTTTAAAGACGAAAGACGACGAGGATGAGACCGATTGGAACTCGCTTCTTCATACCGGAGCGATCATCCCTAAATACTCATCTTCAGAAGAACTGCGTAATGCCGGATTGGATAACCGCGGATTCCGCAGGATCCTGCGGAATGCGATTCAATTTCAGCTGCAGTCACTATCCGAACATATTCCCCGGGACATCCTGCAGCGTAATACACTGCTCGATATCCATTCGGCGATCAGGATGATCCATTTCCCGAAATCGTATCCGGAAAATGCCCATGCGCTGCGGCGGTTGAAATTCGACGAGTTGTTTTATTTTCAACTGCTCGTTGCGTACCGAAAAAGGGAAATGAAAGGCGAGCTGAAAGGGATTCAGTTCGCGGTAAAGAGGGACTTGACCTCGAAATTGAAAAATTCCCTTCCGTTCGAATTGACTGACGCACAGGTACGTGTCATCCGCGAGATCCACAATGATATGCAGGAACCTGTTCCGATGAACCGGCTGCTGCAGGGGGATGTCGGAAGCGGCAAAACCATTGTTGCTTTGTTTGCGATGTTGACCGCTGTCGAAAACGGGTATCAGTGCGCCGTCATGGCTCCGACAGAAATATTGGCGGAACAACATTGGCGGAGCATCCAGAATTTTCTCCGGGACTTGCCGGTCAGCATCCGATTGCTGGTCGGAGGCCAGAAGAAAAAACTGCGCGAGGATGTGCTGGAAGATATCCGGCGCGGCTCCGCCCAGATCGTTATCGGAACTCACGCCTTGATCGAGGAAAAGGTACTCTTCTCGAATTTAGGACTGATCGTCATCGATGAGCAGCACCGGTTCGGCGTCGCCCAGCGCGCGATGCTTCGGGACAAGGGGAAATCCAATCCCGATGTGCTGGTGATGACGGCAACGCCGATACCCAGGACGTTATCATTGACGGTGTACGGCGATCTTGATATCTCGACGATCAATGAATTGCCGAAGAACAGGATTCCGATCAAAACTGCCCTCAGAACCGATGCCGATAAATCGAAAATATTCGATTTTATGAGGACGGAAATACAAAAAGGACGGCAGACATATATCGTGTATCCGTTGATTGAAGAATCTGAAAAGCTCGATCTTAAGGCAGCCGAAAAGGAATATGAATACCTTCGTGAAACAGTGTTCCCCGATGTCAAGGTGGGATTGATCCACGGCAGGATGTCATCCGAAGAAAAGGATGGATTGATGCAGCGATTCAAAAAGAATGAAGTGCAAATTCTGGTTTCGACAACGGTGATCGAAGTCGGTATCGATGTTCCGAATGCGACGATCATGGTCATCGAAAACGCCGAGCGGTTCGGATTATCCCAGCTCCACCAGCTTCGCGGACGAGTGGGACGGGGGGGAGATCAAAGTTACTGTATTCTTATCACCGATAGGAATTACAAGACAAAAAGACTTCAATTAAAAAACGACCGGGCGCAGGCACGCAAAGAAATTGCTGCGACGGAAAAGCGGCTTTCCACCATGGTGGAGACATCGGACGGTTTTACGATTGCCGAGGTCGATCTGGAATTACGCGGTGCGGGGGAATATTTCGGAACAAGGCAGAGCGGACTGCCCGGCTTCAAGGTTGCCAATATCGTTACCGATTCGGATATTCTTTCCGCTGCACGGAGAGAGGCTTTCGACCTTGTGTCTCGCGATCCGCATCTCAGCCGAACTGAAAACAAGAATATCCGGAAAGAATTTGAGTTTGTCTTCAAAGACCTTCTGTCGTATGTTCGTGTTGGATAATGTAACTCTGCGCAATGTAGTGCGTATGAGAAACCCTGGAAGGACAACACTATGAATCAGCCCGTACGTAAGAATCTCATCGGTCCGTCGATTGCAGGAATGATCGGTGTCATTATCTATTTCATCCTTGCCCCGTCTGTTTCCCCAAAACTCTCGGTCAATCTTTCGGTGTCTCGGTCCGAAGCTGTTACGACCGCTCGACAGTATTTGATGAAAATGGGGTATGATGCCTCGGCAATGTCAACCGAATCGTCGTTTTTATATAATACTGCGGTCAATCAATTCTTTGCGTCCAAAGTTGGTACGGCACAGGCCAACCGAATCCTCTCATCCGATTCTCTCGACGCACACCGGTGGCAGATTTATTTCTTCGAGCCGCGGTCAAACGTCAGTCAAATGAAAAACCAGTATCGGGTCTGGATCTCGCAAAGAGGAACGGTTGTCGGATTTACCCATACGATTCAGGATTCTGCCGGTTCCGTTCGATTGACCGAAGACAGCGCACGGGTGATCGCAGAAAATTTCCTGCGCGGTGTGAATATTGATCTGCACCGCTTTACACTGGTCAAGTCATCAAGCATCAATCAGGTGAATCGGCGCGATCATACATTCCTTTGGGCATGCAGAGACTCGATTTTGGATGGAAGGATTGAGGTTACGGTGTGGATCCAGGGGAATGAGATCGGAAGATATACAGAGGAATTTACTCCGCCGGGAACATTCACTCAATTTGTTGCTGATAACTTTGCGGCGTATGCAATATTTTCGACTATCTCGTATGTTTTGATCTTTCTCATGGTGCTCTTTGCAATATCTGTTTTTCTAAAAAAATATCACGAAGGAGAGGTCGGCGTCCGTACGTCGGTAAGGATCGCATTATTCCTTTTTTCCATCGTCTTTGTCACGTACGTATTGGATTATGAAGCGATCGGAATTGGAGTGAGCCTGGGCGATGTCAACAGGACATTCGTCAAGATCACGATGTTTGTCATCTCATTGGTTGTGGTGTACGGATTTCTTTCCGCGATGACTTTTGCGGCATGGAGTGTCGGGGAATCGTCGGCACGGCATGGATGGAGCGGTAAGTTGTCGGGAATCGATTCATTACTGCAGCAAAAATATTTTACGGAGGATGTCTCGTCCGGAATATTCCACGGCACCGGTTTCGGACTGGGTATTATCGGATTATTGACGGCGGCGTATTGGATGCTGGAAAGATTTTTTGCCGTTTCACCTGCCGTCATTGGATTGAACGGCGTTGCCGAATCGTACTTCCCTGCGCTCTATGTCGTGCTCGGCGCCGTTTCTGCAGCGCTGATCTCCGAAATCGTTTTTCGATTATTTGTCATTTCATGGATCAAAGAAAAATTTAAAAAAACCTGGATCGGCGTGATTATTTCATCGTTTCTGTGGATGCTCACGGCAACAACATTGTGGGAAACACCGTTCGGACTCCTTCCGTTGATTTGGCAGTTTGTTATTTTCTTCATTTCCGGCCTGTTTTTTTCATTCGTGTTTTTGCGATACGGTCTGCTCTCCGCAATCATTGCGAATATTGTCGTCTACTCGGTGATCACCATTGAGCCGTTCCTCTTCTCTACTGGTTCCTACGCTCAGGAAGTGAAAATATATTACGGCATTCTTTTTATTCTCCCGTTGATCGCAGGAATTATCGGATATGTAAGAAAAGAAGAATTCCAATTTACTGCAGATTCGATACCGTCGCACATTAAACGGATCAGCGAGCGGGAGCGAATGGCAAAAGAATTGGAAATTGCACGAAATGTTCAGATGAGTTTGTTGCCGAAAGAAAATCCGCAGGTACAGGGTTTTGATATTGCAGGCATTTGTATCCCGGCGTTTGAAGTCGGGGGAGATTATTATGACTTTGTTTCATTGGGAACAAATAAGATCGGCATTGCCATCGGTGATGTTTCGGGAAAAGGTGTTCCGGCGGCGATCTACATGACGCTGACAAAAGGTATTTTGCAGTCGCATGCGGAGGAAAATATTTCCCCGAAAAATGTGCTGAGCAAAGTGAATAAATTGTTATACAAGACAATCGAAAAGAATTCTTTTGTCAGCATGTTCTATGCAATTATCGATGTGCCGGCAAAATCCATCCGGTATTCGCGGGCGGGACATAATCCGGTGATCCTTGCAGGACTGCGTGACGATCAGCGAGAGTTTCTGACACCGAAGGGAGTTGCGCTTGGATTGGATGACGGTGGGATATTCGACGCTGTGCTGGAAGAAGGAGAGTACCAGCTGCAGTCCGGCGATCTTCTTGTTTTTTACACCGACGGTTTTACCGAAGCGCGGAACGAACAGGGGGAAGAGTTTACCGAACATCGACTGCTTGACGCTGTCGGCAGTACAAAAAATAAACCCGCCGTACAAATTCTCGATGACGTTGTGAGCGAAGTAAAAAGATTTATCGGCGACGCTCAGCAGCACGACGACATGACGATGGTTGTCGTGAAAGTCTTGTGATGAGTTTGTGTTTTTAAAAATCCGGGAAAATTTCTTCCGGATCCGATCCGATCGCAAAGTTATAATCTTGCGTAAAAAAAGCCCTTCCCTATTGACAACGCTGTATAATTCCGTATATTTGTATCAGTAATAAGCGCTTACAACTGTTCGTTGAAAGATCAACACACCGCTCCGGAAGAAAAAAAATGGAGCGTTTAACAAAAAATTATTCATGACGAACGAAAGGCATCCAAAAATATTTTTGGTACTCTTCTGAATGGACGTAGCTTTAGTCTACAACGTGAAGAAGGAAGAAACAGACGTCGCGTCGAGCGATGGTCAACCTTCGAGTCTGACACAGACAACACATACACAAACACAGCTCTCTCCGAGCGTTGATGCATTTGCAGAGTGGGATACGATCGAAACGATCCACGCTGTTCGAGATGCACTCTCCCTTCGCCATTCTATCTCGTTAATCGAAGCAGACAACAATTTTTTTGAAAAAATTTCAAAAAACCGCCCGTCGATCGTCTTTAACATCGCCGAAGGCCGTTATGGTGTCTCACGCGAAGCTCAGGTGCCGGCAATTCTGGACATGTTGAACATTCCATACTCCGGTTCCGATCCGTTAACGCTCGGGATCTGCCTTGATAAATCCCGTGCAAAAGAAATTCTTTCGTATTACAGCGTCCCGACTCCGAAATTTTCTGTCATCTCATCATTATCCGACCTTCAATCACTTTTTTTCCCGGTTCCGGCAATGGTAAAACCGCTCTTTGAAGGATCGAGCAAGGGAATTTTCAATTCTTCGCTTGTGCAGACCAAAGAAGAACTGTTTGCTCAGGTCGAAAACATCCTGGTAAAGTATGAACAGCCGGCCCTGCTTGAAGAATTTCTTCCCGGGCGGGAATTTACCGTTGCAATGTTGGGAAATGGAGACAGATTGCAAGTTCTCCCAATTGTTGAGATAAAATTCGATTCACTCCCCAAAGGTGTTAATCCGATTTACTCGTTTGAAGCGAAATGGATCTGGGACCAATCGGATAATCCGTTAGAAATTTTTGAATGTCCTGCACGGATTGATTCATCATTGCAGAAAGAAATCGAAACGGTATGCCGAAACGCCTACAATGTTCTTCGGTGCAAAGACTGGTCTAGAATAGATGTTCGGCTGGACAAAAATGGCAGAGCAAATATCATTGAAATTAACCCTTTACCAGGAATTTTGCCGAAAATTGAGGATAATTCTTGTTATCCAAAAGCTGCCAGAGCGGCAGGTCTAGGCTATAATACTATGCTCAATGCTGTTCTGGATGCGGCCATTGAACGCTATAAACTATAATTGAATGGCAAAACCGATACACGTAGCGATCATTTATAATGAACCGACACTCGAAACGAATGATGGAAGGGTGTTCGCTTCTGAAATCGGCGTAACACTTTCCGATCATGATGGATGGGTTTCGGTTGCGCGAAAAGACGGGAAGATTGATCTCTCCGAAGTCGGTGTCATCGAACAAAAGGAAGATATTCAGTCGGCATTGCAATCATTGGGATATGAAACCTCTATTTTCAATATGTCGGATGACCTGGACCGCTTTCTTGCGTATCTCAAGGCGATGCAGCCCGATATTATCTTTAATATGGTTGAATGTCTTGGCGATAATGCCATCCATGAAATGCATGTCGCGGGAATTTACGAATTATTGAATTTTTCTTATACGGGGGCGGGACCTCTGACATTGGGGACCTGTCTGAACAAGGCAAGGGCCAAAGAAATCCTCTCATACAACAATATCCCGACTGCAGGATTTATGCTGGTGAAGGATCCGGATAAAATTTCGCAGGATGATTTCAAATTACGGTTCCCGATCATCGTCAAACCAAGTGCCGAAGATGCCAGTGTCGGAATCGAGAACGATTCCATCGTCTATAATTTTTCTGATTTGAAGACACGCATCAAGCTGGTGGTTGAAAAATTTATTGAACCGGCGCTGGTTGAAGAATACATCGACGGCCGCGAGTTGAATGTTGCCATTCTTGGGAATTACCCGCCGGTGGTGCTTCCTATCTCTGAGATCGATTTTTCCGGTCTGCCGGAGGATAAACCGAAGATCGTTACATACGATGCCAAGTGGATGGAAGGAACCGACGAATACGAGGGAACCAAAGGGGTCTGCCCGGCAGATCTTCCGCGTGAAGTCGAAGAACAGGTGAGAGAAATTGCATTGCGGGCGTATAAATTAATGGGATGCCGAGATTATGCCCGCGTTGACATACGATTATCGAAAGACAATAAACCGTTCGTGCTGGAAGTGAATCCTAATCCCGATCTTTCCAATGACGCCGGTTTCTATCGTTCAGTGAAAAATTTCGGATTGTCCTATGCGGAAATGATCGGAAAGATCATAGAATTTACGGTGCAGCGGCATCCGAAATTTCAAAGTAACGGAGAGTTGAGCAAGTAGAATGGTTGTTCGAAATACCGAACGAAAAGATTTTGACCAAATTCGTTCTCTCGTCATAGCAACCGATGTCTTTAGTGAAGAAGAAATAGATATCGCCGTAGAGTTGTTGAATATCTACTTGGATGACCCGAACCAAAAAGATTATGAGATGTTTTCATGTGTTGAAGAAGAAAGTGTTCTCGGGTACATTTGTATTGGGCCGACACCGGCGACTGTAGCGACATTTGACCTGTACTGGATCGCGGTAAACCCGCAAAACCACGGTACGGGGATTGGATCCAAACTGTTATCGTATACGGAAGAGTATTTACGACAAAAACGTATCCGGTTATTGATCGCGGAAACATCGTCCACGACGAAATATGACAATACGCGGGCATTTTATGAACGTAAAGGATTCCAAAAGCTTGCCCATATAAAAGAGTATTACAAACCGGACGATGACCTCGTCATCTACGGAAAATATTTATAAACAACATAAGGTGCCATTTTATGGAACTCTGGCAGGAAATGCTAAGAGCAAGCGTTGACAGCGGTAAAGACCTGGTAGACCGTTTCGGGTTTGAGCCCGAACTTGCAGAAAAACTCAATACGTTATTTCATACACGTATCAATCCGTACTATTTAAGTCTTATCCGCTATCCGGGAGATCCGATTTGGCTTCAATGCATTCCGGATGCGAAAGAGCTGGAAGAAGACGGTTTTCCGGAAGATCCGCTTGCCGAAGATGCCCACAGTCCCGTCCCGAGTATTACACACCGGTATCCCGACCGTGTGTTGTTTTTAACGACGAGTCAGTGTTCCATGTATTGCCGTTTTTGCACACGCAAACGGAAAGTCGGCGATTCAGGCAAGATCAGTATGAAGTATATCCAATCCGGCCTGGATTATATCGCCGCTCATCCGGAAATACGCGATGTGATTCTGTCCGGCGGCGATCCGTTAATGTTAACCGATACAATGCTGGAGAAAGTTGTTGCCGGATTACGGGCAATTCCTCATGTAGAAATTATCCGTCTGGGAACGAAGATGCCGTGTGTGCTTCCGCAGCGTATCACCGAAAAATTGGTCAACATGCTGAAAAAGTACCATCCGGTATATGTCAATACGCATTTCAACCATCCGTGGGAGATCACCCCGGAAGCGAAACGCGCCTGCGAAATGCTGGCCAACGCGGGGATTCCCGTGGGGAACCAGGCTGTCTTGATGAAGGGTGTGAATGATGATCCTGATGTGATGCTGGAATTGATGAGGAAACTTCTCGCCATCCGTGTCCGGCCGTATTATTTGTACCAGGCAGACATTACCAAAGGGGCGAATCATTTCAGAACACCGGTCAGTGTTGGTTTGGAGATCATGGATAAACTCCGCGGTCATACCTCCGGTCTTGCCATTCCGGCGTATGTGATCGATGCGCCCGGCGGCGGCGGGAAAATACCCATACTTCCGCAATATGTCCTCGGCCGGAACGGGAACAAGATCATCATGCGGAATTACAAGTACGAGATCTACGAGTATCCGGATGTGGAAGAGGAAGAGAAGAAACAGGTTGATGCTCAGCAGATCGAGAAGAAATATCTGCGCAAACGGAAGAGCGTCCAGCGCAAAAAAACCTACAAATCTGAAAAGGTTGAAGTTCCAAAATAATACGATAACGACTCCCGCCCTTGCGGGAGTCGTTGTTTCGGACCGTTATGGTAAAATTAATTTCCACACTCATCGGGTTCGCGCTGCTGATCTATCTGCTTTTTTTGGCCTCGACTCATTTGTATGAACCGGCAAGAAATTTCAATCTTCCCGGACTCTTGTGGTTTACCCATCTCATGCTGCTGTACATCCACGAAGCCGGCCATCTCATCTTCAGTCTCTTTGGTCGAACGCTGTACATCCTCGGCGGATCGCTGATGCAGGTGATCGCACCGCTGGCATGGTTTATCATTGCATTGCGTGACGGGTCGAAACTTTCGAATGTGGCGTTGGTCTTTACCGGGATCAGCATCATCGATGTCAGCGTGTATGTGAAAGATGCGGGAATGCTTCTGCTTCCTCTCATCGGCGGACTGAGCAAAGCGCACCACGATTGGCTGAATCTGGCACGGCAATATGGCTTCACGGATTACACGTATGAAATAGGCGAAGGGATGTTTTGGTGCGGAGTCCTTACGGCATTATATGGCATCGGCGCCGGTGTGGTGATTGCAATCCGGGAGTTTCAGGAATCTCCGGCCGTACCGGAAATGATCGATTAGCGGTACAGAATCACCCGATGAGTTTTCCCGCCGTCACAAAAACGATCACCGCATGGGCGATAGTCGAGTTTTGTTCCCTTCGGGCGGAAAGTTCGAATTTACGAATGATTCCCGTCGGTAACCGGAAAATGATTTCATACTCATCAATGGATCCGTTGCTGTTCAACGTAGATTCTATCTGCTCTAATTTTTCAGCGGGAAGGGACAGGAAAATATCCTGAAATTCTTTTGCTGTTTTTGAATTAAACATCTCATATGCCGATTGATTCGCATCAAGAATTTCCCATTTCGTGAAATCAAATCTAAAAATCCCCGCGAGTGAATTCTCAAATAATGCTTTGTACCGCTGTTCGCTTTTCTGTATCTCGTCCAGTCTTCGCTGTTGTTCGTGAATGATTTTCTTGTTTGATTCAAGAAGCAGAACGATATATCCCACGGCAAACAGCACCAGGACGACGGTTGTGACGCTGATAATAATGGCATCATTCATAATTTTGTACACCAAAATCCTTTGGAAAAACAGAAATTTGCAATTAACGTAAATGCCCAATTCACATGCCAGAGGGCGTTGAAATATTCGATTCCCATCGCAAGAATGGCGTTGCTGAAAAGAAAAATAATGATTGTGCCTGCCGAATACAGGAACACTCCGGTTGAGAACCAGAACATGGGAGTTTTTGATATGATCGTCGTTGCTGATTGGAAGAGCTGGATCAGCGAATACCCGGAGACAATAATAAAGAAAAAGCTGGATAGTGGGGCGATGACCTCGCTGAATTTGTCCGGGTCCTCAAAATAAAATTTGTAGATCATCCAGGTAAGGACATAGATCATCGTAATGTATTGAATTCCTTCTTTAAAGAATCCGCTCTCCGCCCAGTAAAAAAACAGGTACATCACAAACACAAATTCGATAAGCTGGTAGTAGTTCAGCAGAAATTGATTATGGATTCCAAGACGCCCGAGAACAAATTCAGCAATGGTTTGTCCTACGGAAATAATACTGAAGACGGCAAATCCCTTCAACGATCTGTCGAGATGCTTCCACATTCGAACACTGAAATATGCGGGAACGATATACGAGATCGCAGCCACATGGGCGAAGATAGGAATTTTCATGCTGTCCTTATTTTACAAGAGGTGAGGATTCATCGCAGTAAGGCGGACAGGGGTAACTTTTTTCGGCGATCATTGCGGTGGTAATATCTTTGCCAAGGCTGTCAACACCGACAAGTACAAGCGTCGGTGAACCGTCGATAGTTTTTGCATAGTAATACCGTATGGCGGTCACATCCTTTGCCGTAAGAATTTTTTCAAAGGCCTCCCTGAAAAACATTCCCCCTTTAATCTTCATCTGTACGGCATCGCTCTTGAGATTGGAGATGAGTACCATTGCGCTGTCGAGAGAGATTTCATGATTCCGTTTTGCGGGAAGGGACTGGGAAAACGATTGTGGAATACTGACGAACGTGAAGAATAAACAGAGAGAACATATACGAACAAGGGAGCATGGTAACGCTTGATTCATAACGATCCTTTCAATAGAAAATGAACAGGCAGATGTCCTAAATCAGGACAATATAAAAAAATATTATCAAATTGTTTCATCCATCGTCCTACTAACTGACTGGAAATTTGATTATTTTAGTATGCAATGAAAATACCCCAGGAGACAATCGATCAGATTAGGAATGCAACGGATATCGTTGAGTATATCGGTGCTTTGGTCCGTTTAAAAAAAAGGGGGAAAGATTATCTCGGTCTCTGTCCGTTTCACAGCGAAAAAACCCCCTCTTTCTCCGTCAGTTCTACAAAACAGATGTTCTATTGTTTTGGATGTCATCGCGGCGGCGATGTTGTAAAATTTGTTATGGAATACGACAAATCGAGTTATGTTGAGGCATTGGAAATCCTGGCGGAACGAGCCGGTATTGCCATTACCAGAACGGAAGAAGCCTATGAATCCGCAAACGAAACGGAAAAACTCTATGCAGCCCTTTCATTTGCGGCAAAGTACTTTTATACCAATTTAACCAAAACTACCGAAGGCGAATTTGCTCTGGAATATTTCCGGAAACGGGGGTTCACCGGTCAAACACTTACGGCCTTTGGGCTCGGGTATTCCCTCCGTAATTGGGAAGCGCTCGTGCGAAAAGGGGAAGAAGAAGGAATCACGGCTGAATATCTTGAAAAAGTCGGATTGACGAAAAAAAGAGATGACGGCTCATGGTACGATACGTTTCGCGGACGGGCAATGTTCCCGATCTTCAGTGCCACCGGGAAAGTGATCGGCTTTGGGGCGCGAAAATTGTACGATGACGACACCCTGGGAAAGTATATCAATTCTTCGGAAACGCCGATTTACCATAAGAGCAGAGTGTTGTACGGCTTATCGCAGGCAAAAGAGTCGATCCGCGAGCGTGATTTTGTCGTAATGGTCGAAGGGTATGCCGACCTCATTTCCGTGTTTCAATCCGGCACGAAAAATATCGTCGCCTCAAGCGGAACGGCCTTAACGGTTGAACAGGTGCAGCTCATTTCCCGGTATACAAAAAATGTGACCCTGGTGTACGACGCGGATTCTGCCGGTGCCAGTGCGATGATGCGCGGGGTGGATGTGATCCTCGAAAACGGCCTCGATGTTCGTATCGTGCGTTTGCCGGAAGGCGACGATCCCGATTCATTTGTCCAAAAGAACGGCGGCAGCGCATTTGAGGAACTTCTTTCCAAAGCAATTACCTTTATCGACTACAAAGCGAATGAGTATCAGCGTGAAGGGAAATTTCAATCTCCGGAAGGAAAAGCAGAGGCCGTCCGGGGGATCGTTCAGTCAATTGCAAAGGTCCAGGACCCCTTAAAGCGTTCCTTCTTCATCAAGGATGTCGCCCAGAAATATGAGCTGTACGAGTCGACATTGTACGGCGAGCTGGAGAAGATGACTCGTCGTGTTCCTGAAAAATTTTCCGCTGTCGTGCCGCCGGGCAATGCACCTGATCAGCAGAACCGTGAAACAATTCATATCCCCGCGGAATTACCGATCGAAGAGAGGGAAATATTCTCCGCGATCTTTGAGGATCCGAAAGAGATCATTCCGTTTGTGTTCAAAGATATGTCGCCGGATGATTTTTCCCATCCCGCATCACGAATCATTGCTCTCCTACTTCTTGAATACTTTGATGAACACGGATCAATGGATGTCCACGCATTAATGGAACGTGTTGAGGATGAAACAATTAAATCGGTGATCGCGAATATTGCATTCAATCGATACCAATTGAGCGAGCGGTGGAACAGCATTGGCGGAAGGATGAGCGAGTCCAGATTATACGAAATTGCGTTAGGTGCGATTAAAACGTTGAAGCGGAAAAAGCTCGACAACGAACTCTCCCGTGTTCGTTCACAAATGAAAAATGCATCTCTCACCGGAGGCGATACGCTTTCATTCCTCAAACGTCAGCAGGAGATCATGCAGCAGTTGAAAGACGTTGAAGGGCTGAAATTGATGAAAGGGTAAGGCTTCCTTCCGATGACAAACGACTCATTTTATGAAAAGCTTCCCTCCATAGGGACTTTCTCCGATATCTCGGATCGTTCCATCTACACGGAAATGCCGGATGATTGGCATATCGCTGTTTCCGACGTAAAAAATTCCACCGAGTTAATCCGCCAGGGGTGCTACAAGGAAGTGAATTTGATCGGCGCATCGACGATTATGGCGGTGATGAATCTGCGGAAATCGTTCTCTCTTCCGTTCATTTTCGGCGGCGACGGGGCCTGCGTGTGCATCCCGGAATCGATGATCGAACAAACGCGCGATTCTCTTCTCGCAACGAAATCGATGGCGAGAGATCTTTACGGAATTGAATTGCGCGTCGGTATTGTCCCGATCCGGTTTGTCCGCTCAAAAGGGTATAATGTCCTTGTCGCTCCATTCCGGCTTTCATCAACGTTCGTTCAAGCTGCCTTCAGCGGGGGAGGCCTGCAGTTTGCCGAGGAATGTTTGAAGGATCCAGCAACCGTATCGCAATTTGGGCTCGAGATTGGAGAGACCGCCCCGTCCGCCGATTTTTCAGGATTGGAGTGCCGCTGGAAAAATGTACCGAGCGCCCACGGGGAGATTGTGACGCTGATCGTCCAGGCATTGGGAAAAGATGATGACGCGAAGAACACCATTTACAAAGAGAC
>Ga0172379_10006875_pt1 | contig 15024 bp, 11 predicted proteins | sample GrowelOW334metaG_FD_119756 | JGI IMG/M metagenome (GOLD analysis project Ga0172379, IMG submission 119756) | Groundwater microbial communities from an aquifer near a municipal landfill in Southern Ontario, Canada - Groundwater well OW334 metaG | ecosystem: Environmental > Aquatic > Deep...
CAAGACCTGCATTGAAATAGCTTTCGACGGCACCGTCCGAATATTTAATTTTTATTGACAGTTCGAGAGCCTGTTTGGCATATTCAAAACTTTTATCCGGATTATTATCACTATAAAGACGGGAAAGTTGATTAAACAAATTGACTTTTTGTTCTCCGGCTACCAGATTTATCTTTTTTTCAAGACTATTAATTGAATCTTCGGCGCAAACATTTTTGTAGGTAACGAGAACTAATAAAAATATAAGTATGTAATAAATATGTCTCATAATTTTAATAAAAAGATTTATTTTATACAATTTTTTAGCGAAAAAGAGCAAAGTGAAAATTTATTATTCATAGCTTCTAATAAAATTTTCATAAATTACTTTCATTTCGTCTATATTAAATATATTTTATACCGTATTGAATAAGGGAAATACTTACTGTTTTAATTTACAAACTTTAAGAATTAGGTGTCTATAATAATCAAAATTTCAAAAACTGCATAAACTATAAACTTCAATTTAATACTTCGTTTCATTTAAATAAAATGATTTTATTTTTTTTTCTTAAAAAAAGCAAAAAATACTAAAAAAAATGTAATACCTGCACTACATTCAGGTAACCAGTCTCCTGCTTTTACATAGATTGATTTTTCATCAAGAGCGGGGATATCATACGCTAAGGCAGAAGTTTTATATTGAGGTAATCTATCCATTGCCTCTCCTTTCGGAGAAATGAAACCGGAAACACCCGTATTGGCACAGCGGGCGATATATCTTCGTGTTTCGATTGCACGCATTGCGGCTATCTGGAAATGCTGTTCGGGACCAAAAGTATAATTGTACCATGCATCATTAGTAATAACTGTAAGAATGTTTGCACCTTTCAGGACAAATCCCCGTACGAAATCCGGATAGATTGATTCTATACAAATAATAGAGCCTATCCCGGCTTTTTTACCTTTGTTATCAAGGTGGAAAGCAATCTGTTCCCTGCCTTTTGCCCAACTCGAAATACCGACTCCCCATTCAATATATTTTCTAAGAAAGAGCAGATACTCTTCATAAGGTATTCGTTCAGCAAAGGGTGTGAGCTTCATTTTTCTGTAAATCTGAACATTTTGGTTTGGTGAAGGATTCAGAAATAATGCTGAGTTAAAAGCCTCGTAAATTCTGTTTGAATCCTGATTGAGCGGCTTAGCTGTTTTTGGTGCGGTACGTCTGTTATTATAAAAATAAATATCCGTAAATCCGGTAAGAAGTGATGTACCGGATGTATCAATCCAGTTCTGCAGAAAGCTGAACTGATGACTGCTGTTAAAATCGAAGTTCATAAAAGGTATTGCGGTTTCACTCCAAATAGCTACATCTAATTTCCCTACAGTAAACCGTAATGAATCCTGAATATGCTTATGCTTTGCAATCTGTTCGAATACACCGCCACGCCATTTCTTCCAGGGGTCAATGTTAGGCTGGATTACTCCTATTCTCACAAGTTCGTAATTTTTGATTAAATCTTTGTGATTGAACTGCTCAGACCTGAAATATCCGTAAATTAAAGGTACTATAATAAGTAATAAAAGCGTGTCAGTCAGAGGATGCAGATATTTATCTTTGAGAACTGACCTGAAAAAACCTTTTTCAAATCGTTTCTCGCGGTAAACAGTCAGCAGTTTGAAGATAATTACATTGACCGCAACAACACAGAAAGTTACAAGCCAGACTCCTCCCAAATCTGCCATCTGAACCCATAATTTATTATAAATCTGAGTATAGCCAATTGACAGCCAGGGGTATGAAAAATCTCCCAGACTATGGAACCACTCATAGGCTGTCCAGACAAAAGGAAATGCAGCTAATGCGGTATTCAGATTGGTTCTGCGCCTGATAAACAGATAAAATCCAAACGGAATAAAAAAGAAAAACGGATGCATCAGCCAGGTTGCAAATCCTGATAACATAAGATAGGGATCGGTTTCAGCCTGCCAACTGCTTATCCACCAGTTTGTACCACCGTGATAAATAAAAAAAGTAAGATATAAGAGGAGAAAAGGTTTTTTAAACTGCTTCTCTTCCAGAGCAAGCAAAAGCGGTATGAATCCGATATAAGCAAACAAGAACATCGGCATCGGCGGAAATGCCAATGCAAGAATTAATCCCGTCGAAATTCCAAGTAAATATATTCTGCTTTTTTTCATCTACTCAATCAAATTTTTTTTAAAAATACAGTTTAAGCCAGATTCAGCAATTTCAGAATCAGCACAATTAATAAAATCAAAACTGCAAGAGAAATTGCAAATTTGATTAACCTCTTAATAATTGCAATCAGAATTCCGATTCCGAAGACAATGCATAAAATTATAAGAAATACTGACATAAAATTTATCTTTTTTGTTTGTAATAATTTCTGAATTTACTGTAAAAATAAGCCTTTTAATCTTCTGATAAAGCCTTTTCGATTAAAAATATTTTCACTAATTCAATAGAGCGTTTAGAACGTTTCAATATTTTGAATTTATAATGTTCCCAATCAAAAGATTCATTCAGTTCAGGAATCCTTCCCATGAAACTTGTGATAAACCCGCCTACGGTTTCGTAATCTTCGCTGTCGGGCAGGGGAACAGGTAATACATCATTAGCAGAATCAATTGTTGTATGAGCTTTAATCACAAATTCATTTCCACTGACGGAGACAATATCGGGAGTTTCTTCATCATATTCATCCTGAATTTCGCCGAATATTTCTTCGATTATATCTTCGAGAGTAACCAATCCCGCAGTACCTCCGAACTCATCAAGAACAATTGCAATATGCGTCTTTTCCTTTTGCATTGACTGCAAAAGTAAATTAATTTTCTGTTCTTCCCTTACAAAATATGCCTGACGCATTATGTCCCGGGTTACAATTGTATCCTGATGGCTAAGCATACTGATAAAATCTTTTGCATAAATTACACCGATAATATTATCAATGGAATTGTTGTAAACAGGCATACGTGAATAGCCCTCATCAATAAAAACATCCATGATTTCTTTGCTGGTCATCGAAATTTCAACACCGACAATTTTTCCACGAGGTACCATAATCTGCTTAACGGGAGTGTCTGAAAACTCGAATACATTTTCCAAAAGCTCATGCTCTGATGCATCAATTACTCCTGACTTTGAACCTTCTTCCAGAAGATAACGGAGTTCTTCGAAACTGTGCCTGCCATGCTCCGCTCCGGCAGGTTGAAAGCCGATAAGTTTAATCAAAACATTAGCAAGAGTGTTCAGAATCCAAATAAAAGGAACAAAAATAAAATAAAAAATCCGAAGAGGTACCGCAATTACAAGAGAAGTTGATTCAGGTCTCTGAATGGCAATTGATTTAGGGGCAAGCTCACCGAAAATAATATGCAAAAAAGTAATAGTAAGAAATGCAAGAGGCAGTGCAATCTGATGAGTAAGTTCAGGTGTAAGCTGTATGCCGAATACTGCAAGAATACTTTTTATTATTTCTGATACTACACTCTCCCCTATCCATCCCAGACCAAGAGATGCAAGAGTAATTCCCAACTGAGTTGCCGAAAGATACGAATCTAAATGATGAATAATATTTTTGGCAATTTTAGCAAGCTTTGAACCGGAGCGGATTCGAAGTTCAATCTGAGACGCACGCACTTTTACTATAGCAAATTCCGCCGCAACGAAAAATCCGTTCAGAAAGACAAGAAATAATGTTAATAGTATATTAAGTATCATTTACTTTTCTATGCTTTCAGCATATTGAATGTTCTGTTGTAAAATTTTCGTTCCAAATGATAACTGAAATAATACGAAAAAAAGTTCTGAATACGTGTCCTGAACTTAGATTCCACACTAATAACGGAAACGGATTCGGGATTCACTTCTGACAGATTTTTCAGCTTATCGTATGTTTCAAAATCAAATATATAAAAATTTTTCAAATTAGTTCTTTTCTCTTTGGTCAAAGTACCGCTATCAAGCGAAAAAATCAGTTCCGATTTGTTCTGAATATAGTCTTTGAAGTCCGGTTCGAAATCAATTTCGAATCCGAGAAATTTAATCAAAGCTAATTCAAAATAAATATAAAAAGAAAAAATGTTTCCTTCAGAATTGTTCATTATTTGGAATGTATCAATAACGAATGCGAACAACTCTTCATTCTTTTCGTTATCCTGTAATGTCTGGTATAGTGATTCCGAAATCATCATTGCAACAGTAAGATGCTCGTAAGAATTAATAATTTTATTCCATGATTGAATCAACTCTGCTTTAGAAACAATATGCAAATCGCGCTGGGACTTTTTGTAGAAATCAACCTGAGTATAGCTGAGCGGACTTAATGCACTGCCGAATTTATTTTTAGAATTCCTTGCACCCTTTGCCAAAAGATTAAGCTTACCCTCATCCTTTGTGAAGAAAGTAAGAATCTTGCTTGTATCGCTGTACTTGCGTGAATGAAGCACAATGGATTCGGTAGAAACTATCATTTTCTATAATAAAGTAAATAAATCAATTCAACAAAAATATTCAATTTTAGGCTAATTAAATAAACCGTTAAGGGAAAAAGTGAAATAAATCTGAAAAAATATTATTTTTGTTCAGAAAATTTTTCTTAATTTTGTAGTCTGAAAGTTTCCTGAGTAGCTCAGTTGGTTAGAGCATCTGACTGTTAATCAGAGGGTCCACGGTTCAAGTCCGCGCTCAGGAGCATAAAGCAAAGAGTCAGGTAGAATATATTACCTGACTCTTTTTATTTACTTCTGACAGTAACAAGTACTATTTACAAATTTTCTTTTAAAAGTTTTTATTTTATTTATAAATTGTAAAATAAAATTAGAATAATTAATAAATACATTTCTATTTATGCCGAATGAAGTTCAAAATATTATCGAAAGAATAATTGGATTGATAAATCCAGTCAAAATTATAATGTTCGGCTCTTATTCAAATAACTCTCAAAACAAAGACAGTGACCTTGATTTACTTATAATCACGGATACACAAGAACCGAGATATAAATCAGCTTCAAATTTAAGAATGCAATTATATCCCTATTCACTTCCCTTGGATTTGCTCGTTTATACTCCCACGGAATACGAAAAATGGAAGAATACAAAAAACCATATTCTTTATAATATCGAAAACTACGGCTTGACTGTGTATGAAAGACAATAATGCAGAACTGGCAAAACAGTGGTTGAAAAAAGCAAGAAACGACTTGCTTGCTTCAAATGCGTTGTTAAATATCAAAACAATTCCTTTTGATATTGTCTGCTATCATAATCAGCAAAGTATCGAAAAGTCATTAAAGGCATTACTTACATTTAGTAATCAGGAATTCAAAAGAACTCATGATTTAATTTATCTTTTAAATTTATGCCATGAATTTACAAATGATTTCAATGAATATCTTGAAGACCTTTCGCTGTTAACGAGCTATGCAGTTGAAGGCAGGTATCCCGGAGATTCAACTGAACCGGAAGAATCTGATACATTAAAATCGAATAAAATCGCACAAATAATTTTCGACAAAATAAGTGCTTTAATTAGTGCTGACCGGACTCTATTTGAATAGAATTGTTTTTTAAATATTTCTATTTGTCAATTAATAATTTAAAGATTTCTGTTTTTTTATTCATTTGGACATTAAGAAAATATAGACCATTCGTTAAATCGCTAAGATTTATAGTAAAATATTCGTCAATTAATTCTTTGTTGCTTTCTTTAACAGTCCTACCATAAATATCATAAATTTTATAATTCACTAATCCGGCATAATTAACATTCAATCGAATGAAATTATTTGTAACATATAAATTATTTTTCTTTTTTCCACCGGACACATTATCATTTACATAATCCGTTTTTAATGTAAACAACCAAGTATCATTATGCCATCTGTTTTTTTGATTATTTAATCCTCCAAATAAAAATATCATATTTTCATCAAAATTAACAATTTGATGGGCATATCTCCCATCCGGTTTTATATTTGTTTGAATATTTTTCCACGATGAATCAATCAAATCAAATAGCCATAATTCATCATAATGTCCATAAGAATCTAAGTCCCCGCCCCAAAACACAACTTCATTCTTCCTTATGCCTGCCATCGAAGATCCCGCAATGGGAACAGACTTTAATTTAGGTTCAATTTTTATCCATTTTTTTACATTATAATCAAAAAGCCAAGTTTCATCTAACCTTTTACTATAAAAACCCCCATAATATAAAATTTTACCTGTATCAATTTGAGCCATCATACCTGCTTCACACTCTGGAGGTCTTGTAGAAATACCATTCGGGATTCTTTGCCAATTATTACTGTCTATATCAAACAGCCAGGTATCATTTGCATAGTTCGCTGCTACAGTATCCCCGCCAAATAATAAAACCTTACCATCCATAAGTTGCGCTAATCCGAAACTCCTTCTTGGTGATGGTTTTATTTCAGGTTTTACTTCCGTCCACTGTAAGGTTTCCAAGTCAAACAGCCAGGTATCATTGTAATATCCAGCTTCAATAAGTCCAGATGGATTCCATCCTCCAAACATTAATACTTTATTTTTTGTAATTCTTGCCATAATGAGGTTATATCTTTTATCAGGATGAATATCATTATTGATTTGTGTCCAAGTATTCTCATTATAATCATAAATCCAGGTTTCATCTTGTTTTTTTGTATTATCTTCCCCACCAAAAATTAAAACTTTTCCATCTCCAATTTCAGCCATACCAAAAGCCAATCTCGGTAATGGTGAATTTGTTGGCTTCAGTTCTTCCCATACACCTGATTGTGCCGGGCAGTCAGAAACAATCAGCAGAAAAGCAAATGTTAAAGATAATACGGTAAATGTTTTTTTCATAATTCTATAATTTAAATTTTATGAACTCCACCTAAATCCTAACCAAGCGGGACTTTCGTATTTTTAGAACGTAAAAGATATTTTATATTGTATTTATGGAAATCCAGCTTGGCTTTAGCTTTTGATAGTTTTTCGTCTTTCAGGAATATTGAAGTCACAGCGGTGATTGCATATAGAATTGAGTTGTTTTCCAGCTCACAAATTGTATAAAAGATAGTTTCGATTTTACTGAGATGCTTTCTGCAAAACAGGAATTTGGAATCAACAAGCATTTTAATCTGCTGTTCATTAGGAAAGGAATGTGCCGTTGTACTTCCCCGCAGATGTGTAATAGCAAGAGACGGATTGAAAACCACAGACCAATTATTCTTTCGGAGTCTGTAACAGAAATCAGCTTCTTCGGTATAAAAAAAGTAATCTTCATCGAATCCGTTAAGAACATCGAAAACTTCTCTCCGTATCATCAGAGCGGCACCGTCAACATATCCTACTTCAATTATTTTATTATTCTTCTTCTTAGAATGTTCAGCAAAAAAGTTTCTGAGTGAATTAATAAATAATAAATTTTTCAACCCGGTCAATGCTCCGGGAGGGTCGCCATAAGAATACTGAATTGTGCCGTCGGGATAGAACTGCCGGACTCCTGCAACCCCTATATTTTTGTTTTCAGAAATAAATTTAAGAAGATTATCCACAAGCTCCTTATGGAAAATCACGTCGTTGTTAACAACAAGAGCAAATTCGGTATCGTATGATTTCACGCCGATATTGACAGCTTTGGCATAGCCGAGATTTTGAGAATTGGAGATAAATCTAACCTGAGGAAATTTCTGTTTTATAACTTCTTCTGTGTCGTCGGTGGATGCATTATCAACAACTGTGATAATATAATCTGTCATCAGGGTAGTATCCATCAGAGAATTGATACATTGTTCGGTGAGTTTGCACCCGTTGTAAGAAATGATTACAATATTTAATGCCGGAGATTCTGAAATAATTTTACCTTTTAGAGTTAATTCTGTATAAGCAAGAAACTGAACGATTCAAAATCTGAATTATTTTTGTAAAAACAAAATCAAAAAGAATAATAAAGAAAATAATAGGAAATCAAAAATTCTATTTTTAGTTTTATTCGTATTTTTGCACTTCGAAAAAACAGTAATTAAAATATGATACAAGCATCTAACATATCAATACATTTTGCGAACCGCTATCTGTTCGACGGAATTTCGTTTACGGTTAATCTAAAAGACCGGATTGGGCTTATCGGCAGGAACGGTACCGGTAAATCAACTTTACTGAAAATATTAAACGGAATTATTAAGCCTGAAGAAGGATTAATTACAACACCAAAAGATTTTCGGTTAGGATATCTGCCTCAGGAAACTGTAACAAATTCGGAAAAATCAATCTTTGACGAGACCTTATCCGCACTGACCGAAATGAACAGTATAGAAGCGGAGATGCAGGAAATTAACAAGCAGATTTCAATTAGCAGCGATTATGATTCTCCGTCTTATCTGAGATTAATTCAGAAGCACACCGAACTTAACGAAAGATTTAATCATATAGGCGGAAATACTGTAGAAGGAGAAATTGAGACTATATTAGTCGGGTTGGGATTCAAACGCGAGGATTTCCACAAACCTTTGAATGAATTCAGCGGCGGCTGGCAGATGAGGGTGGAGCTTGCAAAAATACTTATAAGCAAACCGAATTGTATTTTGTTAGATGAGCCGACTAATCATCTTGATATAGAGTCAATTCAGTGGCTCGAAGAATTTCTGAAAAACTACGACGGTTCTATTATAATAGTTTCGCACGACAGAACTTTTCTTGATGCGGTTACGATTCGAACAATGGAACTGTCTCACGGAAAGATGTATGACTTCAATCATCCGTATTCGAAATTCATCAGCTTACGCGGTGAAATCCGTCAGCAACAAATTGCATCGTACAAAGAGCAACAGAAACAAATTGCAGAGACAGAGCGTTTTATAGAGAGGTTCCGTTACAAGGCTACACTTGCTTCCAGAGTGCAGTCGCGCATAAAACAATTAGAAAAAGTGGACAGAATTGAACTTGAAGATGAGGATGTTACAAAAATAAATTTCCGTTTTCCCGAAGCTCCCCGCTCAGGAAGAGTAGCGGCAGAAGCAATAGAATTAAGCAAAAGTTATGGGGACAATTTAGTTTTGAATAAAATTAATTTTGCAATTGAAAGAGGAGAAAAAATCGCATTTGTCGGACGCAACGGCGAGGGAAAATCTACTTTATCGAAAATTATTGCAGGATTGGAAGATTATGAAGGAACGCTGAAAATCGGATTCAACGTTCAAACAGGATACTACGCACAGCATCAGGCAGAGCTGTTGGAAGGCAAAGCTACGGTCTTCGAGACAGTTGACGGTGCCGCTTACGGTGAAATGAGAACCAAGGTAAGAAGCCTGCTGGGAGCATTTTTATTCAGCGGGGAAACTGTTGAAAAGAAAGTACAGGTGCTTTCCGGCGGAGAGAAATCAAGATTAGCACTTGCTTTATTATTACTAAATCCCGTCAATCTGCTCATACTTGACGAACCGACTAACCATCTTGATATGGCAGCAAAAGATGTCCTAAAGAACGCTCTGATAAATTACACCGGTGCTTTAGTAATTGTTTCGCACGACCGCGATTTCCTAAAAGGATTAACCGATAAAACATTTTACTTCAAAGACGGAACCCTGCGTGAATACACCGGTGATATCTATGATTTTCTGGAAAAAACAAAAATTGATGCTTTGTCCGAACTAGAGTATTCAGACAAAAACTCAGAGAAAACAGCTGAACAGAGAGAAGAAGAAAATCCGAAACAATCCAAATTGTACCGCGAACAGAAAAAGAATTATCAGCGCGAAGAGAATAAATTCAGAAAAGCAATTAATGAATGTGAGCTTAAAATCGAAGAATTGGAAAAGCAGATACAGCAATTAGAAAATGATTTTTCCAATGCAGAACTTATGTCGGATGTTGAATTGACAAATACACGAAAAGCGAAATATGAAGAATTACGTGAATCGTTGGATAAAAGAATAGAAGAGTGGACTGAGTTGAATGAGGAGTTAGATGTTTTCAGAATAAATTCGGAATCTTAACTAAATAAAATTTGAAGAGAGATGCTGAAACAAATTCAACAGGACAAGGTCGTGTGGTATAACGGAACAAGAATGTTACCAAGCGGGAGCTTGGTAACAAGAAAAGGTAACAAGAAAGATGGATTCCCGCTTTCGCGGGAATGACATTGTAACATTAAATATCGAGAATTTTGCTAACAGTAACCAAAACATTAATTCTTGATTTTTCCTTACCTTTGGTAACTTCAAGCGGTTTTCTCACTTCTTCGAACATCATGTGGGCAGTCGGCATATTCATTTGTTCGAAAAAACTACGTATGGCATCCATTCTTGCTTTAGCTATATCGGATATTTTTTCTTTTTTAGCTTTTTTATCCTTTTTATCGCGTTTAGGAGTAGAATATTTTACTTTTGAATCAATTGATGATACAGTGATTTTAACATTTACTTTCGGATTGAATTCGAGAAATGTTTTCAATGCCTGGAAATTCGGTTTTGAGTTGTCAACAATGCTGTAACTGTTAGGCTCAAAGCCGCTGAAACGGTACAATTCCATATTTTGATGAACACTCTCAAGAACAAAATTCATCGTTACTTCGGAATAGCTTTTTGAATCAGGAAGATTAATTACAGTATTTCTGTCAGTCGGAAAATAATCTTTAAAAGTGAGAACATAGGTTTCACCGGGTTTTAGAACTAACTGGTATGCACCGTCGGAATAGTTAGATTTTGCAGTAATAATTTTTCCGCTAAGACTTTTGAATTTTATGTTAGCCTCAAGAGGTTTATTGGTTCCTTTTTCTGAGATTCTGCCCTGCAAAAGAGTGACCACACCCTGTGAAAAAGAATCAGAAGCAAAGCAAACAATGAAGAATACGAAAAGAAAAAAAAGTTTGATATTTTGGTTTAAATTATTTGTTTTTATTTTCATAAAAGCCTCTTAATAATTTGATTTATTCATTTCTTAAAGCTTCCGCAATATTAGTGTCTGCGGCTCTTCTTGCGGGTAAAATCGCCGCAAAAACTGATAACACAAGAGAAAGTAACACGGCAATTATTATATCAGACGTATAAATAGATACCGGAATTGCAGGAATCAGAAATTTTGACGGGTCAAGCTGAAACCAGTGGAAATAAATCTGCCCGTAGCACAAACCCAATCCCAGAGCAGTTCCGAGAAAAGTAGCAATCAAGCCGATTATAAGTCCTTCTGCAAGATAAATATTTTGAATATCGGGCTTAGTACCACCTAAAGCCTTGATTAATGCGATGTCAGAACGTTTTTCGATAACTGTCATTGTTAGCGAAGCGAGTACATTAAAAATCGCAATCACTATTATAAGACTTAGAATAACAAATGTAGAATAGCGTTCGAGTTGCATTATATTGTACAAATCTCTGTGTAGGTCGTACCAAGTCTGCACTATTACATTTTCGCCAGTCAATAATTTTTCAAGTTTACTTTTTACTTTATCTACATCATTAATTGAATTAAGCCTTATATCAATCGAAAATGCAGAATTTTCAGAGAGGTGAAATAATTTTTTTCCTATATTGTCCGAAGCATAAACGTAAGTAGCATCATACTCTTTTGCATTAGTTTGAAAAATTCCGGATACTCTTGCATAAATTTCAGGATGCAAGTTTAGTGTGGCATAAGCTTTTTCGATATTTGCAGGAGAAAGCAAAGCAATTGTATCTCCGGGAAAAATTTTCAGTTTCTCTGAAATTCCTGAACCAACTACAATTCTTGAAAACTCGGAAGTATCTGATAAATTAAATCTGCCTATAATAATTTTTTCTTTAATTCCGGATACAAAAGGAATTTCTTTTACCTGCACCGCATTCAGAATTACAACCTGAATATCCGTTCCTTTTAAAATAATAATCCTGCCTTGAATTACAGGAGATGCAGCAGAAATTTCAGATATTTTTTTTAATGACAAAAGAAGGAAATCGGGATTTTTCAACATTGCACCGTCTTTTGGAATCAGCCTAATGTGGGGGTCAAACGAAATCAACTGGTCTTCGGTAAATTCCCTGAATCCGTTAAATATCGAGGAAACACATATGATTGCAGCTATTCCAACGATAATTCCAATTAAAGAAATGGTCGAAATAACAGTAATAAACTGGAATGACCTAAGTTTGAAAATATATCTCAGAGCAATTCGTATAGCAAATTTCATCAGAAAAACTCATTTTGTGTAATTAGCAAATATAACAACGAAACACTTATCTTTTATTATATTAAAATAATTTTTATAGATTTGCAAAGAATTTAATCATTGCTTTACAATGTAAATAGAAAAAACAATGGAAATATTTAAATCAAAAAAGATTTTGCTTGGAGTAACCGGCTCGATTGCCGCATATAAAGCGGCACAGATTGCACGTGAACTTATGAGGATGGGTGCGGAGGTAAGGGTGATTATGTCTCCTTCTGCATGCAAATTTATAACACCATTGACTTTCGAAAGCTTAACAAGAAAGCCTGTTTCGGTAGAAATGTTTCCCGATTCGGCAACACATGAAGGTACCTGGCACATCGAACTTGCTCATTGGTGCGATTTAATGCTTATTGCCCCCTGCTCAGCTTCGACGATTGCAAAAATTGCACACGGCATTTGCGATACTGCACTTGCCACAGTTGCAATTGCTTTGCCGGAAAATAAACCTTTAATAATTTCTCCGGCAATGGATTATTCAATGTGGCAAAATAAGGCAACACAAAAAAATGTTAAAATTCTTGAATCTTACGGTGCTTTTATCATTGAACCTGAAGAAGGAGAACTCGCAAGCGGACTGTCAGGTCCCGGAAGATTGCCGGAGTTATCTGTAATTTTCGATTTTCTGAAAAATTTTTTTAATGATATTAATTTTGCATTCATACAACATCGTGATGATGTAAAGGATGACACTTCAATAAAAGATGCTCTCGAAATGCCTGTACAGTCCTTACAGGACAGAGCCGATAAAACTAAGTGGGAAGCGGAATTTGCTCTCGATAAAATGAAAAAGGAATCTCTAGGATTCGAGATAAATGAAAAATTTTTAGCAGGAAAAAAGGTTTTAATTTCTGCTGGACCTACTTATGAGAAAATAGATGATGTACGTTTTATTGCAAATTATTCTTCGGGTAAGATGGGCTTCGCACTTGCAAGAATAGCTTCCCTCGCAGGTGCAGAGGTGGTCCTTGTCAGCGGTCCGGTTACTTTGGATACACCTGATAATGTAAAAAGAATGGATATTGAATCTGCCGACGAAATGTATGACCTTGTATGCGAAGAATATGCAAAATGTGATTATGCAGTACTTGCCGCCGCAGTTGCGGATTTCACCCCTATCAATCCTTTCAAGGGTAAAATTAAAAAAGATGTAGTCGGCGAAAAATTAGTTGTAGAACTTCAAACGACAAATGATATTCTCGCTACACTCGGTTCCATAAAAAGACAAGACCAGAAACTAGTAGGATTCGCTCTCGAAAGCTCTAATGAAATAGAAAACGGCTGGAAAAAATTACGAAATAAAAACTGTGATATTATTGTAGTCAATTCGGTTAATAAGCCACAAAGCGGCTTCCAATCGGATGATAATACTATAACAATATTGACAAAATTCGGTAGAGAGGAAGTCTTTCCACCGATGAGTAAGGAGAGATGCGCTCTTACAATTTTAAAAATATTAGCCGAGCTTTGAAATAATAAATGATTGAAGAAACTAAAAATATTGTAGATAATCATGACGATGATTTATCGCAAAATAATTCTTCATTCGAGGAAATAAAATCAAAACTCCACTCTGTCCCGACTAAACCGGGTGTTTACATTTACAAAAACAGCGACGGAAAAATTATTTATGTAGGTAAAGCTAAGAATCTGCGTAACCGCGTACGTTCTTACTTCCAGCAAGGCAAACCTCATGACCCCAAGACTCAGGCAATGATAAATAAAATCTCATCATTCGATTACATAGTTACTAACTCCGAAGCCGAAGCATTGATTCTGGAAGATACTTTAGTTAAGCAAAACAAACCGCGTTATAACATTTTACTTCGCGATGACAAATCATACCCCTACGTCCGAGTAACAAACGAGCCTTATCCCCGACTGTTCCCGACGAGAAAAATAATCAGAGACGGTTCAAAGTATTACGGACCTTTTACAGAGGTGCGTCATCTGAAAAGACTTATTAGGACTATTCGTACACTTTTTCATCTCCGAAGTTGCGACTACAATATAACTGCAGAAACAATAGAGAAGCATAAATACAAAGTCTGTTTGGATTACCATATAAAAAAATGCGATGGTCCATGCGAAGGATTAATCCCTCAGGAAAAGTATATTGAAAATGTAAAAAATGCAGTTCAAATTATTAACGGCAAAACGAAAGATCTGGAGCATCTTCTCGAACATCAGATGGATAAGTTTTCCGAAGAAATGAAATTCGAGCAAGCTGCAATTGTACGCAACCGCTTGCTTCTGCTGAAAGAATACCTGTCCCAGCAAAAGATAGTAACAACAGAACTGATTGACCGCGACGTTTTCGGCATTTCAAGAATTGAAAACACTGCATGTAGTCTGATATTGAAAATACGCGACGGGAAGCTAATCGGGAAAAGACATTTCATTGTTACAAACGCAAAAAATCTTTCTGATAAGGAACTATTAGAAACTACTATAGAAAAATGGTATCTCGAAACAGAGTTTTTCCCGGATGAAATCTTCCTTCCCTTCTCACCTGAAAACGAAGATTTCATAAGCGATTGGCTTTGTCAAAAAGCCGGACATAATATCGAATTGATTATTCCTAAAATCGGAGATAAGAAAAAAATTCAGGCAATGGCAAATATTAATGCAGAGTTTCAGCTACGTGAATATTTACTTGCTTTAACGAAACGCGAACAAACCTTACCGCGTACTTTACTCTCTATTCAACGTGACCTGCACCTTCCAAAACCACCGCGTCGTATAGAATGTATTGATAATTCTCACATTCAGGGTAGTGAGCTTGTATCATCGGTCGTAGTTTTCGAAGACGGGAAACCGAAAAA
>Ga0172379_10006876_pt1 | contig 15024 bp, 11 predicted proteins | sample GrowelOW334metaG_FD_119756 | JGI IMG/M metagenome (GOLD analysis project Ga0172379, IMG submission 119756) | Groundwater microbial communities from an aquifer near a municipal landfill in Southern Ontario, Canada - Groundwater well OW334 metaG | ecosystem: Environmental > Aquatic > Deep...
TATGCCGGTCGTGATGTCGTGCGCGGCGTCCACGCTGACCTGGAAGTCCGTTTTGAAGGTTTCGCGGTTCTGCACGACCATGCGCTCGACCCCGAGCTGCTTGAGCCGCTCTCCGCTCGTCGGCACGCAGATCAGGCCGCGTCCGAAGCGGGCCATGAAGTTGATCGCCGCCGGCGTGACGTGCTCCGCGGCCATGACGAGGTCGCCCTCGTTCTCCCGGTCGGCATCGTCCACGACAATGACCATGCGTCCGCGCTGGAGGTCCGCCAGCGCGGCCTCGATGGGATCAAGTTCCGCTTTTTTCTTCATCGCGCCCGGACTCTAGGCGCGGTCCGCCGCGTTGCAAATGCGGAAACCGGCGGGCCTGAGAGGCGGGTCGTGTTCGTCAGCCGTTGCTTCTTCAGCCTTTTCCCGCCGCCGCGTTTCGCTACACTGCCGTCATGCCGTCATTCGACATCGTTTCCAAAGTCAACTCGATGGAAGTGGAAAACGCCGTGAGCCAGGCCAAGAAGGAGCTGGCCACGCGCTTCGACTTCAAAGGTTCCAAGGCCGAGATCACGCTGGAGAAGCTCGAGGTCAAGCTCATCGCGCCCGACGCCTACAAGATGAAGACGCTCGTTGAGATCGTGCTGGGCAAGCTGGCCAAGCGCGGCATCAGCATGAAGAGCGTGGACGAGGGCGAGCCGGACCTTTCGCCGCTGGGCCACGCGCGCCAGAGCGTGAAGATCAAGGAGGGCATCGACGCCACCGTGGCCAAGCAGATCACCGGCTTCATCCGCGATGGAAAATTCAAGGTCACATCTTCCATCAACGGCGACGAGGTGCGCGTCACCGGCAAGAGCCGGGATGACTTGCAGGCCGTCATCGCCGCCGTGCGGGCAAAGGACTTTCCGGTGTCGCTGGGCTTTGTGAACTTCCGGGACTGACCCTCGTGGGCACCAAGACGCCAGCCAGCTACCTCGACTCCCCGCTCACGCAACTGGGTTGGAACGCCCGGCTGGAGGCCGCTTTCGCCCCGCATCGCTCCGCCGGCCTGGTGCCGGCGCGTGTCGCCGTGGAGCACCGGCATTTCTTCACGGTCTTCACCGTGGATGCCGAGCTGACCGCACAAGTGGCCGGCAAGCTGTTGCACGAGTCGGTCCTGGCGGCGATGCCCAAGGTCGGCGACTGGGTGGCGTTGACGCTGCAGGAGGAGCAGGAAGTGAAGGCGACGATTCACGCCGTCCTTCCGCGCGCGACGCAAATCTGCCGCAAGGAGGCCGGACGCAAGGCCGTCGAGCAGGTGCTGGCCGCCAACATCGACGTGGTTTTCGTGGTGCAGGGACTCGACGATAATTTCAACCTGCGCCGGCTCGAGCGTTTTCTCGTGATGGTCCACGAGGGCGGCGCAAAGCCGGTGATCCTGCTCAACAAGACCGATCTCTGCCCGCACACGGCGCAGCGGATCGCCGAGGTGCAGGCGGCCGTGGGCGGGACGCCGGTGCTCGCGGTCTCGGCGCTCAAGGGGGCGGGCGTGAAGGGCCTGTGGCAATGGATACACGAGGGCGTGACGGTGGCATTCATCGGCTCATCGGGCGTCGGCAAGTCCACGATCATCAACCGGCTTTTCGGCGAGGATATCCAGGACACGCTTCCCGTGCGTGAGACGGATGCCAAGGGCCGTCACACGACGACGCGCCGCGAACTCATCGTGCTGCCGCGCGGCGGCGTGGTGATGGACACGCCGGGGATGCGGGAGTTTCACCTCTGGCTTGCGGACACCGGCTTGCAGGACACGTTTCCTGAGATCGAGGAGATCGCCCTGCGCTGCCACTTCACCGGATGCGGGCACACGGTGGAAAAGAAGTGTGCGGTGCTCGGAGCCGTCGAGTCCGGCGAACTGACCGACGATCGCTACCGGAATTACCTCAAGCTGCGTGCGGACCTGCAAAAACTGGAGGAAGCCACCCGGCACCATCACCAGCAACGCCAGCGTCTCACACCGGTTGCCCAGCGCGCGTTAAACCAGTTCAAACGCGGGCGTCTGGGCGAGGGGTGAAGCGCGTGGGGGCTTGAACGCCAAGCCTGCCGTCAGGCTTCCTTCACGATGGACAGGAACTGCTTCATGGCAGGCGACAGCACCTTGTTCTTCTTGAGGAGCGCCGCGAGCGGGCGGTAAAATTCTTCGCCTTCGAATCCCACCTGCACGAGGGTTTGCTTGATCACTTCCTGTGCGATGGTCGTCTGCGGCAGGATCGAGACGCCGGCGTCTATCTCCACGGCACGCTTTACGGTCTCGACGTTGTCGAACTCCATCACGGTTTGCACCGAGATGGAGTGGTCTTTGAAGATGCGGTCGATGGCCTTGCGGGTCGGGATGTCCGGCTCGAAGCTGATGAACTTCTGCCCTGCGAGGGCGGACATCGGGATGGACTTGAGTTTTGCAAACGGGTGCTGCGGGTGGCACACGAGCACCATGCGGTCCTTGCGCAGGGGCACGATCTCGATGCGTGGATCCTTGTTCGGGTAAGCCACGAGACCGAGGTCCACGGCGTTGCCGAGCACGTCGTCATACACCTGGTTGGCGCGGCGGTATTCCACGTGGATTTTCACGGTGGGATGGGCCTTGAGAAACTTCTTCATGTAGGGCGGCAGGTCATGCAGCCCGATGCTGTAAATCGTCGCCACCCGGATGGTGCCGGAGATGATGTCCCGCATCTCCTGGAGCCGGTTCTCGAGCTCCTCGTAAGTGTGGCAGATGCGCTTGCTGTATTCGTAGAGGATCTCGCCCTCGCGGGTGAGGCGGAACTTTTTCTTGCTCCGCTCGATGAGCATGGCCTTGAACTGCCGCTCCAGCGCGCTGATTTGCTGGCTCACGGCGGATTGTGTCACGCCGTTGATCTGGGCGGCCTTGGTGAAGCTTTCAGTTTCGCTGAGGTCACAGAAAACCTTGAGGCTGGACATTTGCATGGGCCAATCAAAGACCAAAGACGCGGCAGCGTCAACATGCGTGCAAATCCAGGAGCCAACCGTGCAAAAACCACGGTTGCCTGCCGGCGAAGTCCGCTGACAAGGTCTGGCCATGTCCGGCCCGGTCACGCTGTTGGTTGTCAGCGACATCCACCATGCCGCCGCTGTCGAGCGGTCACGGCAGGGCTATGAGATCGCCTGCGCGCCCAACTGGCCGGTGCGGCAGCTGGTTCGCGCCTACCGCGGATGCGTCTGGCTCCGCGATCCGCTGGGGACCGGGGCGTTTCTGGAGGAATTTCTCATTCGCAGCGGTGAACCCGACCTCGTCATCGCCAACGGTGACTTCAACGCCGACACACGCTTTGTCGGTGTGAGCGACGACGCTGCCTTCGCCAGCGCGGAGGAATGCCTGGGGAAGCTCCGTGCCCGCTTCGGAGAGAGGTTGCACGCCACCATCGGGGATCATGAGCTGGGCAAGGTGAGCCTGGTTGGCGGACATGGTGGTCTGCGGCTGGCGAGCTGGCCGCGCGTGACCGGCGGGCTTGGACTGCGTCCGTTCTGGCGGCACGAGTGGGGGTGCCATGTTTTCCTCGGCGTCACCTCCACGCTCCTTGCGCTGCCGGTCTTTGATCGGGAGATGCTGCCCGGCGAGCGCGCGGAGTGGGAGGCGCTGCGCGCGAAACATGTCGAGGAAGTCCGCGCCGCCTTCGCCGGCCTTAGCCCGCACCAGCGCGTGCTGCTGTTCTGTCACGATCCAACCGCGCTTCCGTTTCTGGCGCGGCAACCCGAAGTGCGCGACCGACTCGGGCAGATCGAGGCCACGGTCATCGGTCATCTCCATTCGCCGCTCGTCCTGCGGACCGGGCGGGCGCTGGCCGGGATGCCGCCGATTCGCTTCCTTGGCGTGAGTGTCAGGCGCATGAGCACGGCGCTCAACGAGGCGAAGCTCTGGCGGTCGTTCAACGTCCGGCTCTGCCCCTCGCTCACAGGCATCCAACTGCTCAAGGACGGCGGCTGGCTCACCGTGAAACTGGACGCCGATGCCCGGCAGCCGGTGATGTTTCGCTTTCATCCGCTGCCGTGGAACGCCATCCGGCATGGGAGCCGTTGATCTGCGCACATCCGCACCGATGGGAGGGGCTTCAGCGGCGGGAATGCATCGTTTCTGATCATTGCGTGTTGATGCCGGTGGGTGGTTGGGAGCCTGTCTGCCGCATTGCATTCACTCCTCCTCCCCGTAAGCTCTCCTGACAAGCCAATCGCATGTCGCCTGCCGGCCAAATCCTGAGAGCCTGTCTGAAAATTGGGAGGGGTTCTGTTTTCGAGGAAAAGGCTGGGTGGCGAGGCGCGACGAAGGAGAATATCCCTTGTGGATCTTCGACTGAGGAGCAACGAAGCCAGCCGGCCTTTTCCTCGAAAACCCTCCGGGCGGCGGGTTTTTTGCCGGTGGCCTGCGTTGGCTCGGGCGTCACAGCCCGCTGCGGGGATGCTCCGTCGGCCAGTCCGGCTCGGAACTCCCCGCCTTGGCCACCGCCAAAATCCCGCGCCGCAGGACCCCGCCCAATTTTCAGACAGGCTCTGAAGCGCCGGGTCACGTCCGCCGTCATAGGACGCGTGCCCGTTCTCCTCTGCGCCCTGCTCTGCGTCTGCCTTGCGCCGTGCGCTGGTGCCGACGGCCTTGAGAACGCCCGCAAGCTGTTCCTCGCCGGGAAGTATTCCGAGGCCATCACCGCCGCAGACAAGGGCGCGAAGGAGGAGGAAGGCAGCGAGGACTGGCGTGTCCTGCTCGTGCAGGCGCACATGGCCGTGGGCCAGTATCAGCAGGCCCACGCTGCGCTGACCAACGCGCTTTCCCGTTACCCGCACTCGTCCAGCATCCGGCTCCGTCTCGTCGGCCGGGACGTGAAGCTCTTCAACGGACTGCCGGACGAGGCGAAGGACCTGCTCGACGAAATCAACCGGCTCGCCGGCTCCCGGAGCTGGGCCTATCGCGATCCCGCCAACGTCACCGCGCTGGGGCGCGCCGCGTTGCTGCTGGGCGCGGACCCGAAGCTGGTGCTCGACCGCCTGTTTGAGCCGGTGAAGAAGACCGCGCCGGACAACCGCGACATCCACCTCGCCACAGGCCAGCTTGCGCTCGACAAGGGCGACTTCGCGCTCGCCGCGAAGATATTTCAGGACGCCCTCAGGCGCTTCAAGAGCGACGCTGATCTTCAGTTCGGGCTGGCTCGTTCACTCATGAGCGGCGCGCGGCCGCAGGCGTTGCAGGCGCTGGAGGCGGCGATGGAGTTCAACGAGAAGCACATCCCGTCCCGCCTGCTGCTGGTGGACCATCTCGTGGACGCCGAGGAATACGAGGAGGCCGGGAAGCTCATCGAGGAAGTCCTCGCGGTGAATGTGAACCAGCCGGAGGCATGGGCCTATCGCGCGGTGATGGCGCACCTGCGCAACGACAGGGCGAAGGAGGCGCAGTTCCGCCGCGACGCGCTGCGCCATTACACGAACAACCCGGCGGTGGACCAGCTCATCGGGCGCAAGCTCTCGCAGAAGTATCGTTTTGCCGAGGGTGCGGCGTATCAGCGGCTCGCGCTCAAGTCCGACCGCAACTTCCTCCCGGCGAAGTTTCAGCTCGCCCAGGACCTGCTCCGGCTCGGTGACGAGGAGGAAGGCTGGAAGCTTGTCGCGGAAGTGAACGAGGCCGACGGCTACGATGTGAACGCGTTCAACCTCGTCACCCTCAAGGACACGACCGACAAGTTCGTCGCGCTGACGAACAAGCACTTCGTCCTGCGCATGGACGCCCGCGAGGCGAAGGTTTACGGGCCGCGCGTGCTGGCCCTGCTCCAGCGCGCGCACGACACGCTCACGAAGAAATACGGTCTCACGCTCGAGAAACAGACCATTGTGGAGATATACCCGGAGCAGAAGGACTTTGGCGTCCGCACGTTCGGGATGCCGGACAACCCGGGCTTCCTCGGCGTCTGCTTCGGCTGCCTCATCACGGCCAACAGCCCCGCCAGCGCGCGCGGCCACGCGTCGAACTGGGAGGCGACGCTGTGGCATGAGTTCTGTCACGTCATCACGCTCACGCTCACGAAGAACAAGATGCCGCGCTGGTTGAGCGAGGGCATCTCGGTCTATGAGGAGCGGCAGGCCAGCCCGGCGTGGGGGCAGGTGATGAACCCGCGCTATCGCGAGATGATTCTCGACGACGAGCTGACGGCGGTGGGTGATTTGAGCAGCGCCTTTCTCACGGCGAAGGGCAATCTGGAGCTGCAATTCGCCTACTACGAATCGTCGCTGGTGGTGCAGTTCCTCATCGAGAAATTCGGCGTGGAGAAGCTGCGCGCGATTCTCGCCGATCTCGCGACCGGCCGGGAAATCAACGCGACAATCGCGAGTCACACCGAGCCGATGGAGAAGCTGGAGAAGGACTTCGAGGCCTATGCGACCGGCCTGGCGAAGGGGCTTGCGCCGGGACTGGACTTTGAGAAGCCGAAGGGACTCGGTGGACTCATGGGAATGGCCGGCGGTCGCCCCGCATCCGGTCCGCCGTCCCCCGCAAGCAAAGACCTCATTGACCCCGTGAAGCTCCATCCGAAGAACTTTTACATCCTCACGCAGCAGGCCAGGAAGCTGATGTCCGAGAAGAAGTTCACGGAGGCCAGGCAGCCGCTCCAGAAGCTCGTGGAGAACTACCCCACGCACACGGGCGACGACTGCGCACTCTGGCTCCTGGCGCAGGTGCATCGCGAGCTGAAGGAGGCGTCGCAGGAGCGCGAAGTGCTGACGAAGCTCGCCGCGCTGGACGCGGACGCTGTCGACGCCTACCTGCGCCTGATGGAATTCGCCGCCGCCACAGGGGACTGGCCGATGGTCGCCGAGAACGCCCGTCGCTATCTCGCCGTGAATCCGCTCGTGCCGCAGCCTCACCGCTGGCTGGCTCGGGCGAACGAGGAACTCAAGCAGCCGCAGGAAGCCATCGCGGCATACAAAACCGTCCTGCTCCTTGATCCACCCGACCCGGCCGAAGTCCACTTCCGTCTCGCCAGACTGCTCGCCGGCTCCGATGGCCAGTCGGCGAAGCAGCACGTCCTGATGGCTCTCGAAGAAGCCCCGCGCTTCCGGGAGGCGCATGAGCTGTTGTTGAAACTCGCCGAGGTCAAAAAGACTGCGCCAGCGTTGGGCAGCCCAAAGCAACCATGACCTTCCGCGCCAAACTTTTCTCGCTCGCCGTGCTGCTGCTCCTGAGCGCCGCCGTCCTCGCCCAGTTCCGGGGCAGCCGCTATCGGCGCGGAACCGGCCCGATTCATTACACCGAGGGCGGCGTCGAGGTGGATGAGAACACGGTCAAAACCGCGCGCGAGGTGGCGTCGCACAGCACGGGCACGCCGAACTGGACGAACGCCCCCGGCTTTGAGAAGGACGTGTTCACCTTCGTGCGCATCATCCGCGACCGCTCGCCATTCTCCAGCGGCGGAAGCTGGATCACGGACTTTCCTGACAGCGACCTGAACCTCTCGTATCGCGTGCAGCAGATGACGTCGCTGAAGGTGGACCCGAACGGCCGCGTGATGCGCCTGACGAACCCCGACCTCTTCAACTACCCGTGGATTTACATGGTCGAGGTGGGGAGCCTCGAGCTGCGTGACGAGGAGGTGCCCATCCTGCGGAAGTATCTGCTCAACGGCGGCTTCCTCATGGTGGACGACTTCTGGGGCGAGGCCCAATACCAGACGTTCTACAGGCAGCTGAAACGTGTCTTCCCCGAGCGCGAGCCCGCCGAGCTGGAGATGGACCACCCGGTCTTCCACTCGGTCTTCGACATCAAGCTCCCCAAGGCCGAGATGCAGGTGCCGAACGCGCGCACCGGCGAGCAGAGCCAACACACCGGCGTCACATGGGAACGCCACGACGGCGAGGAATGCCGCGATGCGCACTTCAAGGGCGTCTTCGACGACAAGGGCCGGATGATGGTCTTCATCGCCCACAACACCGACAACGGCGACGGCTGGGAGCGCGAGGGTGAGAACGAGTATTTCTTCCGCGAGTTCTCCGAGAAGAAGTCCTATCCGCTCGGCATCAACGTGATTTTTTACTCAATGACTCACTGATGAATTGCCCGCGAATGACGCGAATGGACGCGAATGAAGGCCCCCGGGGGGCGTGCCAGGCCGTGTGGCAGCCGGGCAGGCGGAAGTCACTCGCCGTGCCGCGTCCCGCGGCTCTTTTCCACTTCCGTCCATTGGCGTCACTTGCGGGCGATCCTCTTTCCGTGACTCAGATTCGGGCGGTTTGCTATGCTCCGCCCATGAGCGCCGTCATCATTCATCCCAAGGAGAGCTATGCCATCATCGGAGCTTGCTTCGCGGTATACAACGAGCAGGGCTGCGGTTTCACCGAGGATGTCTATCAAGAGTGTCTGGAAATGGAATTGGCGGACTTGAGCATCCCTTTCGTGGCGCAGAAGGAGCTGCCGTTGACCTACAAGGGCCGGCGGCTGAGGCGGAAGTTCAAGACTGACTTCCTGTGCTATGAGAAAATTGTCCTCGAAATCAAGGCCGTCTCCCATCTGACCGACGAGCATCGCGCCCAAGTTCAAAACTATCTGCACGCGACCGGCCTTGAGCTGGGCCTTCTGGTGAACTTCGGTCATTATCCGAAGCTCGAAAGCGAGCGCATCGCAATGACCACCCAAAAGGCCCGGCACACCTCCCTGCCAGATGACTTCCGCCTCTGATTCGCGTCAATTCGCGTGATTCGCGGGCAAAACAAAAAAGGACCACAGTGGAAAACGCAGACACCGCATCAACCCCGGAAACATCCACCGCCGCTCCCACCCCGCCGCCGCTCCCGGAGCCCACCGAGCAGCAGGTCGTCGAGCAGCTCCTCGCCGCGCGCGGCAAAATTTACGGCGAGCTGGGCAAGGCCATCGTCGGCCAGCGCGAGGTCATCGACCAGATTCTCATCGCGCTGCTGTCCGGCGGGCACTGCCTCATCACCGGCGCGCCCGGCCTCGCGAAGACGCTGCTCGTCAAATCCATCGCGCAGATTTTCCACCTCAAGTTCTCCCGCATCCAGTTCACGCCCGACCTCATGCCCGCCGACATCACGGGCACGGAGATTCTTCAGGACCAGGAGGGCGGGCGCATGATGACCTTCGTGAAAGGCCCGGTCTTCGCGAACATGGTGCTCGCCGACGAAATCAACCGCACGCCGCCCAAGACCCAGGCCGCGCTCCTCGAGGCGATGCAGGAGCACCAGGTCACCGCCGCCGGTTATCGCCATCCGCTGCCCGAGCCGTTCTTCGTGCTCGCCACGCAGAACCCCATCGAGATGGAAGGCACCTACCCGTTGCCCGAGGCGCAGCTCGACCGCTTCATGTTCAACGTCGTCATGGACTACCTGCCGGAGGATGAGGAGGTCGCCGTCATACAGCAGACGACCGCGAATCTTCGCCCGGTCATCGAGCAGCTCTTCTACGGTGCGGACGTGCTGCGCTTCCACGAGGTCGTGCGCAAGGTGCCCATCGCCGAGGAAGTCGTCCGCCACGCCGTGCGCCTCGCCTCCGCCTCGCGCCCGAAGCAGAAGGGTTCGCCCGACTTCGTGAACGACTGGGTGAGCTGGGGTGCCGGCACTCGCGCCGGGCAGTTCCTCGTGCTCGGCGGCAAGACCCGCGCGCTCCTCGCCGGTCGTGCGCACGTCACCCGAGAGGACATCGAAGCCCTCGCCGCGCCCGTCCTGCGCCACCGCATCCTCATCAACTACCGCGCCGAGGCCGACGGCGTCACGGTGGACAAGGTCATCGCGAAGCTCATCGAGCATGTGCGCGCCACCGCTCCGTGACAGGGTGAAACCGGCTGCAGCCATGAACGCCCGTTCGCATCCTCCCATTAGCACCCGGCTTCAGCCGGGTGTTCTGGGTGACCGATGGAGGAAACCCGTTTCAACGGGTTTCTTCCGTGCCTCCCGTTCGCCGGCAAAGCCGTTGAAACGGCTTTGTCTCCGTGCGGTCCACCACACCCGGCTGAAGCCGGGTGCTAATGAGAGCGACGTCTTCCGCGCCTCCTGCCGACAATGATTTCCCCCGCCGACCAAGCAGGCCACGCCAGCGGCAACTTAATTGACCCGCAGGCGCTCATGGCCATCCGCAGCCTGGAGATGCGGGCGCGCGTCGTGGTCGAGGGCTTCTGGACAGGCATTCACCGCAGCCCCTACCACGGCTTCTCGGTCGAGTTCACCGAGTATCGCCAATACACGCCCGGCGACGACCCGCGCTACTTGGATTGGAAACTCTTCGCCCGCAGCGACCGCTACTTCATCAAGAAGTTCGAGGACGAGACCAATCTCCGCTGCCACGTCCTCGCCGACAACAGCCGCTCAATGACGTTCGGTTCGCGCGGCATCTCGAAGGCCGCCTACGCAAATACCCTCGCCGCCACGCTCGCCTTCTTTCTCCACCAGCAGGGCGACGCCATCGGTCTGCTGACCTTTGACGAGCAAATCCGAGAATACCTTCCCGCGCGCCACCGGCCCGGCCACCTGCGCCACCTCATGCTCGCGCTGGAAAAGCCGCCCGGCGGCGCGGCCACCGACCTTGCCGCCCCCCTCAAACGCATCGTGGAAATCGTCCGCAAGCGCGGCCTCATGGTGCTGCTCACGGACCTGCTCGCGCCCATCGCCACGCTGGAGAAGAACCTCGCCACCCTCACCGCCAGCGGCCACGAAGTCGTCGTCTTCCAGGTGCTCGATCCGGCGGAACTCAGCTTTGACTTCACGAAGGCCGCGCTCTTCCGCGACCTCGAATCCGGCCGCCAGCTCTACATCGACCCCGACGCCGTCCGTGCTGACTACCGCCGCCAGTTCGGTGCCCACTGCCAGGCCGTCGAGGCCACCTGCGCCAAGCTCGGCATCGTCCTGCGCCGCCTCACCACCGACCAGCCGCTGGAACTCGCCCTCTTTGACTTCCTCCGCGAGCGGATGAACAAGGGCAAACTGGTCAAACGTCGCGCTGCATGAGCTTCCTCACGCCATTCTTCCTGCTTGGCGCGCTCGCGGTCGCGTTGCCGGTCGTCTTCCATCTCATCCGGCAGACCTCGAAGGAACAGACCGCGTTCAGCTCGCTCATGTTCCTGCTGCCCGTGCCGCCGCGTGTCACGCGTCGCAGCCGGCTGGAGCACATTCTCCTGCTCGTGTTGCGCAGCCTCGTCGTCTGCCTGCTGGCCTTCGCCTTCGCGCGGCCCTTTCTTCCCAAGGCCGATTCCACCGGCCTGCCCGCCGGCCCCGGCAGACGCGTCGTCGTGCTCGTGGACACCAGCGCGAGCATGAGGCGCGAGGGGCTCTGGGCCGATGCCCGTGCCAGGGCCGGGGCAATCCTTCGCGCGACGGCCCCGGAGGACATCGTCGCCGTCTTCGCCTTCGACCGCGAGGTCCGCCGCCTTGTGACGTTCGAGCAATGGACTTCCACCGCCGCCGGCCAGCGCGCCGCGTTCGCTGCGGATGCCCTGGGAAAAACTTCTCCCGGCTGGAATGGCACGCAGCTCGGCCGGGCACTCGTCTCCGCTGCGTCCGCGCTCGAAGACGTCCGCACGGACAGCGGCCCGCTGCCTGCGCGCGGCCCGCGCCAGGTCGTCCTCATCAGCGATTTGCAGGAGGGCAGCCGGCTGGATGCCTTGCAGGCTTACGAGTGGCCCAAGGGGACCGAGATCATCGTCGAGCCGCTCAAAGCAAAGAAGCCCACCAACGCCGGCCTCCAGCTCATCGCTGACGCCGATGAGAACGAGAGGAAGCCCGGCGAAGCCCTGGCCCGTGTGCGCGTGAGCAATTCCTCGGATGCCAGACGCGAGCAGTTTCAAGTCGGCTGGTCGGACGGCAGGGAGTTCGTCGGCAGGCCGCAGGACGTGTATGTGCCGCCAGGCCAGACGCGGGTCGTCGCGCTCAACGCACCGCCGATGGGAGCCGTCGCCGAGCGCGTCCTGCTGCGCGGGGATGACGAATCGTTCGACAACTCGCTCGCCCTCATCCCGCCCGAGGCCGCGCGCGTCAGCGTGCTTTATTTCGGTGGGGAGCCGGCCACGGACACCGCCGGGCCGCTCTACTTTCTCCAGCGGGCATTTCCTTCCACGCGTCGTCAGGTTGTGCAAATCCTCGCCCGTGCGCCTGCCGCGCAGCTTCTCCCGACGGACACCGGGGCTCCGCTCATCATCGTCACCGACACGTTGTCCGACGAGCGCACCGCCTCCGTCCGCCGCCTGCTGACCGGCGGCAAAACCGTGCTCCTCTCACTCAGGAACCAGAACGTCGCGCGCACGCTGGCCGGATTGCTCGGCAAGGAATCCGTCTCCGCCGACGAGGCGAAGGTGCCGTCCTACGCGATGCTCGCGGAGATTGATTTCCAGCATCCGCTTTTCGCGCCGTTCGCTGACCCGCGCTTCAGCGACTTCACCAAGATTCACTTCTGGAAGTATCGCCGGCTGGACGCGACGCAGTTCCCCGGCGCGCGGGTCATTGCCAAGTTCGACACCGCCGATCCCGCGCTGCTGCAAGTGCCCGTCGGCAAAGGCACGCTCTACGTCCTCGCCTCCGGCTGGCAGCCCGCCGACAGCCAGCTCGCGCTTTCGTCGAAGTTTCTGCCGCTGCTCTTCTCGCTGCTGGAACAGGCCGGCGGCCTTCGCTCACAGGTCACCCAGCACACCGTCGGCGACACCGTCCCGCTCGCCGCCACCAACGCCGCCGTGCGCGTGACCCGGCCGGACGGCACGAGCCTGACACTCGGAGCCGGCACCGCCGCCGTCATCCAGACGGACCAGCCCGGCATCTACACCGCCGTCAGCGGCACGGTCACACAGCGCTTCGCCGTGAACCTTGATCCGTTGGAAAGCAAGACCGCCCCGCTGCCCGTCGAGGAACTGGAACACCTCGGCCTGCCCGTCACGCGCGCCGATGGCAAAACCCTAGTGCAAGCCACCGAAGCCAAACGCCAGCTCGCCAACGCCGAACTGGAAGGCCGGCAGAAACTGTGGCGCTGGCTGATTGCCGGCGCGCTGGTGTTCGTGACGATGGAAACCTTGCTAGCCGGGTGGCTGGCGAAGCGGTCAGAACAACCGGTTCAAACTGCCTGAAGTAACCACAACCGACCTGCTCTCGTAGGCTTCACGATGAACTGCAAAGTGACCAAACTTCTAAGCGATGACATCTGGTCTCTGGCTGAAGGCGTCACTGACTCCGGACCTTACATCATTCGCTTTCGGACGCCTGTCCTTGGGCCGTCGGACACGACCGGCTACGATAAGCTGCTCACGATTGTCTGGCCCTATGCTGACGTGGATACGGGTGCGCTCCCAACGGACGAACAGACCGCAGCACTAGTCCAGTTTGAGAACCGCCTATGCGAGGCATTCGAGCACGATGCACACGCGGTTCTAACTGCAATTCTCACTTTCGACGGTGCTCGTCAGTGGGTCGTTTACACCAGCGACTTCCGAGAATGCGGCCGACGGCTCGAAGCGATGCCTCAGAACGAACAGCCGTATCCAATTGAACTTAACGCGCGCAGTGACCCAGAGTGGAATTATCTCCGGGATGAAATCCTCAAGCGAGTCCAACAAAACGCCTAGTCGAGTTGTGCCACCCAAATCCCAGCGAAACATCCGCTCCTGCGCAGCGTCTGTCTTGAAGCGATGATTGCGCCCCTCCTCAACGAACATCTGGAGCCGGTCGCGCGTCGCTACCGCCGGCTGCAGCTCTGGCGCGGGCTGGCGTTGTGCTGGGCGCTCGCGGGTCTCCTTGCCATTGCGCTCGGCGCGTTCGGTCTGGAATACCGCATCGCGGTGCCGCTCGTCGGCTTCCTCGGCTTCGCGGCGGCGCTCTGGATGGGGCTTGGGTGCCTCGCGGCGAAATCCGACGCGCACTGGCTTGCGCTGCAAATCGAGCAGCAGCATCCCGAGTTGAAGACCGTCCTGCTCGCCGCACTGGAGCAGAAGCCCGATGCCGATGGCCAGTTTAGCTTTCTCCAGCAGCGCGTCATTGCCGAGGCCGTCGTGCATGGGCAGAACCTCGGCTGGAGCGATGCCTTTCCCGCACGCCACCTGCTGCTCGCACATGCCGCGCATCTGGCGGCCTTTGCCTTTTTTCTCGCGGCGCTCATGGGCTTGCGGACGAACACCATCGCCACCGTTGAGAAGCTTGCTGCTGCGAAGGCTGCGTTGGACAGCGTCTATGTCACGCCGGGCGACACGCAGGTCGAGCGCGGCAACAGTCTCGTGGTTCTGGCGAAGTTCGAGGGCAAGCTCCCGCCCGGCGCGACGCTCGTGCTTGGCGCGGGCACAAACGTCACGCGCTCCATCGCGCTCACCAAGGCGCTCGACGACCCGGTCTTCGGCGGCACGGTGCCGGAGGTGAACGAGAGCTTCGCCTACCGCGTCGAGTTTGCCGGCCAGCGCACGCGCGAGTTCACGGTGAAGGTCTTCGATCACCCGAAGCTGGAGCGCGCCGACGTGAAGATACGGTTTCCGGCCTACACGCAGTTGCCGGAGAAGACCATCGAGGACACGCGTCGCGTCAGTGCGGTGGAAGGCTCCACCCTCAACTACACGCTACAGCTCAACAAACCGGTGAAGTCGGCGCGTCTCCTGCCGAAGAAGGACGGCGAAATCGTCGCGCTGACGACCGATGCGACGAAGGCGTTCGCCACACTGCCGGGCTTCGTGCTGACCAACAGCCAGAGCTACCAGCTCGAACTGGTGGACGCCGACGGGCGCTCGAACAAGGTGTCGGCGCAGTTTGTGTTCGATGCGCTCCGCAATCGCACGCCGGAGCTGAAGCTGCTCTCGCCGCGCGGCGACCAGCGGGTCTCGGCGTTGCAGGAGATTCAGTTTCAGGCGGAGGCCTGGGATGACTTCGGCATGCGCGCCTATGGCATCGCGTATTCGCTGGGTGGCGCGGAGCCGACGTTGCTTCAGCTGGGCGACGGCGCTCCTGCGAAGGAGAAACGCGAGTTCGGCCATCTGCTGCGGCTGGAGGAACTCGGCGCGGCCCCCGACCAGCTTGTGGCGTGGTTTGCCTGGGCGGACGACA
>Ga0172379_10006877_pt1 | contig 15023 bp, 10 predicted proteins | sample GrowelOW334metaG_FD_119756 | JGI IMG/M metagenome (GOLD analysis project Ga0172379, IMG submission 119756) | Groundwater microbial communities from an aquifer near a municipal landfill in Southern Ontario, Canada - Groundwater well OW334 metaG | ecosystem: Environmental > Aquatic > Deep...
CGCGGGAATGACAGTATTCCTATTAGAGGACTTTCACAATTTGATGCAATTTCCTCTTACCCTTGGGGCTCTGTTTGTGGGCAGACACATAGGTCTGCCCCTACGAAACACCCTACGCTCTGATGCGGTTGGAATTACGAACCCCCTGGCAGGCCAGGGGGCTAAATACAATGGATTCCCGCCTGCGCTCCCAAAGGGGTCTTCGAGGAATGACAGTGGGCAGACACATAGGTCTGCCCCTACGAAACACCCTGCGATATCGCTTGGGCTCTGATTTTTTATTACCCCCGGCATCCGCCTTCGCCATTCTATTTCGCAAGGCTACGAAGAAACCGGCTATGGCAGGAACTTTTTGTGCACATCAACACCGACATATAGCCGATCATCTTTTGTGAGGGTAACAATCTCCAATTAACAACTAAAGATTACTCGTGCCAGGTTGTTTCCGTAAGCCAGTCATTCGCCAATAAAACAATATCCTCAAAACTTATTATACCATCTCTGTTGAGGTCGCCAGGCTGATTTTCTCCTGCCGACTGCCAATAATCAGCCAGTTCGGCAAAATCTGAAAAATCCACCGTGCCGTTATTATCCAAATCAGCCAACAATGCCCAGTCATAAGGCGGCATAGAAGCTTCAGCAGTTCCGCCGAAAGCGCCCATATCAATTCGCAGATTCTCGCCCCAGCGATTTAGCGGGTCAACATCTAAAGTGAGCGGCTCATCGCCTAAAGAACCGCCCGGATTGCCTGCATCAATACACCTGCTGGTTACATTGTCCCAAGTCCATTGATTAGCCGTTTCGTCCCATCGCCAGCCTTGGCTCTTTAAATGATAATCGCCATTAACCCAAAAGTCGTCATTAGCATCGTCAGGCGTACCGTTAGAGTCCCAATGTCCCGGGTCAACAAAACAAGGGTCAATATTGATATTGCCTAAACCTGACCGACCGCTTTGAATATTGCTGTATACTACCGAGGCAAAATCCTCCGTTTCATACAACTGTGGATTAGAATTATTCCAGATGATACAGTTCATAAAAGGACTACCACCTATAGTAGGAAAAGAATCAGAAGGATAGCGAGTTCTGTTGCCGACAAATGTACAATTAATCATTGGGCCGTTATTCCCGCCGGATGCAATCGCCCCTTCATACATAGCTCTATTGCCCGCGACAACACAGTTTGTCAGTCGTAATGACCCCCAATCAAGTGAGCCTAATGCACCGCCACCCCCTCCTGCTGAATTTGAAATAAAATCACAGTTGTAAGCTTCAATGCATCCATCTGAAGCAGAACCAGCACCGCCTCCCCATGTTACATTATTATTAATAAACATACAATCATTTAAAACGATCGGTCCCCTACAGCTCATTGTTCCTGAAACAAATATCCCCCCACCACCGAAGGCATGATTGTTAATAAATAGCGAATTACTAATTTGTGCCTTGCTTCCGTGACAATATATTCCTCCCCCACTGACAGCATAATTACTTGAAATTATGCAATTAAGAATCCAAGGACTACTGTTTATACACAAAATTGCCCCTCCATCATCATCTGACACATATCCATTTTTAATAGTAAGACCATTCAAAATAGAGTTAGCATTTTCGCCGCTGTGAAAATAAAAGCCTCGATGTGGCTCGATTTCGCTACCTTGGCAATCTATTACTGTGTTTGCAACGATAGCGGGAATATCAGGTTCAATACTTCTAACGGTTATAACTTTGCCGAGAAAATCAATATCACGATTCCCGGCGCCTCTGTATATGCCGGGACTTACAATAATAACATCACCATCATTGGCACTATTGATTGCGGCCTGGATATTATTGAAATCGGCAGGATTGTCATCATCGACAGTTATCAACCTCGCACCGCAAAACCCGGTAAAAAATACGAGAATAAACGAATAAAATATTAATTTATCCCACATTTTTATCATTTGCCGCTCCATAAAAATATTATTATACCCAAATAACCACCTTTTATCAAGATTACTTAAAACTTTTAGTGGAAACAGGGTACGATGTTCCTTGGTTATCCCATAATTTTGCCCTTAATCTTCTTGCAATGTGGGATTGTTTTATGTAGACTGCCCCAAAGCTTTTTGGCGGCAGGAAGTTGTTAATTTATTGTAACTCCCTGTGCGATAATGATTTGGGTCGGTGCCCGAGCGGCCAAAGGGGACGGGCTGTAAACCCGTTAGCGCAAGCTTACGTTGGTTCGATTCCAACCCGGCCCATTTATTTCAAATTTACAACAGAATTTATTAGGTGGTTTTGTTGTTTTCTGGCGGCGTAGCCAAGCGGCCTAAGGCGACGGTTTGCAAAACCGTTATCCGTGGGTTCGAATCCCACCGCCGCCTGTTTTGTTCCCCTCAAAAGAATCTGCCGGATATTGTCCGGCGTTATTGTTGTCCGAAAGCGGCGTTTAGTAATTCATCCATACCAGGAGCCTGACCCTCATAAGCGTTTGCCACTATACCGTTGTTCAGGACGACAACCACCGGAGTTTCGTAAAACCATTTTTGTTTGTCGCTCAACTTGCCATGAGTAACATTGGCATCGGATGGAATCAGCTGCAATTCGCCGACTTCATAAGGCGGCATTTCGATAAACGCAAAATTAATTGCGTCTTCATTGCCTGCCAGTGTCTTTTGCATTTCAAGATATTTCGGCAGCATTTCTTTGCAGGTGGGGCAGTCGTTGTGGTACATAAAGACGACCCATACGCCGGCGCTGAGTTTGTCCGATATATCAATATCTTTTAACAGCGGCCAAATTGTTTTTTGTTCCGCTGCTGATTTTACGAGCCAGTCCTGTGCGGCGGGTTTTGTCTGCTTGTTGGTTATAAGGGTGTATTCAATCGTCGGCAGCAAAATAAAAGTCGGGAGCGCAATCGCTAAAAAATAGGCAGCCTTCGGCCAGGGCGGCGGAAGAAGTTTTTCACCCTTAGGCCTGAAAATTACCATCATAAGAAAAATCGGTATATCAATCAGACAAAGAGTAATCCACGGTTTGACGTGAACTGCGCCGAAACAGCCGCAGGATTCTGCGCCAGTCAACGCTTTGAATGATATAACGCAGATAAACCCGAAATACGCGATTGTTCCTAAAAGCCAGGCGGCTTTGCGAAACAGCCCGCAGACAAGCCAGATTCCCAAACCGAGTTCCAGCGGAATTTGAATGAGGGAAAATTCCCACGACTCCCAAAAACCTTTACTGATTATCGGTTCGGTGAGCATTTGATTTATTTTCAGCGACGAGGCGACTATCAAAAAACCACCCGCAATATACATTACAATTTTATTTATTTTTTTTATATCAATCTTCATTTTGTATCTGCCCCAACTGCATTACTATTTTATCGAGTTTTTTCTGACCCTCATCGTGTTTTGCGTTTGCGTTTCGCAGATGTCCGCCAAGCGTGTCAAACGCTGTTATAAAATCAGCAAATGAAACGTTAAGCGTTTTTAAATTTTTGCGAATTTCCGCAGCCTGCTTTTCTATTTGCATACCGTGCAGACCCATCACGATTGTCATCAGATAAACATAAAGCAGATTCGGCGAAACAGGAAAAACTTTTCGCTCCATCGCGTAATCGGCGATGTTCACCGTATCGTTATCGGCTTTGACTATCGTTTCATAATAAACATTTTCCGCAGGTATGAACATTATGGCGAAATCGAGCGTGCCTTCATCGGGCTTGATATAGCTTTCGGCGATTTTGTCGATGTGTTTTTGGACATCTCGCAAAAACTGGCCGCGAAGTTTTTTCGCATCGGCCTCATTTTCGGCCTTTTGAAGCTTTTGAAAATTTTCCAGCGGGAATTTCGCGTCAATAGGCACAGAATACTGCGGCATTTTTACAAGGGCATCTACTTTTTTGCCATCCCGAAAAGTATATTGAACGGCGAAACTTTCGGCAGGCAGCAGGGTGGATAGAATTTTATCGAGCTGCCATTCGCCCAGTCCGCCCCGGAGTTTGGGGCTTGCCAAAATCTGCTGAAGGCTTTTTAAATCGCCGCCGAGTTCCATTATTTTTTGACTGCTGCCCTGAAGCTGGCCGAGCTGATTGTTGAGTTTTTCAAGCGTCGAGGCGTGGAACTGAAGATTTTTATTTACCGTGTCCTGACCTGCGATGAGCGACTGCTGAAGATTTTGCGACAGATTTTCCTGTGCCTTTTTAATGCCCTCAAGCCCTGACCGCATACTCTGCCACAGCAGCACCATCATTACCGCCAAAACAACTACTATTAAAATTACGATAAGTCCCTGTTCCATCGAGCAATCCTGAAAAACTATCCTTATATATAGGAATTATAGCCTTATCGCCCTAAATCGTCAAAATCTATGCAAAATTATTATAAAGATTTAGTATGTCCTGATTAGCCGAGTCCTATAAATATACGAAATTTAGTTAAAATAGGGGGAATTTTTTCAAGAAAACCCTTTTTTTCTTCTGTTAAGGTTGGTATAATGCCGGCCGCGAGTGTGTCCTAATTTAAGGCACCTCCGAGATGGCGAGGGATTGCCGAGTGTCTGTGTTTGAACATTGAACTAATTTATCACCTTTAACCAGCAGGAGGTTGAACTATGAATAAGAAGATTTTTTTAGTGCTGTTGCTTGTCTCAGGGACATTGTTTAGCGGCTGCGTTTGCTGCAAACAGTGGCTGTCGTATCAGGGTAAAACGCCTGCCGACCCATCGGCAAAGTGGATGTGGGACAAGAACTGCAAAGCCGCTGCTCCGCAGTTGCTGCCTAAAATATGTACGGAACAGCCAAAGCCTGTCGCACCTCCACAGCCTCCACCTCCGCCACCAGCTCCAGCTCCGATAGTGATGAATTGCGCAGAGAAAATTTATCCCTGCGGCGCGTGCGGCAACGTGAAACTCGAAAAATGTATGCCCTCACAGGTTCAGACAGGCGCTGAATTCAGTTATACAATAAAAGTTACAAATCTCACCGGCTCAAATATTGCTGACGTTGTTGTAACCGATACGATTGTAAGCAACTTCCAATATAAAAGCGCAGAACCTGCCGCTGATGTTCAGGGCAATAAATTGCTCTGGGTATTTCCGAGCATCGGGCCTGGAGAAACCAAAGAAATTAACAGCGTCGGAATCGCAACCGCAGGCGGTATCATTCAAAACTGCGTTGACCTGACATACAGAGTTCCGCTTTGTCTCCAGTCCGTGAGCGTTCAGCCTATAATAGCGGTCAGCAAAATTGTTCCCGCCGAGGTTTCCGTTTGCGATGCGATTAGCTACACAATAAGAGTAGAAAATACAGGCACAGGCCCTGCGAATAACGTTAGAGTTGTTGATGAATTACCCTCCGGTCTAACCACAACTCAAGGTGCAGGCAAGGTTGACGTTTCACTCGGAACACTGGCCGGCGGAACAGCAAGGAATATAACTGTTGCCCTGAAAGCACAAAAGGCGGGCGTTTATACCGGCAGCGCAGCCGCAATCGCTGACGGCGGAATAAAGGTTCTCTCGCCTGCGGCAACAATCGCAGTAAGACAGCCAAGACTCAGCATAACCGAAAAAGGCGTTGATGTTCAGTATCTCGAAAGAGAGCTTAGTTATGAAATTACAGTTTCCAATATCGGCGACGGCGCTGCGGTAAATACAATTATAGAAACACAAGTTCCTGCCGGTGCAAAGTTTGTAAGAGCCAGTGAAGGCGGCGTTTTGGTTGGCGACAAAGTTGTTTGGAAAATCGCTTCATTCGCTCCCGGTATGGCAGCGAAAGTTACAGCAGTTTATATGCCCGGCGGAATCGGAACAGTTATCAGCAACACAACCGCATCAGCAGGCTGCTGTGAATCGACTTCAACTTCCGCTCAGACGAAAGTTGTAGGCGTGCCCGCGATTCTGCTTGAAGTGGTTGATATTACAGACCCGGTTAAAGTCGGCCAAACTACAACCTATCAGATTATCGCAACCAATCAGGGCAGCGCGGTAGGCACTAACATCGGCATCGTCGCGACGCTTGAGCCGGAAATGACTTTTGTAAGCTGCGCAGGCGCTACATCGGGGACATTCGCCGATGGCACGATTACATTTGCTCCGCTGCCGACATTGGCCGCGAAGACAAAGGCTGTTTGGAATGTTACTGTAAAGGCAAATGCCGTAAAGGATGTTCGTTTCAAGGTTAAAATGATTAGCGACCAGCTTGAAAGAGATGTCTGGGAAACAGAGTCAACCCATTTCTACGAATAAAAGGTTCCTGACACCTTTATTTTTGATTACTCAAAAGCCCCTGCGAAACAGGGGCTTTTTTTATTTTGATTTGAGAAATTACTTAAGCGAATTTATTTTGTTTATCATTTCCTCTGTGGTTTTTTTAATCGTTTCATTCCTTTGTTTAAGCTCTTTTACGAAACTATTATTATCGTAAGTGCCCCTGACGGCCTCAAAGTCCGCTACTTTGACTTTCAGGTCGCCATCAATGCCGAAGCCGATTTGCGTTATTTCGGTAAATTCCTTTCGAGCGTCAGCAAGAATCAGCGAATTCAGCGTTTCAGAGGCGTTCGACCAATCGCTGATGATTCTCAATAATTTATCCCTGTCAGAAGCCGCGGACATACTTTTAATTATGGCCTGAAGTTTTTTCGCAGACCACGACCAGCGGTATTCGCTGTAATTATCGTAAAAATGTTTTAATTTTTCTGTGATGGTTTGCAGGGTTCGTAAATTCCCGTTTTCAATGTCATTGAGAAGGCCGGTTATACATTCCTCCGGCACAAGAAGTCCCGCAAGGTCGAACCATTTGCCCGTTCCCATCTCATTGGCGGATTCAATTAGTTTCACGACATCGGAAGCGGATTTTAATTTCGTGGTCTTAATTTTTTCGATGAGACACTCGCCGATGAATTTATTTATCGCGATTGTGTAGTACTCAATTCCCTTGCTCAAAGCCGATGCGTTGAAGTGCAGATTATTGCAGACGACATCCTTTGACGTGTTCATTTGCGTCGGCTGGAGATTGAGCAATAAATCGCGTCCCTTGATAATTTTCTGGACGGTGTACGGACTTAAAACGTCAAAGATAACCAAATCTGTTTTTACAGGCGCTTTGCGTTTGTCACGTTTGGGCCACTTTTCGCCATCTCGAACAGTGCCAACCGTGCGAAGGTTCACGCCGGGCACGACGACACTTTTGCCGTTTTCTTCGGACAGGTATGAAAATGGGATGTCGGAAGTATCCGGATGCGCATAATGCCTGCCCATAACGACCGAAAACGCCCCGATTCTGGCGGGATACATTATATATGAATCCGAAGTTGTTTTCGTTCCTCTTTCCAGTACGCCCTGGTGCATCGAGCCGATTTTGTACATATGATTGCTCTGGTTTGAGCCGCTGCCTGCGTTGAAGAAGCTGAAAATGCCGGCGATTAGCAGGGTCGATTTGTGGTGGGTTACGGTATATGGCCCCGCGAAAACGGAGCAGGCTTCGCCGTGGTGGAAGCCGCAGTTCGCGAAGAAGACGGAATTCTCTGCCGAGAACTGTTTTGTCATTTGTGTGGCCTGGCCGATGAAGCAATCGGAAATAATCGAGCCTTCACTGATTTTCGCGCCCTCGGCAATGATGAAATCCTTGGCGATTACGCCTGCACCGACCTCTGTCGGGTCCTGCGGGCAGCTCTTTATCGTGCCGTTTTCAAGACGTTTGACGTTGCCTATAATCGCGGCAGCGCCGATTTTGACGTTTTTAATTGTGCCGCAGTTTGTCAATTGCGCGCCTTGGCCTATTAGGCCGATGTCGGATTTTACCGATTCGGTGTATTGAGCGATGAGTTTTTGGAGTTTTTCAAGCACTACGGATTTATGCCTGTACACCGCCATAATGTAGGCGATTTGTGCGGTCAGGCCGTCGAAGATTGGGATTTCTCGTCCGCCCGCTTCATTTATGACGACGGCTTTGATGCCGTTGCCGAAAGTTGATGTTCCCTCGACCGCGAGCAGGTCGATGTGTTCGATTATACAATCGTCTTCAATTACATAGTTTGCGATATAGTTTTCGACATTTGAGATGAAAACATTGCTGCCGATAACGCAGTTGTGCAGATAAGCGTTGTAAATACCGGCTGGTTTGCTTACGCCGCCGTAGAAGGTTACCTGCTTATCGAATTTGCCGAGCTTGATTTTGCCGGAAAATGTGGTGTTTTGAATTGTGTCAGGCTTGAAATCGGCAGCGACGAGAACGTTTTTCCAGTCGGCACAGGTGCAACTCTGGTTTTCAAGCTGTTCGATTTGCTTTTTTGTTAGTGGTTTATGTTCTGCCGCCATTAAAAATTCCTTTCACCACAGAGACACAGAGATTTTTTTTAAGACACGGATTTACACAGATTAACACTGTTATAAAAGCTATTGATAACTGTTAGCCATATTATTAAAGAGCGGTGTAAATTTGTAGGCAACCTCTAAAAATGTCATTGCGAGGAGCGAAGCGACAAAGCAATCTCAATTATCGCTTCAAAAACGAGATTGCCACGCTGCGCTCGCAATGACAAGTGGTATCCCCGCTTTCGCGAGGACAAGCTTTTAGAGATACCCTGTATCCTTACTATGGTATTATAGCCGATTGTGCAGAGAATGCCAGAGATGTTTTTATATAAAAAATCAAAAATAAAAGAGAAAAAATACAGATTAAAAATCAAAAAGATTCAATTTTGCCACGTTGGTTTGTTTGAGAGGGTGCTGGCTGGGAATTTTGTCATTGAATTTGAAAAGAAAAAGAGATAGAGGCAGCAAAAGAACTTTACAGGGAATATGCGAAATTGAATTTTGGGTAAAATAGCCACAGAGGCACAGAGGCACAACGATTTTAAAACGCTGATTACGCGGATTTTACAGATTTAAAATTCTAAAATCTTTCCATTGACATCAAAAACCATAAAAGATAGAATTAACCAAAATTATTTGAAAAATGTATAGCACGAGGGAAATATGACTAAGGCTTCTATCTCAGAAGAAGGTATAAAAAATAAGTGCAATGAGAATGTAATGTCAATTCAAGGATAAAAAATGACAAAGAAAACTTTCCAAATATATTTTATAAGTGCTGTTATTTATTTTGTCCTATTAGTTATAATAGGTATTCTTATTGCAGTTTTTGAAAAGGGGGATAACAGAATTATATTTACAACATTCAAGGATCTTTTACCATTGTTAATATCTGTACCAGTTACATGGCTTGGATTTTGTATGCAACGTCGTTCAGCCTTTCTTCAACAACTTCGATCTTTTTGGTCTAAACTTGTTGACGCTATCTGTAATTCTATCCAATACACTAAATTGTCAAAACCAGACCAGAAAGAATATGCAACAACACTCCTGAAGCTTAGTATCGCTATTGATGAGATTCGTAGTTTATTTTATAATCTTCCTAATGGATGTAATGACAAAGGCTTCTATCCGTTCGAACCTCTAAAGGATATTTATTTTTTGGTGGAAAAACTTGAATACGGCGATAATTTTAATCCCAATATTGTAGATGAAACACGTGGAAAGTTATTGATTCTATGGAAGGAAGTGCGACACGAATTATTAAAGGAATTTGAACGAGAAAAACCAACTTTTTCACATAGCCATTGGGTCGAAGTTGAAAAATCTAAAATTTATGAACAAGAAGAAATACCAAAAACACCGAGTTGACAAAATATATCAATAGGGGGTATATTTAAAATTTGATATGTCATTTTGCGTTTTGATGATTGATATTTTTTTGATACTGGCCGATTAATTTTTAAAGGATTTTAAAATGTGTGCAGAGTGAGGCGAATAAGAATGACCGCTTATTTACATGCGCGGCTCTGATGGATTCAAATTTACCGCTCCATTACCCATTCGACTTCGCTCAGGGCAGGCTGTCGCGGCTCTGATGTTAAACGCCGTTGGCCATTTTTTAATAAGATGAATAGGTCGGACTTTCGTTCGTTGGTATGATGAGTAGTATTTAGCCGCCGTGCCGGCGGCTGCTAAACGACGGGGGTTAATATTATTAATGATAACATTTGGTGTAATGACCGGTTGTCGTTTGTCGGTATGACGAGCAGTATTTAGCCGCCGTGCCGGCGACTGCTAAACGGCGGAGGTATTAATTTGCCGCCGTGCCGGCGGCTGCTAAACGACGAAAAATTTATTTTGTATTTCACATTTTCGAAGTTATCATTTTGTTTAGCCGCCTCCAGTATGGAGGCGAGTATTACATAATTATCAGTTGTTAGTACGATTGTCAGTATTTAGTCGCCGTACCGGCGACTGCTAAACGACGGAGATTACAGGATGATAATTGCATATCACGCGATTTTCACTACCTATGGTACGTGGCTGCCAAATGACCCGCGAGGTTCGTATTCAAAGGAAATTTACAATGATGGCCTCGGCAAATTGGGGGAAATAAAATACGGCAGACAATCGCCGCCGCCGAAACATCAGATTCTGAAATTTTATTTACAGGCAGTTCCAACCTTAAACAGAGAGGCATATTTTATTAATGACAATACAAGACCGGTCATTGCCGGCGCGTTCGCGAAAGTTGTTAATCGGTTAAATATTGAGGTTGCCGCCTGTACGATAATGAACGACCATGTCCATGTTTTAATTTTGCGGTCAGGATATAATATTGGATATGTTGTCAATCAGTTAAAAGGCGCTGCGACAAAGGCATTGAATTTAAATGACAGTCCATGGACACGCGGATTTTGGAAGGTGTTTATTGATAGTGAAGAATTTTTGAAGATTGCGATTAAATATGTGAATAATAATCCAGTCAAGTCCGGCCTTTCGCCGCAAATCTGGAGTTTCGTAAAACCATTATCTATTTAATTTCCATTTGCCATTTTCGCACTCTCAACTGTATTATATAATAACATAGTAATAGTCATCGGTCCTACTCCGCCGGGGACGGGGGTGATTAAACTTGCCTTTTCTTTCAAGCCCTCAAAATCAACGTCGCCGACAAGTCTGAAACCATTCTTCTTCGTCGCATCGGCGATTCTATTCACGCCGACATCTATTATTACAACGCCGTCTTTGACCATATCAGCGGTAATCGTGTTCGGCCTGCCAGCGGCGGCGATAACAATATCAGCACGCCTTGTATGTGCGGCAATATCCTTTGTCCTCGTGTGGCAGACGGTAACGGTTGCGTTGCCGGTCGGTGATTTTTGAATTAACATATTAGCCAACGGCTTTCCGACGATGTTGCTTCTGCCGACAATGACGACTTCGGCGCCGTCGAGTTTTACGCCTGCGCGGATGAGTAATTGTACAACGCCGTGCGGAGTGCAGGGCAGGAAAGTTTTTTGGCCTACGCACATTTTGCCTACGCTGACGGGATGAAAGCCGTCAACATCTTTTGCGGGGTCGATTGCGAGCAGAATTTTTTGCTCATCAATATGTTTGGGCAGGGGGAGCTGGACGAGTATGCCGTTGATTTTCGGGTCGCGATTCATTTTATTGACTAATTTGAGAACGTCCGCTTCGCTTGTCTCTGCGGGCAGGCGGTTGTCGTCGGAGTAAATGCCGATTTCTTCGCAGGCTTTTTCTTTCGCGGTTACATAGGAGATGCTGGCGGGGTCGGCGCCGACGAGGATTACGCCCATACCGGGGACGATGCCTTTTGTTTTGAGTTTCGCGACTTCGGCTTTTAATTCAGCACGAATGTCGGCTGCTACTTGTTTTCCGTCGATAATTTTTGCGCTCATTTAAAAACCTTTCACCACAGAGACACAGAGATAACAGAGAAATTTTTTAAAATAGTCCTTTAACTTTTCCGGTTTCGACATCGACATCGATGTTTCTGAAGCCCGGGTTTGAGGCTGTGCCGGGCATAAGTTTTATTTCGCCTGCGACAGGGACAACGAATCCTGCGCCTTTGAATACCATAACATCTCTGATTGGAAGTGTCCAGTTCTTTGGTCTGCCTTTGAGATTTGGGTCGTGGGAAATTGACAGGTGCGTTTTGACCATACAGGTTCCGAGCTTTTGCACTTCGGGGTCAGCTTCGAGCTTCTTCGCTTTTTCCAGAGCCGTTGGCGTATATTCAACGCCGTCTGCGCCGTACACTTCTTTTGCGATAAGTTCAATTCTCTTTCGCAGCGGGGTGGTAAGTTCATAGAGGAATTTGAAATGATTTTTTTCCTCTGAAGCGGAGATTACCGCTTCAGCCAGTTCGATTGCGCCATCGCCGCCTCTGAGCCAATGTTCGCTGAGGGCTGCGTAAGCTCCGTTTTGTTCCGCGATTTTTTTGACGAGCGCGATTTCGGCTTTTGTGTCGGTGTAGAAGCTGTTTATGCAGACGACTGGTTTTACGCCGCTTTTTTTGACTGTTTCGATGTGTGCGATTAGGTTTTCGCAGCCTTTTTCGAGCAGTCCGAGATTTTCTTTTGTGTATTCTTCGCTAAGCGCGATGCCGGGTTTGACTGCGGGGCCTCCGCCGTGCATTTTTAACGCTCTTACGGTCGCTACGATGACGACTGCACTTGGCGTCAGGCCGCTCATTCGGCATTTTAAGTTCCAGAATTTTTCAAAGCCGATGTCGGCGCCGAACCCACTTTCTGTGATGTGGTAGTCAACTAACTTTGTTCCGATTTTGTCGGCGATGATTGAGCTTTGGCCTATTGCGATATTGGCGAATGGGCCGGCGTGGACGAAGACGGGCTGGCCTTCGATTGTCTGGAGCAGATTCGGGTTTATCGCTTCGAGCATCCAGGCGGTCATAGCGCCATCGACTTCGAGGTCGGCGGTGGTGATGTCGTTTCCTTTTTTGTCGTAAGCGACGACGATTTTGCCCATTCGTCTTCGCATATCAGCCAAATCATTTGAAACTGCGAGGATAGCCATAACTTCGCTGGAGACGGAAATTGCGAAGCCGGAGTTCATTTCGAAGCCGTCCATTTTACCGCCTTTGCCGATGGTTATGTCGCGAAGAGCCTGGGCGCAGAAGTCCATAACCCATCGCATTTGAATACTGTTAGGGTCAACATCGAGGCGTTTTAGGCCGCTTTTGGCGAGGCGGGCATCATCGTAATTATTTTCGTGCTGCATCCTGCTGGTGAGTGCGACCATAGCGAGATTGTTTGCGTTTGTGATTGAGTCGATGTCGCCAGTGAGGCGAATTGAAAACGGCGTGAGCGGGATGCATTGGCTTAATCCGCCGCCAGCGGCAGAGCCTTTTATATTGAAAGTTGGGCCGCCTGAAGGTTGTCTGATAGCGCCTGCGACTTTTTTTCCGAGTCTGGCAAGGCCCTGAACGAGGCCGATGGTTGTTGTGGTTTTTCCTTCGCCGAGCGGAGTGGGCGTGATTGCGGTTACGTCGATGTATTTTGCCCGCTGTGGAGTTTTGACTCGGTCGAGTACTTTTTTGTAGTCGATTTTTGCGAGCATTCTGCCGGCGGGGATGAGTTCATCAGGTTTTATGCCAAGCTCGGCGGCAATTTGTTCGATTGGTTTTGCGTTTAGTTCGGCGGCCTCGGCAATTTGCCAGTCTTTTAGTTTTGTTGGGTCAAGTTTCATAATTTTTCCTTAGAAAATGCGTTCTATTCTTATCGCAATTATCGTTTGAAATCCAGAAAATATCTATAAATAGCAAACGTTTTTTTAGAATTATTGTGCTATTTGGGACAAAATAACCTCTTTACAGGGGAAATTATCGGTCTAACACGGATAAAATCGCATCGACATCGACGTTGTTTTTGAGCAGGTCGTATGTTCTGGCGATTTTGTCGGTATCATCGGAGCGGATTTTAAAATGCAAATCCTTCATTTTCGCGGTTACTGTAAATGTGTCCTCATTGGTAATCAGCACGGGCAGATTGCTCTTGAGTAAAAGCGCAAGGATAGTCGAATCCGGTTTGAGTCCGCCTGTGAGGATTAGTCCGCCGCTGTGGAGTTTGTCGCGAAAATCGGGCGATTCTGCCAGTGCAAGCGTCAGGAGGATATTGTCAATTCTGTCGCCGGGGGTGATTATCAGGGTGTTGTTTTCGATATAGTGCAGGACGTTTTGCGGCTCCATCGCGGCAACGACGGTATGCTCTATCTTGTTGTGTAAAAAGTCTCTGCCGCAGAGGATGTCGTATCCGAATTCCTCGGCGACCTGGCCTATTGAAAAGAAACTAAGCGCAGAGTCGAATGGGATGCTGCCGACTAATTTTGTGCAGATGAGTTGGAGACCTTTTTGCGCAATTGCGCGTATTTTCTCAAATTTCTGTTCGTAAATTTTGTTAAGAATCACGCCGATGACATTTACGTTATATTGTTTGAACAGGGCGAGCGACATAGCGATTTCATCGATGGGTCTGCCGATTCCGCCGGATGAGACTATGACGACGTTTGCATCGAGCATTTGGGCGACACGTGCGTTTGAAAGGCCAAAACAACTGCCTACGCCTGCGTGGCCTGTACCTTCGATAATCAGCATCGGATGTTTTTGGTTGAGGCGAGTGAAGCTATCCATTATTTTTTTTTCGAGGGCTGAAACGTCCGGGTTCATAATGAATTGCGTTGTGAAACCTTTGGCGACGGCGATGGGACTCATATCCATAGGCGGGTCGGTGTAGCCGAATGCCTGATGCATAAGAACAGCGTCTTCGTCGATGCTGTGGCCATCGTACTGGACGTAACGCTGGCCGACGGGTTTTATGTAGCCGGGGTTGTAGCCGATTTTGCGGAGGTGCTGTATGAGGCCGCAGATTACCGCGGTCTTTCCGCTGTCCTGACCTGTTGCGCTGATGTAAAGTGGTTTCATAGCTCGTATTTATAGCAACGGTTATTGGTCTTGACAAGTAAAAAGTATGGTAAGGTAAAATCAAAAATTAAATATCAAAAATCAAAATTGTGGAGTCGCCTGCGGCGATGAGATTTTATAAACCCCGCCATACGGAGATGGCGGGGCTGCTATGAGGGCAGTTGTCAAGGGTTATAATTAAATGTTTTTTTTCGCTTTATCTCATTGGTACAGTCTTTCTCTGTTGGATTTTCATAAATCTTTGGCTCAGTCTGCTATC
>Ga0172379_10006878_pt1 | contig 15023 bp, 11 predicted proteins | sample GrowelOW334metaG_FD_119756 | JGI IMG/M metagenome (GOLD analysis project Ga0172379, IMG submission 119756) | Groundwater microbial communities from an aquifer near a municipal landfill in Southern Ontario, Canada - Groundwater well OW334 metaG | ecosystem: Environmental > Aquatic > Deep...
AGGCAATGCAGGAAACCGCTTCCAAGAAATCGGCCTTCGTCGCCGTCATCGGCCGGCCATCCGCCGGAAAATCGACCTTAATGAACGCCTTTTGCGGCGAAAAAGTCGCCATCACCAGCCCCGTCCCCCAGACAACGCGCAACGCGATCAGGGGTATCGTCAATAAGGACGCGGGACAGCTGGTATTCATCGATACACCCGGACGGCACGTCTCCGAAAAAAAGCTCAATAAAAAGCTGATGGACGTCGGTATTCACGCGCTCAATGAGGCTGACCTTATTCTGTACGTGATCGACGCTTCGCGGGAAGCGGGAGAAGAAGAGCAGAGTATCGCCGCGCTTCTTACCCCGGCGGCCCCCAGAATGGTCGTCGCGATCAACAAAAGCGACGCAAAGGGCGCAAATATTGAGCGCGCGCGAAAATTCGTCGCCGCTGCCCTCCCAACCCTTCCGGAAGGTCGTGTCCTTGAAATATCCGCCTTGAACAAAACAGGGCTCGAACCCCTGCTCGCTCTTCTTTTTTCCATCGCCCCCTCAGGCGAACCGATGTATCCGGATGATTTTTACACCGATCAGGAAGTTGACTTCCGCATCGCCGAACTCATCCGCGAAAAGGCGATGAACCGGCTCAGCGAAGAGTTGCCCCACGCCATCTACGTGGATGTGGCCGACACCGAATTCCGCAACGAGGGAACCCGGCTCTGGGTACGCGCGTTCATCATCGTTGAACGGGAATCGCAAAAGGGTATTGTAGTCGGCAAGGGCGGCGCTATGATTAAAGCGATACGCCAAGCCGCGCAGAAAGACATGGACCGCATCTTCGACTGGAAGACGGAACTGGATCTCCGGGTAAAAGTCGGGAAAGACTGGCGGCAAAGCGATCATACGCTGAAACGACTTATAGAGCGGTAAAACTCAGCCGAAAGCTACTAATGCTTCTCTTCATTTGAGTCGATCATCAGAAAGAAGCTATGTCTAAGAACGGATTACTGAACAAAGCAACTACCTTCAACGATCGATCTTCGGGCATCACCACCGAGGATCGTCGTGATATTCTTGCCAAGATTGAAGAACTAACCAAAAAAAATCGCATTTCCGGGGAACGAACCCCTTTCACGGCGCTGCGGCGCGGGCTGCTCTTCCCAATAGTGGTCAACCTAGCCGCAATCGCGCTCACCGCGGGCGGGCTCTGGGGTTTATCGGTGACGTTCCGCGAAAAAGAAGCGGCGGCCTCCCGAGTCGGCGCGTCCCTTTCTTCCGCGGAAGGCAAACTTATACGCGAACTCAAGCGCGATTCCGAAAGCAAACTCACGGAGAAAGACAAGGAAATCGCGGACATGCAGTCGCGCATCGCAAACCTGGACGCGGATCGGACGAAACTCCAATCGAGCTTCGAAAGCCGAATAGCAACCAAAGAAACCGAGCTGCGCGCGGAACTTAAAGTTGAGTTGGAAAAAGAACGACAGCGACTCCAGGCCGCGGGACTCACGGAAACGGCCATCCAAGAACGGCTCAAGCGTTTTGAGGAAGAGCGGACCGCCGCGTTCCGTAGAGATATCGCCGAATTCCAAAAAAAGATCGATGCCGAAAAAGCCGCCGCCGACGCGAATTTCGCGAAGCTGCGGGAAGAATACGCGCTCAACATGACGAAAGTGAACGACGAGCGCAAGCGAATCCTGGATGATTCCCGCAAGCGCGAAGACGAGCTGCGTTCGTCGATGGACGTAAAAACGAAGGCCCTGGAAAAAGAAACGGCGCAGGCGACGGCGGAACGGGAAAAGGCCCGCGCCGAACTGTCCCGCGCCGAAGAAACGCGCAAAACCGAACAGGCTTCGGAAGAACGGATCGTCGGCTTGTATCTGACTGTCAGGACGGCGATTCAGGAACGTCGCTTTGAGGAAGCCGCGACACGCGCGGCGGCCCTGAAAGCCTACCTTACCGACCCTACCGTCGCCTCGGTCGCTTCAGCGCAACGTCGGCGGCAAGCGGATTCTTTCGCGGCGGAAGCGCTCGCGTTTATGGCGCGTACCGAACTTGAGCGCGCGAGCTTGGATACGTCGCTGCTGTTGCGCCAGGCGGAACTTGTGTCCGCCGTTCGCGGCGCTACGCAAAACGCGAGAACCGCCCTGAAGTCCGGAAACATCGGGGCGGGAGATATAGCCTACAACGACGCGCTCAAAACCATACCGGAAATCCTTGAGGCCCATGAATATTTCACCAAACGCGCGCAGGAAACGGAAGCGCGGCGGCGGGATAAAGCCGCGAAAGCAAGCGCCGACGCGACCGCCGCGATGGACCGGGGCGACTACGAGGCCGCGTCTCTTTCCTACCGGGATGCCGCTACACAACTTTTCGTGGACGAGGCGTCGGCTAAAGCGCTGGCCGAAGGCATCGCTCGCTTGTCGGTCGCCGATTACTCCCGGTCGCGCTCGGCCGCGGATACGAAAGCCGCGCAAGCGCCGCTGGCGAAAGCGTTTAACGACCTGCAGTCGGAAAAATGGGCGGCGGCGCTGACCGCGTTCTCCGGCATACTGTCCCAGTACCCGAGCGCGCGGCAAACGCCTGAAACGCTCAAAGGCATAGAAGAAGCCTTCGCCGGCTTGTTCAAGAGCGCCGAAAATAAGGCGAACGAGGATCGGAAACGGATCGCGGAACTTGAAAATGAAGCGCTGCGTCTGGCGGCGGAACTTAGGGATGAAAAAGCCGCGAGCGCGGCCGAGCTGGCGCGCGTCGGCACCCAAAACGACGAGAAGATCGCCGAACTGCAGCGCTTATTAGATACGGCCCGAAAAGAATCCGAAAACGCGTCGATCGCGGCGCGGACGGCCGAAGAAGAAAAAAGCCGCCTCGCAAAAGAAGCGGCGGCCTCAAACGGCGACCCTGTCGCGCAGCTGGCGAAACTCCGCGAAGAAAACGCGAAACTCGCCGCCGCCGCGGCTCGCTACGATTCGCTGGTTTCTTCGTATGCCTCGTATCGTCTTGCCGAAGACGCTACCCGCGCGAAAGGCGGACAGGGTTCGCTCGTGGAAGCCCGTTTGCGCTTTGACGCGTTCCTGGACGACGGCGAAACGCGCCGGGCCTTTCCCGACTTGCGCGAACGGCTCACTCACTACTTACAAGACTATATCGCCGCAAATCAGGCGGGAAATTTGAATGATGCCATGTCCGTGGCGGAAAACGCCCTGGGCCTCCGTGACGTCGTCGCGCGAAACCGGTACTTCGACGATCTTTCACGCCGCTATGCCGAGGACCCGAATATGAGCGCATATGTGGAAACGCTGCGTAGAGGACTCCGCTAAGGAGCCTTAGTCGGCAATCTTGCTCAAATTCGCGGTTGGAATCTCGTAAATTTCGATTCGATGCTCGCTTTTTTCATCACTTTTGCTGTTGCTCACAACCGTCGTTCGGGAGAATACGCACACCCAGGCGGCGGAGGTCGAATCATAACGCTCATACAGGAAACGGAGTTTTCCGGTCGTGATCGTGAAGGAAGTTTTCGCCGCCGAATCATAGACCGACAGCGCATCCTCGCCGTTGGCGAACAGGCGGTCGTCGGAAAGTATCCCATTCACCTTTTTATCGATGAAATCCAAACGCGTCGGTTCCGAGGCCCAGGCCCCCGCACCCCATTTGAAGGTGGCGAGAGAACCGTCGGCCAGGGTCGCGCTCAGATATAAGTTCGATCCGAGGGATAGCGCGGCAAACGCGGGGCTGGCAGGCGCGGAAGCTGAATAACCCGGCGTGATCCAGAGCGGACCGCTAAAAGCTGCCGAAGAGCCGGCATTACTATGGGTGAGCGAGAAAACGCCCGCAGGTACGGAAGCCGCACAAAAGCGATCCACGAGGGCGGACAGAGGAGAAACGCCTACTCCCACTTGGTTCGGGACCGCGTAGTTCGTCCCAAAGGAGAGGTTCCCGTACGAATCTCGCGTCAACGGATTGATGCCGCCGAGTTCTGTGGCAACGACGAAGAGGACTGAGGAATTCGCCGCGGCGGGTAGAACTATTACGGAATCTCCATAGCGCTCAGGTGAGGACCACTGGGAGTTTTGCGCGAAACCATAGGTGAGCGACACCGTATCCAACACGACGCACCTGACCCTGAGTTCTCCGTTTTCCCGCGCAATCCAAAAGCCCTCACGAAAGAAAGCGGGATCGCGGGGGGGCAGATAATAACCGACCCTGGTTTCATATCCGCGCAGGTACGCGGAAAAGGACCTTGCCGGAGAACCCAGCTTACGGACAACCAGCTCCGAATCCTTCAGAGCTTCATCATAGGGCGGCATCCAGCAAGCGGCGCACGATAAGAGAACAAGAAGGAGACCGGAAACGCGTAAAGTCCGCGGATAAAGGCATCTCAGTTTCATAGGAATACCCTCACGCCGAAACGGAATTGCGGGTATTCAAGAAACCAGGTAGGGCCATACGAAAAGCCGTAACCGCCGTCCGTCGATACGCCCTTGGACGCAGCCAGCAGGTAGCCGTCGCAGAAAGGGTAGAACGCCGCCCCCAGTTCGAGAAAGGCGGAAATACCCGGAACGATACGACGCTCAAGCCCCAATAAAAGAGTAGAACCATAAGGCGCTAGGGGATCAAGGGAAAGCGGGTCGGTCAATACGCGAATGAAGGCGGTAAGGGAAAGATACGGCCTGAACACGGAAGCCGGACCGGCGAAATAAGCGCCGAAAACCAGTCCCGGCTGGACAAGCGGCAACGAGACGAACCGGAACGTGGTATTGGAATCCGAGTACGAAGAACCGAAATAGGTTCCGCCGAAGAACTGGTAAAGGCCAAGTTTAACAAATAACCGCTCATCGAAAAAGGATTTACCGGCCCAAAGGTCGGGAAATTGCGCCATATAGAGGCCCGCTTCAACGATCCAGGGCCTAAGCGCGGCAGGAACAGTCACCGCGGGGTCTGAAGCCGCTATGGGGAGAAGCGCCGTTCGCGGAGCGGGTGAAATCTTTTCCACAGCGGCGGAAAGGGAAAGCCAGAAAGTCTGCGAAAGCTCATTTTCAGTCGGAGAAGGAACGTCTTCGGTACTTTCTTCCAGCACCCCACCGGTTGAGCCGTCCTGTATTCGGCGTGCGATACGGATACGGGTGGTACCTTCGACCGCCGACACGCGAAGCTCGACGATGAGGTCGTACGCGGCCGCCGCGGCCGCCTCAAGCGCGTTCTCACTTGCGGAAAGGCGGCGAAGGGCGACGACCCGAGGCAAGCGTACGAGAGCGGCGTCAAGGGAAGAGGCAAGCCGCTCGTATCCATTGGATACGACGGATCCATTGGATACGACGGTGAAACCGCTTTCCGCGACAACTCGCGTCAAGACGCGCAACGGCGTTTTCGCCGGTTCCTCAGCGCCGAGAATGGGGAGCGAAACCGCTAGCGCTAACACAGCAAAAAAAAGGCGTTTCATTTCCACCAAGTCCTCAAAAGATGCAGCAGCTCCGTGTCCTCGTCAAGAAATAGCCGGAAATAGCCGCTGGGATCGAAATAATACCGTCGATCCCCGTTCGTGGAATCCAAACGTTCGTCATCCAGTTCCGAGCCCGTATCATACGAGTAACGGATGACGCGGGAGTTTTGTTCGTAGGACAACGCGATCAGGCCATCACGTGTGGCCCAGCCTCCGTTGTCCGAAAAATACGGTAACGCGACGACGCTTTCCGAACCAAGGTCGAGCGAAACCTGCCCGTACGCCGCCAGGAAATCGGCGACCGACGCGAACGTGACGGAACGCACACCCGAATAAGTGGAAAAGAGCAGCCGAACCTTGGATGATACGGATGCCTCGTGATACGCGTCGAGCAACTGGTACGAACTTGTCGAGAATCCGCTCAACGGCGGCACGGAAGCCGAAGACAGGTGATTCCATGCCCCGTCGTAGCGGTCGCAATGAAGACCGGCACCGTCCTGATACAGGACGTACAGGTAGACGCCGTCCGTGAAAGATCGCGCCGAATCGCTCAGGCTTATGGTGGGCCGGGTATCGGAAACGATGGACAGGGTTGCCGCGTCAAGTTCCACTCCGCCGCAAAGGTAGTTTCCGGACGGGAGGACCGTCAAAAAAGACCGTAGACCGTTATTCTGTACAGTCTTTACATGTTTAATCGTCGCCCCGTCGAACACGAACAATCGGGAACCTTCGTAGGATGACGCGAAAATGAACGCGCGGCTTCCCGTGCCCGAATCCGCGGTCAGAAAGGCTCGCGATACGGACACCGGTTCCTTGAGGCCTTCAGCTTGGTAAAGCGCGCCGAGGTCGACCTTCGCTACCGCATACTTCAAATAACCCGGAAACTGGTCGTTCCCAAAGAGGGAACACGAAGAAAAGAGCGCGGGAAAAAAGAGGATGCAGACGATGACGGCGCGCAACGTGACGCGCGGGGCGGCAGTCTTTACCATTTGAACATTACCCCGACGGACATGAATGACGGACCGCCGTTTTCAACGCGGGCCCAACCCGGGGACAGAAATCCTGAGGTAAGGCCAAGAGAATACGGGAAACGTTGTTCGAACACGATAGCCCAAGTCGGTTGATGATATTCAATCGTAAACCAAACGGGATCAAGTAAAAAGTCGAAACCGAGCTGAGAATCGTATCCGGTCGCTTTGGGAAGCCACGTGGCTATGCCGGAAACACCTGTCCCGACGCTGACGCGGAAGGCCGAATCGGGATTCGGATTGAGGTAAGCCCCGATGCCGAGGCGAAGCTCGTCGTGCGGAACGGCGGCCGAACCGGGACGAAAATCGGTGGTGACCCAGAGGGTGTCCGCGGCGAGTAGATACCATACGTCCGCGGCTACGTACCGTCGGTAGGCTGCCTCGGCGCCGAACAGTCGGGGAAATCCCACGTTGACGGTAAGGGCGTCGCTCGTCTTTTTCTGAAGACGGGGAAGACGCACGGGCGCCTCGACCGGACCTTTATTCAGTATAATTTCCTTTGACCAATAGCCTTCACGGGAAAGCGTGATCCGAACCGCTTCCGTTTTCTGGAAAGGCGCGTACGCGGCGTCCGAGGTCCCTAAGACGGTCACGCACGCCTCGCGTTCGGCGATCGTCGCCGAAGAAAATCGTACCGCGACACCTGCTTCCGCGCTCGTAAAACGCAGCCGAAACGGAATCGGCAGATCGGGAACCACATCGTCCTTGACGAGTTTCCAGGCCTGCGCGACGGATTCGGCGGAAGAATCGAGAACGGGCAACGCGGTTAAGCCGGCGAACGCGGAGAAAGAATCCGCGGCGCGGAGGACGGAAGAGACGGCGTCATAGACTGAAATCCGCCAGAAAAGACGACGATTTTCCAAACGGACCCGGAGCACGACGGCCCAACGGCCGCCTGAAGCGACGGCGGCGCTCGCCACGGCCTGCGGTTCCGGCGCGACGGAAGCCGTCTTCAAGACAACACCGCGAGAGGTGAACGCGCGGACGGCAGCAGCGGAAGCCACGTCCGCGAAGCGCCGGAACTCGGGGTCGACGGCGGACTCCGCCTCATCGGAAAGATCTAGAACGAGGATACCTTTACCGTCGTCGGGAGCCTTGCCCCCCGACGCGGATTGCGAGCGGAGCGCGACAGGCGCGGCGAATACCAGCAAGGCCGCAAGCAAGAAACACGCGCCGGTTCTACTCATTTTTCGGTCATGATCTCCACGCCGTCCCAGGTCTTAGGCGGCGGGGACGCGATAAAGGCGTGGGAACGATCAAGGAATAACTTGGCGGCGTAGTCGTCCGCTTTAAGCTTGAGGATACGTTCGAGCAGCGCCGCGGCCCCCGAAAAGTCCCGTTTGTAATAGTGAGAAAGGGCCTCCTCGTGAATCGCCCAGGTTTCCGTTTCAACGGAGCTCAATTTTCTCCGCGTGGTCAGGATTTTTACGCCTTTGGTCTTTCCCTTGACCGCCACCGTATCGACGACGCGGCAGGGCAGCGCGCCCTTGAGCCCATCTCTCACGCTTTCGGTGATGAGGATTGGTTCATGGTACTTTTTCGTGAGTCCCTCAAGGCGGGAAGCAAGATTCACCATGTCGCCGATGACCGTATAATTCATCTTCTTTTCGCAGCCGATGTTGCCCACGGTCACCTCGCCGTAGTTGATCCCGACGCCGATGTGAAATTCGGGACTGCCCGACGCGCGCTGCTCGGCGTTGAAAGTGTCCAGGGTTTCGGTCATTTCCAGCCCCGCAAGCACCGAAGAAAGGACGTCGTCTCCGCGGGCGAGCGGAGCGCCGAACACGGCCATGATGGCGTCGCCTATGTACTTATCCACCATGCCGTTACGAGCCATGATAACATCGACCATCATGGAAAAATATCGATTGAGAGAAGCGACCAGCACGTCGGGGGCCATACCTTCGGAAATGGTCGTGAACCCGCGGATGTCGGAGAAGAGTATGGCAACGTCGCGGTTGTCGCCGACAAGCATCTTTTCCGGATTCATGAAAACTTGCTCGATCACGTCTTTGGGCACGTAGAGCTGGAAGATGTTGCGGATCTTCATCTCTCGCTTCTGCGCGACAACCGCGTCAAAAGCGTAATTCTTGATCTGCGAATACGCGGTCTCCAGCTCCCCGATCATAAGATTAAAAGTATGCGATAACCTGCCGATCTCATCCTTGTACTCCACCGGCACCCGTTCCGTCAGATCGTTGGAAGCGATGATATGCTGCATGGCTGAAACCACGCGCTGGATAGGCTTGGTGAGGTAGTTAGCCAAAAAAAGCAACAGGATGATGGCCATAAACGACGCGCCCGCCAAGATTGCCAGGGACGTACGGGCTATGGTTTCTACATCGCCGTAAAAAGCTTTTCGTTCCTCAGTCACCAAAAGGAGCCAGTTGAACGGCGCGAAGCGCACCGCCGAAGCGACGCGATCAATCCCGCCTATCTTGAACGAAAGGAACCCACGTTTCGCGTCCTTCGCCAAAGCGGCCAGAGCGGCCGTGTCCTCGGGTGAAGGGGTCCCTGGTCCGGCGCGCATCGCGACGGCGCCCGAGGGCTCTATGGCGAGGATGGTTTCAGAGGAGCTGCGCAGAACGCTCCGCGCGTAAGCTTCTACGGCGGCGCGGGCCGCCTCTTCCATTTCAGGCCTACCGACGAAGCCGTTCTCCACCAGAAGGTTCCACTGACTTTCGGCGTAGGTTTCAACCCCCGACGCCTTGAAGTCGAGAAAATCGACGGCGACGCGGGTGACCGAGGAAGCCGCCACGAAATACGACGACATCCCCGCGAGGACGACCGCGGCGATGAGCACGGGGAGAACGATAAAAATGATCTTGAGGCGAATGCCCATAGTTTATTATAGGCTCAGAAGTAAATAAAGTTAACCGCGATTTAACGCGACGCTCCGTCAGCGGGAATCGCCGCGTAAAAAATCGGCCAACTCCTTCCAGACTGTCTTGTCTTTTTCACCGAGCCCGGCGAATTCCGTCTGCCGACCGTAGGCGGACAGATCGATGAAGACGGAAGTGCGGCGGAGTAGTTCGTCAAAACGGCGCTCGTGGAATTCGCGGAGCCAAAGAGGAACTCGTTTGGCGACGGCAAGAAGCGTTTCGTAGTGCGGCGCGCATAAGCCGGAGGAGGCTTCGAAAGCGGTGCGCAGTTCGACAGCGGCCGCATCGTCCTCCGAAAGGGAAGCGGTACCCTCAGGAGCGCTGGATGAAACGTCGTCGACTCCCGCTAAGAACGTAAGGAATTCCGTTTCCATCCGTTCGCGTTCAACGCAAATCGGACAGCGCGCCTTCGGCTTCAGCGGTTTTCGTTTTTTGAACGCGACGATCCGGTCCTCAAGAAGGTCCCGGCCGAGGATAGCCACGGCTAAGCCGTCGCGAAAAGACGCAAGGCCGCGGGAGTGCTCGGGACAAAAGCCGCCCGAAGCGCGGTGCGCGGCCCGAAAACCTCTGTCCGAGACGTGTTCGAACAGGAGATTGTCCAGATAGCGCTCTGTACGTTCGGCGACGATGCGGCAGATCGGGCAACCCGGCAACGCGCACGCTTTACTGAGACTGACGAAATTCACGTGACGCGCGATGGGCAATCGACTATTCCCGAACCTTAACTTCGCCCGAGGAGTAGCCGATGAAGACGATCGGCCGGTTGCGGGTAAAGAAACCCGTCTCCACAACGCCGGGGATACGCGCGATCTCAGCTTCCAAGGCCGCCGGATCGATCTTTTCCATAAACTTGATGTCCAGGAGCAGATTTGCGTGCTCGGTGATGACGGGACCCGCTTTACGCACGGCTTCACGGAGGACAACTTCGGCGCCTAGCTTCCGGAGTTCGCGGATGATGGGCATGCGCGCTTCGGGAATAATTTCTATCGGTACCGGGAACACGAGTCCCAGGTTATTCACGACTTTGGATTCGTCCGCTACTACGGCGAATTTCTTGGAATTGTACGCTACGATCTTTTCTACCAGGAGCGCGCCGCCGCCGCCTTTAGTGCAGTTGTTGTTGCTGTCGATCTCATCGGCGCCGTCAATCGCGAGATCCAGCTCTCCGCCGATCTCGGCTGAGTTGAGCGTATAGAGAGGGATGCCCCATTTTTCGCACTCGATCGTGGTCTGAAAGCTCGTTGGAACGGCTTTGATGTCCTTGAGAACACCGTCGCGGAGGAGAGCGCCCAAGTGCCTGACGGCGGGCATCGCGGTGGAACCGGTGCCGAGACCAAGCTTCATGCCGCTTTTCACAAGTCTTTCAACGGCGGTCTTACCCACCAATTCTTTCATTTCTTTCTGGTCCATAGACGTGAATTCCTCCGAAAATTAATCTGGAATGACATATACTGTATGTTAAAGAATGAAAGGCGACAAGGACTGCCGGGTGGACGTTCAGAACGAATTTTTACTTGAATCGATCTCATATTTCGACGTCCTGGAGCAGATGCAGGACGGTGTTTTCATTGTGGATAGAGAGTTTTCCATTCGGTACTGGAATCCCGCGGCGAGCACTATCCTGGGATATCCCGCGCGTGAAGTCTGCGGCTGGTCGTGTAAAACCCTTGGACCTCTGTGTAAACGCGACGCCAATGGAACGCCCTTGTGCGGAGAAGGCTTGTGTCCGCTCGCTTTTTCCATATCCGGCGGCTTTTCCGGCCGTTATCCGCATTATGTATTCATGCGCGCCGCCGACGGCCGTGAAGTGCCGCTATCCTTATCGGTCTCGCCGCTCAAAGACAGGGATGGCAGAACGCTCGGCGGGATCTGCCAATTCCGCGACATGACGGAGGAATATGCGCAGTTAAAGCTTGCCGGGGAGATACAAAAACATATGGTCACCACCGACGGGTTTCGGCACGGCGGCTTACGTATAGACACCCTTTTTCGCCCCCTTGAAGTCACCGGAGGCGATTACGTCGAGGCCTTCGTCACGGATACGGGCCTACTCGTCGCTTCAAGCGCCGACGCCACCGGGCACGGGATATCCGCGGCTCTGTTCGCCATGATCTACAAAACTCTCTTCCACAGCAGCATCAAGCAAACGTATTCGCCCTCCGAAATGCTGAATACGATCAACAACGATTTTTGCCGGACCTCGATGGTGGAAGGCTATTACCTGACCGCATCGATTGTTATTCTCGACCCCAATGCCCGAACCGGCTTCTTCGCCAGCGCCGGACACCCCATGGCGCTTGTCTTCCGCTTGCGGTCCGGAGTGCTGGTCCCCGAACCTATCCGCGAACGGTCTTTCATGATCGGCATGGTTGAAGGCGGGAAATACCAGGAAAGCGCGCTGCATCTTGCTCCGGGAGATTTCCTTTTGCTGGCCTCCGACGGTATCTACGAAGCTGAAGACGTGAACGGTGAAGCGTTCGGCATTGAGGGCGTGGCGGCATTCTTCGCCGACGGAGGACGGAATCTGGAAGATTTGTATACCGTAATCAAAGCGAGGAACCCTATCGGTGAATTGGCGGATGATGTAAGCGCGATATTGATTGAAGCCGTTTCCTAGTAGCGCCCCCGGTTGGGGCGCTACTAGGAAATTGTAAATCCCCTTCGGGATTTACGGGTAAGTAGATTTTCTCAAGCTGAAGCTTTCGAAAATCGTGCCGGGCCCCCGGTTGGGGCGCTACTAGGAAATTGTAAATCCCCTTCGGGATTTGCGGGGCAGGAAGATTTTCTCAAGCTGAAGCTTTCGAAAATCGTGCCGGGCCCCCGGTTGGGGCGCTCTCTTCACATTGCAAATCCCCTTCGGGATTCTGTGCTATTCAGCTGGGTACTCTATCCCCGTGAACAGTTTGAACTGGCGGCTGACCTGACGCTGGAGCATCTCGCGGCCGCTAATAACGGTGCAGCCGGACTCTTCGGCTCGTTTCAAAAGCTGCGTTTTTTCAGGTCGGTAGATCAGATCCATGACCGTTTCACGGCCGCTGAAACGGTATAGCGCAAGGGGATCGGCCTCTATATCCGGCTCCATGCCAACCGAAGTGGCTTGAACAACGATCGAATTGAAATGATCCAATAATTGGACGCCGCGTCCATCAAGGCCGCCCCAGGCGAAACCGTAGCGCTCAGCGATTTCCTTCGCGCGCAATTCAGTCCTATTGAGTATGCAAACGCGCGCGCCCAAGCGATACAATTCCGCGGCAACCGCCCGCGCGACGCATCCGGCACCGATCAGAGCGATACGTTTCCACCGGAGATTCTTCTTTCCTAGGACACTCAGTAAGGAATCGGCGAAACTCGCTGCCGCGGTATTGTAGCCGTACCACCCGGCGGGACTACGGACAGCGATATTGCAGACGCCGATTTTCTCGGTTTCCACGGATCTTCCCGTCAAGTAGGGGACGAACGATTGCTCGTACGGGATGGTGATGGAAACTCCGTCTATGCCGATTTCATCCGCCATGCGGAAAAAACCGGGTAACGAATCAGCGGGGAACGGCACATATACGGCATCCAGACCGGCACGGGTAAATGCGGGGTTCTGTATAGCGGGGGTTGCGGGGGAAAAATCAGGCTTCCCGATGATGGCGTAGATTTTTGTTGAGGGGCCCTGCTCGTGAAAGCGGTAAATGTCGACTAGGTCAATCGGATCCGGCTGTCCGGGCCCCGCGCACTCCAGGTCGCTTTCACCGCGGGGAGTGGTATAACTCAGCATCGACCCGAATTTTTCTGCTAGTATACGCGTCGGCGTACCGAGAGATCCCATCCCCAACACAATCTTTTCCGCATCGGGAAGAGAGGCGGAAGCTTCATGGATAAGCGCAAGATCGGCAAGTCCGCGGGGCATAACCACAACCTTCGCAATCTCGTCCCCGTTTCGTCTCAGTGCGTTCAGCTTCCCCGCAAGGTCGGTCGGCACACCTTTGAAATCGTGGTACGAGCGAATTATGCGTGTACCGAAAGTCCTGGCCGCTTCCTCAAGACTCGGCACATCGAGATCTTCCTCGATATCCACATAGGCGAAATTGTGCCGTTTCTCGGTATCCGCAAACGCGAGTCCCGAGGCGAGAAGCACGATACGCGAGCCCTCCCCCTCAATAAAACGGCCGCCATCCGCCTTTCTACGCACCGTAAGGATAGTGGGAATTCCCGCGAGCCGCGGAAAACGCCTGATGTGAAAACGCTCGTCGGGCGCCAAATAGTCGACGCGCAATTCGGCGACATCCACCCAACGGCGGTATTTTTCCAATACCTCAAGATCCCGAGCGAGCGTCTTACCGGTCAGGCATAGGCAAACCTTAGCCACGCGACCCCCCATTATAGAAACATGAAGCGATAGTTCTAGAAATCGGCCCTATATATGTAAAAATCAGTCACGCCGTTCGTCTCACCGAATTTTAACCGGAGACGAAGAGGCCAGGCGCGAGAAGGCCGTTGATACACGAAATCGGATTCAAAACGCTGCAAGGGTTCACCCAGAGCGGAAACGACGCTCTCCTTCGAATCTCCCGCGCGCAAACCGTATGCCGCGTTGCAGCGCACCTGCCATACTCGATCGGTGAACCAGTACAGCTCCACGGTATCGTACACGAATACGACATCATCCTGCCACGGCTCGGGTCCGCGCACCGTGTGTACGGACTGGGGCGCGCCGAACGATCTGAGGATTTGATCCAGAGTCGCACCGAGCCACACGGAAGGATCCGAACGGGATAATTCAAAGGCGGGAGCCGTTATTACGGGAATTGTCTCGGCGGCCGACGGAACGGAGACGGATGGAGTCGCGGGAATAGACGTTTTATTCGGAACAGCCTGTCCGGTCGTTTGAGCGCCGGTTTGCCGCAAAAAAATGGCCGCAAAAACGGCGATGAATAGTATAATCAAGGACGGACGGGTCATGGCGCTACTTTACAGCCCTCTCGGACGATGGACAAGACCCACCCAATAGTGGATCATTAATATTCTAGGGGGACTCATATGTTACAGCTTGAGCGCCTTACCTTAACTCGGCTCGTCGAAACAGCGGCCGCTCGTTTCGGGGAACACAAGGCCTTTTCGGTAGTTGGTGAAAACGGCGAAACGGGTGAAATTTCCTACGCCAAATTCGGTAGCCGCGCGCGCGGCTTTGCGGCGGTTCTTTCTCAACTCGGTATTGTTCCCGGTGATCGCGTTATGCTGCTCGCCGAAAACAGACCCGAATGGCCGATCGCCTATTTTGGAATTGCCTTAGCCGGTACCGTGTCGGTACCGATTCTGACCGATTTTCTGCCGGAACATGTCGCCACCGTGGCGCTGCACGCGGAACTCCGCGCAGTCTGCGCGACCGCGAAAACCCTTCAGAAACTAAAGGACTCTCATTGCCCCTTATTCGATGAAATCCCGATTATTCGTCTGGACGCGATGGACGACAATGGCTGTCTCGTTTCAATCGCAGGGAGAGAAACGGTCGTTCCCTATACGGAAATCGGAGCCCGCCACGACGCCGAAGAGAACGATCTAGCTTCAATCATCTATACCTCGGGAACGACAGGTAAATCCAAGGGCGTAATGCTCTCCCACAAAAACCTCGTTTTTGATGCCGCCGCCTGCCGTTCCATCATCAAGATATACCCACGGGATCGATTTCTATCGGTCCTGCCGCTCG
>Ga0172379_10006879_pt1 | contig 15022 bp, 14 predicted proteins | sample GrowelOW334metaG_FD_119756 | JGI IMG/M metagenome (GOLD analysis project Ga0172379, IMG submission 119756) | Groundwater microbial communities from an aquifer near a municipal landfill in Southern Ontario, Canada - Groundwater well OW334 metaG | ecosystem: Environmental > Aquatic > Deep...
CAGCGAGTACACGCGCGACGCACCCTCCTCGACCGCGTCGCAGTAGCCTCCGACGCAGTGCTGCATGATGTCGCCCTCGGCGGACAGCAGCTCCTTGAGCCCCTTGTGTTTGGGCGGCCAGTCGGCAGAACGTTCGCCCCTCAGCTCCTGGACCGTCCAGCCGTCGGGGAACTCGTAGACGATCGTGCCCTGCGGGATCTCCCTCTTCGCTTCGATCTCGATATCGGCAATCGCCTGGAGAGCTTCTGCCAGGCTCAGCTTGAGGATGTCCTTGCGCTCACGCTTCGCCCACTGTGCGATCGCGGGACCCTTCGAGACGATCTGCTGAGCAGCGCGCTCCGACGTGACTTCGTCAACTTCGCCACGGCGTTCGGCGCCGTACAACTTCACCAGCTCTCGCGCCACCCACGGAAGCATGAAGTCGTATTCATGTCTCGGCACGGTCGTGTCGTAGAGCCTGTCGATCTCGATGAGCGCGGTGTATGCGACGCCGTTCTCATCGTTTGCGAGCGCGTCCGTTAGGCCGTCGTAGTAGACGGAAAACACACGATTCGTTTCGACGCCGAAAAGATGCCTCGCCGTCTCGTACGTTCCGGCGACGGCAAAGGGATCTTTCTTCCAGTACGTGTCGCGCACCCACTTCAGACGCTTGGACGGGCTGTTCGGAACGAGGGTCATCGCGACCTCCTCGACGTCTTCTTGTTCGTGTTGCGCTCGATTCCGACGGCGCGCAGGACCGCGTCGACGTTGTCGACGTTGTCGGGATCGAGTCGGTCATGACGGATCGCGTCTTCGACCATCTGCGGCGACACGCGCTGCTTGCGAAGCGCGACCGCGGTCTCGGGCTCCGCCTGGACGTCCTCGGTCCACCGGCGCGCCTGCGCGGGCGTGAAGCCGGCCAGGAACCACGGCTCGAACGACTCGTGATCGAAGTCGTCCTCGTACCAGTCCTCGGCCTCGTCCAGCCGCTTGCGGATCTCCGCGGCTTCCACGGTTCCTTGCATGGAGGAGAAGCCGAAATCCCAGTCCCAGTTTTCTCCCACTCCCCACGCACGCTTCGGCCGCTTCGTCCGCGGGCGGCGCTTGCGATCTTCCTGGGCGAAGAAGTGGCCGCCCGGCAGCGCGAGCTGGTTGGGGTCGGGCTTCTCCTGCTGCGGCTCCAGCTCGGCGATCTTCGCGTACAGGCGGCCGATCGCGATCAGCCACTCGAACCTCTCCGAATTGCCGCCGCCGCTGAGTTCCCACAGCTCGCGCCTCACCGGTTCAGACCAGGTTTTCAGCTCATCCGGGGTGACGTCTTCAGCATTGAAGCGGGCGGCATCGGTGGAATTGTCGACACCGATGTCGTGCCACTCCTTCACTTCGGCGACGCCGAAGCCCTCGGCGTCCCATTCCAGCGCGGTGTCCGCAGCGTACTCCTCCTCGATCTCCGTGTAGGCGATGAGGTAGTCGTAGATCTCCTGGATGTGCGCCGCCATCTTCGGAAGCGTCGCCACGAACTCGTCCACGTACGCCTTGTACTTCGGCGCCGGCTCGTCGTTCTGCTTGCCCTTGACCTGCTTCACGAACTTCGAGTCGGGGTCGTACTCGATCGTGACGTGAGGGCGCCCCTTCTGGTCGCGGAGCGAGTAGATGACGGCTCGCCCATGCTTCACCGCGTCGCAGTAGCTCCCGACGCAGTGCTGCATGACGTCGCCCTCGGTGTCGAGCTGCGCCTTCGTCGTGAGCTTCTGGATCGTGTACCCGTCCTTGAACTTGTAGACGACCTCCCCCTGGGTCTGTGCCAGGGTCGCGGCCTCAGCCTCCTCTCGCTCGCGCTCCTCGCTCCAGCTCTCCGCCGAGTCGAGAGCATCGCGGCCCGAGGTCTTCGTCAGATCGGGGCGCGTCGCGACGAACCAGTTGGCGAGAAGGGTGCCCTTCGCCCGCAGCTCGATCAGCAGCTCCTGGTAGTCGTCCATGTTGATCGTCGAACGCTGCTGCTTCCGTGCGACCTCCTTGGCCTCCTTCGCGAGCTGCGTTGCGACCCACGGGAACAGCGGATCGGCGGGATGGGCGCGCGAGAACCCGGGAAGCTCGGCGACCATGGCGATGAGCGCCGCGATGAATTCGGGCGGAGGGTTCTGCGAGTCGATCCCCCACATCCCGTAGCGTCCGTAGACGCCGTAGCGTTGCGCGTCCTTCCAGAACTCGGGATCTGCCTTCGCCGCCTCGCGGATCTTCGTCGTCCAGTTGTCCTCGCCGACCGTCTGCGCGATCACGCTGATGGTGTCGAGCACGATCAGCGGCTTGGAGTTGTACGTCTTCGCGATGTAGCGAAGCCGGTCTGCGGTGCCGTTCGGGATGAGCATCGATGGTTCTCCGAAATCAGAACAGGGGCTCGTACCAGGTGTAGGCGGGGACCGTCTGCTCGGGTGCGCCGCTGTTCTTCTTGGGTCGCGACGTGCGCTTCTTCGGGCCGCTGCCGAGCTTGAACAGCTCTCCCATCACGCGCGAGATCGACTGCTCCTCGTTGAGGTCTTCGCCGTCGATCACGCCGGCAGCGGTGGTGACCTTGTCCGCGAGGAGCGCGGAGATCGCCGAGTCGATCGTGCCCGCTCCGTCGAGGTACGTGATCACGCAGGCGTTCTGCTGTCCGATGCGATGGATCCGGTCTTCCATCTGGACGAGATCCGCCGGGCGCCACGCCCGCTCGACGAAGAGCATGTCCTGGGCGCGCGTCAGCGTGGTCCCGACGCCGAGCGGGATGCCGTACAGGCACACGTCGACCTCGCCGCGCTGGAAGCGGTCGATCGTCTCCTGGCGCTGCGCCATGGTCCGCTCGCCCGTCACGAACTCGTACCGCAGCACGCGGCTCACAACCTGGTCGTCGGTTCCGACCAGCCGGTTCATCTCGTCGATTGCCGCCGCCAGTCCGTGGTGGACCTCGTTGTGCCACGAGGCGACGACGAGCGGCCGGCCGGTGCTCTCGCAGAACTCGCCGATCCAGTCCGATGCAGCCTGGATCTTGCCGATCGCCGCGAGCCTGCGGAGCGTCGTCATCTTGACGAGCGCTTCGGCCTTCTTGGCGACCGCGGAGCTTCCGCCGCTCTCCTCGACCCACTTCAGGAAGGCTTCCGCAGCGCGCTGGTAGGACTTCGCGCTCTTCTCGTCGAGTGGCACGAGCTGCGTCCGCCGGCTCTTCGCGGGAAGGTTCAGCATGCTCTTGGTGCGCCTGAGCATCTGCCGACCGCTGATGCGCTCGTGAAGCTCCCCCGCGTTGCTCACCCCGTCGCAGACCAGGATCTTCCGTTCGCCGCCGCCACGCTGAGGAATGACCTCTTCGTGGCCGGCGCAGTAGCGGAAGCAGAACTTGACGAACGACGCCCACTCGTTCGGGTCGATCATGTGCAGGAGCGGGAACAGCTCCTTGGTGCGGTTCATGATCGGCGTGCCGGTCAGCTCGATGAGCCGCGGAATGGCGAGCTGCAGCGCGTAGAAGGCCGCGGCGCGCTTCGGAGTGCTGCGATGCGGTTCGAAGCGGCGCTCCACCTTGTTCCACTGCAGCCGCAGGTTCTTCGTGTAGTGGATCTCGTCGCCGACGAGCGTCTTGGCGCCGATCGACAGTAGGAACGGCAGGTGGTTCGCGAGGATGTCGTAGTTCACGACGAAGACGTCGGCGTTCCTTGCGGCCTCGTCCTCGATCGGCTTGATGCCGGTGATCACGTGCACGGACAGGTCGGGGCGCCACCTGTTGATCTCGCGTACCCAGTTGAGCTTGACGATCGACGGGACGACAACGATGGCGCGCGGGTCGATCGCGACGACTGCCTGAGCCGTCTTGCCGAGCCCCATCTCGTCCGCGATCAGCACGCGCTTCATCTTGTCGATGAACTCGACCCCCTCGATCTGGTGCTGCATGAGCCCCACGGGAAGCTGCCGCTGCAGTGACGCGGGCGCGGCCGGCGTGGGCGGCGGCTCGCCTTCCTCCTTGGCGTCTTCGGCCCTCGCCGCGTTCAGCTTGTCGAACACCGGGCGCCCGTTCACCTGTTCGATCTGCTCGAACGAGAAGAACGTGTACCCGCGCCCCTTCTCCGCGCCGACGCCGACGGAGCGGCGGTACGGGTTCAGGTACTGGATCGTCGACGTGCCTCCGCTTGGGAGGCTGATCGAGTCGCCGATCTGGAGAGGCTGGAGCGCGGCCGGTGTCGTCGGAGGCGGCTCGTTCGTCGCTCTGCTCGGCGGCGGAGCCGGCGGCGACGGGGGCGGTGCGACCTGGAGCGGCATCGCCTGGAGCGCCACGAGGTCCCCTTCGGGGCTCTCGACGAGGCGGGAGCCGAAGCATGCGCTCAGGATGTTGCAGACCTCGGCGAGGTTTTCCGGCTTGAAGTAGCGCCAGAACTCGCGTCCGATCTTCTCGTAGGCCGGGAAGAGGTTGCGGGCGTTCCTGCACGCATCGTTGTACGGCACCGAGTAGGGCGCGCTCACCCCGAGGAGTCCGCGGTTTCGGCCTTCGCCGCGTCGGAAGCGGATCCGCTCACGCTCCTCACGCTCTTGCTCTTCCCGCTGACGCTTCTCCTCGCGTCGCAGGTCACGCGCCCACGCCTTGACCATCCGGTCGGCGGTCGCGTCGTAACCGAATGCCCGCGCGAGCCGTTCGACTGCTGCGATCGTCAGGAGTGACGGGTCTGCCTTCGCGTTGACGATGTCGTCGGGGTCCGCGCCGAAGCTCGCGGCGTAGGACGCGTACCAGAGGGCGCTCTGGACCATCTTCCGCCGCACCTCGCCATCGACACGCCACGCCCCCTCACGGGCCAGCTCGTTGAGCCGGGTACGCATGGGGTCCGGCGCCGTTCGCAGCACCTCCTCGGCAGCGGCGGCGTCGACCAGGGGCGGTTCACCCTGCCCGCCGAAGTATTTCTCGGCGCACTCGGGTCCGATCCCGACTTCCTGGCTTCGAACGTTCGTCAGCTCACGGCCGCAGATCGCACAGTGCGTCGGCGGCGTCAGGTTCACGAGCGCTCGCCGGAAGCCACCCCGAGAGCCAGCGCTGGTTTCGCCGTCGGGGTTCGATAGGAGATCGTCCTCGAACATGGCCCGAGCGTAGCGCGGAACGGGACCGGTTCGCAGCCCCTCGGCTACTGAAGAACCTCGTAGACGTGCTCCGGTCCGAACTCGACCTTCGCACCGATCCGGAACCGAACGAATCCCAGGTTACTACGAACGATCCCTTCGTACATCAGACCCGATTTCGCGCGCACCATGAGCCAGCACGACTCCGCCAAGCCTGCGTGCAAGCCATCGGTTACGACGACGCAGACGCGTACCATATCTCCGGAGCGCAGATCAGCCCGAAGATATTTGCTCGGTAGCCTCACTTCCCCAGCTTGAGCTTCCTGCTCGGCGTTCCGGAATACCCACTGCTGCTCGGCCTCGCCCATCCTGACCTCGTCTGCGTTGCCGCCGGAGGGAGTTGAACCCCCACGTCACGAATGACACCGGATCCTAAGTCCAGCGCGTCTGCCTGTTCCGCCACGACGGCATACGCGACAGGATGCGAGACAAGACGCCACACCCGCAAGCGGACATGTGGCGTCTCGCCACGGCGCCGTAGATCGCGCTACTCGGCAACCGAGTCGGTCAGCGGCGAGGACAGCAGGGCGTCGTCAGCGTCGCCGCGGCCCTCCCGCATCGCGCGTTCGAACTCGTGCACGCGGTCGAGCAGCATCATGATGTCGCCGGCCGACACGGCTCGATTCTCCTCGCGCGCCAGGAAGCGGGAGAGACGGATCGCGCTCTTGATCTGCCGTCCGTTCGCGTCGCTCGTCGCGATCTCGTCGATTTCGCTGTCGGACAGCCTGACGCCGTTCGCGTCCAGCAGGTTGCGGACGACCGCGGCTCGCGCTCCTTCCTCGAAGTCTCTGTAGTGCAGCGCGAGCGACATACGGCTGAAGAACGCCTCGTCCATCGTCGTCACGCGGTTAGTCGTGAGGATGAGCACGCCGTTGTAGTATTCGAGCAGACGCAGGAACGTGCTCACCATCGCGTTCCGGTTGACGTCTCCAGCGCTGCGGCGCTCCAAGAACACGTCGGCCTCATCGAGCAGCAAGACCGCGTTCCAGCGATGAGCGGTCAGCAGCACGCGGTACAGCGACTCCTCCAGCGTCTTCGGATCGGTGCCCAGCTCACCCACGCTGACGACGTAGAGCGGACGCTTCAGCACCTCCGCCACGGCTTCGGCCGTCAGGGTCTTGCCACGCCCCGGCTTCCCGTGAAGCAAAAGCGAGCAGCCGCCGCCCTTGTCGTCCACGATGTCCGTCACCATCGACGGGTCGGTGTTCTTCACGAGCGTGAAGACGAGCCGCTTGTCCCTCTCGGGCATCACCAGACGCTCGAAAGCATCCATCCGGAACCGGATATCTGCGACCTTGTCGACGTGCGCGCGTCCCCACGCCTTCGAGATGAAGGAGAAGACCATGAGGTACGGGTCGACGCGGAACATGTCGTCGTCGGTGAGACGCTGGTCCGGGTTCGTCACGGCACGGACGTCGCGCAGTCCGCCCTCGAAATCGTGCTGACGCAGCTCAGGCGCGAACGTCGAGGCCCCCGACTGATCGACGATGCCTCGCCCAGATCTCGGGTCCCGCTCCCAACGAAGCCAGGCGCGCGTCTCGATGCCGTCCTGGAGGTGCACATACGCACATGAACTGTTCAGCGCCACGACCCGCCGGCCCCGAGCCGCGAGCTGCTCGCGCTCGTCGGGGCTGACAGTGAGCGAGATGCCGTACTCCGCGAGACGCTTCGGATCGCCGTGATAGATGTTGTACGTGCCTTGCATCGGGACCACGCGACCGTTCTCCCAGAGCAGAGTCTCGTACGCGAACTCGACGAACTCACCGCCCCAGCCGCGCTGTTGGCGCACACGGTCCAGACGCACCCCCCTCCGGCAGCCGTTGCTGTCGGTGATCACGATGGTCTTGCCGCAGAACGCGCTGAGAGCTTCCGGAAGAAAGTCGAAGGCGATGGGCTGGTCTTCCTGCAGGATCCGGTCGAGCATGACCCGACGAGCCTGCACCGCTTCGTTGACGCGCTGCGCCAGCTCTCGAAGAATCGGCAGAGCTGGGCCCGACGGCTGCATGACCAGGGACGCGATGGACGAGAACGAGAGCGTCATGGACTCGCCCTCTGCCAGATACCGCAGCCCGTGGTGCGGGACGACATCGCTGTCGAGTATGAAGACCGCGTTCGCCAGCTCCTGCCCTGCCTTGTCCGCAGAAATCACGAACTGCGCCTGGGGCTTGTCGAGCCCCACGAGCATGTACCCGGTCCCTCGAAACGGGCGCCCCAGCGTCTGCTCGCTGATCGACGCGACCCTCTTCGTCGCCGCCCTCGTCTTCTTCGTCTTCTTCGCCGTCGCCATCGCTGATCCCTTCGTCACGGGGCCTCGTCCAGCTTCTGCGGCTCCTTGCCGAGTTGCTGTAGTGCCCGGATGCGCTTGAGGAACGGGAAGATCGACAAAATCGCATCTTCCGCGAGCCGCTCGCCTACCTCGCCGACCATCTTCTGCGCGTACGACCGCGCATTCGCCGCCGCCATTTCCTGAACCTGCTTGCGCAGCTCCGACGCGAAGTGCTGGCGGTACAGATCGACGATCTCCTTCTCCTTCTCCTTCAGCGTCGCGCGCACCTGCGGACGGAGGATGTTCAGCGTCTCCTCGCGTGCTAGCACCTGCAAATCCCGCATCGTCGGGTTGCTGTCTCCGTACGCCTTGACCTCGTACTGCGAGAAGGAGCCCTTCTGGATGCCGACGAGCGACAGGATGAGGTCGCTGCTGATGACGCCGATCTTCGCGTGAACCCATTGGCGCAGCAGCTCGCGACCACCGCTGGCAGCGTCAGCGTCGCTGCTTCCGAGACCGAAATGTTGGACGATCTCGCCGCGAATTGCCTGAGCGAGAAGACGGAGCTGCTCGTCATCCTCGATGACCTCGGCTGGCTTCTTCCGGTTCATCCCACCGAACCGGTGGAACAGCTCGCGCGTACCAGGCGCGTTCATGATCTCATCGACCTCGCCGAACGTCAGGCCATCGGCCTGCGGATGCGGCGACTGAAGATGTCGTTCATGAACCTCTTCACGTAGCCGATCTTCCGCGATCCGGACTTGCTCTTCACGCCACGCGAGCGACTCTTCGCGCCGCGCAACCGATATCGCGCGCTGCTCTAGCGCTGCCGCGCTGGGCGCATGGCGATCGAACTTCACGTCCGCTTCGGAAAAGTCGGCGTCGAACTCGTCCTGGTACAGGGGCCGTCGCATGCGAGCGCCACGATGCGTCTTTGTCAGACGCTCGTCAAGGTACTATCGACACACGCAACGCAAGCGACGGATCAGGACATCGCGGCCGGAATGCGAATCGGCATTGCCGACGCTCCTGGGCGAAGGCCATGCGTTGCGCACCAGCCAGCGGATGCCTCCAGTACGAACTGGGCTGGGCGAAGGCACGGGATGGACACCCGGCTCATCGGCTTGCCCCGGGCGATGTGCAAGACACGCCAGTCGGCATCGAGAAAGACGATGTCGAGCGCGAGCGGCGTGTTCTCCATCCACATCGAGATCTGCTCTGGCGCCGGCCACACGAACAGCATCCCTGCATTCGGGGACAGTGCGGCGCGATGCATCAGCCCTCGGCGCCGTGTTGCAGGCGTATTCGCGACCTCGCACGAGATCCGCACCTGCGATCCGTCGTCACGAACGAAGACCAGTGATGGGCTGTCAGTCACGTATGACATCGACTTCCTGCTCGCGCTATTGTGCATGACGTACCGTGGGGAGGCGAGACGAGACCATGCACGCACAGGAAACGGCGCCGAGCGCGCTGTCACATGTCGTCGAAGAACGCTGGGTGACTGGCGAACGCATCTTCGACCAGCTTGCCAAGCAGGTCGATCTGTGTTCGCCCACGCTTGATCAGATGCGCGAGCTGCTCTACCAGGCCGCGGAGTCTGGTCACCACGCGCCGACAGCGCTCAAGGAAGCGTTCGACTGGTGTCGCGTGAAGGCCCGGCACGGGTACGCGATCGTCGTGCCGGATACGCAGGAAGTACGCAGTCTCGAAGCGCTCTTCGTCCCCGGGTTCATCGAGCCGAGGTCGGCGGACGGCGCGATCGCATACTTCTGGCCCGGAAGCAGCAGCCCCGAAGGGCACACGAAGCGCGATGCGCAGCGTCGCTATGGATACGAAGATCCGCCGACGAAAGACGCCGAAGTCGACTGGGACAGGTGGCAGGAGGTGTACGACCGCTACGCGAAGCGGGTCGCTGACGACCTCAGCACGATCCGCGAGGTCGCGCATCCTCTGCAGCTCGCGCTCCGTGGGTACTTCCAGATGCTCTTTCCGGGCGAGAACAGCGTCGATCGCGTCGAGCACATGATCAGATCGTACTACGTGCTCCACGCCGAGGGCAGCGTGTGGACGAAGGCGCTGATCTCGGCTGGCCGGCTGCTCGATCGCGGCATCACGCCCTACTGCACGCTCGGAATGTACCCGGGTTCATGCATCTGGCTCACGCCGAGCTAGCTCAAGTCGGGCTGAACGTACTGATCGAAGTACGGATAGGCGATCCGGTCCTCGCCGATCTTGGCCAGCACGTCGTCGAGCGTCGCCACCAGCCTGACGTCGCGGATGAGGGCCGGGTCGTAGACGCGTACTTCCGCCTCGCCGCGGGCGTACTCGCCGGTCGTCTTCGGGTCGATCTCGACGTCTGAGACGATCTCGACGCCGGTGCCCTCTCCAACGACCACCCGCCCGTAGCGGTCGACCAGCGGGTGCTGCGCTCGGTAGATCTCGTCCGGCAGTGCCCCCTCGATGTGGCCACGCAGCTCTCGAACCGCGTCGCCCACCCAGCCCTGCACGCGGTCCTGAACGAACGGCACAAGGAGGCTCCTGTCGAGCGCGCCGGCCGCGACGAGCGCATCCGGCCGAGCGATGACCCATTCCAGGCCGAGCCGCGCCTCCACGATGCCGAAGTTGTCGAGGTTCCACTTCGACGCGAACTCGGGGTCCGTGAAGAGGATCGGGTTGTGCGCCTCGTGGAACTGGTCCGCCGTGGCCAGCAGCCGCGTGTAGACCTCGATCGCGTATACCGCGTACTGCGCCTTGTGCTGCTCCGAGCCTTCACCGGCCCGCGGCGGTCCCCAGGAGTACGCCGAGCTGTCCCAACGCCGCACCCACCCACGGTCGATCTCGTCAGCGTGCTCGACGTACGACGCGAAGTCGGCCGCCATCATCAACGACCGGTACGCCTTCGGGAGCTGCTGCTGCGCCAGCCAGACGAGCTTCGAGAGCTGCAAGGAGCGCCGCGAGAGCTGACCGACGACCTCCAGGCAGACGCAGATCGACTCGGCCACCCGGACATCGGTCGTGAAGCTCACCGACAGGTCGTGCTGGCCGCCCGCTGCTTGAGCGCGAACGCCCTGCTCGGCTTCGAGCGCGCGGCGTGTCTTGAAGCCGCTGCGCAGCACCTGCTGTAGCGCCGTCGTTGCATGGAACACGGGCGTCTCGGGCTTCCAGGCGACGCCTGCGCGGCTGAAGCGGGGGTTCTTGGCGATCGCTGCTTCGTCGTTCCAGCGCAGCATCACCGGGAAGTTGCTCCACGCGGGAGTAAGAGTGGTGATCTCGAACCCGAAACGACGGTACCACCGCGCAAGACGCTCGATCTCCTCTTCACGATCCGAGTGTTCCGGCACTACATGCAGGCCGACCACGGGGACATCGCGCAGCTTCTCCAGCAGCGCGTTCAGCGTGCGCGTGCCGCCTCCGGGGCGCCGCGACTTGAGCCATTCGATCCACGCTACGGGACCTTCCAGCGAAGCCATCGCGACAGACGCATCGTCCTTGTCGACCCACTCGGAAGCGTCACCGACGAACGCCCACGCGACACCGTCGGGCCCATTGACTGAAATCTGCTCCATCAGACGCGCCATTCCCAGCCGGGCCCGAGCGGCAGTCGATCGTAGCGCGGGTCGATCACGAGCAAGCCACGGCCGGGACTGATCGGAAACGTCTGCGCCGGCCCGGTCAGCGTGACCAGCTCGCGAAAGAGCGGCCCAGCGGCTCGCGGCTGGATACGCAAAACCGCGTCCTCGGGGAAGCAGATCTCGTCGCTCGTGAGCGGCTTGGGACCGGAACCGGTCTGGTGGTAGCTCATCGCTCCCTCACGTACGGCGTCCTGGGCTTGAAGTACGGGTGCGCGATCGGCCCATCCACGACGCCCTGGAACTCGACGGACCCGTCGTTACGACGGCTGTTGTCCCAGTCGCGACCGACGTCGTAGAGCACATCGTCGAGAGACTCCACCAGCTTCACGTCGCGCAAGATCGTCGGATCCCAAGCGCGCATCTCGGCCATGTGCGAGCCGAGGTACGCCACCGTGTCGCGCGGATCCGGCGGCTCCCACTCGCGAGGACCACCAACGCGCTCGGCCTTCCAGCCGTGCCGAACCATCCCGTCCATGTGATGCGCGCACTGCTCGGACCAGGCGCTGTCGGCGTAGAAGGGCCGGTCCTCGTAGCCAAACGCCTCAGCTTCCTTCGGAGCCGCGCAGAGCCAGTCCGCGTCGACGCGCATCGCCAAGATGGCGATATCGTCGTCCTCGACGTTGGCGAACGCCTCGACGTCGGTACTGAAAAAGAGCGGGTCGTACACCTCGCTCGTCGACATGTCGCCCCACGCGAGCATCTTCTTGTAGTACGCCCAGTGGTAGCGCAGGCGCTCCCGAAGCGGCGTGACGCGGTCCCACGCGTCGTTGGACGCGGTCACTTCCGCGAGCAGCGCAACCGGCGCCCAACCGTTCACAGCGTACGGCTTCGAGCCCACGCCGGCCCGGTGCTCTTCCACCTCCCGAGCGGCCCCAGACGATAGGAGCACCTGGAGCTGATCAGCGTTCATTGACCGCGCCCGGCCGCTGTAGCCCATCCCCCAGCGGAAGGGTGCGTAGCCCTGGTCGATCATCACGATCTCGTCAGCGCTGAGTAGGTTCTCGTCCTTGAGCGCGTACTCGTTAGCGCCAGGTGCGATCTTGGACGCCTGGATCACCATGTTTCCGAGCGTCTGGGTGCCCCGCGCGATGCGCTGGGCGATGCGTAGTCCCAACACGATCGCGCGAGCAACACGAATGTCGAGCGTGAGACTGATCGCAGCGTCGGTGCCGCCGCCCACCGCGTTCGTACGACCTTCGAGCTGCGCCCTGGTCTTGAAGCCCTCGTCCATGATCGAACGAGCAGCGATCGTCGCATGGTAGACGACGTGGCGCTTGTTCCAGGGATACCCACGGGCATTGCGGTGCAGCGGCGGCATCGACCGAGTGTACAATCCCTGCCGGAGGTCGTCATGACTCGTGGGAAGATCTGGCTCATCGGGTTCGCCGTGTTCACTGCCGTCGTCGCAGCGATGATCGGCATCGCGCTCCTCTCCGGATCGAGCGAGCCCGGGCTCCTCGACGACAGGATCCAGTGGGAGACCGACGACCTGCCGCTCAAGGTCTGCTCGCACGACCGGCGCACGGAAGACCCGTTCGCGCTCGAAGACCACTCCGAGCGCGCCCTCGACCATGCGATCTCGATGACGAACAGCCGCCTCGGCTTCGATGCCCTCACGCGAGCGGGCGGCGACGAGTGCCACGTCGTCGTGACCTTCGGTATGCCGGCGGAAGCAGGCTTCCGCGATCCCGGCGGCGACGCGAGCTGGGACAACGGCGAACGCCTCTGCTCGGTCGCGATCGTGAACGTGTCGGGCGAGCTGGAGACCCTGACGGTCCAGCACGAGCTGGGGCACTGCCTCGGCCTCGCCGACGACTCGGACTTCGAGCAGAGCATCATGAACGACCCGCTCGTGGAGACGCCCATCCGCATGATGCCGCCGTGGATCAGCGACCACGACCGAACGCTTCTGCGAGCAGCTCTCGGGCACTAGATACGGCGAATCTCTGCACGCGGCAGCTCGTGCTGCCACATCCGAACGCCGTTCTTCGATGCCGCGATCCGGTCATAGACCTCCTGCGGTACCGTCACCAAGCACGGCTCAGCAGAAGCGGGGCGGCTGTACTCATCCGGCGTCTCGTCCGGCATCCGAGCCCAGTAGTCGGTCACGTACGCGCTGACATCCTCGCGCGTGGCGTGCAGAGACGCCCCGTCAGGCCGTACTCCCCATCCGCGCTCGCTTTCCTCCCACTCCTTCATCCACACGCAATTCTTCACCCGCGGCCTCCTTCGGTCGTCTCGGTCGTTTCGTGTCGTAGCAGGGCTTGCAGTAGCCCTTGCAGTAGTGCGGCCGATCATTGCGCGAGCAGCTCTGGCAGCACGGCGGCTTCATGAAGCCACCGCGGCCACGCTCGCCCCACGCACCCTGCGTCTCCTGCCGAACGCGCGCCTGGTCCGGCTTCGCCGCGAGGAACGCGAGGATGCGATCGACCTGGCTCTCGGTCAGTGCGCTCCACCGATACAGCTTCCGCGTCGCCTTGCGATAAGCCGAGTAGACGCGGGGGATTGCGATCTTGAGCTTGCGCGCAACGTTGAGGATCTGCCGCTCCTCGTAGCCCGTCCTCTGCGCCAATCCGCTCACGCTCGTCGTCCCGCGCGAAGGCGCTCCGAGCCCGAGCTTCTGTGCCTTCGACAAGATCGCCGCGACCGTCCTATCCAGCTCATGAGCAAGTCGCTCAGCCGAGCGATCGCCCCAGTGCCACCGGAGGTAATCCTGGTCGCGCGTTTCCCACGCGCGCCGATGTCGAGGCGGCAGCGACACGCTCACCCCACGCGCCGGGCGCCGTGCAGCTTGGCTCGCTGCATCGTGAGCACGCTCTCGAACTTCTGGCGACCACGCCGCATCGCCTCGACGAGGGCCGCCATCGACGCGATCGATCGCTCGGGAGGAGTCTCATCCTCTCCGGGGCGCGGCGGCGTCATGAGCCAGTGCGCGTTCTCGCCACCGCTCGCGGCGTCTTTGTGCCGGAAGCACATCGCGTAGACCAGGTCGAAGTTCTCGTGCTGCAGCCGGTAGACGAGGTCGTCGCGCATCTGGTTCGGTCGCGTCGCGACGACCAAGCCGGTCTGCACGACCATCTCCTGGTGCGACTGCCACCGCGCGAGCGACTCTTCGACGAGAGAGACTTGGTCGTCGACATCGAGCTTGTCGAACGTGTGCGCAGCAGCATCGATCACAGCCTGCACCGGCACTCCAGCGGCGGCGGCGTGGTTGGCGAACGGCGCTTCCAGCTCGGCGATTCGAGCGCGCAAGCCAGCGATCTCCAGGTCACGATCTTCGTTGCTCATCGGACTCCAGCACCCACTTCCCATCGATGTAGACGACCGCCGGAGTGCCACCGGGCCGACTGGCGCTCGCTCCCGCCGGCACTGTGAGCCATCCGACCTTCCACCGAACGCCGTAGAAGCATCCGCCGACCGCGGCGTGGCAGCAGCCGCAGCAGCGAGCCTCCGGCTTGTGGTCGTGCTCTGGCTCGCACGGCGTACGGTAGGGGCTCACGAATCGGACAGAAGGTGCGGAGGCGGCCCGCCGCCGGCCTGCGGCCAGTCGCGATGAGCCAGGTCGAGGTGTTCCTTGCGCCGCCTGTCGAACGGCTCGACATCGACCAGCGGCCACTGCTCGGCCTGGTGGGTCGACCTCGTGCTCGCGCGAGCCCGTGCGTCATCCGCGGAGTAGGCGTCGACGATCTCGCGACGAAGGCGTCGGTCGGCGGTCTGCGCGCGATAGACCAAGACGTACGCGCGGATCACGAGATCTCCGTAGCGCGCCGGATCGCGAACGGCTCGGGCGCGCGCAGACCATCGGTCTCGCAGGCGAGCCTCGGGCAGTCCGCCCAGATCGTCGGCCGCGCGAGCCGCCGCGAGAGGAACGCGTCACTCTCGTGCTTGAGCAGCGTCGCGAGCTGCTTGGCGGTGACGGTCGCCGCGAGTGCGTCGCGCTGGTCCTCCCGGTAGACCATGTCGAGCGAGCCGAACTTCTCGATGACCCTCGCGGCCGTCTTCGGTCCGAAGC
>Ga0172379_10006880_pt1 | contig 15021 bp, 12 predicted proteins | sample GrowelOW334metaG_FD_119756 | JGI IMG/M metagenome (GOLD analysis project Ga0172379, IMG submission 119756) | Groundwater microbial communities from an aquifer near a municipal landfill in Southern Ontario, Canada - Groundwater well OW334 metaG | ecosystem: Environmental > Aquatic > Deep...
ACTTCCAGCATGCCTTCAAAATGATCTTTATGCGGATGCGAAAGGATCATTAAATCTATTTTTCTATTCAAATGACCAAGCGTTTGACCAGTTAATTTTACGGCAGACGAACCCGGCCCGGCATCAACCAAAATTGTTTTATTTTCAGTGCTTTTTATTAAGATGCAGTCACCTTGGCCAACGTCCAAAAAATAGATGTGCAACTTGTTATCCGGCAGTTCGCTCAATAAAAATACTGATACAAAAATAATAATCGAAATAAAAATTGCCGCATATTTCATGCAAGCAATTTTTTCACATGTGTGTTAAATTTCTCTAAAAAGTTTATGAATAATTTCTGAAAATTTATTAAACTTTATCGTTCGCTAATTTTCTACCATAGTTCATGACTCCAAATCCAAGAGCTGCGATCATTAACGCATAAACTCCGGCTGGGCCTGTTGCTGGTAATTCAGGAATAAGAACTTTTGTTAATACACCAACGCTTTCGTTGCCTTTTTTATCTTTTGCCGTGAGTTTGAAATTATATTCTTTTCCAGGAGAAAGTTTTGCAACTTCAAATGTAACGGTTTTTAAATCAAGTTTCTTGAAAACTGAATAATTTTTACCGCCATCGTTGCTTTTATACAAAACATATTCTTTGAAATCGCCGGCAATATTTAAGCTTGCTGTCCATGTCAATTTTGCCTTGTATTCAACGTTTTCACCATTGAAATTCGTTGCATCTTCCGGTGGAGTAATATCTTTATAAATTGGTGTAAATTCTTTTGTGTTTTTTGTTTCATCAACTAATTTTCCGTCAACGTCCAAAACTCCTTTTACTAAAAGCGTATGTGCTTTTTCATTATCAGATTCTTTAATAGTGAGCGTAACTGTTGTGTCGCCTTCTTCAAGCTTTACACCTGTTATCTCAAGTGTTTTTTCAGGATTTTCTTTTTGGACTATTGCAAAATTCGTCACAGGGTCAACTGATAATGCGATTTTTTTGCTGAAAACAATTTTAATCGTTTTTTCGTCAACCGCTTTAACTGATTTGACTTCCGTTGTGCCAACTTCCGGTGCCGATGGAAGGACTTCTGCTGCCGGCTTATCCGCAACAACATCTGCCTGTTTTACGTCAGTGACGGCAGGATCCGCTGGAAGCTTGCCCGTCTCTGCCGCTGGATCCAAAGCTGAATCAGTTGTTGCAACCAATTTTTCAACATGCTCTTTATCTGTTCCTTTGAACAAAAGCGCATCTGATTTTCCGCTAACAACAACTTCTTCTTTTTCACCTTTAAGATCCCCGCCGAGTGTTAATAAATATTCCGTTTCCGGAATTTGGATGTCCGTTGTAAGCAAGACGGTTTTTTTTGTCATATCTCCCGTATCTATCTCCGCCTTGCTGACTTTTAATAGATCAAGAGTTTTATTATCTTGTATTGTAAATAAATCTTGTGCGTTTTCAGACAAAACAACTGCAACTGAAAGCCCAACTTTTACCGTTACCGCATCAACAGCTTCAACTTTTTCAATTTTAATGACGTTTGAATCATCTTGGGTTCCTGGTGCAACCGCTTTATTTCCTTCATCTTTTGGCATAGAAACAAGCGCCGCCGAAAGATTGCTCATTGGAACCGAAAACACTTCCGGGCTATAAAAGTCGCTTTCGACGCCTTTTGCATCATAAGCCGTAACAACAAAATAATAAGTTTTTCCATTTTCCAAATTAACAACTACGTATTTGAGAGTATTACCAGCATCAAGTGATTGTGTGTATTTAGCCTCGTTATCGTTTTTTACAGATACCGTGCCGTAATAGACTTTGTAGCCCGCAACGTTGCCTTTGGCAGCCTCCCATTCAAGACTAACCGAAGAATCACCGGCAGTTGCTTTAAGTGTGTTTACGTCGCCTACAACAGTTGTTACTGCTGGCGTTTGAGCCAACTCAGCTTTCGCCGTTTTAATCACAACTGCGCATGGAGCGAGTACCATAACTGCAACGAGCAATGAAGATGCAAAAATCTTTATTTTTTTCATATTTATTTTTGTTATTTGTTTTTGTTATTTGTTTTTGTATTTATTTATATCTATATATTTTACCAAAAAAATCCGTCCAAGTCAAGGTTAGTTGACTCAAACGGATTGAGCGAGGGGTAATCTAAGGTTCTCTAGTCTTCTTCTGTTATATCCTTCATCCTATCGGCTTCTTTGTGCATTTGCTTCTCAAGCTCAGGATCATATTTCTTACCTATCTTCTCGTCATATTCCGATGATCTTTCGTACGCAAGCATAAACAACTTCTTAAATGCGTCAGCAACTTCACGGCTCTCTATTATTGCGCCAAATTTTTCTTTAAGCGACATTATTGTCACTTTATCGTCATAAATATCAATTTCCGGCGAAATTCTATATTTCACAGGAATTATTTTTGAAGTTCTAATGTGTGCTTTATCTAAACCCTTGATTCTGAAAGAATCTTCCGTATAAGCCAAAATAGCCTTAACCGGAATCCCTCTGCGCGTGCGCCTATCGTAATATTCCGGAAAATAGCCCGGCATAAACGAATGCTGATTTTCAACCGACGCATAACCCAAAATTGCTGATCTTGCGGTCAACGTATCTTCGTATACGCTGATAATTCCTTCTACGCCTTCATAAAATTTGATCTTTAATTTACCAGTTGGATGCCTGTGAATTGCTTTAAATTCCGGCAAAACTTTCTTTGCGCGCTGAATATTCGTTTCTACTTCTTTAAGATTCTCTTCCAACATACTCACTATTCTTTCCGGATTTTCCGCTATAAAAACCATTTTTGATTTTTCTTCATATGTACTGACAAGGCCTTTCGTTATTAATCCGTTTAAAACGTGATAACCGTTTGTGCGTGTTATCTTGGCTTTTTTTGAGATTTCAGTAACCGTTGAAGGCCCCATCTCCAGCAATGCGAGATAAATCTTGGCTTCCTTGTCGGTTAAACCGAATTTTATGAGGTCTTGGAACATGGGGATTTGTTAGGTGTCGCTTCGCGACGTTTTGTTTATATGTGCCGTACGTTCCGCTTCGCAGAACTCCCGGCGTTGTGTCAAAAAAAATATACAAAATTATCCATATACTTTCTTTTCCGCGTAAAATATAAAACTCTTTTAAATAAATATCAATGCTTTTTTTGTGAATTTGCTCACCGCTTGGACGTCTATCAGAATGTTAACATTTTGATAAAATCTATTGACAATTCTATCTAAAACTACTAAATTTGTACCCTGAGATAAGTTTTGATATTTGAGTTATGCTCTTTGTTATGAGAAAATAGTAAAAGTTAATGTTTTTTGAAGTCGCACAATTATGTCAATTAATTTACACACATGTACAAAAAACTAACATCAGAGGACTATATAACATCGTCTATAATAAGATTTGGCAGTCATAAAAGATATATACAAGAAAAATTGCTTGTTGATTTTTTTGCTGTCAAAGGAAATTTGAAGATTGCTGAATATTTACGTGAATATATTCAACAGCATCTTTCAGAATTTCAATCTAAGAGTAGAATTCGCATTTTAGATGTTGGTCCTGCGATTGGTGCACTTACAACAATGCTTGTTTTGCAAGAACTGGATAAATTTGGCCTTATGGATAAAGCCCAGGTTTATCTTATTGATGTTTCCGAAAGAGTTATAAATAGCACTCAAAATCTTGATTTCTTTTATCCTAAAACTATCCTTGATGTTTCTTTAAAAGCAAAGATATTCAAAAAGTTAAAATCGTCAAAAGCGATTATACAATCAGCTGAATCAATGCCTTTTAAAACAAACTTTTTCGATATTGTTTTGGCGGGATTCTTATTTCATCACCTTCACGATTCAATCAAACCCATTGTCGCATCTGAAATCGAAAGAACCGTCCGAAAAGAAGGCCTTATAGCGATTGCTGAAGAGTGGTTTGAGGATTATAAAAAAGATTATGCACATGAGCATATTGGAGACGAAATTCCATTGGCTTTTGAGTCTATAATTAAAATGGAAGATATGGTCGCACTGTTTAAAAATATCGATATAAAATCTCAATCCAACTCGGAAGATATACCAAAAGAGAATTATTATTATTTCTGTGCTGAAAAGAAATAATTTTATATCTTATAGACTTTGCGAACACCGGCTATTCTTTCTAAATCAAAAATCAGCTCGCAGAGCTGATTTCCATTTTCAACGTCAATAATAAACTCGTCTGTAATCGTTTTTGTTGCCTTGCGTGACATTGTGCGTACATCTTCTATATTAATGCCTCTTGAGGCCATTATTTGCGTAATTTTATTTAAAATACCTACCACATCATCTGCTTCTATGATAATTTTTACAGTTTTGTGATTTTTTGATTGCGGATAATGATTTTTGACCATGGAATCTGAAATTTCATCATCTGAATAAAGCTTTGAAAGTGCCGCGCAAGGCCTTTCTCTTCCGCTACCAACCTTGTTTAGCATATCTTCCATATTTTCGTATAAGCATTTGTCTTGAATGATTTTTGCAATACGATGCTTTTCTTTTTTAAAAGTGGTGTTTATTATTTTTTGAAACAGTAAATCCATTTTATCTTCCCCTCGCCTTATATTGGACTCCTTGTCCGAATCAAACCAATTTGATATGTGATGTCTTGCTCTATCGGTTTTTACAAATTCAATCCAATCAAGCAAAGGCCCTTTTTGGCTTTTACTCACAATTATTTTCACTATATCTCCATTTTTTAATGTCGCTAGCGGATGAGTTTTTATGCCGTTTATGATAGCTCCCGAACATTGATGCCCCTCTTCTTCGCTTATCGCATAAGCAAAATCAACACATGTGGATTTTTCAGGTAAATCAAATATCTCGCCTTGCCCTGAAAAAACAAAAATTTTATCGCTCAAAACGTCAAGCTTAAGCTGATTTATGAAGTCTAAAGGATTATTTGTTCTTTCGTGAATCGCAATAATGCTTTTTATTAAATTACCACTATAGACCTTCTCCTTATCCATAATCATCGAATATTTATCCATTTCTTCGGTCAATATTTGAATATGAATTGAATCACCTTTTGTATCGAAAACCGTTGTGTGCAAGCCCCTGTAACCATTTATTTTTGGCACGGCGATGTAATCCTTAACCGCATATGGCTTTGGTGGATATATCCTGTGAATCGCGCCAAGAACCTTATAACAGTTATCAACGCTGTTTGTTATTACCTTGATTGCGCTGCTATCGCTAACCGGATCAAAATTGTTTTTTTTCTGCTTAATAGCGCGATAAATATGATATTCGTGCTTTTTAAATGAAACTATTTTTAATGAAATTTTGTTGTGAAAAAATTTTGACAATCCTTTTTTAAGCTGTGAAGTATGACCTGAAAGATTCTTTAAAACATCTCTATATTTATTTTTTATCTCTTCGTAATCCCTTGGGTTTAGCACTTTAAAACTTAAATTTTCAAGCTCCCAAGCCCACTGCCTGAGTCCTAATATATTTGCGATTGGGCAATATATTTCAAGCGTTTCCGTGGCTATAGAACGCTTTCTTTCGTCTTTTGGCATAAACTCTATCGTACGCATGTTGTGAAGTCTATCGGCAAGCTTAACAAGTATTACGCGTACATCTTTAGACATAATAAAAAACATCTTCTTTAAAGCTTCCGTCTGCCTCATTTCCGGATTGCTTTCATAATGAATCTTTGCAAGCTTTGTGACCCCATCAACCATATCTTTTATACTCTCGCCAAATTCATTTTCTATTTGATCAAGACTTATTTGGCTCTTCTCTATAACGTCATGAAGCAGTCCCGCGGCGATCATTTCTTCGTCATCACGATTAAATTTTGAAAGTATTTTAGCAACCTCTATTGGATGATTTATATAATCTTCACCCGAATGACGTTTCTGATCCTTATGCGCATTATACGCAAAAGAAATGCTCTTTTTTAAAAAAGGATTTTTAAACACAATTGTTTCGCCATTTTTCGTTGCCATGACGTTTTCGGACCTTATATATTCCACACTTACCCCCGCAAGATAACTGCAAAATATATTTGTGTCAATAACTTTACACAAACTTTAACTTGCGTAAAACTAAAAAGGATAACGAAACTAGCTTTTACATCTTCTCCGGGCATTCTATCCCTAAAATACTAAGTCCTGTGTGAAGTATTTTGGCTACTGATTCAGTTAATTTTATGCGTAAATCTCTTTGGTTTTCGCTATCCGCCTTCAAAACCGGCGTTGTGTGATAAAAAGCATTAAAATTCTGCGCAAGATCATATAGATAATTCGTAAGAAGATTTGGTCTGTATTCTTTTGCGGCAAAAATAATGTGTTCCGGAAATTTCACAAGAAGACGTGCCACCAAAAGCTCTTTTTCATCTATAAGCTCCGCCGGTGCAGACTTGCTTACATTGTCCGATTCTGCGATTGCATCAAACAGTGAAACTTGGCTTGCAATACCGGATTTATCCTTTGAAGTTTTTTTCTTTTTTGAACCAAATTCATCTTTATATTTTTTAATGATGCTTACCGCGCGAGTATATGTATATTGCAAATAAGAAGCACTATTACTTTCAAATGAAAGCATTTTATCCCAATCAAAGACTATGTCGGTTGTTCGATTTTGACTTAAAATATTATATTTTACAGACCCAATTCCGGTCATATTCGCAATTGAATCTTTTTCTTTCTCTTTAAGGTCGGGATTTTTTTGTTCAATTATTGCTTTTGCTCTTGAAATAGCCTCTTTTAAGACTTCGTCCAAAAGAATTATATTACCTTTTCTGGTGCTCATTTTTTCATCTTTGAAATCCATTCTCCCAAAGTCTATATGTGTACATTCGGGTTTTTCCCAGCCCAAAAGATCAATTGCTCTAAAGAGTTGTTTGAAATGAAGAGATTGCGATTTATCAACAACATAAAGTAATTTTATTGGATGCCACGTTGCAATTCTATGTTTGATAGACGCGATATCGCGCGTTGAATAAAGAGTTGTGCCATCTGATTTTTGCACAAGATAAGGGGAAAGTTCGTCATTTGGATATTTTACGATGTATGAACCTTCTTCTCCAATCGTGAACACACCTTTACTTTTACCTTCCTCTAAAACAACATCCATTTTGTCATTATAATAACTTTCGCCAAGAATATAGTCGAAGTGAATTCCCGTAAGTGCATCGTATGTTTTTTGTATATCTTTTAAGCTCAAATCCTTAAACCATTCCCAAATCTTCATGTTATCTTTATCTTTTTCTTCAAGCTTTTTGAATTCAGCGCGCGCCTTGTCTTCAAGCGACGAATCGTGCTCCGCCTCATCGTGAAATCTGACATATAATTTCAACATTTCGCTTATTGGATCTTCTGCGATTTTCTTTTTATCTCCCCATAAATTATATGCAACTATGAGCTTGCCGAATTGCGTTCCCCAATCACCAATATAGTTGATCCCTATAACGTTATATCCAAGAAATTTATAAATATTTACTATTGCTTGGCCTATAATTGTTGAAAGAAGATGGTGAACCCCAAGCGGCTTTGCGATGTTTGGAGCGGAAAAATCAACTACAATATTTTCATTTTGGCTGTTGTCTATTTTGCCATATGGAGATTTGCCGGCAATTATATTTTCAAATTCATCTTTGATCCATGATTTGTTCAAAGTGAAATTTATAAAACCGGGCTCTACAAATGCAATTTCACTTATATAATGAGGCTTTTCGAGATGAAGCATAAGTCCGTCATAGACGTCTTTTGGCTTTATTTTAAGTGGTTTTGAAAGCATCAGCGCGATATTTGAAGAGTAATCTCCAAAATGCGCTTCTCTTGGAAATTCAATTGTGAAATTCGGAATTTCGGAAAGTTCTGAAAATGATTTTTGCGCAGCCGTTTTCACTATTTCATATAATTTATCTTTTATTAAACGTGTTTCCGATTTTTTAGTTTCTTTGGTTTTTTTAGCCGGAGTTTCTTTTGAAGCTTGCGGTTTTTCTTGTTTTTCAGACTTTGATTGGGCTGGTTTTGCCGGCTTTCCTATTGCGATTTCTTGCATTGGAGTTTCTTTTTCGGCTATCTGACGACCTGTCCCTGAAGTTATTTCTGTTTTTTGGCCGTGCTTAATCGTCCACAATCTTGCGGTTGGCTTGATTGGTCCGTGTGCAAATTTTTGCTTTAAAACAACACGTTTTGGATCTTGCGTAAACTGCGCATCGGAGATTCCAGTTTTGCCGGTAACTCCCAAATCAATCTCAAACATCTTATCGCCAAGAATGTGAATTTCCGCAGTACCTCCGCAATATTTCGTTATTACTCCGGCGATTTCCTTTGTAGTGCTTTTTAATTTTTCCATATCCATAGTGCCTGCATTTTCAACAAACACACAAATATTTTTTGAAAAAGGCATAATAGCGGTTCGTTCACTTTCATATGTGTTCCACATCCTTGCAATAACTCCGGCGCGATCTTTATATACAACTTCTCCTTGTTCCACGTGAAAAAGTTTTGCTGAATTTCTTATAACAAATGGCTCTGTTCCGCTTGCAAACAGTATTTCCAAATCTCCACAAAGCTCTTCCGTATCTATTCCCCAAACAGGCATTTCATATTTTGCTGATGCGTAATTTAAAAGATTTTCGAGTGTTGAATAAAAAATCACATCTGATTTTGAAAATGATTTGAATATGCGTTCCAAAAGGGGAATATGCTTAGCTGCATCAACCCCAAAATCACTTAAATATTTTCGCCAAATTGCAATTTTTGGATTACTTTCTATACCATTTTTTGCCACGGCTTTCTTTTCCGCAATTGCGCCGAGCAGCAATTGCTGGCTTACGGAAACGATTTTTTCGTTTTTTATGCCTTTAAGCAGAATAATACCAAGATTATATTGTGGAAAAACTCTGCCGATTTGAGAATTTATTCGAAAGTTCATAAATTAATGTTTATATCAATTTATCAAAAATTCTAAAAATGCGCCAGGGGAGTGAATAGAAAACCCCATTTTAAAGCCATTTTAAAACCGTCGCATTGCAACGTTTGCATAAAGCTTGTACAATATATAAAAATAAACTCCTCACTAAAATGAAAAAACTTTTTATTGCGCTTTTAATCCCGCAACTTGTTGGCGCACTTGGGTCTATGTTCACAATGCCAAACGTCAATGTTGGCGGATGGTATTCTGTGCTTCATAAACCTGTATTTAATCCACCAAGCTGGGTCTTTTCTCCGGTTTGGGTAACCTTGTTTGTGCTAATGGGAATTGCCCTTTATTGGGTCTGGAAGCATGGAATTGAGAAAAAAGACGTCAAAACCGGAATGTGGCTTTTCGCGATACAATTGTTTTTCAACGTGCTTTGGTCGGGCTTATTTTTTGGCTTGCATGACCCGTTCTTGGCATTTATCGACATCTGTCTTTTGCTCATATTCATAATACTTACAATTTTCCAATTCCAAAAGGTCAGCGTACATGCCGGCTTGATAATGCTGCCTTATTTATTTTGGGTCGGATTTGCAACAATTTTGAATTATCACATCTGGATTTTGAATATATAAACAAAACTTGCGATTTTTTTGACTGATGGGTAAAATAAGCTCTGCAATTACTTAAAAGCTACTTGCAATAGGGAAATGCTCGTCTCATTGAAAAATAAGTTTCCTAACGTCAACTAATTTTTCATTCGACGTCCTTCGCTTCGTAATCGCTAAATACACGCTTACTACGCTTCGGACCGCATTTCTCGCTACTACCTGGAAGGGTCGCATAGTGGTCGAGTGCACCGGTCTTGAAAACCGGAACCCAGTTTTACTGGGTCGCGAGTTCGAACCTCGCCCCTTCCGCCAAAATTTAAAATTTACGCAAGCTTTTATTTCACAACATTGAAAATCGTATCGATCTGTTTGTCGTTTTCGGTGTAAACTTCGGCATCTGCGCCAGGAAATTCAAAAATACCAATTTGACCTTTATCCGGATGAATTGCGACCATGATTCTTTCGCTCGACGTTGGCCCGATCGCTACTTCCACATTTGCATTTGCACCTTCGATAGCACTCCATCCAAGAACTTTGCCGGGAGTATATTTATCAAGCATTTTCTGACCAAGCTCGTGCACCGCAACCCAACCTTTTTCGGGAATAGAAGCTTTATCAACAATTACTTTGCCGCTTGAAATTGATTGATCTGTAATTTCAACCTCTGCGTTAATTTTTGGAATCGATTTTTGTGAGCAACCCGTGAAAGTCAATGAAAGCAATAAAATGGCTAAAATAAGCGATATTTTTTTCATAAATTGGTTGTTAATGGCATTTATATAAATACCAATTTGTAAGAAAAAATACAAGTCACCGTATTAGACAATGATCAATCGCGAATAATCAAACGATTGATCACTATCAAATAATTATTATTTAACAAAAAATATTATGGACAAACACAAACTCATCGCATTACCAATCGCGATTCTTGTTGTGGCAAACATGATGGTTCCGTCTTTTGCATTGGCGGAAAAACTTGATGCAAATAATGGCCTTGGTCTTGGCCGTGAGAACAATAAAGGCTCGAACTTTTGCGTAAGACTCGTTGAAAAAGACGAAAGATTTGAGAAAAATTATGCTGAAAAAGAAACAAAACTTTCTTCAGAAAGAAATGAAAATGATAAAGAACGCATGGGCAGACGTGCAGATGCGGATAAAAGACGTGAGGATAGAAGGACAAGCGTTGACAATAGAGTAGCTAATAGATATCAGAGACTTTATGAGCAAATAGCAAAAACTGATGCTGAAAAATCAGCTATCACAGCTTTCAAAGCTGCTGCTGAAACAGCTTTAACAGCAAAAAGAACTTCTATTGATGCCGCTATAACAGCTTTTAAAACAGCCGTCGATACTGCAACAGCCGCAAGAAGAACATCAATCGATGCAGCTCGAACTGCATATCAAACAGCAACTGAAGCTGCTTTAAAAATAGCCGCTGATCAATGTGCTGCAGGAACAGCTTCTGCAACTGTCAGAACAAATTTCCAAGCTCTTATCAAAATTGCAAAAGATAAATTTGAAGCCGACAAAGCCGCTGCTCCAAAAGTTGGAGTAAATGTTTCCGCTTTAACGGAAACCAAGAGAACAGCATTAGAAAAAGCTCAAACAACATTTCAAGCCGCAATCGAAAAAGCAAAAGCAGATTTAAAAGCCGCATTTGGGACGAATCAGCCGGTATAAATTTATGTGGGGAAAAGTTACATAGATAAGACGCGGGAATTAAACCTCTCGCGTTTTATCAAAAGTAATTCTTGAAGGGTCCATCCATTTACCATCGCCCGCTTGATAAAATTTGAAATAATCCCTACACCCTTTTATTGCGGCTTCTCGATCATCAAACTCTCTATTGTGAACATCCGTATGTTTCCAATTGTCAACTCCCGTAGCTTTCACTTTTTGAGGCAGCCTTGGGTCTGGATGCTGTATCGTAAAAACGAAAACTTCTTCGCCATCTAATAAACACGCACCGATTTTTTTACCGTGTTCCGAATTTACCGAATCTTGCTCTTTATGCCTTGGATTTGCCGCTTGCAATACTTCTCTTCTTAACGCATCCCTTAATGCGCCTCTGCATATTTCTATTGTTTGCAATAATTTTTTTGGCACACGGCCACGCCTTGAAACTTGTGCTTCAAGTTTTGATAATTCCTTTTGTACCGCCGCTGATTCAAGTCCTCGCAAAACGTTTATCCCTGCATAACGCATATAACTAATCTTTTAATAAATGAGAGATTAATTTATATGCAAATGATACTTATTGCAAGCTTAAATTAGCTTGAGGACATTCCAGAAATTATCAATATATTCAGGGCGTCTGTTTTGATATTTCAAATAATAAGCGTGCTCCCAAAGGTCAAGAGTGATAATTGGAGTTTCGTCGAGAGAAAGCGGAGAGTCTTGATTTGGGAGCGAATAAACCTTGAGCTTGTTATTTGCGTCACGAGTAAGCCAAGTCCAGCCTGAACCAAAATGCTTGACGGAAATGTCTGTGAAAAGTTTTTTGAATGCTTCAACTGAGCCGAATTCTTTGGTTATTTCTTCTATAAGGTTGGCATCTGGGGCTTTTTGAGGGCCCATAATTTGCCAAAATAAATTGTGATTAACAAATCCGCCGCCATTGTTTTTGAGGAATGCTCTGTCGGCCTCATCAACTGGTAAATTTTTGATGTTTTTGAGGACATCGTCCGGATTTTCGAATGTAATTTGCGGATATTTTTCAAGCATTGTATTGAATTTATCCAAATATGCTTGATGATGCTTATCGTGATGAATTTGCATCGTTTGCGCGTCGATATAAGGCTCGAGCGCGTCATAAGAATACGGAAGTGGAGAAAGTGTATACATGGTTTCGATTGTTATTTATTTTATTTTATCATATGTAAATTTATAAATTTTCTTGATCAAGGGCTAAAACCGACGCCCCCTCATTTCGTCAGTTTTAGCCGTCATTACATACCACTAAACTAGGTTTAATCTTCATCTTCTTCTTGGTTACCTTGACCTTGATTTTCATATTCTTCGTGTTGACTATAATGACTTCCTCGATCTTCATCTTCGTGATGATCTTCATCTGCGTGACTGTCTTCATCATTGCCGTTATGTTGATCTTCATCTACATGACGATCTTCATCTTCGTGATGATCTTCATCATTATCATCTCCTCCCGGAGTGACAACAATGTTATTTACTGTTACGTTCACTACTGCCGAGCTTCCTACGTTGCCCGCTGCGTCATATGCTTTTGCCATAAGTGCATGGGATGCGTTTGAAAGCGTTGTTGTATCCAGCGTGAATGAGTAAGACGAAGTCGTGTCTGTAGCTTTTAGAACCCCATCTACATAGAGCTCTACTTTTGTGACACCTGTGGCATCAGTTGCATTTACATCAACAACAACTGATGATCCTGACACAGTTGATCCTCCCGCCGGCGCTGTTATTTCTGCAAATGGCGCTGTCGCATCTATAATATTATTCGTAACTATATTTACAGGATTTGAACTCCCAACATTTCCGGCCATGTCATATGCTTTTATCATAAGAGCATGAGCTCCGTTCGAAACAGATGCGGAATTCCAAGAAAATGAATATAACGGTGGTGAAATTAATGTTGCTACAAGCGCTCCGTCTACATATAGTTCGGATTTTGCTATATCTGAACCATCTGAAATGCTTGATGCTACAGCGACTGTGCCCGTAACCGTTGCACTTGCAATTGGAGCCACCAAAACTACAACCGGAGGAGTAATATCTGAAGTCGCGTTGTTAACGGTTACATTCACAATTGCCGAACTACCGATATTTCCGTCTTTATGATCATATGATTTTGCCTGAAGACTATGCGTACCATTCATTGCTAATAATGTATTCCATGAAAATACATAAGGCGAAGTCGTATCCGTGGAAACCAAAATGCCATCCAGATAAAATTCGACCTTTGTCACCCCTATCGAACTAGATTCTATTAAATATTGTTGCATTCTCGTTAAATCGGTTCCGTGCTGAGACTGATAAGTTGCTGTCATATCTGTCCCGCAAAGGAATATATTACCTCCCGGATGTGTACCTTGAAGGGTAGACACATCATATAATTGTCCCGATATTGTTACCACGCATGATGAAAATGGGTCTGTTGCGTTAGCCGTAACGCTTATCGCCCCTGATACCGTCGCGAGATTTGCCGGAGAAGTTATTGTTGCCGTTGGAGGAAGACTGGCTATTGGCGCGGCCAAAACAAGTGCCGGCGCAGCCGCTAACAGTACCATGAAAATTGACGTTAAAATCGCAGCAATTCTTCTGGCAAATGCGTTGTTGTAAAGAATATTTTTCATAATATTTTTGGTTAAATGATTTTAAATATTTTGTATTTAACATCATTCGATTGATGTTCGACCCATGGCTTTTATTTTTTAATTCAAAAATTGGTTTTCGCCACATCAATGTATAATGTATTTAATCCTATCATTTTAGTAGGATTTAAGTCAATATAAAAACGTTGACAGAAAATTAATTAATCAATTCCGATAACTTAACATTTTCCATGGCTGAAATGAGCGTTTTTTGGATTCTTGCCCAAGCACATTTAGCTTTGCATTTTGGGCTAAATTTGCATTTTTTATTTTTTGGAGGAAGACAATCAACGATTGCTCGATTTCCACTAAATAAAAATATTGCATCTTTAATTGAAATATCTTTTGGATTTTTTATCATTTCATAGCCACCATCCCTGCCGCGAATACTTTGAAGCCATTTTGTGCGTTTTAATGGAATCATTAATTGCTCAAGGTATTTCACAGACATTCCTTCTTTTTCACTTATATTGTTAAGTGAAATTGTTTCATTGTTTTTATAGCTTTCCGCAAACCTCATCATTAAGCGAAGTCCGTGGTGTTCCCTTGTTGATAATTTTCCGAAAAGTGACATTTGATAAAGGCTAAATTACAGATGATAAATAACATTTTTCGCAATAAACTTGCTTTGGAAAGTTTGGAGGATATGTGGTTTTTATTTGAGCAGAGCAGGAAGAACACGTTCGAGAATTGAGTTTTCGTGCGGTGCGGATAGAAATACGATTTCTGTGGCGACAATCGGGGCATGTGTGCGGAATTGGGAGATTGAGAGCGCGATATCTTTGCAATTCTTGCGCGATTATATGAAAGTTTTTGCCACAAGATTCACATGCGAAAAGATCTTTTGTAATTGAATCAATGGTTTGCTTTATATCATCAGGAACCACTGTAGTTTGTGGCTTATACTCGTGCTTATCTTGCTCTTTCCATTTATAATTTTTTGCAAGAGCTTGTTCTTTTGTGAGCGGCATATATTCGTGTGCGACAGTTTCGTTATATCCCCAAAGCGACATTTGCGTTGGAAAAAATTCGCCCCATTCTTTGGCGGCCGTCATGTGGGCGATTATTTTTGGAAAAATGGCGTGATATTCTTCTTCAGAATACTGCTTATTTAAGATGCAAAATTTGCCACGATTTATCGCGATGCATCCGAACATATTC
>Ga0172379_10006881_pt1 | contig 15021 bp, 17 predicted proteins | sample GrowelOW334metaG_FD_119756 | JGI IMG/M metagenome (GOLD analysis project Ga0172379, IMG submission 119756) | Groundwater microbial communities from an aquifer near a municipal landfill in Southern Ontario, Canada - Groundwater well OW334 metaG | ecosystem: Environmental > Aquatic > Deep...
CGTGGAACTTTATTTTTTAATTCAAGAAATTGGTCGAAGAATGGCCGGTCTGGATCATAATCTTGTCCATAATCCACCGCGTCCCAGTCGTTTCCCCACCAAATATGCTGGTCATAGACGGGGAAGGGAGTATTTTCCGGGTAAATAGAAATTATCGGTTTTCCGCTTTTGGAACAAGTTCTTTTATACAAAGTTCTTTCGTTGCGGAAACAAAGCCGGCGCATTATTCGGCAATCCGGACAATAATTCGGGGTGGGAGATTTCATTTTTTCGTAAAAATTTAGATCCTCTTTATCTAACTCAAAATTTTTACCGCAGGTTTTGCAATTTTTTTGCATGTCTTTTATTTGCCAGCGTGGATGGAAAAATTTTCAAATTCTCCCGTTGGTTCTGCCCATTTTTCATAAAAATTTTCTACTCGGGAAAAAGAATGTTCTTCCGCTTCCAGCTTTTTCAAAAATTCCATTATATTGTTGTCTTCCCCTTCAGCTATTATTTTTATACTGCCATCATTTTTGACGGAGACGGTGCCCGTCAATCCGAATTCTTCGGCATAACTCTTAACATATGACAGGTCGCCAAAACCTACAGATCTAGCCGATATTCCACTTTCTAATCTTTTTTTCATGCCTAAACCATACCGGAAATAAGAATGTTTGTCAAAAGATTTCGTCACTATTTTTATCATTATATTTAATATCTTTATTATGTATTTACAAAATGGCTTATTTTTGTCGAAAATAATTGACACAATTTATTTATTGATTATAATGTTAGGATGAAAGAACCAATAAAGAGTAAATTAAAAAAAGTACTTTTAGAAGTAGATTTTTCAGCCAAAGAAGCGGATGTGTATCTGGCTATCCTTATTCTTGGCAGAGGTACAGCATCAAAAATCGCCCGAGAAGCGCACATCGCCAGGACGACCGTTTACGATATTTTAAGTTCTTTGTTTGATAAAGGATTGGTGACTTTGACCGGCAAGGAGCCAAAACAGGAATATGTGGCGGAGTCGCCTGACCGATTGAGAGAATATATTGTCAACGAGTTTAATAAAAAACAAAAAGATTTAAAAAAAGCAGATTCAATTTTAATTCCCCAACTCAAATCAATACACAACATTGATAATCATCCGAAAGTTATGTTTTATGAAGGAAAAGAGGGATTGGAGCGTGTGTACGAAGATACCCTAACATCTCATGAACCCATAAGGGCATATGCCAGTGTTGGAGACATGAATATAGGTTTGCCCGGGTATTTCCCCGGATATTTCAAAAGAAGAGCCGAAAAAGGCATTGCGATACGCGCGATTATTCCGGATACCGAAGCGGGGTTAGAACGTAAAAGTTTTGATAAAGAAGAAATGAGAGAAACCGCTCTCGTGCCCAAAAAAGCTTTTCTTTTTTCTCCGGAAATAAATATTTATGACAATAAAGTGATGATTGCTTCTTGGCGAGAAAAATTAGGCATTATTATTGAATCAAACGAGATTGCAGATGCAATGAAAAAAATTTTTGAATTAGCTTGGGCTGAAGCCAAGAGGCTTGATGGTGATTTGAGAAGAAGATCCGATTTTTAATTATTTTTTAGTCAGCAAAATGTCCGTGCACATCTTCACCAAAAAGGAGACCGTGGAGTTTTTTCATTATATTTTCAAAAAGTTTGGTGCTATAGGACGAAAGATTGAAAATTACAGCCAGGGTAAATAAAACAAGAGAAAGTTTTATGCTCACAAAAGAGAGGGGCATGGCGATTATGGAAAAAACGACAGGCACAAGAGTGCGGATGGTGCTGCCGCGTATTTCTCTTTTGGTTATTTCCGGGTTTTTTATATGATCGGAATATAATACATATCTTCTCATCCAATATAAAGTTAAACCAATTAAAATTATGTGTATACCGAAGATAATTATAGATAATTCATTTTTATTATATTGGCCAAGGACCCCGGCTGAAAAAGGTATCAAACCTATTAACATGAAAAATAAAGCATTTATATTGGTAAGGCGTGAGTCTATGTTTTTTGCGTAAATAGAAACAAAGAAGTGGTGTGCCCGCCAATATGTGAAAAGCAAAGCGAAACTAAGCACATAACTTAAAAAAACGGGGAGTAAATTTTTTACTTCAGACCAGAGACCCAGATTGTCTATCGGTCCCCAAGTATTTGGTATCTTAATTTCAAAAACAAGAACCGTCATAACTATCGCAAAAATACCGTCGGATAGTTGATCTAATCTTGTGTGATTCATATTAACAGCATAGCAAATTATCAATTTTTGCTCAACACACATATCCGCCGGCTGGCGGATTGCTCTGCTCGCGCCGTCGCGCTGCGCAAGGTTTCTCAAAAATTATAATCTGCTATGCTTAGGTTATGAAGATAGGGATTTTTGATTCGGGAGTAGGGGGGCTGATTATTGCCAAGGCTATCCGAAAAACATTGCCGGAATATGATTATGTATATTTAGGCGATACCAAAAGGGTGCCTTATGGCAATCGTTCCCACGAAACGGTGTATCAATTTACCCGCGAGTCAGTGGAGTATTTATTTAAAAAAGAAAACTGCGCGTTGGTAATTTTGGCCTGCAATACCGCTTCCGCTCGGGCATTGAGAAGAATTCAGAAAGATTATAAAAGTACAAACAAAAAAGTATTGGGTGTTTTGATTCCGGCTGCCGAAGAGGCGGCACAATATAAAAAAATAGGAATCTTGGCTACGACCGGAACTGTGGTTTCGAATACTTTTCCACGGGAAATAAAAAAATTGGATAAAAAAGTTCAGATTTTTCAAAACCCCGCGCCGATGCTAGTGCCCCTGGCCGAAGAAGGGGAGAATAAGCTCGTTGTCCCGTTTTTGCAAAAATATTTAGAACCTTTTTTGAATAAAAAATTAGATGCATTGGTTTTGGGCTGTACTCATTATCCGATTTTTAAAAAAGAAATTAAAAAATTACTATCCAAAAATACAAAAATAATTTCTCAAGATGAAATAGTGCCCAAAAAACTGAAAAATTATTTGGCGCGGCATCCGGAAATTTCTAAAAAACTTTCAAAAAATCATACGGCAAAAATTTTGGTGACCGACATGACTCAAAGCGTGAAAAAACTTTCTCAAAAATGGTTTGGCGTTAACACAAAGCTAAAATTAGTTAATCTTTCTAAATTTCAAGCCAAATAGGACAGTGGTCGGAACCGTAGTAGTTGGTTAACATTCCGGCGTCTTTGATTTTGGGAGCTATTTTTTTATCTACAAAAAAGTAGTCTATTCTCCAGCCGACATTGCGGTCACGGGCGCGGGTTTTTTGGTCCCAGTAGGTATAAACATCTTTTTTGTTCGGATTAAAGTTTCTCCAAATATCAATAAAATTATTTTTTACAACTTTTGTAATCCAAGCGCGCTCTATCGGCAAAAACCCTGTATTTTCCTCGTTTTCTTTCGGTCGGGCGAGGTCTATCGCTTCGTGAGCAGTATTTATATCGCCACAAAAAATAACATTTTCACCATTCCTTCGCAGTTTTAATATGAATTTTAAAAAAGCATCATAAAATTCTAATTTATATTTCAATCTATCCGGCCCTTGTCCACCGTTTGGAAAATATCCGTTTATCAATGTAAAATTTTTAAACTTTATGCCAATTAATCTGCCCTCGTTGTCTAGTTTTTTAATACCCATTCCGTAAAAAACTTCCTTCGGTTTTTCTTTTGAATAAATAGCGACTCCACTGTAGCCCTTTTTAAGTTTCGGATGTGAAAAATATGAAAAATAGCCCGGAACATTTCGAACATCTTCCGGTAATTGTTCTGGTTCGGCTTTGGTTTCTTGTAAACACACAATGTCAGGGTTATTTTTAAAAAGGGGAGTAAAAAATCCTTGTTTTGCCGTCGCCCGTAATCCATTTGTGTTCCAAGAAATGATTTTCATTAGTTTAATAATTAAACAGAGACTTATATTTACCTTGATTGATATATTTTTTTCTAAATGTTGGTTAACAACTCAATAAGAGGGTCAAACGCATATACCTTTTTCCTCTTATCAGGGTTGTGAATTAAACTTATAATTTTTTTCTCTGTAAGTATCTTAATAATGTTACTTATAGGAGGATAAGTTGTTTTGAGTTTTTTTATTACAGCACTGGAGTGAAAAACCGGAGATTCAAACATATAAGCCAGAAATGGTAAAAGGTAGGGAGATTTTGAAGTCCCGATTTCGGTTTTTATTTTTTCATATAGTTTATTGATTTCTGTTATTATGGACAAGGTCTCTTTTGCTTGGCTGATAACTGAATTAAAAAAGAATTTTAACCATTTTTCATATTCTTGAGTAGTGTCAACTCCGTGCAAAGCTTGTCGGTATTCTTCTCTATGCAGATCAAAATACCCACTCATATATAAAATAGGGTGTGATATCCTTTTATTTTCAAAAAGGATTAATGGAATAAGCCATCGCCCAACTCTTCCATTTCCATCACAAAAGGGATGCACGGCCTCAAATTGATAATGAGCGAGGGCAACTTTTGTGAGAGGGTCATCAATTCCATGTTCAATGTACTCAAAAAGATTATCCATGTAAGATTCTACTGCAGGATAAAAGGGGGGAACATAAATTGCTTTTTCTATTGGGTCATTTTGGTGTTCACCAATCCATACATCTTCTTTTCTAAATTCTCCGAGGTGGCCTTTATGTCTAACTCCAGTTAAAAGAGTTTTTTGGATATCTTTTATGTGACTTTTATTCATTTTTTTGCCTGATTGCACTAACTCAACTGCTTGTCTCATAGCTTTACGGTAGTTATAAACCTCAGCAGTGCCAGAGTGATGAGTTTTTTCCCCAGCTTCATATTTATAAACATCAGATACCGTACTTATAGTGCCTTCTATTTTTGAACTCATAACAGCTTCCTTGGTCAAGAGAGGAGATATAAGTAATTGCGGATTAAAAAATCTTTTACCGTGCCCTTCTCCACCTGAACCTTGCAATAATCCAAGAGTATATTCAGCTTCGGACTTCTCTTTCATAAAAATATTTGCATCCAATTTAACTCCATTTCTTGGAAGGAGCCTAGGTGCTGCATATTTAATTTCCTTTTTCTTGTCGTCCATGTATGTATCTTAGCAAATACCTATAGGAAAGTCAAATTCCTATATACATCTGCCATAATACCTAAAACTTCCTTTACCTATTCGGTAATAGAGTGATCAAATAGAAGTTTTTATCCCTTATTATGGTATTTTTTATGTATATCTCTTAAATGTTTGTCGGTGACATGGGTGTAAATCTGTGTTGTGCCGATATTGGCGTGGCCCAAAATTGTCTGAACGGAACGCAGGTCGGCGCCGTTGCCGAGCAGGTCGGTGGCGAACATATGGCGCATTACGTGAGGCGTAACCTTTTTTGAAATACCCGCTTTGATGGCGTGTTGTTTTACTATTCTTTCAATAGATCTTTTCGTGAGGGGACCAATTTCTATCTCTTTGCCCTTTTTCCTTATTTCATTTCCAACTTGCACAAAAAGACCATCACTCATATCTTTGCGCGCACTTAAATATTTTTTAACGGCGTTTTTTGCGTCGTCTGATATAAAAACCACGCGCACTTTTCCGCCTTTTCCGCGGATAGATAATTCATCAGAGCTTAAATCAATATCCGAGGTTAGGGAACATAGTTCCGAAACGCGAAGACCGGTGGAAAATAATAATTCTAAAATAGCTTTATCTCGCAAATCTTTTAAGTCAGCGCCACTTGGAGACTGAAGTAATCGGGAAAGCTCCAAATGGGTAATTAAATCCAGAGACCTCTCGTTAATTTTTGCCAGCTCAATGCGTTCCGGTGCCATGGATTTTATATTTTCTCGCGCCAGATATTTCAAAAACGCCCGAATGGCAATTAAATAATAATTTTGGGTTTTTTTGGACAAAGTATTTCCCGTGGCTCTATTGTTGCCGGTGCTTTGTCGATTGAGCCAAAGGCGAAATTCGCGCACCACGTTATCATTTATATTTGAAGGATTATCGGTTTTTATATATTCTAAAAAACGATTAAGATAATGGTCATAATTTTCTACAGTTTTCAGCGCTCGTCCTTTTTCTATTTCCACATATTCCAAAAATTGAGTTTTGAGTTGCTTGAGAGATGCCATAGCTATATTCTATCATGTCGCACAATATTTATTGCAATTATTGAAGTTTTATGCTAATATCACAAACATGTTATCTACAAAGAAAAAACAAACAGTTATAAAGAAACATCAAATTCATGAAAAAGATACTGGCTCTCCGGAAGTTCAGGTAGCTGTTTTGTCTACGCAAATTGATGCGTTGGCCAAACATTTGAAGAAACACAAGAAAGATAACCATTCTCGCCGAGGGCTTATCAAGATGGTGGCCGATCGACGCACTCATTTGAAATATTTGGAACGCAAAAGCAAGCCTCGTTATGCTGCTTTGATGAAGAAAATGGATCTCGCTTAGTTTTTATTTAATGATAAGTGCTATAATCTCTATAGGTTGAATTTTTAATATTTTTATAAATTATTTTTTTTATACTATGACAGTTATAAAACATAAAGAACAAAGGGTTGGGGTTTTTATTGATACGCAAAATTTATATCATTCGGCTCGCAACTTATATCAGGCGCGAGTTAATTTTGGCGCAGTTTTGAAAGACGCAGTTGCCGGACGTAAACTTGTGCGCGCCGTCGCGTATGTGATTACCACTGAAGCAGGAGATGAAAAAAACTTTTTTGAAGCTCTGGGCAAACTTGGTATTGAAACGAAGACAAAAGATTTGCAAATATTTGCCGGGGGCGCAAAAAAGGCGGATTGGGATGTGGGTCTGGCCGTCGATGCTATTAAAATGTCACCACGATTGGATTCCGTGGTAATAATTTCTGGAGATGGAGATTTTATTCCTTTGGTGGAATATTTACAGACCATCGGAGTACAAGTTGAAGTTGTTTCATTCGGTAAATCGACTTCTGGAAAACTTCGTGAGGCAGTAGATGATTTTGTTGATCTATCAGAAAATCCCAGGAAGTATTTAATGGGGACAAAATAATCCCGAAGGAAAGCAATGCTTCCTACGGGACAAGTTTTTGCTTTTTCGCCGATAAGTGCTAGTATAAACACATATTTATTAGTTAATCTGTTCGCGTCTAGACACAAAGTAGTGTTTCAGAAATCTGAAACAACACTGTAGTCTGGGCACGAGCCACAACATAATATGCAAAAGAAAGAATATAGCGTAGAAATTGGAGGTAAAATTTTAACCGCCATTTTTACCGATTTAGCAGAACAGGCGCACGGTTCGGTAATATTAAAATATGGCGAAACGATTGTTCTCGCTACCGCTTGTATGTCTCACGACAAACAAGAAGGTTTGGGTTATTTTAATTTGACGGTTGATTATGTGGAAAAATTTTATGCGGCCGGAAAAATTCTTGGTTCGCGTTTTGTCCGTCGGGAAGGCAAGCCGTCGGAAGAGGCAATCTTGGCTAGTCGGGTAATCGACCGCACCCTTCGTCCTCTTTTTGAACAATCAATTCGTCACGCAGTGCAGGTTATTGTGACGGTTCTTTCAGTGGATGATAATGACCCGACAATTTTGGCGGTTAATGCCGCCTCGCTCGCCTTGGCGGTCTCCAATATTCCTTGGGCTGGCCCTATTGGTTGTGTGCGCATTGGAAAATATGATAGTGAAAGTTTGACGATAAATCCTCCTCAAATTTTGCGTTTAGATGAAGATGCTCAATATAAATTTGACCTGACAGTTTGCGGAAAAGACGGAAATATAAACATGATTGAGGCATCTGCTCATCAAAGTAAAGAAGAAGAATTAGAAGAAGCATTGCAAAAAGCCAGCGAAGAGATAACCAAATTGGAAAATTGGCAGAAGAAGATAGTAGCTGAAATAGGTAAAGAAAAAAGAGTTATCGAAAAAGAAGTTGTTTCTCCGGAGTCTGTAGCTTTGTTCAATAAAAACATTCTGCCGAAAATGGAAGAAGCTCTTTTCTCTGGCGCCGGGAAAGAAAAAATAGATGCCTTGCATACGGAATGGAATAAATTGGTGAAAGATACATATCCGGACCGAGAAGATTTTTTTCTGGAAGATAATTTATTCGACGATACGGAAAATGATATTCTGCACGAAAAAGCGATAAAAGAAAACAAGCGCGCCGATGGCCGAAAAATGGATGAGCTTCGTGATTTGTATGCGCAGGCCGGCGGACTTTCAACCCAACTGCATGGCTCTGGAATTTTTTATCGCGGAGGTACGCATGTTCTTTCTGTTTTGACATTGGGCGGACCGGAAGATAGAAATTTAGTTGATGGCTTGCAATTAAAAGTGGAAAAAAGATTTATGCATCATTACAATTTTCCGCCTTACTCTTCCGGGGAAGTGGGCCGTTCCGGTTTTACTAATCGCCGAGAGATTGGACACGGAGCTCTCGCCGAAAAAGCGCTGGCGATGGTGTTGCCGAGTGTCGCGGATTTTCCTTACACGATGCGTATTGTTTCCGAATCAATGGCTTCGAACGGTTCAACTTCTCAAGCTTCAATTTGCGCCTCTACTCTGGCTTTAATGGACGGAGGAGTTCCAATTAAAGCGCCGGTGACCGGTATTGCGATGGGATTAATGTATGAATCCGACAGTAAATACAAAATTCTAACCGATATTCAAGGTCCGGAAGATCATCACGGCGATATGGATTTTAAAATTGCAGGTACCAGAGAAGGCGTTACTGCGATTCAGCTGGATGTAAAAGTAGAAGGTGTGCCGGTGAAAATATTGGGCGAAGCAATGCTTCAATCCAAAAAAGCCCGTGTCAGCATTATAGACAAGATTGAAAAAGAAATTCCTCAATCGCGCCCGAATATTTCTGCCAATGCGCCGACAATATTGATTATCAAGATTAATCCGGAGAAAATCGGCTTGGTTATCGGCGGGGGAGGAAAAACCATCAAAGAAATAAAAGAAAAAACCGGTGCCGAGATAACAATTGACGATGACGGAACGGTATATTTAACCGGCAAGGGTGATTCAGCGGAAAAAGCCAAGAAAATAGTTGAAGAAATGACTCATGAATTTAAAGTCGGGGAAGTGTTAAAGGGCGAAGTCGTAAAAATTGCCGACTTCGGAGCTTTTGTGGCTCTTAATCCTTTCACCGATGGCATGGTGCACATTTCTGAAATGGCGCCATTTCGTGTGGAGCGAGTTTCGGATATAATAAAGGAGGGTATGATCGTGCCGGTAAAAGTCATTAACATAGATATTGAAAAAGGGAGAATCGGCTTATCGATTAAGGAAGCGGATAAAGATTTTTTCAAAAATAATGGAGGAAAATAAGATAAAATCAACCAAAAGTGAAATAAGTGGCAAGGTGGTACAGACCTATGCTGAGGATATGGCCAAGGTTATTGAGGATGGAACAGAAGGTCTGGTTAAAAAAATGATTCATGGGGAAGAACAACACCAAGAAGAGAAAAAAAACCTATCTCCTGAATCAAAGAAAAATAAGCTTTTTATGTTTGTTGGTGTTCTGCTTATATTTTTAGCTTTGACCACTTTATTTTATTTTATTCTTTTTAAGAGTGAAAATAATACAATTTCAGTAGAAAAACAGTTTACTCCCATTATTTTTCATGACCGGAGTACTTTTGTTGAGATTTTAGGGTTTAATAAAGATGAGATAAAACAAACTGTTTTAAACCAAATTAGCGCTACCGAGGTGAAAAATGGAGGGGTGGAAGGTATTTATCTTATAGAAAATGGAAAAATCATAGGACTCAGAAGATTTATTTCTATGATTGAGGGAAATTTTGTTCCGGACAGTAATATTTTTCTTGTTCACGATAATTTTTTGATGGGGGTTGTAAACGCCGATATTAAAGGTTTTTTTATTTTACTTAAAGTTCGTTCCACGGCTGATATTTTTGAATCCCTGCGCGCTTGGGAAGGAAAAATGTTTTTTGATTTGTATAAATTTTTGGGAATTGAACTTTCAAAAGAAACCAACTATCTTTTAACGAAAAACTTTGAAAATGGCATTGTGGAGAATAAAAATTCACGCATTCTTTATGACAAAGACGGGGAAATAGTTTTGATGTATATTTTGGCGGATGATAATTCTATCATTATCACCAATACTCAAAGCGCCGCGCACGAGATACTACTTCGTTTATCCGGAAGCCAAAAGGAACAATAAATTTTTACGCTATAGCCGGCAATTCTATGAAGAAGGTAGAGCCCTGGCCGGCGCCTTTGGATTCGGCCCAGACGCGCCCTTTGTGCGCTTCCACGATTAGTTTTACGGAATATAAACCATAGCCGGTTGAGTCCACATTGACTTTGACTGAATCTTTGCCCCTTCCGCCCTCGGTAAACAAATTTTTCTTGTCTTCTGCGGTTATGCCCACGCCGGTGTCTTTGACGTAGAGTTTTACCTTGCCATTGCCGTCCTCCAGCCCCACAATAATTTTCCCTTGTCCGGTGTATTTGATGGAATTTTCAATCAGATTATTTACCGCTTCTCTAAGCCAAACAGAATCACCCAAAACATTATAAACACCATCTTTTATTTCTGCCTCCATTTTCAATCCCTTTGCTTCCATTCCCGCTCTTTTTTCTTCTATTGATTTTAGAACCAATTCTTTGAAATCAACATTTTTCATGTCGTATTTCACGATACCTTTCTGCATATTGGCGACATTCAAAACCAAATCAACTGTCTCGATGCCCATATTGTCCGACTCCAACCCTTGCTCGGCATATTTTTTTAATTCTGGGGTAACCGCGCCGAAAGTGCCATCCAACATTCCGGCAAAAATGTATTTTGAACGAGTAAACGAGCCTTTGACCTTGTGGGTTACCAAGTGTACCAAGCTTTCGCGTTGTTTAATGGATTCTTCCAGTTTTCTATTAAGCTTTTCAATATGAACGCGCTGTTCGGATTCCTTGTGTAGATTTTTAAACAACAACAAACTTATCCCAATAGATAATATTAGGGTTAATATAGTTAATAACTTATTTACCGAACCGGTTACGAAGAAAAATTGGGAACCTAATAGTATCAAGAATCCAAAAACAAGGAAGTAGGTACTGATAATTTTTAAATTAAAAATATCCAAACTGAATATAGAATAAGTAATTGCCATTAGGAAAACTGGGATTACAAATAATGCATATAAATTGATTTCATAATTACCAGTAGCTGAAGCTAAATATTCTGTGATTCCAAAAACAGATAAGAAAAGAAACATTGAGCCTAGGGTTGTAATATAAGATTGTGTGCTATGGAAAATCTTTCTTTTTAGGAACGGGAAAAGCATATATACGAAAATCAACGCGATAATCAACATTTCCAAATAAAGTTTATATTGACCAATAAAGTTATTATTAAAAACTTCACAGACTGGATGATTAAAGCCCTCTACTGATTTTTGAAAGATAGTTATTAAACACGGAACTAATGTGGCTGAAAAAAGTAAAAACTTACTAAGTAAAGAAATATCTGATTTGCGCACAAATACTGTTGCAAAGTAAAAACCGAGAACATAAAAAATGATTTCAATATAATCCAAAAGAGACCATGTGGTATATATTAAATAATAATCTTTATTAACCCAAACTATAAGATCACCAATAAGCCACAAAGAAAAAATAAAACCAAAAGCCAAAAATGTTTTAGAAAAAATATTTTTTTCTGCTTTTATTGCAACTAAAATTAACAAAAAAGCGATGAAAAAAACTGGGATCAAGTGCGAATAATATATTAAATTATTACTTATGGCGTCAATTAAGGAAGATGTATAGCAGGTATTTAATATTGTATTTATATTATTCATATTTATTTTAATTTTATATAAGGTTTAATTTTTGTGTCGTAAGAATACCAAAGAGAGTCATATTCTATATCCATTTGCGAAATTGGAACTATTAAAGGTTTTACTCCTACCAAATTTATTACCTCTTGAAAAGCTGGTAATAGAATATTTTTAGTAAAATTACCCTCAGATCCTTTTAATAAAAAATTTTCAAATAAAATTCCGTGGCAGATTAGTAATAACAAATCACTTTTATAATATTTTTTTGCTTGACCACCATGCTTTTCCAACCAATTGGAAGCATCATAAAATATAAACTTTTTTGTATCAATGTTGTAGGCCTCAAAAAGTTTTTTATGAAAATCCACAAGAGGTTCTCCCCAAAGAGTTAAAACTTTTTTTAAAGGTTTACTGTTGTATTTGTTAAAATCCACAATGGTTATTTTTTCTTCAATATCATGCCCTTTCTTATTTACTTTACCATTTATCAATAATTGCCCCAAAGAATGTTTAAAATCATTATTAGATGTAAATTTATCATCATAGTATTCAGAAAAAAAAGGTTTAAGACCGAATTCTTTGGTTAATTTTATAAACCACTTAGTGTCAAAATTGGGTGTAGCTATCTGTTTAGTACTAATTCCATATTTGTCTATTTTTTTAAGTGGTTTAGGAATATCATTGTCTAAAAGTTCTTCTATTTTTTTTATAAGCTCAACATCTTTTTGTCGTTCATCAAGCAGTCTAATAGCATCAGATAATGGCGTATAAATAATCTGATTAAAAAGATTTTTATCCGATATTATTTTATTGTAATCTCCTATTTCAATCATTTTGTTAATTTTATTCCCCTTGAGCTTCTTTTTCTGGTTCCAAAACGGGTAAAGTGCAACTTTCTCCAAATTCAGGGTCTGGTACACATTCTATCTGTTCACACTCTATCTGTTTGTCTTCACATACTTTTATGCAATTTTCATTTTCACAAAATTTAAAATCGCTGGCTTTTAAACTATATCTCTTAAAAGTAAAAAAACCATTGGCTGGACAATCATTGGGGTTGGAACAATCCCGTTCAAAACATTGCTCCTTGCTGGGATCGCAAGGACTTTCCACTATAAAATCATAATTTTTCTTAAAATAGAAAAAATAGAAATTACTTGCGATAGTGGCTAAAAAAATGGTTATTGCAAAAACACTAAAAGGAGAAAATAATCTTTTTGGTTTTTCGGTTTCTGGCATTTTTTTATTATATCATATAAATAAAACAACACTGCCAATGATCATTATAATTATTGCTGTTATTTTGGGGAATAAATTTTTTTGAGAGAGATCCTCTTTTATTATGTGTGGAAAAAATTTTGTCCCTACTATTGTCAGAAGCAAAACCATCGCCGGTTGAAAGCTTCCCACCATAAATACCATTGCGACTGGCGCTAAAAGCAAAGCGAAATTAGTTAAGAAATTACCGATGACCGAAATTATTTCGCTCACTGTATTTACGGTAAAAATCACATGGCCGGCTGTTCTGTTCATGTGGAGAAATGATTCTCGATAATGTGGGATAAACAGAAAAATTAACAATCCTGATATTCCCAATCCAAAATATTCCCAAAAAGACGAAACCCAAAAATTATCTACTACGGTAACATATTTGAAAATAATTCCCGCTACGGCAATAGCGATACAGGCAAAAAACATATAGAAAACGTGTTTTCCTTTCAGCCATTTTTTACCCGCTTCAAAATCAAAAGAAATAAGGATTAATCCGAGAAAAATTATTCCTGAACCCACTAATTGCCAGAAGGTTAATGTTTCTCCAAGAAAAAAGTATCCTAAAATATATCCAAAAACGGGTACAGAAAGAAACCACGGTATTACCGCAGAAGTGTCTTCGATTTCCAGGGAAAACAGATATAAGATAGTCCAGACAACAGTTAAAATACCGCAGACAAAAAGCAGAAGTTTGTCCCAAAGAGGAATATTGAACACATTCGGAACAAATAAAAATATTATAAAAGCTATAAAAATACCGATTAAGCTGGAGAAAAGAACCAACCCGCCGGAACTTCGCTCTTTTTCTTTTTGCGAGTATTTGGATATTAGAAAATGATCTGCGATATTTACCAATGCCCACAGAAACGGCGCGGCTAAGGCAATAAAAAACCAAGTCATGGGTTGATTATAGCACTTTTTGTTATAATGAATCTATGGAAGAAAATCTTAATAAAATACTCATCGTCGGAGATGCGGGGAGGGGAAAGTCTACATTGGCGGCAAAAATTTCCGAAAAACTCGGAATCCTGCATTATTCCACTGATGATTTCTATTATGAAGTGAAATTTTCAAAAGTGAGAGACAGACAAGAAGGTATAAATAAAATATCGGAAGTTTATAAAAACGATAAATGGATTGTCGAAGGAACGACTAGATGTTTAATTGTGCCAGGTCTTCATTTAGCAGATGTGATTATTCACCTTAGACATAAAAATATACTCTCTCAATGGGTAGTTCTTATAAAGAGACACTTTCATAGGAAAAATGAAACCATTGTAGGCACGTATAAACTTATGAGACATGTTCTCTATAAAAAATATCATTTGGGGTATAGAAAAGAAAAACCGACAACAACTGAAATTATTGACCCACACAAACATAAAGTAATCACGCTTTCTTCGTTTAAAGAAATTGATAAGTTCGTAGATTCTCTTTAATCCATTTTCCTCATTTCGGATATTGGAATTTTATTTTTTATGAAATTAAGCGCAGTCTTGACATGAAGAAGAGTGTTTTCCGGTAAATTTTCTTCATCATACCAGCCGACAAGGTCGCATTTTTCCGGTTCTTTATTTTCCGGTTCGCCTTCATATTTCGAAATTTCAAAATAATAATCCACGTACGTTCTGCCCCCATCGCTCACTCTATGCATTGCATGCGCTCCAATTATTGATTCAGGATTACAAATTATCCCTATTTCCTCTTTCAATTCACGAAGCATTGTCTCTCTGGGTAATTCATCCTTTTCAATATGTCCTGCCGGAAGCGTCAAAAATCCGTCCCTATACCCCGTATTAAATCTTCGCATCAAAAAAACTTTGTTATCTTTTCTCAAAATTCCATAAACTGCGGAATAAATTAGGTGTCTTTCTTTGGGCATATAATGATGATATCATAAATTTATGAACATCGAAGTTGAAATAAAA
>Ga0172379_10006882_pt1 | contig 15020 bp, 15 predicted proteins | sample GrowelOW334metaG_FD_119756 | JGI IMG/M metagenome (GOLD analysis project Ga0172379, IMG submission 119756) | Groundwater microbial communities from an aquifer near a municipal landfill in Southern Ontario, Canada - Groundwater well OW334 metaG | ecosystem: Environmental > Aquatic > Deep...
AACGTCACCGAGCCCTCGGCCTTCGCGGCCGCGACGATGGCGTCCCATTTCGCCGTCTGCAGGTCGATGGCGGAGAGACTCCCCACCATGACGCAGAGCGCCAGAGCGAGAATGACGAATTTTCTCATACAATGCCTCCTCGACGCGAGATTATATTTACGGCTCCTAGAGTTTCCCCAGAGACGCCGATAAATAATCGGATTTCAGGAAACGCTCCACCGCGAACAGCATGACGATATTCGGAATCATCATGATGAGGGCGACGACGGAAGCGTTCGTTCTTATGAAATTGTAGCCAAGAAACGAATACAGGATCGTCGGTATGGTCTCGAAGGTCGGCGTTCCTATGATGAAGGTGAGATTGAATTCCTCGATGCTGGTCGTGAAGGCGAAGACCATGCCGGCGAGGAGGCCCGGCCTCACCATGGGCAGGAAAATGTCCTTGATTTTGACGAAAGTATTCGCGCCGAGGTTTTCCGCCGCGTCGATGATGTCCTGGGGAATGGCCTCGAAGCTGGTCGTCAGCACGCGGATCATATAGGGCAAGCCCATCAGCGTATGGGCGAGCACCAGGCCGAGAAAGGACTGGGCGAGGCCGAAGGCCTGGAAAACCCGGCTCAAAAAAAGCGCCACGACCATACCCGGCATGATGATGGGCAGAAGCACGATCATCATGAAGAATTTCTTGCCGGGGATTTTCTTGCGGCCGAGAACGTAGGACGTGGGCAGCGACAAAAGGAAGGAAAGGAGCACCGCGCAGGGCGCGATCGCGTAACTTGTCTCGAGAGCGCGGATGATGTTCGTGTATTTGAAGACATAGATCCACTGCGCCCAGGACAGCTTTTCGGGGAACATGCTCGGAAAGGACCAGGGGTAGTCCGGATTGACGAGGGACCACAGCACCGTCATCACGATCGGCGTTCCTATCCATATGAGCTGGACGACGATGAAGAAGGTGGTGAGTAGCCCATAGAGCCTGCGCCTGTTCATGATGTCGAGGAGGGATCGAGGCTTCGCTAGCGGTAGACCGGTCATACTCATTCGCCTCCTGTGACAAATTCCGCCAGCCGCGAGTAGATCCAGGTGACGAAGAGCGTCGTGAGAATGATGATGACCCCGAGCACGGCGGCCTTGTCCCACTGCTGGAACATGGTCGCCGTATTGCGCATCCGCAGCGCGATGGAAGGTGGATAGGTCGGGCCGGCAACGCTCGTGATGGCGAAATCGCCGAAAGCCTTGATGAACATGAGGATCATCGAAACGAGAATCGCCGGCATTGCCAGGGGGATGTAGATGCGGAAAAGTATCGAGAATGCCCCCGCGCCCAGGTTCCTCGCCGCGTCGACGGTATCGTCGCGAATGGAGGCGAGGGAGCCCGAGAGGATGAGGAGAACGAAGGGGATGTTCTTCCAGACCTGGATGGCCACCACGCCCCAGCCGAACTTGTCGTTGAGCATCCTTAAGGGGGATTTGATGATATGCAGGGCCATCAGGGTTTCGTTGATGATACCGTGGAAGGAAATCAGGTTGATGATGAGGAAGGCGGCCACGAGGGCGGGGATGAAAAGGGGAATCTTGATGAGGGAGGCGAGAAAGCGCTTGCCCGAGCCCCCTTTTCGCAGGAAAAGCGCCACGGGAAAGGCGAAAAGGAGGGTGCCGATCGAACTCAGGAGCCCCATCTTCATCGAAAAGAGGATCGAATCCAACGATTCCTTTTCATGGAAGACAATGTTCCAGTTTTCGAGGGTGAACTGCGATTTTCCCGTGATGCTGAAGAGGCCGACGCTCTGCGTCACCGTGAGGAAAATCGAGGAACCTATGAAGAGAAGGATGAAGCCAACGCCCGGTACCAGGAGGAGGTAATGGACGGCCGATACGTCTTTGCGTTCCATCGATCTCACTCCAGGAACTGGAAGGCGGTTTCGCCGAGTCCGAATTCCACGACATCGCCCGCGTTGAATCGCGCCGTGCTTCCAGCATGGGCCCTGAGGCGGCTGCCCTTCACGTCGATAAAAAGGTCGGTGGCGTCGCCCATGAAAATCGCGTGAAGGATCGTGCCTTCGATGCGGTTGGCGTCGCCGTCCTTGTAGAGATTCAGGTTCTCGGGCCTGAAGCTGAATTTGACCGCGTCTCCCGCCTTGGCGGGGAAGCCGCCGGCCAGGGCGCGAAGTTTCCCGAAGGGGGTTTCCAGCTCCACCTTTTCGCCATCCCTCGCGAGAATCTTGCCATCGAGAATGTTCGCGAGGCCTATGAATCCGGCCACAAAGCTCGTCCTCGGATGGAGGTAAATGGATTGAGGGTCGCCCACCTGCTCGATTTCCCCCTGGTTCATGACGACGATGCGGTCGGAAATGGCCAGCGCCTCGTCCTGGTCGTGCGTCACGTAGATTGAGGTGATACCGAGCCTTTTTTGCATTTCCTTGATTTCCACCCGCACCTGGACTCTGAGCTTCGCGTCCAGGTTGGAGAGCGGCTCGTCGAAAAGGAGGATGTCGGGCTGGGTGACGATAGCCCTGGCGAGAGCGACGCGCTGCTGCTGGCCGCCGGAAAGCTGGCTCGGCTTACGCAGGCCCATTCCCGTCAAACTCAGCATGTCGAGGGCTTCGCCGACTCTTTTCTTCTGCTCGACGGCGGAAATCTTCCGCATCTTGAGGCCGAAGGCTATGTTGTCCCACACATTCATGTGGGGAAAGAGTGCGTAGGACTGAAAACACATGGCCGTGTTCCGCTTCGCGGGCGGAACGTTGTTCATCAGCCTGTCGTTGAACAAAACTTCGCCCTCGTCGGGCTGGTAGAAACCGGCTATCGTGCGCAGGGTGGTCGTCTTTCCGCAGCCCGAGGGGCCCAGGAGGGTGACGAATTCGCCTTCATCCACATCCAGGCTCACGTGGTCCACGGCTGCCACGCTGTCGAAGCGTTTCGTGAGGTTTTTCAGCGTCAATTTGGACATAGGCTCATCTCCCGAAGCTCGCGCTCATTTCATCGTTTCAGGCCCAAGAGCCTGCCGCCACAGCGTGGCGATGGCCTCAAGGGCCGTGTCGGAATCGCCAGCGGGCGAGAATTCAAATCCCACATACCCCGCGTATCCATGATCACGCAGTTCCCTCAAGGTTTCCTTCCACGGGCCTTGGCCTGTACCGGGTTCGTGGCGGCCGGGATAGTCGGCGATATGCACATGGCCGATGTAGTGGGCATAGCGCCTGGCCGTTTCGGTCGGATGCTCGCCCATCAGCGCCATGTGGTAGAAGTCACAGAGGATCTTGAGGCGGGGATTCCCGACTTCGCCCACGATTTCCTCCGATTCCCTCATGCCGGTCAGGTAGTTCCCCGGGTGGTCCAAAACCGTGTTAAGCGGTTCCAGCACGATGGAAATATCGTCCGGGACGAGGGCCATCAGCTTCTTCAGCCCGGCGACGAGGTTTTCGCGCTTGGCGTCGCCGCGCAGCTGCGTGCAGGCGTGCAGCACCTTGCCGCCCTCGCCCAGTTCGTTGGACAGCACCATGAGGAGGTGAGTCCCCAGGAGCCGGGCGACCGGCACGCTTTCCTTTATGTCGCGGAGCACCGTTTCGTGGGTGGCCGCGTCGATGAGATCGCCGGCGCGGTTGCCCGAGAAATTGACGATGCGCACGGAGCTTTCGGCCGCGGCTTTCTTCATGGCGTCGAGATTCTTGTCCTTCCAGCCCCAAAATTCGACATCGCGGAAGCCGCGCCGGGCTATGCGGCGGATTTTTTCCTCAGGGGCAAGCCCCGGATAGAGCATTTCGATGCAGATCGCTGGTTTCATAGGGCCGATTTCTCCTTCTCGTTGTGGCGACGGCGCATGGGGCGCCGACGCCTCGGGCGCGGCGCCTCGGGCCACCGTCACGGGGCACCTTTCGCGGAGGCGATGCGGTGCTTTACCCACTCCAGGGCTTCTCCGTACTTGTCAGAGAAACGCGGCTGGAGTTCGAGCGTGAATACGCCGCGGAAGTCGCCGGCGAAAATGGGGAAAAGGGATTCGTAGGGGATGGCTCCCCAGCCGGGCGGCATATGGAGGTCGCCCGCCCCGCGGAACATCATGTCGATCGGACGCGCGTTGGGGATGGATGGCTTGCCGAAATTGTCGTGGATGTGGACGTGGGCAAGGCGGGGCTTGACGGCCCGCAGCGCTTCTTCCATGGTGAAGCCCACTTCGCCCGCGCTTATAAAGGCGTGGCCGAAGTCGAAACAGATGCCGAGCGCGGGCGAATCCACGGCCGCGACGACGGCCGCGAGCTGCCGCGGGTCGATGCGGTACGTGACCTCGCGCGCGGACTGCCTGAAGATGTTCTCGACTGCCACGGTGACGCCGCGCGCGGCGGCGTAGTCGGCCACTGCTCCCAGCCGATCGATCTCGTCGGCCCAGAAGGCGCGCAACTCAGTTGGTGGTGGCGGCGAAATTGGCATTTCCGCCATCGCGGTTGAGGCCGCGTCGGCGCGCCCACCGGCGCGCGCGCTGCCGTGGTACACGACGAGCCGCGCCCCGATCTCCGAGGCGAAGTCTATGGTCGATCTCAGAGCTCGGGCATGGGTTTCCGGATCGGTTTCATCGGCGAGATTGAGATGGTCGGGCGAATGCACCGTGTATCCGAGCGGATAGGCTGAAAGCGCCTTCCTGGTCGCGGCCACCCGCGAGCGGCAGAGCGAGCCGTTCAGAAGGCAATCCATGCCGTGGATGGGAATTTCAGCGAAGAAAAACCCCGCCTCGAGGAATCGGGCGAGAAATTTTTCCAGAACGGCGATGTCGCCATTGATGGTGAATGAGTCGGCATTGATCCCAATATGTTCGCGCATCACTCGATATTCTAGTCTTGGAAACGTTTTCAGTCAAACTATATTATTTAATTCAAATATTGTTTCCGGCGCGCTTGCGCCTGTCGCGGAGCAGCGCGGCCCGAGAGCGCGACCCGTGATCGCGGGCCGCGCTAAAGCCGCGCCGGTTCAATCCAGATCGAAGAGTTTGCCCGGATTCATGATGCCGTTCGGGTCCCACGCGCGCTTGATCGCCTTGATCAAGCCCATTTCCACGGGACTCATGAACTCGGCCATGTATTTCTTGCGCTTCAGGCCTATGCCGTGCTCGCCTGAGATCTTGCCGCCCAAGCGCGCGACGACAGCGTAGAGATCTTCCAGCGCCGCCGGCTCGGCCACATGCCACGCTTCCATGGACATGCCTGGATCCTTGACGAGGGTGGCGTGGAGGTTGCCGTCGCCAGCGTGCCCGTAGCAGGGGATGGAGATGCCGAATTTCGCCGAAATGCGGTCGAGTTCGGGGATGATGTCGGGTATGGAGGCGGTCGGCACGACGATGTCCTCGAGGCTCTGCACCGGCGAACGGACCTTGAATGCCTCGGCGATGTTCCGCCTCACGCTCCAGACGCGTTCCTGGGTAGTACGGTTATCGGCCATATACACTTCGATGGCGCCTTTTTCCATGCAGAGGTCTCCCACGGCCTCGGCGTCGGCGTCAACATGGTCGGCATCGGTTCCGTCCATCTCGATGAGAAGCATGGCGCCGCAGGTTTCATAGGGCAGGCTCTCGTTGAGATAGGCGCAGGAGGTTTCGACGGAAAGCTTGTCCATGAATTCGATGCTCGTCGGAATCGTGCCTTTCGCGATGATCTCGGGCACGCAGGCAATGGCTTCGGCGGGGGTTTTGAAGAGCACGAGGAGATCGGACTTTGCCTTGGGCAGGCCGATGAGCCTGATGATGGCCGTCGTGACGATGCCGAGGGTGCCTTCGGACCCAACGATGAGGTGGGTGAGATCGTAGCCCGTGACATCTTTCGCGAGCTTGCCGCCCAGCCAGACGACATCACCGGTCGGCGTCACCAGTTCCAGGCCCATGATGTAGCGCGAGGTTACGCCGTACTTCACCGCCTTGCCGCCGCCCGCGTTTTCGGCGATGTTGCCGCCGAGGAAGCAGGTCTCGAGGCTCATGGGGTAGCCGGCGTAGAAGAGTTCCCGTTCCTTGATGAGATTGTTGATCTCGTTCGTTACGATACCCGTCTCCACCGTCATCGTCATGTTGGCGTAGTCGATCTCGATCACCTTGTTCATTTTCTCGAGGGAAAGGACAATGCCGCCATAGACGGGAATGGCGCCGCCAGAGAGGCCGGAGCCGGCCCCTCGCGGCGTTACGGGAAGCGAGGCCCTGTTGGCGAGCTTCACGACTTCGGCGACCTGGACGGTCGATGTCGGCGTGACGACCACCTCGGGCATGTGGCCATACTCTTCCGCCGATGTCTCGTCGTGGGAATAGGTTTCCATGCGCTCGGCGTCGGCTATTACGTTGTTCGCTCCGAGAAGGGCTTTCAGTTCGGCGACGATGGCGTCGGTCACTTTGCCGTAATTCATGAGCATGCCTCCTCGTTCGCGAGCTTGGCGCGCCCGGCGACTCGCTTTTCGTCTATGCGCTTCCTGAGCCGGGGCAGGATCTCGAAAAGATCGCCCACAAGGGCGAAATCAGCCAACTTGTGGATACCCGCCTCGGGATCGCTGTTGATCGACACGATGGTCTCGGCGGTCTTTATGCCGGCCAGATGCTGGATGGCACCCGATACGCCCGCGCAGATGTAGAGCCGCGGGGAAATCGTCTTACCCGAGAGCCCCACCTGGTGCGGGTAGGTGATCCAGCCCCTGTCCACGGCCTCCCTCGACGCTCCCACAACGCCGCCCAAGCTTTCCGCCAGCTCGCGCACGAGCTTGAAGTTGTCGGCCTTCTTGAGGCCGCGGCCTCCCGACACGACGATGGCCGCTTCCTCGATGTTTTCGAAGCCTTCCACGTCGCGCTCGAGGCCGAGCACTTCGACACGCTTCTCGACGAAGGACGGATCGAGGGCGATCCGCTCTATGGTACCCTCGCGGCAGGAGTCCCGCTCGAGAGCCCTGGCCGATTTTGGCCTGACCGTCGACATCTGCGGCCTATGGTCGGGCGTCTTGATCGTCGCCATGATGTTGCCGCCGATCGCGGGCCTCGTTTGCAGGAGAAGACCCGTGCCCTCCTCTATGTCGAGCTCGGTACAGTCGGCGGTGAGCCCCGCGTGCAGGGTAACCGCGATGTGCGGCATCAAGGTGCGTCCGGAACTCGTCGCCGCTGCCAGGATTATCTGCGGCTTCCGCTCCCTGGCGATGGCCACAATAGCCTTCGAAAATGTTTCACATACAAAATCGCGCAACGCTCCATGCTCGATGCACACGACATGATCGGCGCCCCGCTCGATGAGTTCGCGCAACGCTTCTTCGCCGATGGAATCGGCGAGCAGCACTGATACGAGCCGTACTCCCAGCTTGTCCGCCAGATTCCGGCCACGCGCCAGAAGTTCGAAGGACACGCTCTTGAGCCGCCCGCCACCCTGTTCCGCTATGGTCCATACTTCGTTCATATCAGCGCCCCCTCACCGGATCGCCAGCCCCAAGAAGATCGCGCTCCTCAAGGAAAGCGACGAGCTGATCGACCGCCAGGTCGGTACTCGCCTCATCCGAAGCCTTCACCACGCGTCCTCCCCTGGTCACCTTGGGATAGAAAATTTTCGACACCTTGGTCGGGGAGCCTTTCAGCCCGAGAAAAGTCGGCTCGGCGTCGAGGTCGGAGGCACCGTACACCGCGATTTTCGTCTGGCGGGCGAATTTCTTGCCGCGCAGGGTGGGCAGCCTAGGATTCGCCACTTCCTTCACGACTGTGAGGAGACAGGGCGTTTGGACGCGGACGCGCTGGTAGCCCTCTTCGACAAGCCGCCTGGCCACGATCGAGCGCTCGTCGGATGATTCCACCGAGCCTACGTAGGTGAGCACCGGAATGTCGAGCCACGCCGCGAGACAGGGGCCGACCTGGCCCGTGTCGCCGTCGGTAGCCCGCTCGCCCGCGAGGATGAGGTCATAGGCGCCCATTTTCGCTACCGCCCTGGAGAGCGCGTAGGAAGTCGCCCAGGTATCCGAGCCGGAAAACGCCCGGTCGGTGATGAGGACGCCGGCGTCGCAGCCCATGGCGATGGCTTCCTTGAGCGCCTTGTCGGCGGCGGGCGGCCCCATGGTGAAGGCGGTCACCTTGCCGCCATGCTTTTCCCTGAGGCGGATCGCCAGCTCGATGGCGTAGAGGTCGAGAGGATTGACGATGGTGTCGACCCCTTCCCTCACCATGGTCCCCGTCAGGGGATCCATCCTCACCTTGTCGGTATCAGGCACCTGCTTTATCGCGACGAGTATATCCACGTGAATCGCTCCTGCGCATTGACGATTGTGAACAACGACAGCGCTGCGCCGGCCCCTGGCCGGGCGCAGGTCTCCCGCTAGTTTCTCCGAAAAAGGTGGCTGAGGCAAGTGGCGCCATCCCCACGATCATGGAGGCATGTTTTAAAGCCGTACCCGCCAAATTACGACAGATACTGACACAAAAGGATGAATCGACGCCGCGAGGATACGCGACATTATTTTTGTTTTCGGTTAAACCCTTTCCCAGCACCGGCTTTTGTCGCTCGCCAGCAAGGCTTCCACGACTTTCACTATTTTGTGCCCTTCCTCGAAGTCCGCGTAGCGAGGCGTGTCGCCATGCAGGATTGTTTTATAAAAGCTGTCGATCATATTCCGCTGGGCCTCGGATATGCGCTCGCCGATGGCGCCGGATTGCTCCGCGCAGGGCTGCCCCGCGCCCGCGGCGCCCTCATCGCTAGCGGCGCTAGCGATGAGCTCCTCGTCGGGCCGATCCCGGCGGCCGATGACGAGCTTGTCGGGCCGGGAATGTTCCCAGCGCGCGGAGGCGAGGCTACCGTCGATCGCGATGGAAAGGCCGGTTTTTCTGCCCGCGCTTACTTGGGAGACGGTGAAGCTGCCCCGCGCTTCGCGGGTGCCGAAGGGGCCCCGCGCGCTATTGCCGCCTCGCGCTCCACGGGAGCCACCCGTTCCCCCTGCGTCGGGCGCGCCACCCGCGCCAAGCGCCAAACCTGTGCCGCTTGCGCCATCCGCGAAACGCAGGAGAGCGCTCCCGTAGTCTTCGGTGCCGACGGCGACGCGTCGGGCTGGGGACTCGGCCGTTTTCGGCGCCATGCGCAGCGGCACGAAGGTGGCGAGATCGGCGCAGACCTCGGCGATGTCCTGGCCTAATAAGAATTGGGCCAGATCGCACCAGTGCGAGCCGATGTCTGCCATCGCTCGCGAAGGGCCGCCAAGCTCGGCGTCGACCCGCCAATCGTAGTCGGTGTCGAAGAGGAGCCAGTCCTGGAGATATTCGCCGTGAACAGCGTAGATTTCGCCGAGCTCGCCTCGCCCAATCATGGCGCGCAATTGCTGAACGATCGAATAATGCCGATAGACGAAGTTGACCGCGCTTTTAACGTTGCGCGCTTTCGCTATGCTGGCGAGTTCCGCCGAGTCGCGAGAGCTTGTAGTGAGCGGCTTTTCGGAAAGGATCGCCTTCCCCGCGAGAAGACAATCCCTGTTGATCGCGAAATGCGCGCTGTTCGGCGTGCAATCGTGGACGACATCGATGTCGGGATCCGCGAGCAGGCCCGCGTAGTCGGTGTAGTATTTCGGGATGCCATAGCGTCCGCAGAGCTCCTTCGCCCTGGCTTCGTCCCTGACGACGATGGCCGCCACATCGGCGTACCCGAGATGCTTCGCCGCCTCGATATGGACGCGACCGATTTTGCCGACGCCGATAACGCCGACGCGGATCCTTTCCATCGCTTTTGCCTTTTCGCGCGTCCTAGAAGCGCACGAGGGCCATTGCCTCCACGATCTGGGCCGCGTTCAGCGTGACGACATCGCTGTTCTTCGAGCCCGTGGCCGAGTCTTCGACGAGGATGAGCTTGGTGTCTTTCATGGTGACTGTGTTGTGCCAAAGCGTCTTCGGAATGTTGTAGACTTTCATCGGCTCCATCGCCACGGCCTTGATATCGAGGCCGCCGCCCGCCTTCTCATTGGCGAACAGAAGCGCGCATTTCCCCGCGAGCAGCACGAAGAGTTCATCGCTTTCGTTGTGGCGCTCGAGGCAGTCGATATTCGCTATGTCATTGGCGGGCTTCCAGTTCTTGATGCCCACCATCCATTTCGCGTTTTCGTAGACGCGAGTGAGCCCCGCGTCTTTGTATTCGAATTGCTGAATTTCCACGATTAGCTCCTCTTTAGCCGATAAGGGATTTGCAGGCGGCGACGATGTCGGCGGGGGTGAGGCCGAATTCGGCGAAAAGGTCGGCCGGCTTTCCCGACTCGCCGAATCTGTCCTGGATGCCCAAGCGTTTGAATTTCGCCGCCGAGTTGCCGGCCAGCGTTTCCGCGACCGCCGAGCCCAGGCCACCGATGACCGAATGTTCCTCGACGGAGACGATGGCGCCGCATTTTGCGGCCATTTCCAGCACGCATTCGCTATCGAAGGGCTTTATCGTGTGCATGTTGACCACCGAAGCGCCGATGCCTTCGCCCGCGAGGAAATCGGCGGCTTTCAGCGCTTCCTTGACCATGAGGCCCGTGGCGATGATGCATACATCGGCGCCTTCACGCAGGACGTTGGCCTTGCCCGGCACGAAGGGTGTCGCCTCGGTCGTGAAGGTTTCGACGACGGGACGGGCGACGCGGATATAGACGGGGCCATTGATTTTGGCCGCCGCGAATACCGCCTTTTTCGTCTCCATGGAATCGCAGGGAACGAAAATCGTCATGTTGGGCACCACGCGCATGAGGGCGATATCCTCGATGCTCTGGTGGCTTCCGCCGTCCTCGCCCACGGAGAGGCCCGAATGGGAGAGGCCGAACTTGACGTTGGCGTTGACGTAGGCGATGGAATTGCGTATCTGCTCGTAGGCCCTGCCGGTGCCAAACAGCGCGAAAGTGCTGGCGAAGGGAATGAGCCCCGAATGGGCGATGCCCGCCGCCGCGCACATCATGTTGGCCTCGGCGAGGCCGAAATTGAAAAAGCGCTCAGGATATTTGGCCGCGAAAATGCTCGTCATCGTGGCGTGAGACAGATCGGCGTCCAGCACCACCACTTTATCGTTCAACGCTCCGAGTTCGGCTAACGCCTCGCCGTAGGCGACTCTCAAGGATTTTGATTCAGGCATCGACGGTTCCCCCTAGTTCTTTCATGGCGGTGGCGTATTCCCCGGCGTTCATAGGCTTGCCATGCCAGCCGGCATTGTTCTCCATGAAGGAAACGCCCTTCCCCTTCACCGTTTCGCAGCAGATGAATTTCGGCTTGCCCGACACGGGGACGGCGAGGGCTTTCGCGATCGCTCCGATATCATGACCGTCCACCTTCAGGCACTCGAAGCCGAAGGCCGCGAATTTCTCCATGATGTTGCCCAGGCCCATGACCTGATCGTTCGATCCATCGATCTGCAAGCCATTGTGGTCGAGGAGGAAAACGAGATTGTCCAGCTTGTAGTGGGCCGCCGACATCGCGGCTTCCCAGATCATGCCTTCCTGAATCTCGCCGTCGCCCAGCACCGCGTAGACCTTGTAGTCGGCCTTCTTGTATTTCGCCGCTATCGCCATGCCGATCGCTATCGAGGCGCCCTGGCCCAGCGATCCCGTGTTGGCGTCGATGCCGGGGGTCTTCATCATATCGGGGTGGCCCTGGAGATGGCTGTGCAGTTGGCGCAAGGTCCAAAGATCCTCGCGGGGGAAGAAGCCCAAGTCCGCCAATATGGCGTATAACGCCGGATTGCCGTGCCCCTTGCTCAACACCATCCTGTCCCGGCCTTCCATCTTCGGATTGGCGGGATCGAAGCGCATCGTCTTGTAATAAAGCGCCATCAGGATTTCCACACAGGAAAGGGAACCACCCGGATGGCCCGATTGACAGGTGTAGAGCATTTTGACTATATCTCTCCTTACCTGCGCGGCCTTCCCGGCCAGAGTCTCATCGCTCATCGTACATACTCCTTTTCTATCAGCCTTTCACCGCTCCGGCGGTGAGGCCCGCGATTAATCGTTTTTGCGCGAAGAAGAACATTATGCACACTGGAATTATCGTGATGATTCCGCCCGCCGTGAGCATCCCCCACTCGACGCCGAGCTGGCCAATCAGGTTTTTCAGCGCGACCGGTATCGTCCTGTTGGCTTCGTTGGTGAACATGACGGCGAAGGTGTATTCGTTCCAGGCCGTCATGAAGACATAGGCGCCCGTGGCGACGATGCTGGGCGCCAATATCGGGAGGATTATTTGCAGGAAAGCCTGTGCACGATTGGCGCCATCGACCATGGCCGCTTCCTCGAGAGCAAGGGGGAGATCGTCCAGGTAGCCGCTCAAAAGCCAGATCGAGAAGGGAATAGTGAAAGTCGTGTACGAGAGCACAAGCGAACTCGGCGTATAAAGGATGCCGAGCTTGCGCATGATCGAGTAGAGGGGGATCAAGAGCAGCACCGTCGGGAACATGTTGTTCGTGAGGAACATCGTCATCAAGGCCTTGCGGCCCTTGAATCGGTAGCGCGAAAAAGCGTAGGCGGCCAAAAGCGAGACAGTGAGCGATATCACTGTCGTCATCGCCGCCACGAGGAGACTATTAGCCATGGGCTTCAGGAAATTGAACTCGGTAAAGAGCTTCCTGTAGGAATCGAAGGTGGGCGCCTTCGGCCAGTAGGTCACTACTTGGCCGTAGAGCTCGCCTTCCGATTTCACCGAGGTGACGAAGGTCCAGTAAAAGGGAAAGAGGAGGAAGGCGAGCATGCCCGCCAGCAGAATGTAGAAGAGAAGCGTCTTGATGACGCCGGATTTTCCCCGTTTCACGCTTTTCCCTCCTGATTCCTGAAGATATTCCTCAGGTAGAGCACGGCCACCGAGGCGAGCGCGAGGGTCAGCATGATCGACATCGTCGCCGCGTAGCCGAGATTGAGGGAATTGCCCTTGTTGAAAATGTAGACAGAGAGAGTCTGCGTGGAGTAGGCGGGACCGCCCTCGGTGAGATTGAAGATCACGTCCACCGAGTTCGCCACCCAGATAATGCGCAGGAGGGTCGTGACGAAGATGACGCTTTTAAGAGAGGGAATCGTCACGAGAAAAAATTTCTGAACGCCGCTCGCCCCATCGACGGAGGCGGCGTCGTAGAGTTCATCGGGAATGCCCTGAAGCCCCGCGAGGAGCATGAGGGCGAAAAAGGGAATCCCCTGCCAGATTATCGTCAGGATGACGGCGGGAAAAGCCGTCGATTCCTGAGCCAGGAAGGGAATCTTGTCGTGGACGAGGCCGATTTTCAGCAAGAGATCATTGAGAACGCCGTAATTGCCATCGAAAATCCACCGCCACATGAGGCCGATGAGGACGCCGGGCGTCACCCAGGGGATGAGGCTGAGGGAACGGACTAAACCGCGGCCCAGGAATTTTTTGTTCAGAAGCAGGGCTAGAATGAATCCGAACACAAACTGGAAGCCGACCCCGAGGGTAACCCAGACAAGGGTCTTCCATAAGGACCGCCAGAAAAGAGGATCCGCGAAAATCGCCGCGTAATTCTTGAGCCCTATGAAGCCGATGCTGCTCGGCCTCCGGAGATCGTAGCTCTTGAAACTCATCAGAAGCGCGTTTACCGCCGGGATAAAGACCACGGTCAGCACGATGGCGAGCGCGGGGGCGACGAGCAGATAGGGCCAAATAGTATTCTTCCGTTGCATCGATATAAACCTTCCTCGCGAATTCCGAAACCGCGCCGCCGGTTTCGCGGGAGCGAAAGCGGCGGCGGCCCGATTCCGGAACGCAAGCTTTGGAAAACCGGGAGCCTTATTTGCCCCAGAGCCCAACCTGCAGTTGCTTCATCGCCTCGGCCGCGGAGATCTTGCCCATGAGAGCGGCGGCGATCGTGTTCGGCCAGATGTTGTTGATCCATTCGGTCGTCGTGTCGAGGATCGGGAAGATGCCCGCGAAGGGGGCGGCCTCGATGGAGACTTTCATGAATTTGCTGTTCTGGAAGGCGGGAAGCTGCTGGACGGCCTTGCTGACCGGCACGTTACCCGTGACCGTGCACCAGGTTTCCTGGCCCTTGCCCGTGGCGAGATAGGACAGCCACTCGAAGGCCGCGTCCTTATTCTTGCTGGATTTGAGCAAGACGTTCTCGGTGTCGCCCATCGAGGTCCACTTGCCGACATCGCCGGGGAAGGGGAAGGCGTCGACGTCAGTGCCGAAGGTGTCGATCATGCCCGCCGAGGAGCCGATGTGGTGGACGGTCATGGCCGTCTTGCCCGATTTGAAGTTGGCGATGATTTCGTTGAAGCCATCCATCGGCGCTGTTGGGGGAACATAGCCCTTCTTGAACAGGTCGATGAAATCCTGCATACCGGCCACGGCGCCCGGGCTCGTCATATCGGTAAAATTCCCGCCGCGCGCCCAGATGAAGGAGCCCCAGGGCTCCTGTCCGCCCTTGAATCCCCTCATGCCAAAACCGTAGACATCGGTCTTCCCGTCGCCGTTGGTGTCCTGGGTGAGTTTCTTGCAAGCTTCGAGGAACTCGGCATAGGTCTTGGGCACCGAGATGCCAACTTTCTTGAACATGGAGGGCCGGTAATAGACGTAGAGAACCTGGGTGTTCCAGGGCATCACGTAGACGCTCTTGGTGCCGCTGGCTTCTTTCATCGTGTTGTAGAGCGAGGCGTTGATCAGGTCCTTGTCCTTCCAGCCGGCGAGATAGCCGTCCAGGTTGGCGAGGAGGCTATTGGCCGAGAAGAGGGGGGTCGAGGTGAGCTTGAATGACGAAGTGTCGGGACCGCCGCCGCCCATCACCGCCCTGAACAGGGTTTCGCTGTAGCCGCCGCCGTCCCAGGGATATTCCTGGGCGACAACCATGATTCCCTTGCCGTTCGTGGCGTTGAAGTCGGCCGCCATCTGCTGCATCGTTGCGGAGTACTTGGGATTGTCGGCCCAGTACCAATGCGTGATGGTGACCGGTTTGTCCGCGGCGGAGACCGCGAAGGTGAAGAGCATCGCGAAAGCGATCGCTGCCATGAAGACCTTTTTCATTTTTCCGTACCTCCTTGGAATACATGAACTATCGATGCAAGTTCCGCAAGGAAACAAGAAACCACGA
>Ga0172379_10006883_pt1 | contig 15013 bp, 10 predicted proteins | sample GrowelOW334metaG_FD_119756 | JGI IMG/M metagenome (GOLD analysis project Ga0172379, IMG submission 119756) | Groundwater microbial communities from an aquifer near a municipal landfill in Southern Ontario, Canada - Groundwater well OW334 metaG | ecosystem: Environmental > Aquatic > Deep...
CCAAACTCTGGGAAATTTCAGGAATCGCTGGCCTGAGGGTTTGATTCCCTTTTTGAATAATGACCGATATGAGTGAAACAAAACCCCCTATGATGATGATATATATCAGTATCTTCCTTATCATATTTTGCCTCACTTTCGGATAGCGTAAAAACAATGATCATTGTCGAGTCAACTCATTCCAAAGATAATTACTTAGGTGGTTCCTTGAACAACCGGGGTTTGATCAACGGCACTTTTGATGGAAAAAACATTAGCGGAACCTACCGGTTTGTGGACATATTAGTTTGGCGCGATGGCAGGTGGCAATGCATTTCAACGAAATAATTCAGAAAGAAAATTCTCTTAACTTTATATCCAAGAGCCTCTTTAATATTTCACTTTAAACAGATCCGCCATGGAATTACTTTTCGAAAAAACATTTCATAGGGATTTGTTCATTACTGCCATATATCTCCTTTTAACCTGCACAAATCTGGCAACCGGTCAGGAGACTGCTAAACCTGGAATCACTAAACCGAATGTAATAGAAACTCAAGGCGTTGGGTTTTTCACCAATTTCAATACGGAAAACGGACTTCCTTTTGATGGCATTCATCATGCAATGATGGATAGAAAGGGGAATCTTTGGTTAGGGACATGGGGCGGCGGGGTCATCCGCTATGATGGCAAATCCTTCACCCAATATACGGTAGAACAGGGACTGGCCAATAATTTCGTAACAAAATTCATTGAAGACCGAACCGGAAATCTCTGGTTTGGCACCGCCGGAGGCGCAAGTCGTTATAACGGTGTGTCCTTTGCCAATTTTACCACAGCCAATGGATTGACAACCAAGATAGTGTATTGCATCCTTGAGGATAAAACAGGAAATGTTTGGTTTGGCACAAAAGGAGGCGGGATAAGCCGGTTTGATGGGAAATCCTTTACCAATTTTACTATGGAAAACGGATTGGTGAATAATACGGTGTATTCCATCCTTGAAGATAAAACAGGAGATCTTTGGTTCGGCACTGGTGGAGGAGGCGTAAGCCGGTATGACGGAAAATCCTTTACCAATTTTAACACGGGCAACGGGTTGGCAAATAATGTAATAAACTGCATTGTTGAGGATAAAACAGGGAATCTTTGGTTCGGTACTGAAGGAGGCGGAGTAAGCCGGTACGACGGGAATTCATTTGCCAATTTTACAACCGGCAACGGACTGGTAAATAATTTTGTTAAGTGGATTACCGAGGATAAAAGAGGGAACTTGTGGTTCGGCACCTTTGGGGGTGTGAGCCAGTATGACGGGAAATCATTTACCCATTTTTCCACCAAAGACGGGCTTGCCAGTATAAGTGTGACCTGCATCACCGAAGATAAGGCGGGAAATCTTTGGTTCAGCACCGAAGCGAGCGGGCTGAGTTGTTACAATGGAAAATCCTTTATCCATTTTACTGCTGCACAAGGCCTCTCCCGCAATTTGATTTGGTGTATTAGTGAAGATAAAGCTGGAAACCTCTGGTTTGGCTCATTAGGGGGTGCCAGCCGGTATGATGGCAAATCATTTACCAATTTCACTTCCCGTGACGGACTCATTAATAATATAGTTCAAAGCATCACGGCAGATAAAAAGGGAAATTTATGGATAGGGACATCAAAGGGCATTAGCCGGTTTAATGGGAAATCCTTTACAAATTTTTCCAATAAGGATGGATTGCTAAATGGTTTTATCAGGTGTATCACGGAAGATAAAACCGGAAATCTCTGGTTCGGCACAAACGGAGGAGTTAGCCGGTATGACATGAAATCCTTTATCCATTTTACCACTTCCGATGGACTTTGTAATAATACGGTAAACAGCATCACTCAAGATCATTCGGGAAATCTTTGGTTCGGTACGGATGGTGGTGTAAGCCGCTATAATGGAAAATCCTTTGCCACTTTTACGAGCGAGCAGGGTTTGGCAAATAATTTAGTCAGCTGCATCCTTGAAGATAAAATGGGAAATCTTTGGATCGGCACAGACGGGGGAGGAATAAGCCGCTTCGACGGGAAATCCTTTGCCACTTTTACCACTGTTGAAGGCTTGCCCGATAATATCGTATCACAGGTAGCTCTTGATGCTCAGGATAATATCGTTATTGGAACAAACGATGGACTGGCCGTGATAACCGCATTCAGGCAAAAGGAACTGTCCGGAAATGTTTTGGGCGAATTCCCTGCTCAAAACAACCTGACCAATGATCAGTTGAAGGGTCACCAACCGAAGATTATTATCTACAATTCCGCAACCGGCTATCCGGTTAAAGATGTGAACTTCGGACAGAATGGGATGTACCGCGACAGTAAAGGAATACTCTGGATAGGTACCGGATCGGATAAAACGGGACTGGTCCGGTTTGATCAATCTGCAGTCAATACAGACCCAGCACCACCGTTTCTTTTTATACAGAGTATTAAAATAAATAACGAAAATATTTGGTGGGATGAATTAATAAAGGACCGGGATAAAACAGGTGATTCCTTATCACCCGGTTACGATACCGACCGGAAGGCCTTGCAAAAGAAGTTCGGAGATATCCGGTTCGAGAGCATAACACCTTTTTATCCTCTGCCTGTTAACCTTGTCCTTCCACCTGGACATAACAATATTACCTTTGATTTTGGGGCCATCGAGTTGCTTCGCCCCAACCTTGTTAAATACCAATATATTCTGGAGGGGTACGACCAGAATTGGTCGCCGGTTAACACTCAAACCTCTGCCTCTTTTGGTAACATCCGTGAAGGCACCTACACCTTCAAGGTTAAAGCCCAATGCCCGAATGAAAGCTGGGGCGAACCCATTGCCTATACATTTAAGGTCCTGCCGCCCTGGTGGAGAACATGGTGGGCCAATTTAACGTATACCTTGCTTACCATATTTGCTATTATCCTGATAGTCTGGCTCTACACCCGCCGATTGATCAGACGGAATACGGCACTACAGAATACAATCACTGAAAAAGAGAAAATTCAGGCGGAACTAACCCTCGCCAAAGACAAAGCCGAGGAGAGCGACAGGCTGAAATCGGCTTTTCTGGCCAATATGAGCCATGAAATAAGAACTCCGATGAATGTCATCCTGGGTTTTACGGAACTGCTTAAAGAAGCCGATCTGACTGGAGAGGAGCAGCAGAATTATATCGGTATCATAGAAAAAAGCGGCGACCGGCTGCTCAACATCATAACCAACATTGTGGTATTTTCCCAGTTGGAATCCGGAGCGGTGGAAACTGCTATATCAGAGACTAATATTAACGGGCAACTTGACCTGATCTACTCTTTCTTCAAACCGCAGGCAGATCAAAAAGGGGTTCAGTTCTTAGTCAATAAGCGGCTTCAGGATGAGGAAGCCATTATTAAAAGTGATAAGGAAAAAATCTATTCCATCCTGACCAACCTGGTTAAAAATGCGATGAATTTTACTCCATCAGGATCGATCGAATTCGGTTGTGAGAAAAAAGGTAAGTTTCTTGAATTCTATGTGAAAGATACCGGCATAGGCATCGCTGATGCACAGAAAGAAATCATTTTCAACCGGTTCCGGCAATGCAGTGAAGAGTTGACTCGCAACCGCGAAGGTGCAGGATTGGGACTCTCCATCTCGAAAGGGTATGTCGAAATCCTGGGCGGAAAGATCTGGGTGGAAAGTACACTAGGGGTAGGCTCAACTTTCTATTTTACCATCAAAATCAGGTAATATGAAAATTACCAGCGATGCCAAACCCGTTTCAGATGCTCTTCGGGAGGCAGCTGAATATGCCGGAAGTTTTCTCGGAGATGCCATTGATTCTTTTGGCTGTACAATATTTGATTCATTAGTCCGCACCGGACGGCAAATCCATGCCAAACCTGTTTTCACATGGCTCGGCGGACTGTTGAAAGCACCATTCTCACTAACAGGAGCAATAATCAAGGGATTGTTCGGCATCGTCGGAGGAATGCTGGGCGGCATGATAAAAATTATCGCAGGAATAATTACCCTGAGCAGTCTCAAAGTTGTGAACGGCATATGGGATATTGGTTCTCCGGTTTTTGGCGCAATAATAGTGGTTGCAGGAAAAATTGCCGGATGGGTACAGTCGATATTTTACCTGCAGGAATTTGAAAGACCGCTAACTGATCATGAAAAACTTGAACTCAACAGAGTGTTTAAAGATTCACTGAATTATTATGTGATAAGAATTGTCGAAGGGCATTCGGGTCTGTTCGGAATCAACCGTCGCCCTTTTACGTTAGGCAATACCATATATGTAAAGAAATGGAAGAATACGGTTGATCTTACAGTGCATGAGACCACCCATGTATGGCAAAACCGGCACCGGGGCAACCGGTATACCAGCGATGCTATAGTTGCCCAGTGGTTTGTTAAAGATGCCTATAATTGGCAAAAAGAATTATCCGGCCGTAAAAAGGAACACTGGGTTGATTTTAATATGGAGGCCCAGGCAGCCTTTATTGAAGATCTTTGGATGCATGGTAACCCAACATTTTTTAGTGCCTGTGGGAAAAAACAATCCGGACATTTTGAAATGAGCGGAACCGACTATACGAATATCGCAAATGAAGTAGTGAGCATTATCAGTCGGCCACTTTTCATTTTCCTTTAGTCTTTATATTTTCTTTGCACTCCGGGCAGGTATTCGAACAATTTACTTATAGATTCCATTGCAAATTTGTATCGTTATAAATATAACGGTATGATTGTAATAATTTTATCGGCGACCTACCCGGCTGCTGAAGTTAATCTCACATCCGGATATATCATCGGGATAATCATCGCAGTGTTTCTCTTGGGATACCTCCTTTATTCACTGATAAAACCGGAGAAATTTTAATCATGAAAAACCAAGGCAGGTTTTTTATTATTTCAGTGAGCTGTTACTTTTTGATTTCTTCCTCCGGTAAGGCACAGGAACCAGGATCAGTATCTCCTTTTAAAGTCACAGCAGATTTGGTAAGCCACTATGTCTGGCGGGGTTCGATGGCAACAGGAAGCCCTGCCCCCAACTTCCAGCCAACTTTAGCTTTTTCAAAGGGACATTTTGAAATTGGCATTTGGGGATCTACAGATTTCATTGGAAGTTATAAAGAAGTTGACCCATATATTTCATTTACTGCCGGGCACTTAAAACTCGCAATTACAGATTACAATTGGAATTTAGACAAAGCTGATTACTTCAACTATCGGAATAGCGAAACTGGCCATAGGTTTGAAGGCACCGTTGGGTTTACTGGTCCTGAGGAAATGCCAATAATCATTACATGGAATACTATATTTTACGGTTTAGATAAAAACCCTGACGATTCGGCTGAACAGGCTTATTCAACCTATATTGAACTGGGTTATTCCAAGGGTGCTGCCGGTATCTTTTTGGGATTTACCCCCTGGGAAGGTTATTATAATAATTATGGAGTAACGGCATTTGACACTTTAGCAAGAAAAAAGGCATTTTCAATAGTCAATATTGGTGCAAGCGTTTCAAAGGCATTGAAAATCAATGAAACTTTTTCATTGCCAATCAAGGCTACTTTAGTTATTAATCCTTCGGCTTCATATACAAGGAGTGATATTGTTCATCTGGTATTTGGAATAACTTTCTAAAACTGCAATATTCATGATATGACAACTCTCGATATCATTCAGGTGGTCCTGTTTTTTGTCCTGCTAATCGCGATCACTCCCTTCATGGGCAATTTCATGAGCAGGGTCTTTACCGGGAAAAAGCATGTCATGCTGCCTGTTTTCGGGTGGCTGGAAAAACTGACCTACCGGACCACGGGAGTCGATCCCGATGAGGAAACAAACTGGAAGTCATACACGTTCAGTTTGCTGATGTTTAATTTGATTGGATTTGTCTTTGTGTTCCTGATTCAGCTCTTTCAGGCGCGTCTGCCCCTGAACCCTGCCGGTCTGCCAAATGTTTCCTGGCATTCGGCGTTCAATACGGCCATAAGTTTTATGACCAATACAAATTGGCAGGGATATGCCGGGGAAACAACGCTCAGCAACTTCGTACAAATGATCGGACTTACCGTGCAGAATTTCGTCAGTGCTGCTACCGGAATAGCCGTTCTGCTCGCGCTCATCCGGGGTATTTCAAGTAAAACCACCAATAACCTGGGCAATTTCTGGACCGATCTTACCCGCTCAACCTTATACATATTGCTGCCGCTGTCAATTCTATTGTCCATTCTGTTGGTCGGTCAGGGTGTTGTGCAGAATTTCAAAGCTAATGAAACGGTTCAGACTCTGCAGGGCGCACAGCAGGTAATCCCGATGGGGTCGGCAGCTTCGCAAATCGCCATCAAACAACTGGGCACAAACGGAGGCGGCTTTTTTAATTCAAACAGTTCTCATCCTTTCGAGAACCCAACACCTTTCAGCAATTTTCTTGAAATGCTGGCCATTTTACTGATCCCGGCTTCGTTAACCTACACCTATGGCAAAATGGTTGGCTCAACACGGCAGGGTTGGACCATTTTTACGGTCATGATGATTTTATTGGTTGCAGGGTTAAGTATTTCACTGCTTGCCGAATATTCAGCCAATCCTGTTTTCGGACAGCTACAACTGATGGAGGGTAAGGAAACGCGTTTCGGAATAACCAACAGTGTTCTCTGGTCAACATCAACCTCAGCAGCCTCCAACGGTTCGGTGAATGCCATGCACGACAGCTTATCGCCCTTAGCCGGCATGATACCGATGATTAACATTATGCTTGGCGAGGTCATTTTTGGCGGAGTGGGTGCCGGCTTGTACGGGATGTTGATTTTTATCATTCTCACGGTATTCATTGCCGGACTGATGGTTGGGCGCACCCCGGAATACCTGGGTAAAAAAATTGAAGCCTTCGAGGTGAAAATGGCTATTCTTGCTGTTCTGTCATCCAGCTTCGTAATCCTGATTTTCACCGCCTGGGCTTCGGTCAGCCAGGCGGGATTGTCAAGCCTGAATAATCCGGGCCCTCATGGTTTCTCCGAGATACTTTATGCATTTAGCTCTGCTGCGGGTAACAATGGAAGTGCCTTTGCCGGTCTGAATGCAAATACGCTTTTTTATAACCTGAGCCTGGGCCTGGGTATGCTCATCGGTCGGTTCGGCTATATTATACCGGTACTGGCCATTGCAGGGCATATGGCCGGAAAGAAAATGACTCCTCTTTCTGCCGGAACTTTCCGAACCGACAACTGGCTGTTTATTGGTCTGTTGATTGCAGTAATCCTCATTGTTGGAGGACTGACGTTTTTCCCGGCATTGTCATTCGGTCCGGTTATCGAACACTTACTATTGAAAAGTGGAATTACCTTTTAGATTTAAACAAGATGAGCTCAAAACAGAATATCAGCCTGTTTAACAAAAAGATTCTTTTACAGGCAGCTCTGAATAGTTTTATCAAATTAAATCCTGCCCTGCTGATCAGGAACCCGGTCATTTTTATTGTCGAAATCGGTTCGCTGCTGACCACAATTACCATGATTGCCGGCCTGATCCGTGGAAACTTCTCTTCCTTTAATCTTCAGATCAGTATCTGGCTCTGGATTACCGTTTTGTTTGCCAATTTCTCTGAAGCCATTGCGGAAGGAAGGGGTAAGGCACAGGCTGAAAGCCTGCGTAAAAACCGAACACAAACCAGGGCCCGCAAATTAGCCGGGAACCAGGAGACAGATGTTTTCGCCAGTGAACTTAAAAAAGGAGATATAGTCGTTTGCCAGACCGGTGACGTTATCCCTTCGGATGGCGAAGTTATTGAAGGCATTGCCAGTGTGGATGAATCGGCAATCACAGGCGAATCCGCCCCGGTTATCCGCGAAAGCGGTGGCGACCGTTCAGCGGTCACCGGAGGAACCAAGGTTATCAGCGACAGGATAATTATCCGCATTACTTCCGATCCCGGCAATACATTTATCGATCGTATGATTGCGCTCGTCGAAGGTGCAAAACGCCAGAAAACGCCCAATGAAATAGCTCTCTCCATCCTGCTGTCGGGATTATCCATCATTTTTCTTTTGGCAGTGGTCACTTTGCCTGCCTTTTTCGGATACAGTCTTTCGGCTTCAAGCAGGCCGTTTTCGCAAAACATGACCATTCCTGTTCTCATATCATTATTGGTATGCTTGATTCCAACAACCATCGGGGGGTTGCTGAGTGCGATCGGAATAAGCGGGATGGACCGATTGCTGCAGCGCAACGTGATTGCTACCAGCGGCCGCGCCATTGAAGCCGCCGGAGATGTGGATGTTCTTTTACTCGATAAAACCGGGACCATCACCCTGGGCAACCGGATGGCAACTGATTTTATCCCCGCCGAAGATGTCAGGGTGGAGGAACTCGCCGATGCAGCCCAACTTTCTTCCTTATCCGATGAAACACCCGAAGGGCGTTCGATTGTGATACTGGCCAAGGAGCGATTCAATATCCGCGGGAGGGAAGTGCATGAGTTGCAGGCTTCTTTTATCCCGTTTTCGGCACAATCCCGGATGAGCGGAGTGGATTTTAAAACACCTGACGGCAAACTTCATCAGATCCGTAAAGGCTCATCCGAAGCCATCCGCTCTTTTGTTCTGAATAATAATGGCTTTTATCCCCAAAGAATTCAGGATGCTGTTTCCGAATTGGCCCGTCAGGGAGCTACTCCGTTGGTTGTGGCTGAGGACAATAAGGTTCTGGGAGTTATTCACCTCAAGGATATCGTCAAAGGTGGAATTAAGCAGCGATTTGCCGAACTGCGAATGATGGGTATCAGAACCGTGATGATTACTGGCGACAACCCATTAACAGCAGCAGCCATAGCCGCTGAAGCAGGAGTCGATGATTTCATGGCAGAAGCCAAGCCCGAAGATAAATTGCGCCGCATCCGTGACGAGCAGGCCATCGGTCACCTGGTGGGAATGATCGGAGATGGTACCAACGATGCCCCGGCCCTGGCCCAGGCTGATGTCGGTATTGCCATGAACTCAGGTACTCAGGCCGCCCGTGAGGCGGGAAACATGGTCGACCTCGATAGCAACCCGACCAAACTGATCGAAGTGGTTGAAGTAGGCAAACAGTTGCTTATGACGCGTGGTGCCCTGACAACTTTCAGCATTGCCAACGACGTGGCAAAATATTTTGCAATTATTCCGGCAATCGCCGTATCCCTCTATTCCGGATCAAACGGCATCGGACCTCTGAACGCACTGAATGTTATGCACCTGGGATCGCCAAACAGTGCCATCCTGAGCGCGGTAATATTCAATGCAATAATCATTATGCTTTTAGTTCCCCTGGCCCTGAAAGGGGTTCGTTACAAACCGGTTTCTGCCACAAAGGCGCTAACCCGGAACCTGCTGATCTTTGGCTTAGGCGGCCTGATTGCACCATTTATCGGAATTAAATTAATTGATATTTTAATTAATTTATAATTTATCGCATGGAAAATCTTCTCAAGGATTTACAAGAAAAACTTGTTTTCCGACTGGATAGGGAAATTGATAAAATTCAGAGAATTGAAACTGGAACAAATAAAGAATCAGTATTGATTTCTACCGGGAAAATTATTGAATTGGAGCATTTGATAACTTTACTGGATAACATGTTGAATTACAACAACCTTACGAAAATATGAACACCGTGAAAACACTGATGATTTCATTAAAGATATTTCTATTTTTTACTATTCTTACCGGAATTATTTATCCGCTTTTAATCACTGGAATAGCACAGCTGATATTTCCGGTAAAAGCAAATGGCAGTTTAATTGTCAAGGATAATAAAACCGTTGGAAGTAAACTTATTGGTCAGCAATTTGACAGTACCATTTACTTTATGTCACGCCCTTCGGCTATCTCTTATAATCCATTGCCTTCAGGTGGTTCAAACTATGGGTTAACAAATGTTAAATTGAAAGACCAGGTTGATTTGCGCAAAAATAAATTTATTGAATTTAATCTGTTAGATAACCTGACGGCTATCCCTTCAGAAATGCTTTTTGCATCGGCCAGCGGCCTCGACCCCGATATTTCCCTACAGTCGGCTTTATTACAGGTGAACAGGATTGCCAAGGCCCGGAACTTCGACAGTGCTCAAAAACAGAGGATGATGCAATGCATTAAGAATCTCACCGAGTCTCCTCAGTTCTCGCTACTGGGCAATGAACGGATCAATGTATTGGTATTAAACCTTGAAATTGATAAACTGGAAAAATAATTTCCGGAACAACTATTTACAACTAGCCATGAAAACTTCAATACGCACAAAATTTACCATCGGTATCGTATTTTTATTTGTAATCATTTCAGTTTTGTCGCTTTTTTCTGCAATTTTTCTGACCAGGTTATCAGAGAAAACCAGTGCAATATTCAAGGACAATCATGCTTCGGTCATTTACGTCCGCGACATGTCGGAAGGACTGTTCAATATAAACCTGGAAATAACAAACTGTTATTTAACGAATAAAAAGCCTGATAGTTCATCAATCAACAAAGAGTTAGGGTTGTTTGCCCACTCACTGCAATTGGAGAAAAACAACATAACAGAACCCGGGGAAGATAAACTTGCTTATGCGGTTGAAACCGGGTTTAAGGAATACCGCGATTCTGTCATGATTTTTTTGCAATCGCCAAAACCGGTTACCACGGTCCTTTCCCTCCAATTGAAATTTGGCAACCTTTACCACCAACTGATTCTGTTATCCCAAATAAATGAAAAAGCCATTGAACATAAAACCGATGAAGCAAAAGTATCGGCAAAAAATGCTTTGAAACAAATGACTCTTCTTGGGACCTTGTGTTTTTTATTCTCATTGAGTTTCACCTTCAGGTTTGCATCCTATTTCAACGAACGGTTTTTTCAATTGTATAACGGGATAAAAGAAATTGTTGCCAGTAATTATGGCCAGCGGCTTCATTTCGAAGGTAATGATGAATTCCACGAAATTTCATTGGTGTTTAACGAGATGGCAGAGCAATTGAATGAAAATAAGAAAAAAATGGATTTAACTTTGGTAACTGAAACAGGGAAAGATTTATATTTTAATGACGTGCAGGAGGTTAAAAGACTTCTGGCCAGGTTGAAAAATATCGAGGAACAATCTATTCAGTTAATTGCAAGGTTGGAGAAAAAAAGTTAAACATGGAATTACCCGACAACAGGCCCGATCCCGATGAGCTTTTAGCTTCACTGAAAAACGAGGAGGAGAAAAGCAAGAGAGGCAAACTGAAAATTTTTTTCGGCATGTGCGCCGGGGTGGGCAAAACCTATACGATGCTTCAAACGGCGCATGCCGAAAAACTGAAGAACTGCGACATTATTGTTGGCTACGTTGAAACCCATAAACGCAGGGAAACTTCCGCTTTGGTTGAAGGATTTGAAGTGATCCCCCGTAAATCGATGGATTATAAATCCACCCGGGTTGAGGAGATGGACCTGGATGCAATACTTGCCCGAAAGCCGCGGATCGTGCTGGTTGATGAACTGGCTCACACCAATGCCCCCGGTAGCAGGCATGCCAAACGGTATCAGGATGTTCAGGAAATTCTGGAGCTCGGCATTGATGTTTACACCACCTTGAACGTTCAACATCTGGAAAGCCGTTCCGATATAGTGGCTCAGATCACCGGCATTATCGTCAGGGAAACAATTCCTGATGAGGTTTTTGAGAATGCAGAAGAGGTGGAGCTGGTTGATCTGACACCTGAGGAATTGCTTCAAAGGTTAGCCGAAGGGAAAGTATATACCCCTGAACGGTCGAGGGAGGCTGTTGAAAATTTTTTCAGGAAGGGAAATATTAACGCGCTGCGCGAAATGGCTTTGCGTATCGTTGCCGACCGGGTCGATAAACAATTGCATGAATATCTGCAGAACAAACGGATTCGTGGTCCCTGGAAATCCGGACTTCACCTGCTGGTAGCCATTGATTACCGCCAGCAATCAGCACGCGTATTGCGCTGGGCTAAGAACCTTTCGTATTCAATGGGAGCCGGTATCCAGGCCATCTACGTTGAAACATCCCGTAATTTAAATGCCCGGGAGCATGAACAGCTTGATAAAAATATAAAACTGGCCAAACAACTGGGGATAAAATTCCGGATCATCACCAATAATGATATCGTTAAAGCTATTGTCGATTTTGCCCAGAAAGAAAATATTACCCACATAATAGTTGGTAAACCACGGGTACGCAATATATTATCTATGTTCCGCATGGGGACTTTCGTCAACAGGCTTATCCGTTACAGCGGTAATATCGATGTATATATTCTGGGTTCCGACCGGCAGGCAAAAGACCATTTTAAAGAGATGGTTTCTTTTCCCCCGTTTACCTCAAGGATCCATCAATATCTGATACCAGCCCTTTGCGTAATTCTCACTTCCGTCATTTGTTATTTTCTTAAAGAATTTTCAGGATACCAGGTGGTTTCACTTATTTTGCTGTTTCTGGTTTCCATACTGGCTGTTTTCTTTGGCACCGGACCCATTTTATTGGCCGCTACACTCAGCGCTCTCATATGGGACTATTTCTTTATTCCACCTCAGTTTACTTTTCACATAGGAGAACCCCTGGATGTTTTAATGCTGATCATGTTTTTTACAATCGCCCTGCTCAATGGCATTCTAACATCAAGAGTTCGGCGGCAGGAGAAAAAAATCAGAATCCGCGAAGAACGTACGCAGGCACTTTACGAACTTACCAGGGAGCTTTCGATGACATCTGGAATTGATGAAGTCACGAAAGTTGCGGTTCATTATATTCAGAAATATTTTAATCTGGATTGCGCATTAATCCTGAAAAATGAATTAAACCAGCTGCAAGATGAGGTGATGCACGATACAAAAATAGGGCTGTCGGAAAACGAATTCAGCATTGCAACCTGGGTTTTCCGTCATTCCTTAAAAGCGGGAAAACACACTGATACCCTTCCATCCACCGAATATACTTTTTACCCGCTTACCGGGATTAATGACAATATCGGGGTAATTGCCGTCAAGCATGAAAAAGTGTTCACCCAAGGTGAGGACCAGTTTTGGGAAGCCCTCCTGTCGCAGGTATCAGGGAAATTTGAGCGGGAATTTCTCCGTAATGCGGCGAAAAAAACATTCATGCTGAATGAATCCGATAAACTGTATAAAACCCTGTTCAATTCTATCTCCCATGAGTTGCGAATTCCTGTCGCCACCATCATGGGGGCTTCTGATACCCTTTTAACCCAGAGTTATCCGGAAGAGATAAAACTGAAATTATATTCTGAAATCAGTACTGCCTCCGTCAGGCTTAACCGGCTGATCGAAAACCTCCTAAACATGTCACGGCTCGAATCGGGCCGGATTTCCCCGCGTACCGACTGGTGTGATGTACATGACCTGGCAAATAAAGTAGCTGATAATCTGAAGGATGAGCTGTCACCGTTCAATTTTTCAGTGGTCATTCCGCCTGATATGCCCTTGGTGAAGGTTGATTTTGGGCTGACCGAACAGGTTTTGCATAATCTGGTTCTGAATGCCACTCAAAACACCCCGAAAAAGACCAACATCAGGCTCAAGTTTTTTCACGACAATGGATATCTCACCATCCAGGTGATGGACCGGGGAAAGGGATTTCCTTCGGATGAACTGGCATTGGTTTTTAATAAATTCTATCGGGGAAAAGAATCTGCGGCTGGCGGAACGGGATTGGGACTATCCATAGTGAAAGGTTTTATCGAAGCCCATCAGGGTACCGTAATGGCAGAAAACCGGCAGAACGGCGGAGCGATATTTACGATCAAGATCCCGGTTAAAATTTCTGATATAAACCAGATCAGCACGCAGGATGAATAAATGATCACGCCCGGTACCATACTGATAATCGATGATGAGGTCCAGATCCGCCGTCTGCTTGAGATCAACCTTACTGCCAGCGGGTATAAGATTTCAGAAGCATCCACCGGAAAAGAAGGCCTGATTTTGGCTGCGACGGTACAACCTGTCCTGATCATTCTCGATCTGGGCCTCCCTGATGCCGATGGACTGAATATTCTCAAGCGACTCAGGGAATGGTATGAACAGCCTATCATTATCCTTTCGGTCAGGAATACCGAGGAAGATATCGTAAAAGCCCTCGATAACGGCGCCAATGATTATCTCACCAAACCCTTCCATACCGGTGAACTGCTGGCCAGGATCAGGGTTGCAATCAGGCAAAGTCAGAGACTGGACGAAAACCCGGTCCTGACCTTCGGCATCCTGAAGATTGACCTGTTGAGTCATACTGTTCACAAGGAAAATGAACTGATCAAATTTACTTCCACTGAATTCAATCTTCTTTCCCTGTTAGCCCGGAATGAAGGCCGGGTCTTAACTCATCAATATATTCTGAAAGAAATATGGGGTTTAGGCTACATTGAACAAACTCAATACCTGCGGGTATTTATCGCCCAATTACGTAAAAAGATCGAAGAAAATCCCGTTAAGCCCCGGCTGATCATTACGGAGTCAGGGATTGGATACCGGTTTGGCGGTTGAGCCCCCTGCTTTTGAATAGCGCCATTGCAGGAAAAAATATACCGGGATGCCGGCCAGAATAAGGATCAAACCTATGGCCGCTTCCCGGGGCTTGGTAATAATCGTATTCATAAACAAGCCGATACAAAAAAGGATAAAAATAACAGGTACCAAAGGATATCCCCACACTTTATAGGGCCGCGGCGCATCCGGCATCCTCCGGCGCAAAATAATCACACCCAGTGAGGTGGCCCCGTAAAAAATGAACACGGCAAAAATCAGCATATCGGTCAACTGGTCAAAGCTGCCCGACAACACCAGGACCGACGACCATATCCCCTGCAGCAGCAGTGAGTTTGAGGGAACATTCGACTTGTTAAGTTTTCCGATCCCCGAAAAGAAAAGTCCCTCGCGTGCCATGGCAAAGGTCGGCCGGGCACCGGTCAAGATACTGGCATTGGTGCAACCGAGGGTAGTCACCAGTATCAGCAGTGAAATAAACAGAACTCCCCCGGTCCCCCAGAACGA
>Ga0172379_10006884_pt1 | contig 15013 bp, 10 predicted proteins | sample GrowelOW334metaG_FD_119756 | JGI IMG/M metagenome (GOLD analysis project Ga0172379, IMG submission 119756) | Groundwater microbial communities from an aquifer near a municipal landfill in Southern Ontario, Canada - Groundwater well OW334 metaG | ecosystem: Environmental > Aquatic > Deep...
CCTGGCGCCGCCGACCCTGGCGCCGCCGACCCTGGCGCCGCCGACCCTGGCGAAGACTACCTCGAGGCCAAACACGCCGAAGCGGACCGCATGCTCTCCCTTGTGGAGCGGCGCGTGCCCGGCTTCGTGGCGGGCATCCGTTCAAGGATCGAGGGCAGTCCTACGACGATCGAACGCTATCTAGGCAAGCCCGGCGGCTCGGTGGCGGGGCCGAAACAGAGAATGGGGCAGCAGTTGATTTTCAGACCGAGGGCGCGCTCGCCCCGGGCTGGGCTCTATCTCGCCGGCGAAGGCACGGTGATGGGCACCGGAACGCCCGCGGTCACGGTCTCCGGCATTTCGGCGGCGAACGCGATCCTGCGCGACCTGGGCATGCCGGATTACGGCTCGGCATCCGCGGAAAGGCAGCCCACGAAGCGGGCCTCGGCTGAACCGCGCGCCTCGGGAAAAACTGTCATGAATCCCTCGACAAGCAGGGAAAACCCAAGCGAGGCGGACAAATCGAAGGACGCGGTACGGATAATCCCTCGCGGAAGCAGAGGCAATCAGCCCCGAACGCCGGAAGGCATCGACGCCGCCCTTTGTCAGTGGTGCGAAGACCCCGCCTGCGTCCAGGCCTGCCCCCTCTCGATAGACTGCCCGAGTATTTTCCGCCGGCTCGAGGTCGGTAACACCTTTGGAGCATCGCGAAGGCTAGCGGAGGCGGATAAAAGCCTTTCGGCATGCGCGACCTGCTCGGCCCGCAAAGCGCCGACCTTGACCGACACGGCTGCCACTGTCGCGGCGTCGAAGGCTAGCGACCGGGCCTCGGCGGCCCGTGGCGCGGACACAGGGCAAGGAGGCGCGGGCTCGGCGGGTGCCGCTCGCGGGGAAGCCTTGCGGGAAGCGGCCGCCGCGTCGATGCCGCCCTGCGAAGGGGCTTGCGTCAGACGCGCCTTCGCCGAGAATCCGGTGCCGATCAGGAAAATTCTCTCGAGCCTGGGAAAGGGAAACGCGCGGACCTAAGCAAGCGCACAAAGCGGCGCGCCCATCGTATGCCGGGCGCGGCCGCCTCGAACGGTGTCAGGCTCGCTATTCGGCTCGGCCTTTATTCGCAGGCCGGCTGACCGATGAGTCTGACCGAATCCTCGATGCGAGTTTCGCAGAGGGCCCGCAGGTCGAAGGCGAACTCGGACTCGATCCAGAAAATGATAGTCATATAGATCATTCCGAGGACCGAGGTGACGATGGACATGGCATCGACATCGGAGCGCACTTCGCCGCGCTCTTTCGCCTCGGCAAGGGCCGAGAGAATAGATTCCTGGTCTTTTAGCTTGATCTCTGCGACCTTCACCTTTAGTTCTGGATAGCCGCGAAATACCTGCTCGGCATGCACGAGAATATACGAAAAATCTCGGCTCGCCGCGATGATATCCACGCCCGACAGGATGCCTTGACGGAAGCGGACAATCCCGAAAAGGTTCTTATCGTCGTAGGATCCGCCTATTCGCCCATAAATGCGTTCGTAAGCGTCGAATAGGCCATGAAACAGTCCGTCTATTCCTTCGAAATGGCGGAATATCGCGGGCTCGGTGATACCGGCCTTCGTCGCGATATTTTTGAGGGTCGCGGCGCGAGGTCCTCGTTCGCGAATGACGAAAGCGGCGGCGGCAAGGACAGCGGTCTTTGCCTTGGTGTAGGGCCAAGCAGGATCTGCGGCTATAATTTCCGGTGTCATATCTCCATTATATCCTCAACCGCCAATAATGTGTATTACGGGGTGAATAAAAAAACACGAGATCAGGATTCTTCGACACGTTTTGCCCTTGATCGTTCGTGAAGTATCTTAAAGAGCAGGTACATTGAGGAGGCTTCATGAGCGATACACCGAAAATCATGATTATTGGAGGCACTCGAGGTCTCGGTAAGGTTCTGGCTAGCGAATTCTTGGACAGGAACTGCAGGGTGTTCATCACCGGTCGCGAAAAGAAAGCCGTCGACGCGGCTCTCGCCGAACTCACGCGGGGCCGCGCGAAGGCTTTCATCGGCGGAGGAGAGGGCGACTCGGGCTCGCCCACCGATACGGAGCGCCTAGCAGAGGAAGCCTCAACCTTCCTGGGTGGTATCGATCACTGGATCCAGAACGCGGGAGTGAACCAGGAACCCGGGCGCGTCTGGGAACTAGCCGCCGATGAGGTGGAGCGCGTTGCGCGAATCGACCTTCTCGGCCCCCTCCACGCCGCCAAAATCGCCTGGCCCCATCTGGAAGCCTCGGGCGGCTTTCTGTGGATGATGGAGGGCCACGGCTCCGATGGGCGGATCATGTCGGGACTCTCGCTCTATGGGACGATGAAACGAGGAGTCGCTTATCTTTGGCGCGCCTTGGCGAAGGAAGCCGAAGGCACGAGAGTGCGCGTGGGAGGCTTGAGCCCCGGCATAATGGCGACCGACTTCATTCTCCAGAATAAGGAGAAGGAAACGCCCGAACGCTGGGCGCGTTCGCTAAAATTCCTCAATATTCTCGTCGATAAGCCGGAGACGGTCGCCGCCTTCCTTGCGCCCCGGATACTCGAGGCAAAGGAAAACGGTCAACGTATCGCCTGGCTCACCACGCCGATAATCCTCGGGCGCTTCATAAGCGCTCCCTTCGTGAAGCGGACTATTCTGGAACCTTGACCCGCGCGCCCGCCAGCGACCCGCGCGCGCCGCCCGAGAACTTCAGACTATACCCTCGCGGCGCACGCGACGCTCAGACAGTGCCCTCGCGGCGCCCGCGACCCTCACGCGCCGCCTACGACCCTGGCGCGGCGTCCGCGAAGCCCGAACCGGGCGGCTATCGGGAAAAACAGCCAGCCCGCGGCGAGAGTTCCTGTTCGCGAATGATCTTGGCCGCCAGCTCAATAGCGTCGACGATCTGCTGGTAGCCGGTGCAGCGGCACAGGTTGCCGCGCATCGCCTTGCGTATGGCGTCACGGCTGGGGTTGGGGTCTCGCAACAGAAGAGCGTAGGCGTTCATTACCATTCCGGGAGTGCAAAAACCGCATTGGATTGCGCCCGAACTTATGAAGGCTTTCTGCAAAGGGTGGAGTTCCCCACCAGGCCCTTCCATGCCTTCTATCGTGACGATCGAGGAGTCGACCGCCTTTTTGACGGCCAGTCTGCACGAACGGACCGCCTTGTCATCCATTACGACCGTGCAAGAGCCGCAGAGGCCTTTTTCGCAGCCATTTTTCGTGCCGGGCAGGAATCTGCGTTCGCGCAGATAGTCGAGAAGCGACAGTTCGAGTTCATCCTCTCCGACGCTATAGGCTTTCCCGTTGATGGTGATAGTGTTCACGCCAGATCCTCCGGGCTGATATGTATCGGCATCTTTCTGTAGCGAATACCCGTCGCGTTATAGATCGCGTTTCCTATGGCCGGCGCTATCAGCTCAAGCGCGGGTTCGCCGATGCCTTTCGCTCCCGTTAGGGAGTTCGGATCGTTATTCTCGATGATAATGCCCGTCATCTCCGGCATATCGGTCATCCGGGGTATCTGGTATTTGTCGAAGTTGAGACAGGACGTCTTCCCGCCCTCCCTGACGAATTCCTCCATAAGCGCCATGCCGACGCCCTGGGTCACGCCTCCGAACATCTGCCCGATCAGCATGGCGCGGTTGATGGCTTTCCCAATATCGTGCCCCGCTACTATGTTGAGGAGCTTGACCTTGCCGGTCTTTTTTTCCACCGAGAGTTCGACTGCCTGGCAGGAATACACGTAGGTGAAGTAGGCGTCGCCTTGGCCGTTTGTATCGTCCCAGCTGACCGGCGGCGCTTGGAAGGTGCCGAAGGCGTAGGGCGTGATTCGTTGAAGGAAAAGTTCGCGCATCGCCTCTTCCCAGGTGAGGCTATACTCGAAGTTGAGACCCCATATTTTATCGTCGTGGAAGGTGACGTCCTTGGGCTCGCAGCGGAGCCTTGCCGCGAGATGCTCGGCGAGTAGCTGCCGGTACTGGCGCGCGGCAACGACGACGGCGGAACCGCCCATAATGGTACCGCGGGTCGCTACCGTCGTGCCTCCGTCGGGGATGCTGCTCGTCGAGGAGCGCCGGTAGCGTATGCGCTTGATGTCCGTTCCCAGCTCGTCCGCGAGTATCAAGCACATGGTCGATTCCGAGCCCTGGCCGTTCTCGTGAATGCCGGCCTCGAGGAGAATGGAACCGTCGTTCTGGCCGCTGATTATGGACGAGCAAAAGTCCATGCCCTCCGCGCCGAGGCTCGCGCCGCGGTAGCTGATCGCGAGACCTATGCCATAGAGCTCGTCGCCCTCGGACTTGCCGAAGGAACACTGCTCATACTTCTTGCGATAGCCTATTTCGTGAACCACACGATTCATCACCTCTTCGAGGCTGACCGTATGCCCCGTCAGTTTCTGCCCCGTCACGGTCGTGGAATCCTGCTTTACCATGTTTATGCGCCGCATTCCCAAGGGGTGGATCTTGAGCTTGTGGGCGGCCATATCCATCAACTGCTCCACGGCGAAATTCACCTGCGGCGCGCCGAAGCCGCGCATGGCTCCGGTGAATATATTGTTGGTCGCCACTCCGTAGACATCGGCGTGTATATCGTCGATGGCGTAGGGGCCGAAGCATTGCGCCGTCGAACGCCAGGTGACCCAGGGCGTCACCGAAAGGTAGGCTCCCGAGTCGGCGTGCATCGTGGCCCTTACGGCGAGCACCCTGCCCTCGCTCGAGACGCCGACCTTGTAGCGCAATCGGTAGGGATGGCGTTTATAGGTCTCGCGAAAGCTCCATTCGCGGTCGTAGCGCAATTTGACGGGCCTACCGGTGAGGCGAGCGGCGAGCGCGGCGCGGGCGCAGACGGCTGCCGCGTTGTCATCCTTCCCGCCAAAACCACCGCCGACCGATATCGTATATACCTCGACATTGGAAAGCGGCTCGCCGAGCAGCGCGGCGACGAAGCGCCTCGTGCTAAAGGGATGCTGCATGCTCCCGTACACTTCGATGACCCCGTCCGATCTGGGTACGCAAACGGCGGTCTCCGGCTCCATATACGCGTGCTCGATGGCCTGAGTCTCGAATTCTTCCTCGAGCACGAGTTCGCAGGAGGCGAAGACCGGATCGGGATTCCCGTGACGCAATCGGTGGTGGACGACGATGTTGGAATCGCCATAGGCCGGCACGACGGGCGCGCCGGGCTCGAGCGCTTCGTCCATCGTCAGCACCGGCTTGATGGCCGTTGCCCTTATCTTGACCAGGGCGGCCGCGGCCTTGGCCGCGTCGCGGGTATCGGCGACGACTATCGCGCAGACATCGCCCCAGGAGCGCACGCGGCTCGACGCGATGATGGGATAATCCTTCTCGATTTGGCCGAAGGTCGAAACGCCGGGAACGTCGGCGACGGTGATTACGCGAACGCAGCCGGGATAGGCAAGGGCTTCAGTGGCCTCTACGCGCATATCCTTGGCCGCGACATAGTCGGCATAGACCGGTACGGCATGAAGCATGCCCGCGTACGAAATGTCATCGGCGTAGGTCGCCCTTCCCGTCGCCTTCGCGCGCGCGTCGTTCCTGAAAGCGTTATCGAAACTCACGTTTTACCCCTTGGCAGGCCGCGTTCCGGCAAGCTTGAGCTTTATGAAGAGCCATGGCGCGCCGTAGGAAACCCAAGCGCCCACGAGCCCGTAGCGTATGAGGCGAAAGAGAGCGTACATCGGTTCGTCGGCCTTGGGCGAGACGAGCTTTATCCCGAAATAGAGAACCGCGAGCCCTGCCCATCCCAAGGCGAACCGCGTCGCTTTTTCCCTCGCGGAGCCGGAGGAGGCGTCGAAGCGCAGCCGTTCGAAGAGGAAGGCCGCGCCGACGGCGACGCCGAGAAAGACGCCGGAAACGCTCGTGTCGTTGGGGTCTAGAAAGTTCATGCCGAGCGAGATCGCGGCGGCTAGAATTATCTTGACGCGGATATTCCACGATCCCAGCAAGGCGGCGACACGGTCGCCAAGGACTAGGCCAGCTATCGCGAAGCCCCAGCCGAGGGCTAGGCCGAGAAATATATCCGTCGGGAAGTGAACGCCCAGGAAGAGCCTCGTAAAGCTTATGAGCAACGGAATGAGTATCGCGAGGACCAAGCCCCAAGGCTTGCCGATCCGCGGAGCCAGGAATCCCCAGAACGTGGAAGTGCCCTGCGCGTGACCGGAGGGCAATCCGTGACTCGTTTCGCGCGATAGCCCGATCGAGGGGTCTAGATCGTAGGGCCTCGGTTGGGCGAAGGCTACCTTGAGCCATGAGTTGACGAAGCCGGAGGAAAGTAAGACCAGCCCGAAGCGGGCTCCGTAGCGCTCGTCGACGCACCAAAACATAATGGGCAGGAAAAGCATGTAAAAGTATTCCGAACCGGCGAGGGTGAGAACCTTCATGACAGCCGTCAGGCCCGGACTGGCAATTGTCTGAATTCCCCGTATAACCTCGACACCCCACCCCAAAACGGCCTCCATGATCGCTCCTTATCTATATATCATGAAATCGGAGGCCGCCGGAAATCGGCGTCTCGCCCTCGGTCTTCGCGCGAATATACCGTAGTGGCCATTTCGACGATAGCCGAAGACCCTTGGCGGCTTTAGCGCCCCATGGTAGCGGATCGGCGACCAATTTGTCCATCTTCGCCGCATCGACGGAGGCTCGGACCTCTGTTCGGCTACTGTTATCGTCGCTTGCGAAGCCCGAGACGCGGCCGGCCCGGTCCGCGCAGCCAAGCGAGGCGGGTCACATTGCGCAGCGAACCGAAAGCGAGCGCCGCGCAATACCATCCGGCCACATCGGGAGCGATCCCAAACGTGAGGCTCCAGCTCAACTCCCGGCCTAAAAAGGATGAAAGGACAAAGGGCGTGATAAAAAGCAGCAAAATTCTAAAGAGAATTCCGCAAATACAGCGCAAGAGAGCTATGGCGAGGGGGCCTCGCTCGCCAGCCGCTTCGGCGCGGCCCCTAACGAGACGGGACCAACGCAGGGCGTCGCCGGTCTGTGCCGCGAGCACGATGAGGTGTACCGCCGCGATCACCGCGAGCAACACAAAGAGCCGACCGAAGGGAAAAAGCCGCCAGGATTCGCCGTCGAACATAATGCGTTTCGCCCCCTCGGTGAGCGCGGGCAAGGCGAACATCGACTGCAAGAGCCCGCTTTGCGGCACGAATATCGCGATTGCCGCCCGCCGATTCGGCCAAATCGTGGCGGTCGCTGAAAAACCCTCGAGAGAACCGCTCTGTTCGAGCTTCAAGTCTTCGTCGGCTCCGGAAATAGTCCAGCCATAGCCATAGGAGGTCGAAGGGTAGAGAGGCGCGAAGAGCTTGGGAAGGGCCTTGGCGGGAAGCAGCTTGATCTTCGATGTCCGCGGAGACGCGTACCAGGCAAGGTACTTCGCCATATCCACGGCGGTGGATACGAGGTGGCCCGATGGCGCGAGAGCCGGGCGGAGAGCTTGGCTCCTCGGGATGGAAGCCCCGAAAAAGGTGCCCGAGCCCGAGGGAAGATTTTCCGCGAACGAGGCTTCGGGACTCAAGCTCCTCGACATTCCCAAAGGCTTGAAAACGCGCTCCGTAACGAGTTCGGCGTAGCTCTTCCCGGAGGCTCGCTCGAGAACCCTACCGACGGTTTGATAGCCCGAGTCCAGGTAATGAAATTCCGCGCCGAGCTTCGCTTGCGGCACCGCGCCCGAAAGAATGGCGACGGCCTCGTCGAGATCCCGCGCCTCGAGGTGCTTATCGTCGATGTCGCGATCGGTTACTCCGCTTCGATGAGCCAGGAGGAGACGGGTAGTCGGTTCTCGGCCATAGGTCGAGGAAGCGGGGTCGAGGGACTGTACCGCCGGTTTTTCGGCCTTAAGCGCGTCTGCGGAGGATTCGGGAGGAGTTGGCGGCTTACGCGACTCGGGAACATCTTGAAGATTGAAACCGGGCAGATAGGTCGCGACCGGTCTATCGATATCCAGACGCGCGTCGGCCTCGATCTGGCGCGCGAGCAGGCCGGTAAAGGTAGCGCTCAAGGAGGCGAGCGGCATGGGTTGAATCGGTGAAAGAGGACTGCCGCGACCGTCCGTGCCGAAGGCGTCGACATAGAGCACCGCGCCGTCCGCGACGACGGCTATCGCATAGCCCGAGTAGCCTTGTCGCGCGCGCTCGGCCTTGAAAAAGGTCGCAAGGTCCGTATATCGCTCAGGCCCAAAATCGGGCAAATAGAGGAGCAAAAGGGCAGCGACGGCGATAACCGCGAAAGGCGCGATCCTCGTGGCAAGCTTCCTGGCGAACTTCATCGGGGCCGAGTATAGCATGAAGCCCCGAAGGGCGCCACGCGCCGCTCTTTACGGCCTGACGCGGCCCGCGGAGGCGAATCGCCGTGGCCGGGCCTTCCATGCCAGCCACGGCGCTAAGAGCGCCTAAAGCCCGAAAAGAAGCTCCTCGTAGCTCGGGAAGGGCCAGCGCGACTTGTCGGTCATCTTTTCGAGAGCGTCCACTTTATCGCGAAGGACGACCATGCGCGAGGCGACACTCTCGCGGTAGGCGCGGGCCTGGGCTACGGGTTCCTCCACCTCGAGAGCGGCGGAAAGCGCTTTTTCAAGCCTTTCCGCCTCGTCGAGGACGAAGGCCGCGAGTTCCGCGGTTTTTCGGGCCCTAAGCTCTTGCGCCTGAGAAGGCGCGCCGATAGCCGCCAAGGCGGTAGAGGCGCGAGCCAAGTCCTCGGCGGCCCTCGATACCGCGGGGAAAATCGAACGCCTGACCATATCGATCATGACGCCAGCCTCGATATTCACCTGCTTGGAGTATTTTTCGAGGTAGATGACGCAGCGGCTTTCGATCTCTTCCTTGGTGAAGACGCCGCGGCGCTCGAAAAGCGCTATCGCGGCGGCTGAGGCGAGCTCAGGGATGACATCGGCCGCGGCGCGGAACCGGGGCAAGCCTCGGCGCTCGGCCTCGCGGTGCCACTCCTCCGAATAGCCGTTGCCGTTGAACACGACACGCCGGTGGGCGCGATAGGATTCAGCGATCAGGCCCTTCACGGCCAAAGCGATCGCCGTGGGACTCGGATCTTTTTTCGCCGCGGCCTCGAGCCGATCGGCGAAATCGGCCAGGACATCGGCCACGGCCGCGTTCAAAACGGCGCAGGGCGTCGCCACGGACTGCGAGGAGCCGACCATTCGGAATTCGAATTTATTGCCCGTGAAGGCCAAGGGGCTCGTGCGATTGCGGTCGGTCAAGTCGCGGGGGAGCTTGGGAAGGGAGGCGGCGCCGATCTCTATGCAGCCTCCGTCCGGCGTGACGCAGACGCGGCCTTCCGCGGCGGCCCCGAGCAACTCGGCAAGCTCGTCGCCGAGGAAAATGGAGATGATCGCGGGTGGCGCCTCGTGGCCGCCGAGCCGTAAATCGTTACCCGAAGTGGCGACCGCGGCCCTGAGCTGCGGAGCGTAGCGGTCCACCGCCTCGACCACCGCCGCGAGAAAGAGCAAAAAACGCGCGTCGGAGGCCGGATCGGAGCCTGGCTCCAGAAGATTGACGCCGGTGTCCGTGGCTAGGGACCAGTTGAGGTGCTTGCCTGAGCCGTTGACGCCCGCAAAGGGCTTTTCATGCAAAAGGGCGGCCATGCCGTGCCGTTCCGCGACCTTACGTATCGTCTCCATGACCAGCTGGTTCGCGTCCGCGGCTTGATTCGCCGAGGAAAAGACGCAGGCTATCTCGAACTGGTTCGGCGCGACTTCGTTGTGCTGGGTCTTGGCCGAAACGCCCATCTCCCAGAGCTCGGCATTGAGTTCGCCCATGAAAGCGAGCACTCGCTCCTCGATCGCGCCGTAGTAGTGGTCCTCCATCTCCTGCCCCTTGGCGGGCATGGAGCCGAAAACCGAGCGTCCGGTCAAAATGAGGTCGGGCCGCTTTTTGAAAAGCGCCTTGTCGACGAGAAAATACTCCTGCTCGGGTCCGACCGTGGGCAGGACCCGACGGGCGCTCGTATCGCCGAGGACTCTGAGCAGTCTCATGGCCTGGGTGCCGATGCTCTCCATCGAACGCAGGAGGGGCACCTTTTTATCCAGGGCATGCCCGAAGTAGGAGACGAAGGCGGTCGGAATGCACAAGGTCACGCCCGCGGGCGATTTTTTCAGAAAAGCTGGACTCGTGACGTCCCAGGCGGTGTATCCACGGGCTTCGAAGGTCGCCCTCAAGCCGCCCGAGGGAAAGCTCGAGGCGTCGGACTCGCCCCGGACCAATTCCTTGCCGGAAAACTCCATGATGATGCGCCCATCGCCGATCGGCGCGATAAAGGAGTCGTGCTTTTCGGCCGTACAGCCGGAAAGCGGGTGAAACCAATGCGTGTAATGGGTCGCGCCCTTTTCCACCGCCCAGTCGCGCATCGCGCTCGCGACCACCTCGGCGACGGAAAGCGAAAGGGTGCGATTCCCCTCTTGAACCTCGAGCAGTTCGGCATACACGGACTTGGGAAGGCGCTCCCTCATTATTCCGTTGGAAAAACAATTGGCCCCGAAAACTTCGGCGAGGGTCGGACCCGCGGTGGCATGGTTTCCGTTCATACGGCAACTCCTGGCTTAGGATATGATGCCGCTCTTTGAGCAAAAACCGTGCCATCCAAGGCGATTGCGCTAAATGCCCCTAAAACATGACGCCGCAGGGCTTTGGTTGTGCCGGGGCAAGTTTAAATTCATACGCGCGCGTAGTTTACCGAATACAAAGCTACATCGATGTACGAAACCGACGCCAATCGACGCCATAGCGGCGCATGGCCAAGCCGATGCGTCGTTCGGTGATGCCCAGAGCGCGCGCGGCTTCGGCCGAGTTTCCCCGCGCCGTTTTCAAGGCTTCCACGATAAGCTCGCGCTCGAGCCGGGCCACGGAGGCGTCGAGCGTGGAGGTCGGGCCGGTGCCCGTCGATTGAGCCGATTGGAGGCTCGGCGGCAAGTGGTAAGCATGGATGACGCCGTCGGTGGAAAGGACGACGGCGCGCTCGATAGCGTTCTCGAGCTCCCGCACATTGCCGGGCCAATGGTAGCTCGTTATGAGATCGAGGGCCGGCGTCGAGATCCTGAGTATGGGCTTCCCGGCCTTGCGCCCCTGCTTTTCGGCGAAATGATCGGCGAGGAGGATAAGGTCCGCGCCGCGCTCCCGCAGAGGCGGCATCCTGAGTGAAAGGACGTCGATGCGCCAATACAGGTCTTCGCGAAATCGCCCGGCGGCGACCTCGGCCGAAAGATCTCGGTTCGTGGCCGAAATGACCCGCACGTCAGCCACGACGCTCGTCGAGCCGCCCACGCGCTCGAAACTGCGCTCTTGGAGCACCCGAAGGAGCTTGGCCTGCATCCCGAGGCCTAGCTCCGCCACTTCGTCGAAAAAGAGGCTGCCGCCCGCGGCCATCTCGAAGCGTCCCTTGCGCAGAGCGTGAGCGCCGGTGAAGGCGCCTCGCTCGTGGCCGAAAAGCTCGCTTTCTATCAAGGGCTCGGGCAAGGACGCGCAGTTCACGGCGACGAAAGGCCCCTTCGCCCTTCGGCTAGCCGCGTGGAGGGCTCGGGCGGCCAATTCCTTGCCCGTGCCGCTTTCACCGCTTATCAAAACCGTCGATTCGGTCGGCCCGATGCGCTCGATGAGACTCGCGGCCTCGGCCATGGCGGGAGAGCGGCCGATGATGGCGCTCAGTATAGACGAATTCGGTTCCGCGGCGGCCGAAAGAAAATCCCGAATCGGCCCGCCCTCGTCACAGAGGCCGGAAGCCAGGCGTCGCCTGAGGGAAATAGCCTCGGCGAGCAAAAGGGCAGTCCCTTCCACAAGGCCGAGGGCGCGCGCTCGTTCGGATACCTCGGCGCCGGGGTGAAGCGTAAAACCCAGAATCGCTGCCGTCGAGCGCCCGACAAGGACAGGCGCGGCGATGCCGAGGCCCGGCAGCTCGAGGGAGCGGCCTTTTTCCAGAGCGGCGCCGAGTAGGCCTTCGCCGAGCGTTACGAGGCTGCCACCCGAGACGATCCGCAATGGGGCGCCCTCGACCCGAGCGAAAGCCGCGGTCCCCCGCTCGAGGGAAGCCTCGCCCTCGAGAAGCTGGATCAGGGGAAACAATGCCTCCGCGAGATCGGCATAGCGGCTCAAGAGCCGGGACGCCTCGAAAAGCAGGGCGAGGTCGCGCGGCGAAGGGGAAAGCAGGGCGGAAACGTCGCTCGGCATGGCGGATTCTCGCACCGAGCGCGAGGCCGCCGCAAGTCCCGCTCGAGGCTACGAGCATGGCGCGGCGGCCCGAAAAGCTCGCCGATCGCCTCGAGTCTTCCGACGGGCTTGCGATATCGGGCTAAATGCTTATAATTGCCTACTATGGCACAAGCAGAGCAAAGACAAGAGCCTCGCTTCCGCATCAATCAGCTCATAGGCTATTTCCCGAATCGGGAGGAATACCTTTGGGCCGAGGGGATCAATATTTCAGCGGGTGGCTTGCGCTGTCGCTCGAAGGCGGCGATAGACATCGATACCAAGGTGTATATGATGATCTCCGTGCCCGAAGGCGAGGGAGAGCGCCTGGTCCGCTGCGAAGGCCTTGTCGTACATTCCCATATGGAGGCGGGTACCTGCATTTTCGGAGTTCGCTTCGATAATGTCGAGGAAGAGGATCGGCCCCATCTGGAAGCCTACTTGGCGCTGCTCGCGGCAACGCCCGCCGCCATCGAAAGCGCCCCAGGAGCGGTCACCGGCGCTCCTACTGGCGAGGTTCCCGTCGCCGCCTCAGGCGCTGTACCAGGCGCCAACCCCGAGGCCGTCGCCACGAACGGGGCGTCAAAGCCCTGAGCCGCGGCTTTCCAGTTCCTTGAGCTTGTCGCCGATCTGACTGGCCAAGCGCCGCATCTCCGCGACGACTATCTTAAAGCCTCGCCCTTTTTCCCCAAGCCGGGCCGCTATCACCGAACCGTTCAAGGAGAGCACTTCCATGCGCTCCGCGATGTCGCCGATATCGCGGCGTACACCGTCGTATATGCCGCTTTCGCGCTTTCCAAGGCGCTCGCGCTCCAGCTCGTGGCGCATGACGAGCTCAGCCATCTTTTGTAGGGGCTTCGCGACCGCGGGATCGCCTGAAATGCCGATGCAGGCGAATAATCGACCGTCGAAGCGGACCGCGCCGTTGTAGCCCGGGCGAACGCCCTTCATGGACTCGGCGGTCGCGGGATCGATGGCTATCTCGTCCAGCTCTCCCGCCATTATGCGCCTGGCCCCTTCGTGGAGAGTCCCAATGCGCGCGGGGTCTGAGGAGGCGATAATGCGCCCGCCCGAACCCATGACGTTCACTCCGTGACCGGTCGCGCCGTGGACCAGCGATACGATCCGCTCGCAAACCGCCTGAGAGAGCAGGCTTTCTTCAGGCATCGCGCCTCCCCTACCGACAATCCCGCCCTTGCCTAGGGCACGAGCAATATTTGGACATCGCAGACATTCGTATTCGTCGGGCCGGTCCAGACGATGCCGCCGGCCTCGGTGAAAAACGAATTCGAATCATTATGCGCCAGAGACAGGTCCGGGTCGAGCCCGGCTTCGATGGCGACTCGATACAGCTCGAGGTCGGCCCAAGCACCGGCGGCCTCGGTCGGCCCATCGTTGCCGTCGGTGCCGGCGGAAAGGAAGCAAAGATCCTCGCCGTCCTTGGGCGACCTGCCGAGAGCCGCTAAAAAGGCCAAGGCCATCTCCTGATTGCGACCGCCCAAGCCCTTGCCCCTGATCGTCACCGTGGTCTCGCCCCCGGCGATGACGCAAGCCGGCCTTTCCAGGGGGAAACCCGAGGCTTGAATATCCTTCCCCATGCCCAGGAATACAAGAGCGACTTCCCGCGCCTCTCCGGTAATGCGCGACGAAAGCACGAGACTGCGGTAACCGCGCTTTTTCGCCTCGGCTTCGGCGGCGGTCAGGGCGAGGCGATTCGTGCCGACGAGGAGGGTCCGCGTCCGCGCGAACAGAGGATCCCCGGGTTTGGGCGTATCTTCCAGCGCTCCCGCCGCGCCTGAGACGACCGCTCCGCCTGAAGCGACGATTCCAGCAAGGCTTCCCGCCCCGCTCGAGGCCCCCGAGCGCAGCCTTTGCGCGACGGACTCGGGCAGCTTGTCCTCGATGCCGTAACGCCTGACTATGCTCAGGGCGTCGGCGAAACTGGTCGGATCGGGGACGGTCGGACCCGAGGCGATGGCGTCTAGGTCGTCGCCGATCACATCGGAAAGCACGAGGGCGAGGACGGTCGCGGGGGCCAAGGCGGCGGCCAGCCGCCCTCCCTTGACGGCCGACAGGTGCTTGCGCACGCAATTCACCTCGTTGATCGTGGCGCCCGACGCAAGGAGGAGACGCGTCGTCGCGGCCTTTTCGGGCAGGGTCAGGCCCTCCGCGGGAGCGCAGAGGATGGCCGAGCCGCCGCCGGATACAAGGACAATCACGAGGTCGCGCTCGGTCAGCTTCGTGCCCAACGTATGGCCGAGGTCGAGGATGGCTAGGGCCGCGGCCTGAGAGCGCTCATCGGGCACCGGATGTCCGGTTTCGACAAGGCGGATACGGCTAAGCGCCTCGACATGGCCTTCTTTGACGGCGACGAGCCCTCCCGCGAGTCTGTCGCCCAGGGCTCGTTCCAAACCCGCGGCCATACGCGCGGAAGCCTTGCCCATGCCTGTCGCGAAAATGCGATCGAAATCCGAAAGCGCGTACCGCGCCTCCTCGAAGCCAGTCCGCACGACAAGCTCCTCGCCGCATGCTGCCGGGCCGCCGCCCGTGACAGTGCCGCCACCCGCAACAATGCCGCCGCCCGTGACAGTGCCGCCCATCGTGGGGTCCGCAGCCTCGCCGACACTCGGGCCGCCGCATGCTGTGGGGCCGCCGCCCGCGACGGTGCCGCCGATCGCGAGGTCCGCGGCCTCGCCAGCACTCGGGCCGCCGCATGCTGTGGGGCTGCCGCCCGCGACGGTGCCGCCCATCGCGAGGTTCGCGGCCTCGCCGGCACTCGGGCCGCCGCATGCTGTGGGGCTGCCGCCCGCGA
>Ga0172379_10006885_pt1 | contig 15013 bp, 14 predicted proteins | sample GrowelOW334metaG_FD_119756 | JGI IMG/M metagenome (GOLD analysis project Ga0172379, IMG submission 119756) | Groundwater microbial communities from an aquifer near a municipal landfill in Southern Ontario, Canada - Groundwater well OW334 metaG | ecosystem: Environmental > Aquatic > Deep...
GGTGTCCTCGCCAGTCGCACATTGCATGCAATCCATTAACCCCGATATTTTTTAGCCAGGTACGAGTAGAACGTAACCCACTTGTTCTGGGTTCCCCTCTTCCCGACCTTCCAGGGGCATTGGGTTGGCGTCCAATCCAGGGAATATTTCCCGTCATCACTTTTTTTGCTTTCCAGAAGGTCCCAGGCGGATTGCAGCCTTTCGTCCATTCCATGGCCCATCATTCCCAAGCTGAGGAGTATCTGCAATAGTCCGGAATTCCACAGGAAGGGGAAGGAGAGGGTGCGCACATCCTTGTTGACGGGTTGCATCCGGTCGCTTCTTTTATATATGCCGTTCCGGTCGAGGAAGTAGGTGACAAGCTTGACGCAGGATGGGTGGTCCCAGTAGTCGGGTCCCAGTTCGGCAAAGGCTTCCAGGGCTTTTACCGAACCCCGGATACAGCTTTTTGGCTTTTTCCTGCCAGCCCGCTTTTCATGCATATCGCATAGATAGCCGCCGTCCTGCCTGCAGGACTTTAATAACAGATCGACAGATTTTTTTAACAGTTTGTCTTCACGGTACCCGAGTTTGATGAAGGTTTTTATATTGTAACCGAGCAGGCAGGAAAGGTGCATGAGCCAGTCACCGTCTTCTGCCTGGAGGTTCAAGTAACGGTCCGCGGCTTTTTCAATTAATGGATTCTCCCGGGTAAGGCCGAGTTCGGAAAGATAGGCAAGACAATAGTGGGTGGTTGCTGTACTGGCGTATTCGACCCCCGCGCCGATGTATTCAGACGTGCCCTTTCTCTTGTGGAGCCAATACCCTTCGGGGTGCATCTTGCCGAATAGGTTTCTGACCGGCGCGGATTCGAGAATAAGTCTCCTGTAATCCGAAAGTTCGGAGGCGGTCAATGCATGATCCAGAAGTTCGGTGCGGGTTCTGAATTGCACCGAGGGATCGGCTGGATCAAGCAGCCAGTCACGAACTGAACCCAACACGACCTACTCGCTGATGTCGCCTGAATGTACGAACTTCATGTAGTCTTCCCGTCTTGGGGTAAAAACCTCGACCGCGACGGAATCCTCGATGATCTCCGCTTTGTGCCTGAGGTTCGGGGCGATATTCCAACTGTCTCCGGGAAGCATAATTCGGGGAATACCCTCGATGTATAGCTTCATCTTGCCCTTCACCAAATAACCAACCTGCTCGTATATATGGGAATGCTCGGGCAGGGCGGCGTCCTTGCCAAGCAGGAATTCGGTCATAAACGAAGAAGCACCATAATTGAGTGCCTTTATCCGTATGCCGGGCAAAACTTCAGAGTAGCCATTGGGGGAGCTCTTTCCAAACATGGTAATCTCCAATGGGACCGATTATATCAGGATGACGATGATATGCAATCTGGATTCCGATGGTGAACCAGTAGCTTTATTTGGATCGCGGTTTTCGCATTTATCGCGATGCGGATTTGGCGCGCAGGCGCTCCTCCTGCTCTCGTAGTTCGGGGGTGAGTTCGGCACCGAAATCCTCAGCCTCAAATACGCGGCGGATTTCGATATCCTGTTCCATGCCTGGTTCCTGGGGCATGCGCTTGACCCATTCAACGGCTTCATCCATGCCTTTCACCTGCCAGAGCCAGAATCCGGCAACCAGTTCCTTGGTTTCGTTGAAGGGGCCGGCAACTACTTCGGGCTTGCCCTTGCCGAATCTCACACGGACGCCCTTGCTGGTCGGGTGCAAGCCTTCGCCGGCGAGCATAAGGCCAGCCCTTACCAATTCTTCATTGAACGCGCCCATTTCCGTCATGATTTTGGTGCCGGGCATGACACCGGCTTCCGATGCCATGGATGCCTTGACTATCACCATTACTCGCATACTCCACTCCTTAATCGTATTCGATCGGTTATGGTTTCTCATAGTTCAGCATCCAGCGCACGCCGAACTTGTCCGTCAGGTCGCCATACGTATCGCCCCAGAATTCCACCTTCACCGGGGAATTCACGGTCCCATCCGTAGAAAGTTTGTCAAAAAGCCTATGTATTTCCTCTTCGGAGGCACAGAGAAGCATCAGGTTTGTGGCGTTGCCACGGACCAGCCCCTCCCCATCCAGAACATCCGATGCCATGAGAATGAGACCTCCGGTTTCGAGCCGCGCGTGCATGACGCTGTCCTGCATTTCCTTTGGCATCGAGGCGGCCATGGCAGATTCGCCAATTGTCATGATCTTGAGCGAGCCTCCCAGGCAGGTGGCGTAAAATTGCATGGCTTCCCTGCAATTACCCTCGAAAGTCAGATACGGATTTAAAGTAGCCATAAGATCTCCTATTGCTGGGTCATCCAGTCCTGCAAGTTCAATCCTTGTCGGGCCGGTATTTATCGAGACAATCCGGACAGATTCCATGGCTGAATTCCGCTTTGGATCGATCTTCAATATAAGCTTCCATAAGGTGCCATTCATTTTTTTCATCCCTTATTTTTTTACAGTAAGAGCAGATTGGCAGGATGCCTTCGAGTTGTTCGATGTGCTTTTTGCGCTCCTCTGCCCGTATCTGAATTTTATCCATTACCATCGCGGCCATTCCGAATGCCGCCAAAATCGTAACTCCGACAAGAAAGCCATAATAAAGATGCGGGTTTATTTTGTAGATCGAAAAAATGATAATGTACACGCCCCAGGTTATCAGGCTTATTCCCGCGATGTTGCGTCCTACCGTTTCCTTGTTGCTTTTTTCATTTCTTATTACGAAGCCGACGAAGATGAACAATACGGATCTTAAGGCTTTCAACACAAAGGTCGCGATATTGGCATGGGAACCGAACAGAAGGATGGACAGGAACCATACCAGAATCCATACGGATATGGCCACGATATTCCATGGTTTAAGTTTTTTGCCGATGAATCCATACACCCCGATCGCCAGCAACCAGAAACCGGACATGTGGCAAATTTCCCCGATAAGATATTGAACTCCTTTCTGGAGCGGCATGACTTCCGACCAGAACAGGAAGCCGAAGGAATTTAGGAAGAAGCTTACCGCCCAATATCCAGGTCCGGTATCGGAATTGTATATCCTTTTCAGGAAGAGGAAGCCGATGCCGAGGCAGGCGAAAATCCCAGTGTAGCCCAGGAAGTTTTCTTGCAAAGTGTTGAAAACGAAGGTCATGGTTGGTAACTAGCTCCTTGAAAAGGCGATCAACATTTAGACCCTGACCGAGCCCCTGAATCCCCTGGCACCGTAATAGGAGGATGCGCCATTATGATACACAAAGACGTGCTCGTATCGACGGTCGCAAAAGAGGGCGCCGTCGAGCTTTCTGATCTCCGGAGGCGTTTTAACCCAGCTTGATGTCTTCTGGTCAAATTTACCCAGCTTCTGCAGTTCCCTATACTGTTCTTCCGACAGAAGGTCGATATCCATGGAAGCCGCCATATCAATAACGTTATTTTCAGGCTTGTTTTCTTTACGGGAGTCAAGGGATTCTCGATCGTAACATAGACTTCTTCGACCAGAGGGGCTTTCAGCGGAACAATCAATAAAAATGTACTCGCCGGTCTTTTTGTCAAGTCCGACGACATCCGGTTCACCGCCGGTTCTTTCCATTTGAAACAGGGAAAGCAGCTTTTTGGGATTGGCTTCCAGCCTGGATAGTACGCCAGCCCACTCGATACCCTCATGGAGCTTTTTGTTTCTTTCAAAACGGGCTTTCAAAGTTCCGATCAGTTCTTCGCGCTGGTTCGTTTCCATGGCCGCTCCTTTATTTCAGACTACCAATATAAGGTATGTCTATCATAAAATATAAGAATATCGTGATTGAACTTCAAATTTTAGGGTTTCCGGCTTTTGTATGGGTTAGGTGATGTATTTCCCTGAATTTTGGCATAGTAGGGATATTCAGGATAAGGTTCGGATCTCGAAATATTCATCAGCAAGGATTCGGAATTCACAAAATTTAGCTCCAGAAATCTACCTTAGCCAGTGCATTCCCTTGCCGTCTGCGGAAAGTGGATCAAATACCCTTGGACGACACATACCGGGCGGTCAGGGAATTTCCGGTTGTTAAGAGAGCGTGCGGTGTGCCCTGGAACAGGATCGTTCCTCCCTTGCGGCCGCCTTCAGGCCCAAGATCGATTATCCAGTCCGCGTTGCGGATAAGATCCAGGTTATGTTCGATTACGATCATCGTATTGCCGGCGTCGACGATACGGTCAATAATGGCAAGAAGGTGGACTATATCGGACATGTGCAGGCCAGTCGTGGGCTCGTCCATGATGTAGAGGCTTCCCTCCTTGTGTAGTTCGCCGGCAAGTTTGATCCTTTGGCATTCGCCTCCGGACAAGGTGCTCAATGGCTGTCCCAAAGTCAGATAATCCAGTCCCACATCACTCATGGCTTGCAGGACCTTCAGTACATCCTTCAAGGAGAAAAACTCCAAAGCTTGGGAAACGGTCATTTCCAGCACGTCCGAGATGGATTTGCCATCGAGCTTGTAACCCAATACCTCATCCTTGAACCGCCTGCCTCCGCATAACTCGCAGGGTAGCTTGACCTCGTCAAGATAGGCCAGATCCGTGTACACAACCCCCAGCCCATGGCAGTTTTCGCAGGCACCCTTGGAGTTGAAGCTGAACAGGGCAGGTGCGACCTTGTTGGCGGTCGCGAAGGCCTTGCGTACACTGTCCATGATGCCCGTGTATGTGGCCGGGTTGGAGCGCGAATTGGCACCCACGGCTGACTGGTCGATGACGATGGCTTCGGGATGCAACGGCACGAAGCATTGGTGCACCAGGGAACTTTTGCCCGATCCGGCTACTCCCGTAACAACCGTGAAAACGCCCCGGGGAAGGTCCACACTGACGTCCTTCAGGTTGTTGGCTTTAGCATTCCGGATGGGCATGGAGCCGGAGGGATTTCTGAAGTCGGATTTAATGGGCAAGGGACGATTCAGGTGGCGGCCAGTTAGGGTAGGCGCCGCAAGGAGTGCCTCGAATGAACCATCAAAGACCACTTCCCCACCCTTTCGTCCCGCATGGGGTCCAAGGTCTACAATGTAATCGGCTATCCTGATCACGTCGGGATCGTGCTCGACAACCAGTACCGTGTTTCCCTTGTCACGCAATTTCTGCAATAGTTCGTTCAGGCGATGGACATCCCTGGGATGCAGGCCGACGCTGGGTTCGTCGAAAATGTACATCACGTCTACCAGGCTCGAAGTCAGATGTTTTACCATTTTCACCCGGGCCGACTCTCCCCCCGAAAGGCTGTCGGTTTCGCGGTTTAGGCTTAGGTACTCCAGGCCAATGTCGCACAGATGGCTTAGCCGACTGTCCAATGCCTTTAGTATGGGTTCGGCTTCGGGGACGGAAAGGCTGCGGACTACTTCCACGAGATCATCGATTTCCATGGCCGAAAGCTCGGCAATGTTGTATCCACCCACCTTTACACCGAGCGCCTCCGGGCTCAGCCTCGCCCCCCGGCACGAAGGGCAGGGACCAAGGGAAAGAAACGGAACGACCATCTTTTGGGTTCTATCGGACATGGACTTAAGGTCGTGTTTGATGTACTTGTTCGTGAACTTTTCTATCGCGCCTTCGAACGTGAGGTTCATGACCTTGCCGCCCATCTTGATGGAGATCTTCTGCGCTTTTCCGTACAGTAAAAGGTCTCGTTGCTCCTGCGTATAATCGGAAATCTTCTTGTCCATGTCGAAGAGATGCGACTCGTCCACGATGTTCAGGCCCCAACTGCCGGCGGCATAATCCGGGAAAAGGATGGCTCCTTGGTTGAGCGATTTGGATTCATCCAGGAAAAGGGTCAGGTTGACACCCATTTTCTGTCCCATGCCGTTGCATTCGGGACACATCCCTGCCGGATCGTTGAAGGAAAACAGATGTGCCCCACCGATGGATGGTTTTCCGGCTCGCGAGAACAGGAGTCTCAGGATTGATGAAATGTCGGTGATTGTTCCCACAGTAGAGTGGGACCCGCCGCCCATACGTCTTTGGTCTATCACGACGGCCATGTTCAGATTGGCCAGAGAATCGGCAGCCGGTTGGGGATACTTGGGCATGAAACCGCGGAGAAAGGTGCTGAAGTTCTCACTCAGGAGACGCTGTGCCTCCATCGCGATCGTATCGAAGACGAGGGAAGACTTGCCGGATCCTGAAACACCGGTAAACACGGTGATTTTCCTTTTGGGAATTCTCAGGGAAATATTTTTCAGGTTGTTCTCCCGTGCCCCCCTGATCTCGATGTATTCCTGCTCCACTTAAACCTCCCCGAACCCTATGCGCTGCTTACAGCTATTCCGATATGCATTGATAATGCACCATTAAGACTCCGTCATTGAATTCCCTGGTTTCAAGCAGTCCGAGCGCCAGGGGTTTTGTATTGCTTATCCATTTCTTGCCGGTACCTTTGCAGATCGGAAATTGGAACAGGAATATTTCATCCACCAAGCCCAAGTCGATGGCCTGTGAGGCAAGATTCGCGCCTCCTATGCCGATGTCCCCTGATTCTTCCTTCTTCAGCCGCTGGATTTCCTTTTTGTCAAAACTTCGCCTCAGTTGAGTGTTGGTGGTATCCGTTGATTCGAGTGTCGAGCTGAACACGATTCTTCGCGTTCTTTTCCACGTGGCTGCGTATTCACGAATATAGTCCGGTTGAGTTTCGATGGATGGAATGTCATCCCAAACTGACAGGATTTGGTACATGTTCCTGCCGAACAGGTTCAGGGTGCTTCGCGCTTCCAGCGCATTTATGAAGCGATGCACGTCCTCCTTGGGTTCGGCCCAATCAAAATTGCCGTCGGGATCGGAAATATAGCCGTCGAGTGAGGTCAGGGCAGCGTAGACCAGTTTTCCCATCCGATTCTCCTTATCCGTCAGAACCTGATCGAGCCACAGAAACCCCTTACACCGCAGTAGGAAGAGGATCCATTGTGGCAAACGAAGACGTGGTCTTGGCAAAGACTGCTGCGGCCAGTGGGGCTTTCAGCGGAACAGACAAAAAAGATAAATTCGCCGGTCATCGCCTCAACCCCGATGACAGCAGGTTCGCCATCAGTTGATTAAATATAATTAAAAAGCAAAGGTAAATGAAGGGTTCCTTAAATGGAGCAAGGCAAGTACTCGCCATCCCTGGAAATGGCCTTCAAGATTGCATGCGTCCTTGGGACAGGCGCAATACTGCCAACCTAATTTTTGGATAATCCAATCATTGAAATTGAAAGAGGGAATATCACTGATTTCGATAATCAAAAATTGACCAGCTGCATTCAAGGATGCGATGTGGTGGTTTCGTGTCTTGGCCACAACATGACGTTCAAAGGTTTGTTCTGAGCACCGCGCAATTTAGTGACCGACACGGTTACCAGATAGAATCCTTCATGGTTCCAGATAGCTGTCCAGGAGACTGAAAAATTCCTTGACCAACCTATCCCGCTGTTTCTTGTCGATGTTTTTTTCCAGGATCAGCCGCGCGATCAGCCCATAGGCAGTTGTCCAGATTATCTGTGCGGTCAATTCTGGGTCGGCTTGCCTGACCTTTCCGGCTTTCATGGCCGATGCGAGCCGTTCCGTCATGATCTCAAAAGTAGCCGACTTTTTGGAAATCCCCCTGTTAAGCACCGAAGTTTTTTCCAGGATGCTGTCGATGTCGGAAAGTAGTGCAAGTTTGGACCAAGCGGGATTTTCGAGCATGAGGTCGAAATAGCGCAGGTAAAAATTCTTGAAGCCCTCTATGGGTTCTTCCGGGTCGAAGGGAGCTTCCCGCATGCGTTCCAAAATCCGCAGGAAACCGTCTTCCGCGACAGCCCGGATTATGTCTTCCTTGTCGGAGAAATAATGATAGATCACCCCGGTGGAATATTCGATGCGGGACGCGATCTTCCTTACAGAAAGGGCTGCATATCCTTCAGTCGTCAAGATTCCGAGGGCTGCACCGATTATATCTTCCCGTATGCGGTTTTTTTCCCGCTCCTTCCTTTCAGGGATTCCCATCTAAGTGCTTGCCTTCTCCGATTTCCCCTTCAGGACGATGCCATAATTCCGGAGAATGTATATGAAACCGGCGAACACAATTAAAGCGAGTGACAGGAACACCAGCATATCGGCCATGCGAAATGCCGGATCATGCTTGACGAGCATGGTCAGCCCCATGGAATTGACGGCGATGATCATGGTGATGAAGAATCCGTAGAAGAGGAACTGTACTGCGGCCGTTTCTTCCGGCCGGGTCCATAATAGGTAGATGCTTATGAAGCCCAGGGGAATGGTAAAGCCGAGGTCGAAATACCGTACGAGCCAAAAAGCTGTAGGTACTTCACCGTAGGCGCGCGCCGTGCCGGTTGTAATCACTTCCCGCACTTCCTTCAGCCACATCAGGGCGAACATCAACAGGAAGATGGTAAGGAAGGCGGAATAAACCGCCAGCGACTTTTTTCGGAAGGCGGGCTTCAGCGTTTTTGGAAATACCGAAAGCGCATACAGCAGGGTGATCACCGAGGCTGTCAATATGAACAAAAAGTGCCAACTATATTTTTCGCTGTTCCCCGAGTAGAGGGCGGAGCTCCATTCGAGTCCGACGGTATAGCTGAGCACATAGTAGATGAGGTATAGCGGCGTGGAAAGAATGAGGAATCTGGAGAACCCCTTTTTCAGGATGAGCGCGATTCCTCCAACTATGGCCAGGACGCTCAGGAGGACCAGATTGACCAGATCCTGTCCCATGATCTGATAGATGGCCGTAGCCGCGGTCTTATATTGGATTGTGCCCAAAATCAGCGGACCAAGGATGGCAAGATAGATCAGCAGCACTCCTGTGGCCACGGATAGCAAACCGACTAAAATCCGTTCATGTGAAAATCCGAAACGGGAATCTTTTTCAGTCTTCAAAATTGTCTCCTACATAGCGATGATTATTAATATAACAGTGTTATGTTTTATGCAAGAGGGGAAATGGCTTCCGAAAGTTTCTTTGCATCAAATTTCCTTTCAAGTTATACTGCATTAAGACAGCTCCATTGCTTTTCAAGCCTTACTAACTGCATGCAGAAGCCATTTGTATCTATCCATGGTTTTGGAGGTCCGGATGAGACGTATATGCGCGGTATTGGTATTGCTTATTGGAGGTTTCTCACTCGTTTCGGCCGAAGGCAAAATCGTTCTTGTGGCCGAGGGCATCGACAATGGATCCCTGGCTCCGGATGGCCGTTCCTTCCTTGTACAAAGCGCCGAGGGCAATCTCGCCCTCATCGATTTGGAGACGAAGAAAAGTAAAAAAATCCTTTCAGGCTCCATCATGGATGCTCGGCTCGACCCTGCTGGCAGGCGGGTCCTCATGCTGGCCAACTCGGCCTACAAGGGTGGCTACTATTACGGACTCTGGATAGTCAACAGCGATGGCTCGGGTTTCAGGCCCTTTTTGGCAAAGCCCGAGCTTAACGCGGAGGAACGCTACCCCATCTGGTCGCCCGACGGAGGCTCCATCGCCTGGGCCAGGGACGGTCGCGTCTGGATTGCCGCAGCGGACGGTTCGGGCACGAGACCGGTGACGCCAGCCATGCCTTCGTCCTTTGCCTTCCCCCTGGACTGGATGGGCGACGAGCTCCTCTTCAGCCGCTCGGACGACCCCTATAGCGCCTTCCGCATCCATCGCCTCAACCTGAAGACAGGCGCCCTGGCTGACACCGGTCTGAAAAGCAGCCGGGCCTTATATTTCGGCTCCCCAGATAGGCTCATCTACGGGGAGGGACCGATGCGCCTGTGGAACGTGCCGGGCAACCGGGAGGAGGAGCGTCGCATCGAATTGGGCGAGGATCTGGAAAGCATACAATCGCTCACGAGATCTTTCGATTGCTCGCGCTACCTGATCGCTGCGGGCGACAGTATGGATACCACCATCCAGCACCTGTACCTGCTTGCCGTCGGGGGTGATGCGTCCTCGGACAGGGGAACCCCTCCTGGTGGGGAAGCCAAAGCCCCACCTCCCAAGGACGCCGCCGCCCCTGCTGCAGCCGTCTCTGCCGCCGCCCTTAACGCTGCAGGTGCCGGAGCGCCTGACTTGGCAGATCTCGCAGCAATTCTGCGGGCTCCCCTTCCTGCCTTACTCCCCGTGAAGAGGGGCTTGATCGGGCTTCCGAAGGGCTACCCCGCGGACCGGGCCCTCGCTCTCGACCGGCTCAACCAGTACCGGATCGCCGCCGGCCTCGAGCCCTACACCTACGACGCGGTCCTGAGCGGGATGGGGCAGGCCCATGCCGACTATATCCTCGCCAATGCCGGCACCGGCGATGAAGGGAGCCACTTCGAGCGTCCCGGTAGTCCTAAATACACGAAAAGCGGAGACGAGGCCGCGCGGACGAGCGGGATCGCCTACGGCGAGGCCGATCCCCTCTTGGCCCTCGAAGGCCTCATGGGCGGCACCTATCACCGGCTGCAATTTTTACGGCCTGGCGAGACGCGGGTCGGCCTCGGCCACTCTTTTGGTCCGCCCCTGCCAGGGTCGTACGACTCGGGTGGGACCCTCTTCGTTACGAGGGAGGGGAAAGTTCCATCAAGTCCGATGGGGCCGCGTTTCGTCCTTTTCCCACCCGCTGGCTTCGATGACACGCCCACCACATTCGCGGACGGGGAATTTCCCGATCCGCGCCCGGACCTCGGCACTGACTCCCCGGATACCGGCTTCCCCATCACGATAAGCCTGAAGCACGAGGACGTCGGAAGCTTCGAGAGCGCGACTGTTGTAGTAAAGGACGAGGCGGGTTCCACGCTTCAGACCTGGCTTAGTTACCCTGGCAGACCGGCGGTGGCCAATCCTGACCTGGGCATCTACGCGGACGACAAGGCCCCCATCGCCGAGTCCTACAGGAACAACTTCAACGCGGTATTCATCCTGCCAAAAGTGCCGCTCGCGAAAGGCTCGACCTATAGCGTCAGAGCCGAGCTTAAAATAGGTGGCAGGACCGAGTTGCTCGCTTGGTCCTTCAAAACAAGGGATCCGGTCCTGTGGACGGTGAAGCCCGGCTCTTCCAATCCGCACGAGAGGCTTGAGTTCGCTGTGGAGGGCGCCTCCGAGGGAGACACGATCCTCCTCTCCGCAGGCGAGTATCCGATCGGCGAATCCCTCATCATACATAAGGCCATACGTATCATCGGAGAGCCGGGACGCACGGTTCTGAGCTACCATGGCACCCAGGACATGGCTGCCATGTCCATCGATAGCCGCGCGGTACTTCGGGGACTCGATTTCAAGGGAGATTATAGTTTCTATCTTCAAGCCGGATCCGCACTTCTATTAAAGGATTGCCGTTTCTCGCATGACAACCCGCAGGCCGTCGTTGCGAGTGTAGCGCCTGGTGCGGGCCTCGTATTTGAGGATTGCGATTTCAGGTCCTATGCAAGCCCTTACCTTGCCTATTTCGAGGAGGCGCCGGCCTCCGCAGTCCAGCCGCTCATCTACTTAGGAACCGGAAACAAATTCGGTTCATTGACTTATGACGGCAAGCGATCCTATGGTCCAGGAACGGAGCGAAATCTTCGGCGAAGCCTCGAATGAGACTTGGAAGCGTCTGCTTCGACATTCAGGCATTAGTGGAATATTCTTTTAAAAGGAGCGATCAATGGAAATCCTGAACGACTTTCCAAAACTGCACTGTCCCTTCATACGGCAGACTTTCAAGGTAGACCATGAGGATTTCCGCAGGGTGGGGCAGCAGTTTCATCTGCGCAAGAACGAGGTGTACTTGGCAGTGGATCGCATCAATCCCGGGTATGAATGGGTTGTTGAGGACCCGGAAACCTTCGCGGTGGAGAAGTTGGACGGGACCAATATCAAGATAAAAACCGAAGCGGGACGGCTGGTCGCTTTCATGAATAGGAAAAATGTCATCGACCCCTTGCAGATACTTTCGGGGAATACCCACCTGATAGAAGGCCTTTTCCGCTCCATAGGAAAGGGCTACGTCAAGGCAGACGGGGAACAGGCCGGAGAATTGATAGGCCCCAAGGTCAACGGCAATCCCTACAAGCTCGATTTCCACGAATGGTATCCCTTTGAGAAGGCCATGACCGACCTGCGCTACAAATCCTTCCACGAGTACGAGCGGAACTTTGACAATTGGAGCGCCTGGTTCAAAGATTGGCTCCACTCCCGGTATTACACAAAAATTGCCTCAAAAAAGGGTATAAGCGAACCCATCTTTGCCGAGGGGGTGGTATTTTACAATCTTAAACGGAAGGAAGAAAACCTGGTCTGGATGGCAAAGCTGCGCAGGGACATGTTCGACTGGTATTACCCGGGACTGACCATCAAGGGCTACGATAAAAGGGGACGCGACGAGCTGGAGGACCAGGAACAGTTTGAGTAGGTTGGGTTGTGATCCAAGAATGATCCACTTGGGTGCAAGTAGCGCATGATTGGAAAAGGTTCTAATTCATTGAGTCAGTTGGAAATAATCCTAGTGACATACAATGAATTGTCGGTTCCGGTAAAAATGGGAAATCCTTGGTATTCGGAAACTTATTTCGTCATGAATACCAGCTATTCGTCTGTTTTGTTGTTTCCTTCAATGAGGACTTCGGACAAATGATTCACTTGTTTTCTAAGTTCACCAATTTCCTGTGCATGCCTTTCTTTCAGATCTTCCAGTTGTTGTTTGTTTTCGTAATCTTCGGATAATTTCATCGCGATTTTCATGATCTTGATCGCCGCGAAACTGCCCGCACCCAGCAAGCCGATCAGACAAACAGTCACTGTGACGACGATGCCCATGATTTCCATAGCAGCTCCTAATATTCCGGATTACTATTATACCCACCCAGCACCATACTATCACACAGTTGACGAAATTCGTGAGGCGATCGAAATCTGCCGCTCATATATCCAATCTTTTTGGGTAACTCTGCAATGAGACCCGGTCTGTCGAACTCCTTATTAGGCATCGTCCTTGGGGGTGGTAGCGGGTTACCTGTCCGGATAGAGATAGTGATTACAATTCTGGTGAAAGTAATTGTTGGACCATCAGGTTGTGAACGAAAGCGAGAATTTCGTGCCGCCTTCACGGTCTATCCGGATTGTGCCAGCGACTTCCTCTACGAGCATCCTGATCAGTTGCATGCCGAAACCAGTTGAATTCCCGAAGTCGACCGATTCGGGGATGCCGACACCGTCGTCCTTGTATATGATATCCACGCCGCTCCCGGTATTGAAGGACTCGAGTTTGATCGTTCCTTCCGCGCGACCGGTGAAAGCGTATTTTATCGAATTGGTGACCAGTTCGTTCACGATAATGCCGATTACGGAAATCAATTTAGCGTCCAGTATCGCGTCTTCGATGTCGACGATCAAATTGATCGGGCATTTCTTCGGGAAGATATTGAGTACTTCCCTGATCAGGAGGGAAAGGTAATCCCTCAGATTGGCCTTCTGGAAATTACCAGAGGTGTATAGTTTGTCATAGAGTACGCGCATGCTCTCGACGCGGCTGGCTGCGTCCAGCAGGATATTCCGGACGTCGGGATTCTCCTGATTGTCGGATTGCATGGAGAGCAGCGCATTGATGACGCCCAGATTGTTTTTGATGCGATGGTGGACTTCCTTGAGAATCAGTTCTTTTTCGTTAAGGAGATTGCGTATCTTCCCCTCGGCGTTTTTCCATTCGTTGAGCGTCCGGGAAAGCTTTATGGAGCTGTAGCTAAGTTCTGAAATCATCTTCGCCACTTTTGAATAGAAGGCCATTCCGGTATTGGCCGTTTTCCGGCTGAATCTGGGAACCCTGGCGAGCGTGGCAAGGTATTCATCCTCGTCGAAACCGTATCTCCTGGCTTGGGTCCGAAAAAGTTCGATGTCCGGTTCTTCGTCGTCGAAGATGAATTGTCCGATGAAGATATTTCCGACGTGATAATTATTGATCACCAGCGGCGTGACCATGTCCCACATGTTGTTCTTGCATTTGTAGAGCTTGAAGGTTCCCTCTTCCACGCCATTGGTCAGCATCGTGTCACTTTCCTTGCAGTATTTCGCCGTGACGGGATTGCATCGATGGAATTTAGTACATATATCCTGCCATCCGGCGGCTACCAGGATATTCCCCTTTATGTCCAGGATGGCGCCCAGGATACCGGTGAGCTGGTGGAAGTCTTCCATCAGGGATTGGATATTCTGTGAATCGATGATGTCCGAGAGCTCGAGGCTGGTGATGTCCCCTTCGGGTTCCAGGATGGCTTTGAGTTTGTTGCGGACCGATGCCTCGCTTTTGATCAGCTGGTTTTCAGATTGGACCAGATGGTCGTTTATGACCCTCATCTCCTCGTTCGCCGATTCCATATCCATTCGCTGGGATTGGATGCTTATGTACGCGTCGAAGAGCTTGAAGGCCATTTTTATCGAAGCGTCCAGGACGGTGATTGACGAATTCTTGACTACGTAGCCGTAATTCGTGATGCTTTCGGTTTTTTCTACGATGTCCTTTTCGATATGCGACGAAAGGAAGAGGATGGGAATTTCCCGGTATTTAAGGATTTCCTGGGCGGTTTCGGTGCCGTCCAAGCCTTCACCCAAGTTGATGTCCATCAGTATGAGGTCGACGTGGGTTCCCTTGACACAGACCAGGTCGATGGCTTTTTCACCCGAAAGGCTATGGATTATCCGGTACCCTTCTTTTTCCAGTTGCTTTGTCTCGGCCATGGCGATCAGGATTTCATCTTCGACGAGAAGAATGGTTTTTGATGTTCGGGTATCCATAGGCTCCTGCACTCTGGAAGTGGTTTGACACTTCAGAGTTTCGACCAAATTATCCGGGATGTCAAAAAAGTGAGTTTTTATTTCAGTTTTTCATTGATGAAACACGCTCGGTTTGGCTGCAATACATGCATCCGATTTCTCCGGGTCAATCCAACCTGCATAACTCCGCCAGCTTTCTGGCGGTATTCACGTTTCTAGTCGTCATTCCGGCATACGATGCGTGGCTTGCGATTTTGGTGATATGACTCTTGTTGTAGTTTTCCCTCTTGATGTTCCAGATCAGCGCTTCA
>Ga0172379_10006886_pt1 | contig 15013 bp, 17 predicted proteins | sample GrowelOW334metaG_FD_119756 | JGI IMG/M metagenome (GOLD analysis project Ga0172379, IMG submission 119756) | Groundwater microbial communities from an aquifer near a municipal landfill in Southern Ontario, Canada - Groundwater well OW334 metaG | ecosystem: Environmental > Aquatic > Deep...
TGAAAAACTCGGCACTTTCGACGGCTACACAGCCAACCGCGAACCGATGATGGCGGTTATGCAAAAACACCGCGAAGCGGCTTATAAAATTCCTTCCAATGGCGTACAGCATCATGTTTTGGAGAGAGCGCATACCGCCTGGGATGACGCTATCGAACAAGGCGAAAAGCACGGTTATCGCAATGCACAAATTTCCGTGCTTGCGCCGACAGGCACAATTGCGTTCTTGATGGATTGCGATACAACCGGAGTCGAACCGGACATCGCTCTCGTCAAATACAAATGGCTGGTTGGCGGCGGAATGATTAAAATCGTAAACAACACCGTGCCGGAAGCTTTGAAAAAGCTAAACTACACTGAACAGCAAGTCCGCGACATTATTGACTGGATTGACAAACACGACACAATAGAAGGCGCACCGCATTTACACGAAGAGCATTTGCCAGTTTTTGACTGCGCTTTTAAGGCCGCGAACGGCACTCGCTCCATAAACTATCTCGGACACTTGAGAATGATGGGGGCCGTTCAACCGTTCCTTTCCGGCGCAATCTCCAAAACGGTCAACATGCCATCGGACAGCACAGTCGCAGATGTGATGACGGTTTATATGGAAGGCTGGAAACTTGGTCTGAAAGCGGTCGCTATATATCGTGACGGTTGCAAACGCGCGCAGCCGTTGACTACAAGCAATACGGAAGGCGGAAAGAAGGACTCAACTGCGACTTCGACTTCTACGCCCGTCGCAGCACCTGTTGTTATGGCTCCAACTCCAGCACCCGTTGTCAGCATCTCGCAGCCTTACGCGCCTCGCAGACGCCGCCTGCCGGACGAAAGACGTGCCATTACGCACAAATTCCAAATCGGTCCGCACAAAGGATTTATAACCGTCGGACTTTACGATGATGGAACGCCGGGAGAATTGTTTATCACGATGTCCAAAGAAGGCAGCGTGCTATCCGGACTTTTGGACGTCTTTAGCACATCAGTCTCAATCGGTTTGCAATATGGAGTGCCGCTCAAAATCCTGGTCAACAAATTTGCGCACGTTCGCTTTGAACCGTCAGGATTTACCGCCAACCCAAACATTCGCGTCGCCAAGTCAATTATTGACTACATCTTCCGCTGGCTGGGACTTAAATTCCTCTCACCGGAAGAAAGACGAGCGATCGGCATCAACGTCGACACTTCGGCAACCGCAGAGCTGCATATCGAAGAAGTCGCCAAAGACCAATCCCTGTCCTCAACAACAGAATCTCAGCAGTCCAGCTTATTGGACTTTAGCCAAAGCAAAGCCGCAGGATTGACTTCAACATTCGACAACCAATCCGACGCGCCTGCCTGCGACACCTGCGGTTCCATCATGGTCAGAAACGGTGCCTGCTACAAATGCCTGAACTGCGGCGCGACAAGCGGATGCAGCTAACCTCCTTTGTCATTTCGACCGAAACGGAGTGTAGTGGAGAAATCCCTTATAAAACATTAGAACGTCAAACAAGGGATTCCTCGGCTTCGTGCCATTAGTTTGGGCACTTCGCTCGGAATGACCGGAAAGAACGTATGGACGTTAATCACAGACAAATACAGTGTTACACGGGCGACGGCAAGGGCAAAACCACCGCCGCCCTTGGACTTTTAGTGAGGGCTGTCGGAGCCGGGCTTAAAGTCGCCTGGGTGGCATTTGATAAAGGCGGTGACAGTCATTATTCCGAGAGGCGAGTGCTTAAAGAACGTTTTCCAGAAGTCGACATTTACGTCACCGGACTCGACAGGATAGATCCGGAGTCCGGCAAGTTCAGGTTTGGAGTTACGGAAGAAGACAAACGAGAAGGGGAGAGAGGATTGCGAATAGTACAAAAGTTGTTCAATGACAATAAGAACGACCTGATCGTGCTCGACGAAATTAATTCTTCTGCAAAGCTTGGAATTGTTAATGAAAATGATGTTTTAGAGCTGTTGCGACATAAACCGGCGAACATCGAGGTCGTTTTGACAGGAAGGAATGCCCCCGAATCATTCGTCGAACTCGCAGATCTAGTTTCAAAGATCACAATGGTGAAACATTACTTTTACAACGGAGTAAAAGCCAGACGCGGACTGGATTATTGAATTGTGCTATAATATCGCCATTCATGTTTCGCTTACCCAACCTCATTTTGCCGCAAGCTCCGCTAAACGCTTGGTATTTAACGGCATACATAATATTTTCAATATCCTTGATAGCCTTGGGGTTTTTTTGGATTTGGGCTTTAATCCACGCCACCAGAACGCCAAGAGCCTCGTGGAGCCAAAGACTCGTCTGGGGATTATGTTTGCTGATTAACCCGACTGCAACTATTTGGTATTGGTGCATTTGGAAAAGATGGGCGTTCTGGTCCCTCTTTACTCCATTGCTCGGAACTTTTGTGGCCTTGCCTTTCGTCATACGTTCCATGATGACGAAAGCCGACGCAACAGCGCTGACCAATACGCTTTTCGCAATCGGCAGTAACAGCCTAGTCATCTTAGTTGCGGCGCTCTTGATTTATCCGATAGTCTTGCGATTGATGGTCGTTCTACATCTTTCCAAAAATACTGCGCTGACCGCAATGGAGCGTAATGATTGGGTTTTGACTTTAGCTTTTCCGCTCATCGGTTTTGGGTCAACATTGACCTATGCGGCAAAGAATCTAAAACCATGGGCACTGGCAAGTATCGCCTGGCTGATAGTTTTGGCGGCTGTGGGCAAGATAATGATTGCAAACATAACACCCGCGTTAATACCCGCGGGTGATGAAAAGCGTGAGGAGTTTAAGACTATTCGTCAAAATCTCCCTTAAAACGCAGCGTTTCGCGCTCTGTACGATTGACCTGGTCGGCCAAGTCATCTAATGCGGCGAGAGGGTCTGTGATAACTTCTTCGAATTCTTCTGCGTCTTCTTCGTCGTCTGCAACTGCATTAACTTCGTCATCAACAGCTTCTTCGACAGGTTTAACGTCGTCTTCGTCCTCATCGTCAGTTTTTACGCTCATGCCTGCGGTGATTAGCTCGTCTTCGAGTTCTTCCTCCTCGCTGCCGTTGTTGTAGCCCTGGGGATCCCAATCGTCCGAAGGACCAAATGTAAATGGAAAGGGTGACATATGTTTGACCATTAAGAACAATTTAATTTTTGTTGCGGGTCGATAGAAAGGGAGAATAATTAACCAACAAAACCTTGTCAAGTCCATGTAAAAACATGTATGCTATGCCAACTATGGGAACATTAGAAATCATCATGATTATCGGCCTGATAGCACTTTTAGCGCTAGTTGCCGTCATTCTCTTAAAAATGACCGGGCTGGAAAGATCCGCCGCACAACCCGCTGATACGCAAGGACTGACTTTGATACAACAACAAATGGCTCATTTGCAGCAAGACTTGAGCGGACGCATGAACGAGACAAATCAGGCTTTTCAAGAACAACATCGATCCGTCTCCGGCATTGTCAGAGATATCACCGGCCACATGTCCAAAGTGGAAGAAATTTCACGCCAAGTTTTGGCAGAAACGACAGAACTCCAAAAGCTGCAACAGATTTTGAAAAATCCCAAACAACGCGGAGTTTTAGGCGAATATTTTTTGGAAAACCTGCTTAAAAACGTACTGCCTCCGGATAACTTTCAAATGCAATATCGTTTCAGCGATGGCGAGATTGTCGACGCAGCAGTATTCGTTAAAGACAAAATCGTTCCGATTGACTCAAAATTCAGTTTAGAGAATTACAACCGCATGGCGGCAGAGGAGAATCCGGCGGAACGAGAGAAGTTTGAAAAAGAATTCGTCAGCGATTTAAAAAAACGCGTCGTAGAAACTTCCAAATACATTCGGCCGAACGAAAACACAATGGATTTTGCTTTCATGTTCATTCCGCACGAAGCAATCTATTACGATTTATTGATAAACAGAATCGGATTGGCCGGCGAAGAAACGGAAAATATTATTCAGCGTGCAGCTTCCAAATATCATGTACTCGTCGTGTCGCCGACTTCGTTCCTGGCATATCTGCAAACCGTTTTACAGGGCCTTAGAGCGTTAAAGATTGAGGAAGAGGCACGCGAGATACAAAAACGCGTCGATGAGCTTAAAAAGCATTTGGGAGCTTACGAGAAGTATCACACAAGTCTAGGAAGCCACCTCCAAACCGCAGTCAATCAGTACAACTTAAGCTCCAAAGAATACATGAAAATCGATAAAGACGTTTATCGCGTCACCGGATCCTCGAACAGTCCACAAGTACCATTTATAGAGAACGGCGCGGAAGAACTTGCCAACGAATTAAAATGAAATTCAACATTGATAAAAAAGCCGCGCGTTATGCAGTCTCAACGATAATCGCCGGGATGCTTTTTATTGCCGTCATCATAGTCAATGTCCGCTACAGTTATCGCAATTTGATCTATTCGCAATCTGCAGTCCCGCAAAAACCGACGATTATCGTGCTTGGCGCAGCGCTTAAACCCAACGGACAACCTTCGGATGCGCTTTTGGACCGCCTTCAAGTCGGACTCGACCTTTATCGCGAGCAGAAAGGCGATCGCATCCTCGTCACAGGAGACGACGGTGCATTCCACACCAACGAAGTCGCAGCCATGAAATCTTTCTTGATCGACAACGGTGTGAAAGAAGTCGACATCCGGATTGACGGCCACGGTTATCGCACCTACGAAAGCTGCAAGCGCGCCAAACAGGAATTTAACATCACGCAGGCCATTGTCGTCACTCAAAACTTCCACTTGCCTCGCGCTTTGTATCTTTGTAATAAAATGGGAGTCAACTCCGTGGGCGTAAGCGCGGATTTGCACACATATCGCGACATAACACGGAACGTCGCGCGCGACTGGCTGGCCAGCTTTAAAGCATGGCTGGATGTAGTCGTTTGGGCGCCTCAATCTCCGGTCTAACGATATGAAGCTCGTCGAGTTACGTCAGGAACTACACAAGCACGCCGACAAAGAACGCGCTGAACATTCAAAACGTTTCTTCAAAACCGGAAGAGGGGAGTATGGTTATGGTGATGTTTTTCTGGGATTGACCGTCCCCTTGCAGCGCGAAATAGCAAGCAAGTATTACGATTTGCCGGTGACGGACGTCTTAAAGCTGTTAAGAAGTAAAATACACGAGGAACGTCTGACTGCGTTGATACTTTTGGTGCATGCTTATCAAAAAGGGGACAGTAAAGCAAAGTCTAAAATATTTGCTCAATACTTAAAGCACGCGAAGTGGATCAATAACTGGGATTTGGTGGATACTTCCGCACCTCAAATTATAGGTGACTTTTGTTGGAATAAAAAAGATAGACAGACGTCGAGAAGGCTTATCAAATCCTCCGACCTTTGGGAGCGTCGCATCGGCGTACTTTCCTCTTTTATGTTTATTAAAAAAGGCGACGTCGACTTGAGTTTGGAGTTAGCGTCAAAATTACTCAAAGACCCGCATGACTTGATGCACAAAGCCGTGGGCTGGATGTTAAGAGAGGTGGAAAAGCGCAAACCGGACGAGGTTAGACGTTTCCTGGAGCTTTATGCGACATCAATGCCGCGCACCATGCTTCGTTATGCGATCGAAAGATTGCCGGAACGCGAAAGAAAAAAATTTTTGTTAAAAAAGAAGGACCTTAGAGTCAGGTCCCCGCGTCGTCTGTCGACGAAGAAGTAGGTTTTTTTGCGCTCTTGGCTTTATATTTACGTTTGAGCTGCTTGCGCGCTTGAACGTGTTTCGCCTTTTTAGGCGCTGACGGATTAGCCAACGCCTCTATCTTGGCGTGCGCTGCTAGCATGCGGCTGGAAAGAGGCTCTACCATATTAGCGAAACCTTCCATTTCGGCTTCGCTACGCACCTTCAAACGCCAGCGATACCAGTTCTGCGTCGCCAGCAGGAAGTTGCCGCACTTCGTCAACAATCCGGTTAGTTCCTCCAGGGATTTTCTATCCTCTTCATCCAACGCCGGCTTTTCAGGACAAAGCTCCGGGAAGACAAAACTCTCAAACTCCTGTACCAGCATGGAGACCATGAATCTAACATGCCCCTGACTGGACTTAACAGCCCAGTCGTAGATCTGCCTTGGGAACTCATCGTCCTCATTGGCATCGCGGATGATTGCACCAAGCAGGACGAAACCAGCCAAAAGATGCTCCGGCCTATGTGCAGCAAAGTCAGAAGAATCAAATTCCAACCACCTTTTCGACATTTGCATCCACCTCCGGGTAAAAGAACGCATTGAGGCTATTTCTTACCATGCGGCATTTGATAACGCAAAAGAGTGAGACAATCTCTCCCTGCCCTCCCTTGCCGAAGGGAGGGTTCTAAATCAGACGTGCCACATGCCACGTATCACTTTTCTTTCGTTTTCGGTTCAAACGGACAGAATTTTGCCAGCGGACACATCCAACATTTGGGTTTATTGCCTCCAACACAAATCTCGCGCCCAAAACGAACCATCGTTCGATTGACGTCACTCCAAAGTTTTTCGGGCAATCGCTCTTTGATGTCGAATTCTACTTTTTCAGGCGTCTTGCCCTTGGACCAACCCAAACGTCTCGCAATGCGAAAGACGTGCGTATCAACGGCAATTGATGGCTTGCCAAATGAATACGAGAGCACGCAACTGGCCGTTTTGCGCCCAACGCCGGGCAAAGTAATCATCTGGTCCATGGTCGACGGTACGCTGCCTTTAAAGTCGTTTAAAAGCTTTTGAGCCAAAGCTTTGAGCGACTTTGCCTTATTGCGATAAAGACCGATCGAGGAAATGCTTGCAGCAATACCTTTAACGTCTGCCGCGGCGAGTTTTTTCCAATTCGGAAACCTTTTTCTGAAAGACAGAAATATTTTAAGCACCTGAACGTCAGTCGTCCTTGCAGAAAGAATTGTTGCGATCAAGGAATCGTCAGGGTTGCCCAAATCCATGTCCGCTTTTTGCGGATAGCGTTTTTTTAAAGCTTGCACAATTTTTACCGCATTCAAGTCACTTTTCATATACAAACACTATACCAGACTTCAAAAAAAAGACCGACTCGAGAGTTTGAGTCGGCTGCGAGACGGGAGTTGCCCGTCCGTTGAGTCTACGACGCTATTTCCGTCGTTGGTTCGTGCCGTTTTTTACGCCGGCACAGGTTCGGAGGCCAAATGCTCGCGTCGCAGCCACGGGGTGCGCTCGGGTGGTGTAGGAGCTACCGTCAATCCGTGATACGCAACTTCGATCATCACGAGCAACAACTGCTGAAGATATATATCGCCCCCACGGTGATACGCAACGTCCTCGATGAATCCAAGCTGCGCATACCTGACACTTGCCCTCCTATCCTGCTTCATCTTCGCCAAGATATATTCGCAGTGCGACGCGAGAGGTTCCATCTCATCGAGCCGCCTCAGAGCCCGTTTCTTGACCGTCGGCTCTACAGCGATCAACAACTTCAAGAGCTTCTTAACATCGCCCGAGTAGACGACATAAGCCCTCTCGTTAAGCATCATGCGTACGAATTCCGCAAAACTCGTACGCGCTACAGTGGCTACCGACATGCAAAAACCCCTTTTTGATTCCATCACAACATGCGAATGGAGGTCATCAAAATACACGATTTTATAAATCGTGTCAAACCCTATAATACTGCTATTTTAAGGCTTTTTGGCAATATCGCTCTTTTTAGCCTCGTACTCCTCTTTGCCTATCTCGCCCTTGGCATAGCGCTCGTCCAAGATATCCAAAGCCTTCGAGCTCGAACCGTCTCTATCCTGCATGCGGTGCCAATAGTCAAAACGATGGGCCCGGCTACTGCGAACGATGGCAATAATGGCAACAATGATCAAAATCCAAAAGAAAGCCATTAATAGGCCTCCCAGCCAATTAAACCCGCCAAAAAGGGGATTGTAACCGTAATACATCATATGAATATATTGAATGACTAATGCAGGGGAGTGTCAAGAAGAAAATTTACAATTAACAATGTAGAATTAACAATTTAAGAAAAATATTTTGTTGAAAAAATATAATAGCATCACGAAATGAGATGAATCCTTAATTGTTATTTGTTAATTGTAAATTATTAATTGCCAAAGGGGAGTGATGTGGAAAAGGTAGTAAAAATGGGCTTTTTTGACAATAACTAGCGTCGCACAATATATGTTATACGGCGCATAGTGGCATTTTTAGCCATTTAACCTACAAAGCAGCTTAATCGTTCAATTGTTAATTATTATTTGTTAATTGTTACTTGTAATAGATCCTTCCAGGTACTCTGACATCTATATACTCGTGTATTTGATCCATCTTTGGTTTAGTAGCCAAAAACTGCCGCAACGTCTCTATTTGGGCATCTAACAGGTCATCTGTATCAACTAAGACGTACTTATTCTCCTTTATAAGGACCTGTAACAAGCTTTGAGGCTCTAAGCCTATGTCGAGGGCTTTAAACCAGATTCCAGCCTCTCTAAGCCTATTGGCGATATCCAACCAACCTCTTACGCGATTTAAATCGACGTATTCGTCGCCTTGCTATAAGTACTTGTCGTTGAACTGATTACGTAAACTTCTTTAGGCGAATCAACCGGCGAGGGATTAATAAGAAAACGACGCGTAGTAGATACCGTTGCATCATCGGCGACGTCGGAGATGACGCCGTAGTCGTCAACTACATACATGTTGTTTTTAGTGACCAACACCACACTCCTCTGACGTTCACTAATCTTGAGTCGTAAAATATTAGGATAAGACTTATCCACAGTGATGCTGCTAATGAAAAACTTTGTGTTTAAGTAACTTTTTAAATCTTCCGAGTTTAAAAAGAAAATATTATTATTACCCCACGGCCATTGTTTTGGTCTATTAAAATAAGCATCCATCTCCCCTCTCACCGCTCCCTCGCTCAAAACCTGAAGCGGCGCTATCTCGATTTTTCGAGCATCAAAAAAACCTGAATACAAAAAAAACCAAACAATCCCGCAAATCACGAAACCGATCGTCAAACCATAAACTGCGCCTTTGGTTTTTTTTAAGCGCCCTTCTCTTTCTTCGCGATACATGCCCTCATTTATTTTTTTTGCGGGCCACTTCATAATAGTTTAATCAACCACGATGCGCGGTAAAAGCGGATTGATGCGCGTCACAGCCTCGTAGTTGATGGTGTTGATCTTACCGGCAAATTCCTCTGCACTGATGTTTTCATTCTTTTGTCTGCCCAATAAAACAACTTGATCTTCGACTCTTGCATTGCCGACATCGGTCACATCAACCATCATCATGTTCATACAGATCCTGCCTATAACCTTGCATCGTTTGCCGCGAATTAAGACGTGGCCGATGCTTGCTATTTTACGATCGTATCCGTCCCAATAACCCACGGGGATTACAGCCAAGCTGGAAGCTCGCGTTAAACGATCCGAAAGACCGTATCCGATGAATTTTCCTTTTGGATATTTTTTGATCTGCGCGATAATCGTCTTCCAAGCCATTGCAGGACGTAGTTTTATATCTTTATGCATTTTTTGCGCCACAGCGCGCGTTTCTTTAGATGACCACAGGCCATATAAAGAAATACCCATTCTAATCATATTAAAATGCGTTTGAGCAAACAAAACAGCTGCTGCGGAACAGGCAGTGTGGCAAAATTTTGGTTCAACGCCGGCTTTGGCAAGCACTGATTTTTCTATATTAAAATTTTCCAACTGAGACATTGCAAAAGCAGGATCCGTGGTATCTTCTATGTTTGCGTAATGCGTATATAAACCTTCGATTTCAACTCCGTTTATCTTTTTTAATTTTAGAGCGTATTGCAAAAGATCTTTACCTGCCAACCCCTGCCTGCCTGTCCCGGTTTCAACTTTTAAATGAATTTTTGCCGGATACTTTTTTATCACTCCCCTTTTTGATAACAAAATAAGTTTTAAAATTATTTTCGGTTCGTATGCAACAAAAGATAATTTATTTTTTATCGCGATTTCCAAATTTTCAGGCCTGATAAAACCCAAAACCAAAATGGACCCCTCGATGCCGTTTTCTCGTAGCATCATCCACTCTTCCAACGAGTCCACACCAAACCATTTAACACCTTGATTTTGGGCAATTTTTGCCACTTCAACCAAACCGTGGCCATAAGCGTTGGATTTTACCACTGCCATCAAAGCCGTCTCTTTGTTCGCCAAACCTGCAAAAACCTTGATATTGGACTTGATCGCAGAAGATGACACTTCCACCCAAGTTTTAGGAGAAATGACTGAATTTTTATTTATTTTCATAATGAACAAACAAATTGGACATTGTATTTTCATCCAATCGAATCAAACCCGCAATATGGAATCAAAGCCTTTGGAATTTTTATGGTTCCATCTTCCTGCTGATGATTCTCCATCAAAGCAATCGGCGTTCTGGAAAGCGCGGAACCCGTGCCGTTTAGCGTATGGACATACTGCAGCGATCCGTCTTCGCCGCGTGTTTTTATATTCAATCTTCTGGCCTGAAAATCCGTGCAGTTACTGGCGGACGTCACTTCTCCCCAATCGCCCTTGCCATCGTTGCGGCCCCACATCCAAGCCTCTAAATCGTATTTGCGATAAGCAGGTACTCCCAAGTCACCACTGCAAATATCTACGACGCGATATGGAATTTCCAAAGCTTGAAATATATTTTCTTCGTGTTTTAAAATCTCCAAGTGCATCGCCTCTGACTGCTCAGGCGTGCAAAAAACGAACATTTCGACTTTAGCGAATTGATGCACGCGATAAAGGCCGTATGATTCTCTGCCATAAGCACCCGCCTCTGTGCGGAAGCAATGCGATAGACCGACGTACTTTAACGGAAGTTGAGCTTTGTCCAAAACTTCATCCTTGTGATAACCGCCAATGGGGATTTCCGCAGTGCCGACCAGCGATAAATCAGTATTTTCAATGGAATAGATTTGCGTTTCAGAACCGCGCGGCTGATAGCCTGTTCCAAGCAAAATCTCGTCCTTCGCCAAGTCCGGAGTTATGAGCGGGGTAAAACCATTCTTAACCAGATAATCCAGCACAAAACGCGTTATAGCCTGTTCTAAAAGAGCTCCCTTGCCCTTCCAAAAATAAAATTTAGCGCCGGCAACTTTGACGCCTCTTTCAAAATCCAAAATGTCCAATTTCTCTCCCAGCTCTACATGATTCAGCGGTTTGCTGAGCTTTGCAACTTCGCCCCATTTTTTTATCTCTTTATTCTCCGAATCATCCAAGCCTATCGGTGCGTCGGGATGAGTCATGTTCGGCAATCTCATCATAAGCCCGCGGCGTTCCAGTTCTACAATCTCAAGCGCCTTTTCTTTTTCTGACAGCGTAATTTTTATAGCCTTCCCTTTCTCAACCATCACAGCGCGATTTTCCGCACCTTGAGTCGAAGCTGCCACCTTATTTCTTTCCTCTCTTAGCATCTCAATCTCACGCAGCAAGGCAAGGTATTCTTGGTCGACCTTAATCAACTCTGCGACGCTTGCTTTGACATTGCGTGCATCGCAGTTTTTTTGAACCAAGTCCGGATTGTCGCGGACAAATTTTATGTCGAGCATAATTAGGAAATGTTCAAAATGGAATAGCCCACGACTCCGCCCGGAGTTTCTACATCCACCTGGTCGCCTTTTGCATGATTAAGAAAAGCGCGTCCCATCGGAGACTCATTGGAAATCATGCCATTGACAGGATCAGCTTCTTCCGAACCAACGATTTTATATTGGCGTTTAATACCGCGCGACTCAACCTCGACGGTTGATCCGATGCGTACAGTCGTGCTTCCGCCGACGTCTTCGATGACAGAAACGTTTTTAAGCAGTTCTTCTATCTCGCGCATTCTGCCTTGAATGAAACCCATTTCATCTTTTGCACTATGATATTCCGCGTTTTCTTTGAGGTCTCCCAAAGCTTTTGCAGATTCAATGCGGCCGGCCGTTTCGCGCACGCGGACAGTTTTAAGTTCTTGCAACTCGGCTTTGAGCTTTTCTAGTCCTTCCGGGCTTAGATATGTTTTTCCGTTCATAATGAATATATATGCAAATATTTTTCCACCCTTTCAGGTGGATGTTTTTAGTATAGGAAAGCGTCAAACTAACGTCAAGTCTATCAAACTATTTGTTATAAATCTTATTCCACTCGGTAAGAATATTTCTTGCGACAGGGACGGCGCTGCTGGAGCCTTCGACGCCTTCTTCCAAAAGAACAGTGACGACGACTTTGGGATTTTCGTACGGCGCGTAGACCGTGAACCAAGCGTGGTTCGGTTTGTCATTGCGCCACTGCGCTGTACCTGTTTTTCCGGCTGACGCAAAAGGGAGCGACGACAAGCCTCGACCTGAACCGAGTGTTACGGTTTCCCGCATACCGGCTTGAACTGTTTTAATGGCACTTACGGGCGCCAACGTCTCGCTACCGCCTGCGACAAACGATTTTTCCGTTAGACCCGTCTTGGCAACATGCGGGATCAACTTTTTACCGCCATTGGCTATCTCCCCCGTCGCGACCGCGATCTGCAAAGGCGTTACCAAAAAATCGCCTTGTCCGATGGCGAAATTGTAAGTATCGCCCGTGTACCACTGTTCATTTTTCTTCTCAAGCTTCCATGCGGCAGATGGAACAAGCCCAGCTGCTTCGCCCGGAATATCCAAACCCATTCGAGCACCGAAACCGAATTTTTTCAGCCATTCTCCCATTTTTTCCGGTCCCAGACCGGTTATACCGTTTCCGCCGCCGCAAGTCAGATAAAAAAACGTATTGACCGACATTGCGATGGCCTTGCGGACATTCGTGACTCCATGTCCGCCCGCCTGCCAGTCCGGAAAAAACCTGGTACCCAACCAAACGCCTCCCGTCGAAAGCACGGTTGTGTTGGGAGTGATGACACCCTCCGCAAGCAGCGCAACGGCATACACCGGTTTAATGGAAGAGCCGGAGGGAAACAATCCTGCCCAGGCACGCGCCAAAAGCGGATTGTTCTCGTCGTTCAAATACGCCGCATACGCCGTGCTGGAGACTTGTCCGGAAAAAATATTGTCGTCATAAGCAGGCAAAGATGCGATGGCCAGAATTGACCCATCACGCGGATCCATGACTATCGCCGAACCGCGCTTCACATGAGCAGTTTCCAAACCCTGCGCTAAAAATGTATGCACTTTTTCTTGCAGGTCCGCATCTATCGTCAAAATCAAATCTTGTCCCGCATTCGGCTTCTGTTCGTGAACGACCCGCTGTTCTCGGCCAAAAGAATCAACTTCCGTCATCTTTTGACCGGCGGTTCCTTTTAAAAAGTTTTCGTAGTAAGACTCCACCCCCGTTTTGCCGATTACGTCGGTTCGTCTGTAATCCGACATGGCCGGATCGTCCAAATCTTGCGGTGACACTTTTCCAACATAACCCAATATATGAGAAAAAGTCTGGTATTGCGCTGAAAGCGGGTAACGTCTCTTAAGACCGGAATCGATCGAGACGCCGGGAGCATCCGTCAGTTCTATCCTTAAGCTTACAGCGCGATCATACGAAACATCGCGGGCGACAACGATTTTTTGATCCAACGAATGCGCGTCCGTAACATCTTGTTCCAGGTCAGACAAGGCAATACCAGTTATTCTGGAAATTCTGCCGAATATATCTTTGCGTTCCGTGGTGTCGGCAGGCAGATCCATTGGAGTAATGGCCACATCAAAATCCGGGACATTATCCGCCAAAACCTTCCCATTCCTGTCCCTGATAATTCCGCGGGCCGCCTGGACCGTTTCCTTGCGCAATCTATTGTTTTCGGCCATTGCAACAAATTTTGCGTGATTTTGTATCTGTATCCAAAATGCCCTTCCGATCAATGACGTTAAAATAATCAGAACGAGCGCCAAGGCCAGATCAAATCTAAACCTCGATAAAGGCAGGCCGACAAACATCGGACGTTCTTTAATTTTTAAAATCTCCTCCTCATACATCACCTCTGGATCAACGTCTCTTTTATCGCTTAAGTCAACGCCCAAACCAAAATCACCCTCCTCTCCCCATGCAAAAATGCCGCGTTTTTTACTCATACCGCTCCTTTCTCGCTTCTACGGCGATTACAAAACGTTTGGTAAATATCGTCACGCCGACAAAAATCAGCGCAACGATAAGCGCATCCGAAATCAAAACTCCGGGCAAGCGGTGCCAAGGCTCAAATGCAAGGGTTTGCCCTGATAAAATCGGGTATACCCATGACATGATTTGACTGATGATGCGATCCATAACTCGTGCCGCCAGCGCCAGCGCAACCGCAGAATAAAGCGATCTGTTGGTTGTAATTTTTTCTGACAACAAGTCCACGATAAGCAGGACAACAAACCAGCGCATCATCGTCCATCCGCTTTGCAACGGCGACAGCATGTCGATGACCACGCCGGATAAAACCGCAACGATGTATGCGCCAGGTTTTCTGTTTAACATGAAAAGCATCACGCAAACAGGTAAAATCGGTTTGATGTAACCCAACGCGTCCGGTGCAGAACCTAAAAACGACTACTCATAAAGTCCGCCGACAACTGCGGCAATGCATAGTAACGCCCAAGAAGATTTGCGCATATCATTCGCCCGGCCTTAAAGCCTGCGGACGTAAGACTGTCACGACTTCCAGATATTCGAGCGGCGCCATCGGCTCGATAGAGGCGTGCTTAAACGGATCCGTAGGCAGACCCTCCACTTTGTCGATCAACCCGACTATCAAATTGGCCGGAATTTTTCCCTCCGTACCCGATGTCACCAAAATCTCGTTTTCGTTTAAAGATTCTTGCTGCGGAATAAGCGTTGCCTCCGCCGTCCAATTGCCTTGGCCTTCCACCAAGCCCATTAGTTTACCCTCACCGGCTTTGGCCACCGCCACTCTGCTTTGTTCGTCAGAGATAAGAGCAACCGTGGCTGTTCTTTCTTGAATCATCGACACTTTACCTACAAAAATTCCATCTCCATAAATAACTGCCATACCTATTTCCAAACCGTCTTTGGAGCCCTTGTCTATCATTACGATAGATCTTTCAGGGATTGCCGAA
>Ga0172379_10006887_pt1 | contig 15006 bp, 10 predicted proteins | sample GrowelOW334metaG_FD_119756 | JGI IMG/M metagenome (GOLD analysis project Ga0172379, IMG submission 119756) | Groundwater microbial communities from an aquifer near a municipal landfill in Southern Ontario, Canada - Groundwater well OW334 metaG | ecosystem: Environmental > Aquatic > Deep...
AAATTGGCCGAGCCGCTTAAGGTCGAGTCCGGCAGTATCGCCTTCCGCACGCTTTCGTCCAACGCACAATCACCGTGCATTTCGCCGTCGACTTCCAGATCCGGCGCCAACTGCCGCAGCAATGCCAATGTATCCCGCATCTTCAGCGCCGACGGCGTGTTGTGGCTGCCGAAATTGGAGTGCGAGAGCAAGGCCGCCTTCGGCTCAATGCCGAACCGGCGCATCTCGCAGGCCGCCATCACGGTGATCTCGGCCAGCGCTTGTGCGCAGGGATCCGGGTTGACGTGGGTATCGACGAGGAACAACAGACGATTCGGCAAAATCAGCACGTTCATCGCGCCGTAGTAATTCCGCCCCGGCGCCTTGCCGATCACCTGATCGATAAACTCCAGATGCCGCTCGAAGCCGCTGAGCGTGCCGCAAATCATGCCGTCGGCTTCGCCGTTGCGCAGCAAGAGCGAAGCGATCAACGTCGTCCGGCGCCGGACTTCGAGCTTGGCGAACTGCATCGATACGCCGCGCCGCGACATCAGCGCGTGGTACTCGCGCCAGTATTCCGGATAACGGCTGTCGTGCTCCGGGTTGATGATCGTGAAATCTTCACCTGCCCGCATACGCAAGCCGAAGCGCTCAATCCGCATCTCGATCACGCCGGGCCGGCCGACCAATATCGGCCTCGCCAAACGCTCGTCGACGACGATTTGCACGGCGCGCAGCACGCGCTCGTCCTCGCCTTCGGCGTAAATGATGCGCTTGGTCTCCGGCGCCGCTTTCCGCGCGGCGGCAAAAATTGGCCGCATCAACGTGCCGCTTTGATACACGAACTGCTGCAAACGCTGCTCGTAGGCGTCGAAATCATCAATCGGCCGCGTCGCAACGCCGGAAGCCATTGCCGCCCGCGCCACCGCCGGCGCGATCTTAACGATCAGGCGCGGATCAAACGGTTTCGGAATCAGGTATTCCGGACCGAACGAAACGCGCTCGCTGCCGTAAGCGCTGGCGACAATATCGCTCTGCTCTTGGCGCGCCAACTCGGCAATCGCGTGAACAACGGCGATCTCCATTTCCCGTGTGATCGTCGTTGCGCCGGCATCGAGCGCGCCGCGAAAAATAAACGGGAAACACAGCACGTTGTTGACTTGATTGGGGTAATCGCTGCGGCCGGTGGCGATGATGGCGTCACTGCGCACTGCCTTTACTTCCTCCGGCAAAATTTCCGGCACCGGATTGGCGAGCGCAAATACCAGCGGCCTTTCCGCCATCGTCACGACCATTTCCGGCTTCAGTACACCGCCTGCAGAAAGGCCGAGGAAAATATCAGCGCCAGCGATAACCTCGGCCAAGCTGCGGGCTTCGGTTTCCTGGGCGAAGCGCGCCTTATCCGGGTCCATCAACTCGGTGCGGCCTTGGTAGACCACGCCAGCGAGATCGGTCAGCCAGATATTCGCAACCGGAAGGCCGAGATCAACCAATAAATCGACGCAAGCCAAAGCTGCGGCGCCAGCGCCGCTGACGACGAGCTTGACCTGATCCATCGCTTTACCGACGACCTTCAAGCCATTCGTTACCGCAGCACCGACAATAATCGCAGTGCCGTGCTGATCGTCGTGGAATACCGGAATTTTCATCCGGCTGCGCAGTTGCCGCTCGATATAAAAACATTCGGGCGCTTTAATGTCTTCGAGGTTGATGCCGCCGAATGTCGGCTCCAACGCCGCGATCACTTCAATGAGTTTGTCCGGATCGCGCTGGTCGATTTCGATATCAAAGACATCGATGCCAGCAAATTTCTTGAACAACACCGCCTTGCCTTCCATCACCGGCTTCGCTGCCAGCGGGCCGATGGCGCCCAGACCCAGTACCGCGGTGCCGTTGGTGATCACAGCGACCAGATTGCCGCGCGCGGTGTAGCGCAGGGCATTAATCGGGTCGGCAACAATTTCTTCGCAAGCCGCGGCCACCCCTGGCGAATAAGCCAAGGCGAGATCGCGCTGGTTGACCATCGGCTTGGTCGGCGTGACGGTTAATTTCCCCGGCGCAGGAAACTCGTGGTAATCCAGCGCCGCCTGACGAAAGCCATTATCCGCAGTCATTATTGGTCCTGATCGAGGTCTCGAAGACACTCATGACGATCACGGCACGCGCTCCCATGCGCCGCCGGTGATCAAAAGGCGCAACGCGCCAAACCCAGTGCCGGGAGCACAATTTACTCGGCTATTGTCGTCGATCGCCGCCGCTCGGTGTAAAGCGCTAACACTATCGAGTTATTTTCACGCCCGCCGAATCGGCGGACGATCCCCCAACAAAAAGCGGTTCATAAGGGGGAGCGTCATGCAAAACGTTAAATCTCGGCACGCAACACGCGCAATCAGCACGTTATTTTTGGCGGTATCGGCGGTCACGGCCACAGCAGCACAGGCTGCAACGGTTGAAACCAAAGGCGGCTTGACCGTCCGCTCGGATGACGGCGCCTACGAGCTCAACATCGGCGGCCGCGTTCATCTCGACGCCAACTTGGTTTCTGAGGACAACTCGGCAGCGTTTGGCTCAGCGCTGATCCCCAGCAACAGCTCGGCGTTCTTCCGCCGCGCGCGTCTGACTTTTTCGGGCAAGGCGCTCGGCTGGGAATACAACTTCACACCGGATTTCGCGCAGTCCGCAGGCGGCAATCTACCGACGACGACCACCGTGACCGGCCAGGCCACGACGTCCAGCAGCGTTGCGTTTCAAGAGCTTTACATCGCCCACAAATTTGGCCTCGGTAAGTTTTTTATCGGCCAGTTCACGCCATTTCGCTCGATCGAAGACAACACCAGCTCGAACGAAATCACGATTATCGAACGTGCCATTACCAGCTCAGGCGGCGTCTATCGCGGCGGCATCAGCCGGTTTTTCCTGATCGGCCTCGGCTACCAATTCAACCCGGTACCCAACGCCACATTCGGCGTCGGCGCCTTCAATCTGCGCCGCGATAACACCCCATCGACCGAAGGCACGGCGCTGAGCGCCCGCGCAACCTGGGCGCCCGTGCAGTCGCCGGGGCGAATCTTGCACCTTGGCATTTCTGCGAGTCAGGAAAATCCGCGCGGCGCGCCCGGATCGCCGGCGGGCAACGTCAGCACCTTGTTCTCGTATGCCGGCCTACGCGGCCCCACGGCCTCGCTCGGCGGCACTACCGGCAACGAAAACGCGCGCTATTACGCAGGCGAACTGGCCGGCGTATTCGGGCCACTTTATCTGCAAAGCGAATACGTTCACGCCCGCTACGGCCAGGACGAAAGCAGCGCGCTGCGTCATACCAATACTGACCTCTACCACGTGACGCTCAGCTATAACGTGTTCGGTGAAGCCAAAACCTACAACACCGTGCGCGGCTCGTTTAAGAGCATCAAACCGAAAAATAGCTTTGGCGCCGTAGAGTTGGTTGCCCGACACGAATTTGCCCGCAACGAAGACGCGACGGCGGCAACAGCGATCCGCGAAGTCACCTCAGACACAGTGGGCTTCAATTATTACTTCAATCCGAACACGCGCGTGCTGGTGAACTACATTCTGGGCCGCGCCGAACGCGTCAATGGCCAAGTCGACAAGCCGAACACGCTGGCGCTGCGCTTTCAGCTGAACTGGTAAAGCGGCGGCGATGCGGGATAATCGACCGGCCCGCCGCGCGCCGGGCCGGTCGTTTTCCGCGCGTCGTCATTGCGGGGTCGGATGAAAGGGTTCCGCCAATTGCTACGCCTGCCGCAGCGGGTCGGTATCTTCACGCGCCTGTTGTCCGCGTTTCTGGTCGTTGCGCTGCTCCCGCTCGCCGTCTACTGGCAGCTGGAACACAGCCGCACATTGGAGCGCGGTCAGGAAAGCGCAGAAAATCGGCTGCGGCAATTCTCCGAAGGCGTCGCGCGACAAGTCGATGACTGGACGGCGCTGAATCTCTCGGTCATGAAAGCCGCCGCCGCATTGCCGGCGATGGAATCGATGCAAACCGCCGCACAGCGCCGCGTGATGACGGCGATCGCGCCGCAACTACCCTGGGCGTACTTGCTGCATACCACGGGCTTAGACGGCACAAATATCGCGCGCAGCGACGATGGCCCACCATCGAATTACCGTGACCGCGCCTATTACAGCGACATCCTCGCTGGCCGACCGCACGCCGCCGAAGTGCAAATCGGCCGAACCTCGAAGCGGCCGGCATTTTTAGTCGCCGTGCCGATCCTGCGGGACGGTGGCGCACTCGGCGGCATGTTGATTCAAGCGGCGACCTTGGACGAAGTCACCAAGAGCGTGACCTCATCCCATCTCGGCCGCACCGGCTACGCGTTCTTGATGACTGCAGAAGGCCGGCTGATCGCCAGCGCGCTGGAACCAAGCTTGCTCGAACTTAAGGACTACAGCGCTCACCCGGCGTTTCTTGCCGCGCGGGCCGGCGGCGAAGGCCTGCAGCACTACAGCGTCGATGGCCGCGCACGGATCGCCGATATTCGCCGCACGAAGCTTGGTTGGATCGCGGTGACCCAGCAAGACAGCGCCGAGGCATTCGAAGATGTACGCGCTGCCGGCCGCCACGCGCTGCTACTACTGATGGTGACGGCAGCATTGGTGACACTGCTATCGCTACTTGTCGCGCGCAGCTTTGCGCGGCCAATTGAAGAGGTCACCGGCATCGCCCGGCGCATCAGCCAGGGGCAGCTTGACTTCAACATTACAACCCGGCGCCGCGACCAAATTGGCGATTTGCTGCGGGCGATGCAGGCGGTGCGGGAAACGCTGCAGCGCTTCGTCGACGGCCAGCGGCAACTGGCCCAGGCGCATCGGCTCGGCGATCTCGACCACCGCATCGAGCCCAACACATTTACCGGCGTGTATCGCGAAATGGCGGTCGGCGTGAACGATCTCGTCGCCGAACAGATCGAGGTGACGATGCGGCTGCGCGAAGTCATCGACCGCTACGCCGTCGGCGACTTCTCGGTCACGCTGCCGCCTCAGCCCGGCAAGAAGCGGCTGCTCAACGAGACAACCGATAAAGCGCGGCAAAATCTGATCGCGATGCAGCAGCAGATCGTGACCCTGGTCGAGGCCGCGGCGCGTGGCGACTTCAGCGTGCGCGGTGACGAGGCTGCCTTTCAGAACGTATTTCGCGACATGGTGCGGCATCTGAACCACCTGATGCAGACTGCCGATAGCGGCTTATCAGAACTGGCGCGCGTGCAAGCCGCCGTCGCCCAGGGCGATCTAACCGTCATGATGACCGGCGAATACGAAGGCACGTTCGCTGATCTCCAACGCGATACCAACGCCACGGTGATCGCCCTCGCGGCATTGATCCGCGAGATCGAGCGTAGCCGCGAATTACTGCGGGCAACCTTGGAGCACCTACCGCAAGGCGTCAGCGTGGTTGATACCCAGCTTGCGCTCATCGCCTGGAACCGGCGCTACGCGGAGATTTTCGACTATCCGCCGGAATTGCTGCGGGTCGGTCAGCCGATTGAGGCGTTGCTCAGTCATAACGCGATACGCGGCCTACTCGGCGCAGGCAATCCGGAAACTGAAGTGCGGCGGCGTTTGCAGCATTTGCGCAGCGGCGCACGCCACGCCCGACAACGCCAGATGCCAGACGGCACTGTGCTCGAAACCCGCGGCAATCCATTGCCCGGAATCGGCTACGTCACGTCGTACAGCGATGTCACCGCATACAAACAGACTGAAACCGCGCTGCGCGCGCTAACGGATACCTTGGAGCGGCGTGTTGCCGAGCGCACGCGTGCCTTAGAAACCGCCAAAGCCGAAGCGGAGCGCGCTAACCGCTACAAAACGCGTTTTGTTTCAGCCGCGGTGCACGATCTGCTGCAACCGCTAAACGCAGCGCGGATGTTCATCGCCTCATTACGGCAACGGGTGGCCGATACCGACGGCGCTGAGCTTGCCGCGCATACCGATAAAGCCTTGGCGGCGCAGGACGAAATTCTTTCCAGCTTGCTCGATATTTCGCGCTTGGAATCTGGCGCGATCGACGTCCGCGTCCGGGATTTCCCGTTGGCGCCGCTGCTGGCGACGCTCGGCTACGAGTTCGGCACGTTAGCAGCCGCGCGCGGCCTGGGCTTACGTTGGCGCCCATCCAGCGCCATCGTGCGCAGCGACGAAATGCTGCTGCGTCGGATTTTGCAGAATTTCCTTTCAAATGCCGTGCACTACACGCCACAAGGGCGCCTGCTGCTGGGCTGCCGGCGCGCAGGCGCAACGCTGCGGATCGAAGTTTGGGATACCGGCTCGGGCATTCCAGAATCAAAACACGCCGTGATTTTCGAAGAATTTCGCCGCCTCGATGCCGGCCGTGACGTACAAGAACGTGGCGCCGGCCTCGGCCTTGCGATTGTCGATCGTATCGCTAAGCGGCTCGGACACCGAATTGCCGTACGTTCGTGGCTGGGTCGCGGCAGTGTGTTTTCTGTCACGTTACCGCTCGGCGACGCCGCCGCCGTCAGGCCAGCAGCGAGCGCGGAATTGATGCCGATTACCGCCAACGAAGACAACGACGCGTTGTTCGCAGGGCGCAACATTTGGTGCATCGACGACGATCCGCAAACCCGCACTGCGATGGCTGCCGTGCTCAGCCGTTGGCAATGCCGCGTGCAGTTGGTGGGCAGCGCAGCCGAGGCCCACGCGCGCGCCGTTTCATTGCCAGCGCCCGATTTACTGGTGCTCGACTATCACTTAGGCGACGGCACCGGCCCCGAGTTGCTGCCGTCGCTGCTGGCGCTATGGGCGGTGCACGTTCCGGTTATTTTGGCGACCGGCGAGCGTGACGACGCGGCGCTCAAGACGATGGCGCGGCAAGCCGGCTGGGGATTCCTGGCCAAACCTATCCGTCCTTCAGCACTACGCGCGCTGATGAGCCGGCTGCTGGAACGCAAGGCTGCACTTACTCTTCCATAGGGCGTTCATCGTCCGCCGTAAGCGCTTTAACCATTACCGCGGCCTGCGTCCGGCTGTAGCAGTTGAGTTTGCGCAGCACCGCCGTTACGTGCACTTTGACGGTGTTTTCCGCCAAGTCCAATTCATACGCGATTTGTTTGTTCAGCTTGCCGTCGGCGATGCACATTAGCACGCGAATCTGCGCCGGCGTCAGCTGCGCCAAGTCGGCGGCGAGTTTGGAATCGGCTTCACTTTTTTCCGCTTTCTGCGCCGGGAACCAGCTGCCGCCATCGAGCACCGTAGTTATGGCCGCGCTGAGCTGCGGCGGCGTCGCGGACTTCGGGATGAAAGCCGCGGCGCCGAATTGTTGCGCCCGCCGCACGGTGCGTGGGTGATCATTGGACGAAATCACCACCACCGGTAGTTCGGGATATTCAGCGCGTAAAAAAACCAGCGCCGAGAAGCCGTGTGCGCCGGGCATATGGAGATCTAACAAAACAATCTCGGCGTCTGGATGCGCCGCCACCGCGGCCTCTAGCGTACTGAGGCTGGCGGCTTCAATGATGTCGCCGCCGGCCAACACCCCCTGCAGCGCGTGCCGCAGCGCAATCCGAAACATCGGGTGGTCGTCCGCGACGATGATTTTCAGCGCCACAGCAACCATCCGAGCTGATGCCGATTCATCTGGCTGCCGCGCCGTCGCTAGCCGCTGCGGCCGAATGCGCAGCCGGCGCGTCGCCGATCAGCTCGGCGTTTAACTGGGCGCGGTCCAACTCGTTTTCCCAACGGGAAACGACAATCGTTGCGACGCCGTTACCGACCAGGTTGGTCAACGCCCGTGCCTCGCTCATGAAACGATCGATGCCGAGAATCAGCGCCAAACCGGCTACCGGCACCGCCGGCACCACCGCCAAGGTTGCAGCCAGAGTAATGAAGCCGGCGCCGGTGACACCGGAAGCCCCTTTCGAAGTCAGCACCGCGACGCCGAGCAACGTCAGTTCTTGAGTCAATGTCAGCTCGATATTGAGAGCCTGGGCAACGAAGATCGAAGCCATCGTCAGATAGATGTTGGTGCCATCAAGGTTGAACGAATAGCCGCTGGGAATCACCAAGCCGACGACCGATTTCGAACAGCCGAGCTTTTCCAACTTTTGCATCATCGGTACCAGCGCCGATTCTGACGACGACGTTCCGAGCACCAATAAGAGTTCCTCGCGGATATAGCGAATAAACCGCAGGATATTGAAGCCGGTGAGCCTGGCAATCGTCCCGAGAACGATCAGCACGAACAACGCGCAGGTGAGGTAAAAGCTACCCATCAATTTCAGCATCGGCCCCAGGCTGTCGACACCGTACTTACCGATCGTAAACGCCATCGCGCCACCAGCACCGATCGGCGCGAGCCGCATGACCATGCCCATCATCTTGAAAAAGGTTTTCGACAGCGCATCGAGCAATTTCATGATCGGCTGTGCGGTTTCACCGAGGCCCATCATGGCAAAGCCAAACAACAGCGCCAGCAGCAGCACTTGCAGCAAATCGCCGCTACCCGTGAAGGCATCGGTAAAGGTCTTCGGGATGATGTGCAGTAAGAAACCGACAGTGGATTGATCGTGCGCCTGCGCGGCGTATTTTTCGACGGCAGCGGCGTCCAATGTTGCGGGGTCGACATTGAAGCCAACGCCCGGCTTCAAAACGTTCACGACAACGAGGCCGATGACCAGTGCGAATGTCGACACGACTTCAAAATAAAGTATTGCTTTGACGCCAACCCGGCCGACTTTCTTAACGTCCGAGACGCCAGCGATGCCGAGCACGACGGTCAAAAAAATCACCGGCGCGATCAGCATTTTGATCAAGCTGATGAAGCCATCGCCAAGCGGCTTCAAGGCCACGCCGGTGGCTGGAGCGAAGTGGCCAATGAGACCGCCGATGATAATGGCGATCAGCACCCATAGATAAAAACGTGATGGTGACGATTTCACGGCGACTCCCCGCTCTGCGCTTTGTGGTTTGAGCGAGAATCGCAGTTTGTGCCGCTGCTGCCTATAACACCTAAGAGCTAGAACCGGCCGCGGCGATGGAATCGGCCGTGTGGTGCTCCGATTGCGCCTGCGTAATCATGCTGCCCGGCGGCACGCTGCGCGTGAGCCAAACATTGCCGCCGATGCTAGACCCGGCGCCGATCGTCACGCGGCCGAGGATTGTTGCGCCAGCGTAGATCACCACATCGTCTTCGATGATCGGATGCCGCGGCTGGCCTTTCAGCAGGGCGCCGGTGGCATCGGTCGCGAAGCGCTTTGCGCCAAGCGTTACCGCCTGATAAAGCCGCACGCGTTGACCCAGAATCGCCGTTTCGCCAATCACGACGCCGGTGCCGTGATCAATGAAAAACCGGCTGCCGATGTCGGCGCCCGGGTGAATATCAATGCCCGTTGCCGAGTGCGCGATTTCAGTGATGATGCGCGCCAGCAGTGGCACGCCGAGCCGGTATAAGGTATGGCCCAAGCGATAGTGAATGATCGCAAGAATACCGGGGTAGCAGAGCAAGACTTCGTCGACACTGCGCGCCGCGGGGTCGCCGTGATACGCGGCTTCAACGTCGGTATCGAGCACGCGGCGGATTGTTGGTAGCTCGGCGGCGAAAGTTCGGACAATTTCAGACGCGCGCTGCTCAATCGCCACGGGATCAGGCGCTTCCGGGCGCGTCGCGCAAGCCAGTTCCAAGCGCACTTGATCGAGCAATACATTAAGCGCCGCATCCAGCGTATGGCCGACGTAGAAATCCTCACCTTCCTGGCGCAAATCGGCGGGACCCAGACGCATCGGAAACAATGCGCCGCGTAAACCCGCCAGCACCGTTTCTACCGCCTCGCGCGACGGGAACTCGCGCCGGCCCGATTCGCTATTCCGTTGATGCGCTTCGCGCCAGTCGGCGCGCGCGGCGCGCAGGCCGCTGACGACATGGCTGAGATCCCACTGCGTTGCCGGGCGCACATCGTGGCGGCTGTCACTCATGCGACCGCACCCGCTATATCACGGAGAAAATACATTTGAGATGCTTCGTCGGGGAGCCATCGCGGCCCTGAGCGGACGATAATAAAGCCGATCGCCGCCGCACCCAAGCACCGCATTGGGCCTGGATCGGCAATCTGCAGGATCAAATTTCGGATTCAGGCTTAATTCAGCTTCGGCGCGTAGATTGAGCTGCAGAAACGCACGTTAAGTGCATCGCAACCGTAAGAAGGAGTCAGGGTCATGAAGAAGCTCATCACCATCGCGACCAGCATCGCTGTATTCGGCGTCTCTGCCGCTGCACAAGCGGATCACCGCCACTACCGCGGCGATGACGGCGTCGAATACGCCGAAGTGCTCAGCAGCCAGCCGATTTATCACGACATCCGCGTGAGCCATCCGCGTCAAGAGTGCTACCAGGAGCGGGTGACATATGACAACGGCGACCGCGGCCAAAACCGCGAAGGCGTCGGTGCCTTGCTCGGCGCCGTGGTTGGTGGTGTTGTCGGCAATCGTTTTGGTCATGGCGGTGGTCGTGTCGCAACGACCGCGGTTGGTGCCGTGGTTGGCGCCAGCGCCGGTGCTAGCATCGGCCGTAACACTGGCTATCGCGGCGAACCGAGCTATGGTTATGAGCAGCGCTGCAATACCGTGAATGACTATAGCGTTGAGCATCAGATCGACAGCTACGACGTCAGTTATCGCTACCATGGCCGGGTTTACAACACCCGCCTACCGTATGATCCGGGCGACCGTTTGGCGGTAACTGTTAATGTTGCGCCAGCTGGTAACTAAACTTTTCGACCCTTTTTAAATGTAGGACGATGACGTTGATCCGCAACGTAGCCGCTAGCGTTTTGATCGTACTGTGCGGACTGGGATTCCAGTCCGCGCAGGCCGGGCCCCTCTTCGGCGGCCACGGCGGTGGCGGCTTGCGTTTGGATACGCCGTATCTTCCGCCCGGTCGTGAAGCGCGGGACGAAGAGCCGAACATTTCGCCGAATGAAGCCGCTCAGCGAGCCCAGCAGATCAATGGCGGCGGCCGCGTGCTTTCAGTCGAAAAGGCTGGCAATGGATACCGCGTAAAACTGCTACGCGATGGCGAAGTTCGTGTCATTGTCGTCCACTAAATTTAATACCGCTCCTCGCTCCCGCCGGCCCAATATCCCATGCGTGCACTGGTCATCGAAGACGATCCGCAACTACGTGAGCAGGTCTGCCGCCATCTTAGCGACGAAGGCTACGCGGTGGACGCAGCCGCCGACGGTGAACAAGGCCAGTACATGGCGTTGGAGTATCCGCTGGATCTCGCGATCATCGATCTCGGCTTGCCGAAAACACCGGGCATTGCAATCATCAAAGCCGTGCGCCGCGCCGGGCGCAGTTTCCCGATTCTGATTCTGACCGCACGCGATGGCTGGCAGAGCAAGGTCGAAGGCCTTGAAGCGGGCGCCGATGATTACCTTGTCAAACCGTTTCACAAAGAAGAGCTGCTGGCGCGGGCACGGGCGCTGGTGCGGCGCAGCGGCGGGTGGTCGCAGCCCTCGCTGGAATCCGGCCCGGTGGTGCTAAACACCGCGGCAAAAAGTGTCAGTTTGTCCGGCGCGCCAATCGAACTCACAGCCTTTGAATATCGGGTGCTGGAATATTTAGTTCTGCACGCCGGCGAAGTGGTTTCAAAAACGGTGCTATCGGAACATCTCTACAACGAAGACGAAGAGCGCGATAGCAATGTTATCGAAGTCTTCATCCGCCGCTTGCGCAGCAAACTCGACCCTGAAAACAGCCTGAACCCGATCACGACCCAGCGTGGCAGCGGCTATCGCTGGAATTTGCCGCGCGCCTGAACGTAAAGTTCGCACGGGCGATACAGCGGGCCGCGGATACACGCCGAGCATGAAGTCGCTTCGCACCCGCCTGCTCGTCGCCGCAACCTGTGTGCTCGTCGTGTTCATGTTGCTGTGCGGCGCCGGCCTTGATCAGGCGTTCCGCGGTAGTGCCCTGCAATCCCAAAGGGATAAGCAACAAGGCTTGGTTTACGCGCTACTCGGTGCTGCGGAAGCCGACGATAAAAACATGTTGAGGATCAGCATTGGCGCGCTGCCCGATCCACGCCTCGCGCGCGTGCAGTCGGGCCTCGAAGCGTTGATCTTCAACGACCGTGGCAAAGTGATTTGGCGCTCCCCGAGCTTTGCGGGGAAAGTCCCAGAGTTGCAGGCGCCTGAAGTCGGAACCAGCTTATTTGTCGAACTCGCGGATCGTTTTACGCTGACCTACGGCTTGCGTTGGGTCAGTGATAGCGGCGGCATCCGTTTGTTTGGCGCCAAACCGAAGCCGCAGCGTTACACGATCGCCGTGCTTGAGGATCGCAATGCCTATACGGCGCAGCTGCGAACATTTCGTCGCGTCCTGTGGACCTGGCTCGGCGGCGCTGCAGCGGCGCTCATTATCGTCCAGTTCATCGTGCTCGGCTGGGGCTTGGCGCCGTTGCGCCGACTCGTACGCGAGCTACGCAGCGTAGAGTCGGGCGAGCAATCGCGCATAGAGGCCGGGTACCCAGCGGAGCTAACGCCGCTCGCCGAAGGCTTAAACACGATGATTATCGCGGAGCGTAATCAGCAAACACGCTACCGCAACGCGCTGGACGATCTCGCGCACAGCTTAAAGACGCCGCTCGCGGTACTGCGCGGTTTGGTTGACGATCGCACGCTTAACGATGACGCGCGCGAGCGCTTACGCGAGCCGGTCGACCGCATGCAATTAATCACCAATCACCAACTCCGTAAAGCTGCCGCGGCAGGCCGGCGCACGCTGGCTGAACCTATCCGCTTGCGCCCACTCGCGGACAAAATAATCGGGGCGCTGACCAAGGTCTACACCGAAAAAGCGATCCAATTCGAAATCGATATGCCAGGGCCGTTGCGGGTTCGCGCCGACGAAGGCGATCTCTACGAACTGCTCGGCAACTTGCTCGATAATGCCGGCAAATGGTGCGCGGGCCGCGTCCAGCTTCGCGCTGAAATTAATAATCGGACGTTGCATCTGCAAATCGACGACAACGGCCCTGGCTTTCCGGATGACGCCGACAAGCTGCTCACCCGCGGCGTTCGTGCCGACAGCGTCACGCCCGGCCAAGGCATCGGCCTCGGCGCCGTCGCCGAGTTGGTGAAAGTCTATGACGGGAGCATCGAACTTGGCCGCTCGGAGCTTGGCGGCGCCTGCGTCAAAATCCAATTGGCCGTCTAATTTTTCGAGCTAGCCAGCGCCCGGGAGGCGTAAGAAGTTCGCACGGTAAAACCTCAGCTCGGTTACCGAATCACGAATATCATCCAAGGCCAAATGCGTGGATTCTTTCTTGAAGTTTTTCGCAATTTCCGGCGCCCAGCGGCTGCACAACTCTTTTAATGTGCTGACGTCCAAGTTGCGGTAGTGAAAGTAGCGTTCCAGCAGCGGCATCCCACGGGCAAGGAAGCGCCGATCTTGGCAGATTGAGTTGCCGCACATCGGCGACTTGCCCGCGGGCACCCACTGCCGCAAGAATTCCAGCGTCAGTCTCTCGGCATCCTGCTCGTTTAGGGTGCTGTCTTTCACGCGTTGCGTCAGCCCTGATTTACCGTGCTGATTGACGTTCCATTCGTCCATCTTGGCCAGTTCATGCTCGGGCTGATGCACGGCGATTACCGGGCCCTCGGCGAGGATGTTCAGCGCGCTATCAGTTACCAGCGTCGCAATTTCAATAATTCGGTGTTCTTCAGGGATCAGACCGGTCATCTCGCAGTCGATCCAGATCAGGTTTTGAGGATTGGCGTTCATAAACGCAAGCGTAGCAGGCACTGCAGGCCTGCGTGATAAGCTCGTTTTATATCCTCAATCTCGGAGGCCGAATGGCTCGCGACGGCTCAGTATTAAACACGATCGGCAACACGCCGCTGGTCGAATTGAAAAACCTCGACACCGGCGTTTGTCGCCTGTTCGTGAAACTAGAAAACCAAAACCCGACGGGCTCGATCAAAGACCGCATTGGTCTTTCGATGATCGAAGCCGCGGAGCGCGAAGGCAAGATCCAACCGGGCGGGACGCTGATCGAAGCCACCGCCGGCAACACCGGCCTAGGGTTGGCGTTAGTCGCAGCGCAAAAAGGCTACAAAATCATCCTGGTCATTCCAGACAAAATGTCGCAGGAGAAAATCCTGCATTTGCGCGCGCTGGGGGCCGTAACCCATATCACGCGCAGCGATGTCGGCAAAGGCCACCCCGAGTATTACCAAGACATCGCTGAACGGTTGGCGAAAGAAACGCCGAACAGCTTTTACGTCAACCAATTTGCGAATCCAGCCAATCCGTTTGCTCATGAGGCCACGACCGGGCCGGAAATTTGGGCACAGATGAATCAGATGTGCGACGCCGTTGTCTGCGGCGTGGGGAGCGGTGGCACGATGACGGGATTGTCGCGCTATTTCGGGCGCGTCGCACCCCATGTCGAGATGGTGCTTGCGGATCCCAAGGGCTCGATTCTGGTCGATGTGGTCAAAACCGGAAAGATTCAGAAAGAAGCCGGCTCCTGGCTGGTCGAGGGCATTGGCGAAGACTTCATTCCCCCGAATTGCGATCTCGCACGGGTAAAACAGGCTTACGAAATTGGCGACGCCGAAAGTTTTATGACGGCACGCGAGGTATTGGCAAAAGAAGGCTTACTCGGCGGCTCATCCAGCGGCACGCTGATCGCAGCGGCGCTCCGCTATTGCCGTGAGCAGACGGCGCCGAAGCGCGTCGTGACGTTCATTTGCGATAGCGGTAATAAGTATCTGACGAAGATGTACAACGACTTCTGGATGTTTGAGCAAGGCCTGCTGCCGCGGCCGAAGCACGGAAATCTCACCGATCTGATCGTGCGACGCTATCAGGAAGGCGGAACGGTAACCTTGGCGCCGACCGACTCGTTAATGCTCGCCTATCGCCGGATGAAGTTATTCGACGTCTCGCAAATACCAGTAATGGTCGATGAACAGGTTATCGGCATTCTCGACGAGTCCGATTTTCTACTACACGTGCATTCTCAACCCGCGCTTTTTAACGAGC